>Ga0187893_10013493_pt1 | contig 11359 bp, 10 predicted proteins | sample MA1701074metaG_FD_139574 | JGI IMG/M metagenome (GOLD analysis project Ga0187893, IMG submission 139574) | White microbial mat communities from a basaltic lava cave in the Kipuka Kanohina Cave System on the Island of Hawaii, USA - MA170107-4 metaG ...
GGCTACTGCGCGGCGAACTACCTGCTGGAAGGCGGAACCGCGGCGATGGTGTCCATCATCAATGGCCGGTTTACGCCGATTCCGTTTCATCAGATCTTGGACCCTGTCACCGGCCGGACTCGCGTTCGAATGGTGGATGTCCAGTCGGAGACCTACCGGATTGCCGGTCGATATATGATCCGGCTCTCCGCCGAAGACTTCGCCCATGCAGACCAGCTCGCCCAGTACGCTGCATTGATAGGGATCTCCGTGGAGGAATTTCGCTCCCGCTTCGGCTACCTCGTCGCCGAGTGAGGGGAGTTAGGAGGGAGTAGGGTCGGACCATTGCTTTCTTGATCTCCAGCCAGGTCCAGGAGTATTGTCCAGTCGGTTTGAGGAGCCGCTATGAGCGCGAAGGTTCTCATCGTGTAGATGACGATCCCGACATCGTGGCCGGACTTCAAAGCCGGCTGCGTTGGCTGGGGTATGAAACGTTGACCGCGCAAACCGGCGGTCAGGCGTTGGAGTTGATCGCTCAGGAGCATCCGGCGCTGGTCCTGCTTGATGTCGAGCTGCCCGGTATGTCCGGCCTCGATATTCTCAAAGCGCTCGCCTCGGACCCCCGCGCCCAAGGCTGGTTGCCTGCCATCATCATTCTCACCGCACATGGAACGATCACACGGGCCGTCGAGGCGATGAAACTGGGAGCCTACGATTTTCTGACGAAACCGTTCGATCCCGAGTATCTGGAACTCTTGGTCGGCAAGGCCCTGGAACGCGAGTCGCTTCGTTCCGAGGTGCGGCACCTGCGCGCCGAGATCGAATCCCGGTATGCGACGATCGTCGCGGAGAGTCCCAAGATGAAGGCGGTGTTGGAGGCGGCCAACCGCGCCTCTCAGTCCAGTGCCGTCGTCCTGTTGACGGGCGAAACCGGAACCGGGAAGGAACTGATTGCCCGGGCGATTCACCGATGGAGCCCCCGGTCCGCCCATCCTTTCATGGCGGTCAACTGCGCCGCCCTGCCTGAGGCGCTTGTCGAAAATGAACTCTTTGGCCACGAGCGGGGGGCCTATACGGGGGCCTCCGGGATGCACGAAGGCAAGATCGAATCCGCGAACCGCGGCACGGTGTTTTTTGATGAAATCGGCGACATGCCCCGGTCCTTGCAAGGGCAGTTGCTCCGGTTAGTGCAGGACAACGAGTTCCAGCGCGTCGGCGGTACACAGAACATTCGGGTGGACGTGCGGTTTGTCGCCGCAACGAACAGGGATCTTGCGTCGCTGGTCAACCAGGGCCACTTCAGGCAGGACTTGTTCTTCAGGTTGAACGTGGTGTCCATCACCATCCCACCGTTGCGCGAGCGCCGGGAAGACATCCCGTCCCTGGTGAACCTCATTCTCCAGCGTGAAGCCAAACGGGCGGGAAACGGCACGAAGCGGCTCAGCCAGGAAGCGCTGGAGGCACTGTGCGTGTATCCCTGGCCGGGGAATGTGCGGGAGTTGGAGAACGTGCTGGCCCGAGCCTTGATTCTGTCCACGGGGGATGAACTCAATGCGACGAGTCTGGGATTATCGGCGGCGCAACCCACCGACCCGCCGAGCGAGCCTCCTTTAGAGCAGGGGATGGACTACCACGAAGCGATGGGGAGACACAGCCGGTGGCTGCTTCTGGAATCGCTTCGACGGACGGGATGGAACCAGACCAAGGCGGCCGCCTATCTCAAGCTTCAACGTACCTAATTCACCAAGCTGCTCAAGCAGAAGCGCGTCCCCACGAAACCCTCCGACGCCTGATTCATCTGGAGGCCTTCGCGAATGTGACCCTCGCCCTCTTTCAGGGGAAGAACTGGCGGCGCGGGGGTGACTCAACTTGCTGATCGGAACGGGCGGTCGCGGACGGCTGAGGAACGGCGGGGAGCCGGACAAAGAAACGGCTGCCCTCATGAACGGTGCTCTCCGCCCGCACAGACCCGCCTTGTAACTCCACCAGCTCCTTCACGATGGAGAGACCGAGCCCCGATCCGCGCGTCTGCGTGCCGTTCGGCGAACGGTAAAACGGCAAGAAAATCTTCTCGATCTCATCCGGCGGAATCCCGCACCCGTCATCCGACACGCACAAGGTCACGACCCCCTCCACGCTCGTGTCGGCGATAATCCGAATGATGCCGCCGGCAGGCGTGAACTTCATGGCGTTGTGCAGCAGATTGCTGAACACCTGACGCAGCTTGCCCTCATCACCCCAAACGTGGCAGAGGGAGTCCGGAAGATCGAGCCGGACGGAGAGCGCCTTTTGCGCGACGTAGTAGTTGAGGGTCAGGAGCACATCGTGGATCACATGGTCGAGTCGAACCGGCGCCGCCTCCAGGGCGACTCTGCCGGTCTGAAGGTGAGACAAATCGAGCATGTCGTCAATCATGCGGCACAGCCGTTCAATGTTCGTATAAACCCGTCGCAGGGTCTCGACCTGATCCGGGCTCACCGGTCCGCTGATGCCGCCGAGGAGGTTGTTCACGTGGACTTTCATCGAGGTGAGGGGAGTGCGGAGCTCATGGGAGGCGGTGGAGACCAGGGCGGTCTTCAGGTGATTCAGCTCTTGTAGCCGGGAATTCGCGCGTTGGAGTTCCTCCGTGCGGGCCTCGACCCGCGATTCGAGTGTCCGGTTCAGGTCGTGAAGATCCTGCTCCCGAGCCTGGAGGGCCTCCACCATGACGTTGAAGACCGTAGTCAGCTCCCCGACCTCATCGTACGACGAGGGGGAGGCCGTTACGGAGAGATTGCCTTGGGAGACCTGGGAGGCCAGGGAGGTCAGGGCTTTCACCGGCGCGCTGATCCGGTGCGCGAGGATCAGCACGAAGACAAGGCCGGCGGCGATGATGATCAGGGTCAGGATGACGGCCTGCAGGATCAGGGTCTGGAGCAAGGCCACTGTCTGATGATCGGAAATTCCGACATGGACCATCCCATACAGCACCGGGGGCGTGGCCCCCACGTCGGCCGTCGGATCGGCCGGCTCGTGAAGCGTCAGGCTCAAGGCGGGATCGTAGTCGAATGCCGCCGTCGTTCCGAAAACCGGCACCGCAATATCATAAAACGACTCGGACACCTCGGGCGGGAAGCCCGCGGGGTCGAGCACGCGAGGGCGGCCGTTGACGAGCGCGACCCGACGCACCGTCGGCGCGGACGGCGAGGCGGGTTCGGCCGGGGGCGTGAACAGCGTGACAGGCGGCTGCTTCCAGGCTCCCTTGCCGGCGGCATCTATGAGCTGGCCGTCGGCGCTGCCGACCATCACATACACGATCTGCTCGGCGCCGAGCAGGCCCGCGATCTGCTCGCGCACCCGGGTCTTGTCCTTCACCAGGACGCTATAGCGACTCGTGGCCGCGAGGTGATTTGCCAGCAGCGTGCCGCGGTCCAGCAGGTCCTGGGTGAGCGTCGCCTCCTGCCGCTGTACGAAGAACCAGCTCAAGGCGGAACAGGTGACGACCACGATCAGCGTCGTGAAGACGACCAGCTTGGTCCACAGATTCAGGCGAAGCCCGGCCGGCGCAGGCATGGGATCGGTCTCCTCTACGGGAGAAATTCGTGCTGCGTCTCGGTCCGCGCCACGGCCCCCGGGCCGCCGTACAGCACGGTCGCCATTCGCAGGACGTCCTTGGACGGGCTCAACCCAAAATATTCAGCCGAGTTGAGATTCAAGGCCAGTTGAGGTTGATGGGGCGGTTGAAGTGCAGGATGAGGCAGGGGACCGCCACGAAGGACGGTTCCGGCAAGGCGACCGGCCTGAAGGCCGATATCCCTCGCGTTGACCGCCAAGGCGCCCAGCGCGCCTTGCTGCACCAGCGTCGGTGAGAAGCCGAACACCGGCACCTTCGACTCCAACGTGGTCGCCAGAATGTAGGGCAGGGAGTCCTGGGTGACGACCGTCTGGTCCTGAATCAGCCAGAGCAGGTCAATCTGCGGCAGCAGCGTCCGCACGGCATCGGGGACGTCGGCGGAGTGATGAACCGGGACGGCGATCAACTCAAGCCCGGCCCGGCGAGCCAGGCGACGAGCCTTTTCTACGAAGTCGCCGGTCCGGTCCTCGTCGAACAACAGCCCGATCCGACGGGCATGGGGCGTCAGAGCCTGGATCGAGGCGAGCTGGGACCCCGGGGCGATGCGCATGAGGATTCCGGTCATGTTCGGACCCGGGAGACCGTGAGATTCCGGATTCAGGACCAGACAGAACACTGTCGGAGTATCCACCAGTTCAAGCTTGGCCGCGAGCGCGGCCTTGAGGCCGACCGCAAAGACCAGATCGGGCGGCGTACCGCGAAGCGCCTTGGCAATCTGGCGCCCCTTGGCGACGCTGCCATCGAGATTGTATTCGGTGATCTTGGTTCCCGAAGGGAGCGAGGAACGAAAAGCCTGGACCGCCTGATCGTAGTAGGGCACGTCGGATGACTTGAGAATGACGACCCCGGCGGCCTCAGCAGCCGAGCAGAACACGAAAGCGGCAAGTAGGGTAATGAAAAATCGTCTCATCGTGGTCCTCAAGCGGGTGGACATGCGGTGCGTATCATATCACGCTCCCGTGGGGACAGACCCCCTTCTGGCCGGGGTCTGTCCCCTTTACCGCTCACTCATCACCCGTCACGGACTTGCGTTCATCGCGCCGCGATCATCGTTCGCTGTACCTCCCACCAAGCAGGTCGTCCCTGGACCCTGACCCACGACACCTGATACCTGACCCCCAACCCCTAAAACCTGACCGTCAGCCACCCCCTCACGCGACTGCCGATCGTGTCGCCCAGGGGTGTTCCTTGGCCTTCTGTTGTGAGAGGCGAGCGGCTGCGACGATGGCGACGATATCAGGCACCTTCCCTGCGCATCCTCTATCCTTGAAACGGTGGTCACTTTCTGCAATATTGACGCATATGACCCACCGGCAAGACCAATGCCGGTGGCAGCATGGTTTAACGCAAAGTAGGCGACCAGCCAACAAGCCGGAGGAAGAAAACATGAGTCCCAAGTTGCTTGAAATCGAGCGCAAGGCTATTCGTCTGCCGGCGAAGGACCGGGAAGTCCTTGCGGGACGTCTGATCCGGAGTCTGAAGCATGCCTCTACGACTGAAGTCGAAGAAGAATGGGTGAAAGAGGCGGAGCGCCGGTTTTCAGCCTGGCGGAGAGGTGAACGAGAAGGGATTTCGGCAAGTCGGGCGTTCAAGCAGATCCGGAAGGATCTGGGCTGGTGAAACTTGCTTTTGATCCGGAAGCTCTCCTCGAAGCACGGAACGCCGCTGCGTTTTATGAGGGAAGCCAACCGGGTTTGGGCAAAGCCTTCTTGGCGGAGGTGGAAGCGGCCACGGAGGAGATCAGACGGCATCCGTTGATGTGGCGGACGATCAAGGGTCCGTTTCGGCGCTACTTGATTCCGCGGTTTCCTTATGGCTTGATTTATGCGCTGCAAGAAGACACCATCTACATCGCGGCGATCATGCACCTCAAGAGAAAACCAGGCTATTGGGTCCCTCGAACGAGAAAAGCTCCTTCGTGACGAACGCGTGACCCGAGATTCAGAAATCCAGTGATGCGTGACTGCGTTCTTGCCGGATTGCATTTCGCGCTTTTCTCGCCTTTCCCGCTTTTCCCCCCTCCCGTCGCGCTACTCCCGCGCCTCTCGCTTTCCGCGCTTTTCGCGCCTTTCCCGCCTTTCTCGCCCTTCCCGCGCCTCCCGCCCCTCTCGCTCTTTTAGAACTTCACCGTCAGCCAGCCCATGACGCGGCTCCCGATTGTGTCGCCGAGCGGATGCTCCTTGTGCTTGTCGTTCAGCGCGTTGAAGGCCGAGACGGCCAGTTCGGCCTCCCGCAGATAGCCCGCCGCGGCCTTCTGCCGCCAGAGGCGGTAGCCGCCCCGGAGGTTCAGCAGGTTGTAGCTCCCGACGCGGGGATTCGGGGGCACGACCCCGAAGGCCTGGAACTGGGAAAAGGCTGCACTGATCGGATACGTGACCGCGCCGTAGTAATGCCAGGCGATCTCGCCGCTGAGGCCGCTCTCCCAGTCGCCCCGGAGGCCTGCGTTGTACTTGAATCTCGGCGCGGCGCGCTGGGCCTGCCCCGTGAATGACTGCCCGATCTCCTGATAGGCGAAGTTCGCGAAGCCGCTCAGCCAGCGGGTCGCGAGGAACTCGGCCCCGGCTTCCCCGCCATAGATGTCGGCCTGCCCGCCGCTATTCATAGGATCGGGGGTGAATGTGATCAATTGTGAAATGTGGTTGAAGAAGAGCGCGGCGCGGATACGAGCGCGGTGTTTGAGGTACCAGCCCTGATAGCTCAGCTCATAGGAGACAATCTCTTCCGGGTTGAGATTGTTCGAGCCACGTATGGGAGTCGGTGGTGGCGAGGGTGTAGGGGGAGGGAGGGTTATAAAAACGAAATCGTCAAGATGAGTCTCGATAAGCGTCGGGGGACGATACGCTACGGACAGCGTCGCCCGAAACCTGTGCTCCGGTGTCGGACTGTACAGCAGCGCGACACGGGGACTGACGGTCGGATGGATAAACGTATCGAGGTCATAGCGCACGCCTCCCACCAAACTCAGTGTCTGGGTCGGCTTCCATTCATCCTGAAGGTAGAATCCGAGACGATTCTCGTTGCTAGGCTGAGTGATGAAATTGCTCGATAGCGTGTTCAACCGATAGTTGATTCCATAGGTGAGCCGGCTAGCGGCCAAAAATGTCGATCGCGTGCTGTGCCTCGATGTTGTATGTGTTGCCATGCAACATGAGGGACGGACTAAGATCTTGGCCCACAAAACGCAGGAATGGGGCGAGCAGTGGATTGGTCTCCACGTTCCCGTTGTCATAGTAGCCGTTCCAAAATGCCCTCACGAAGAAGTTTGGCCGTTCGTAGACAGCATTGGCATACCCCAGCGTGGGTCGCTGTGCATTCAGCGAAGCCTCGTTAAGTATACCGTCGAACCGACTCACATCCGTGAGCCCACCAGAGAGTGAGACCTTGGAGTCCCCCGGCAGGGCATATTCGGTCTGCACGTTGAACTTGTCGTCCCGAAACGCCAGGGCGCTCCCGTTGCGCCACTGCTGGTTCTGGTCGTGGCCGTAGGACAGCCGGTAGCTGAACTTCTTGTGGGTGTTCGCATAGATCGCCGCGCTGCTGATGGTCCCGTAGGCCCCGCCCCCAACCTGCACGGTCGCGCCCTTCATCTCTTCCGGCGACTTCGTGATGATGTTGATAATGCCGTCGAAGGCATTGAAGCCGTAGAGCACCGAGGCCGGACCCTTCAGCACCTCGATCCGCTTGATCTCCGGGAGCGTCACGGGGATCGCCTTCCAGTAGACTTGCGCCTGCACGTCCACATAGATGGAGCGCCCGTCCACCATCACGAGCAGCTTGTTGGCGTTCAGTTGGTTATCCCCGCGCATGCTGACGTTGAAGTCCGCGCCCGTGGTCTGCATGACCTCCATCCCGGGGATCCGCCGGAGCACGGTGGGGAGATCAATCGCGCCGGTTTGCCGGATGTCCTCGTCGGTGATGACGAACACGTTCGACGGGGCCTCCGAGATCGGCTGCTCGTGCCGGACCGCGATGGACACGGTTTCCTCCTGCAGGTAGAGGAGGTCCTGCTTGAGCCCTTCCGCAGCATCCTCACCAATGCAGGTTCCAGTCCAGAGGAGCAGCAGCCACCCGCCGACCGCCGGCTTTACGAGTGAACAGAGCGCCCTGCTTCGCTTCACTGCGGCCACCTTGGGAGTCCTCCGGCCTCAAAAGGACCGACCACCTATGAGCCCGCTACCCTCGAATGTTCGCGCGGTTTGCCCCTACCCCGTGAATCCATTCAGATCCAACCTGAATCGGTTCTGATTCAGCCGATCCGATACAGGAACCGTAGTCTCATCAAATATCTCCGTCTCGGGTGAACCATTCATATCCCAGGGGCCTCTACCCAGCTTGATCCCAAAGTGGGAGCATGCTAGAATGCCTGGGTGCGGATCATTGCAAAGCGGGCCTTGCGCGCGTTCTGGGACGATCATCCGCAGGCGAAACCTCCCTTAGAAGCGTGGCATCAAGAGGTGGGTCGGGCCGACTGGAACGGCCCTGGAGCACTGAAAACCCAGTTTCGATCAGCCAGCCTCTTGCGGGATCATCGCGTGGTCTTCAATATTGCCGGCAACAGGTACCGCTTACTCGTGAAGATCAACTATCCGTACCGCGTCGTCTACATCCGCTTCATCGGCACACATGCCGAGTATGACCGTATTGACGCCGAAACCATTTGAAGGAGCCACGAGCATGAACATTCGTCCGGTCAAGTCACAGCGAGACTATGAGCAGGCATTGCGCCGCATCGAACAGTTGATGGACGCGAAACCAGGCTCGAAGGCCGGCGATGAACTGGACGTTCTCAGCACGCTCGTCCAGGCCTATGAGGACCGGCATCATCCAGTTCATCCCCCGGACCCCATCGAGGCGATCAAATTCCGAATGGATCAAGCGGGTATGACCCGTAAGGATCTGGAAACCCTGCTCGGAGGACGTGGTCGAGTCTCGGAGATCCTCGCCGGGAAACGTCGGCTCTCGCTGGCCATGATTCGGCGCCTCCATCACAGGCTCGGGATCCCCTTGGAAAGCCTGATCGGCACGGCCGCATAGGCGTCCGGAAAAGCGGTCGGTCGCCAACTCATCACCCACTACCTGTCACTCGTCAGGTCGCGCCTTTCCCGCCCGTCTCGCCCCTCCCGCGCCTCTCGCCCTCTTACCTTTCCCGCTCGTCTCGCCCAGCGGATGTTCCTTGTGCTGGTCGTTGAGCGCGTTGAACGCCGACCCGGCGGTTTCCGCCTCCACTCTAGTCCCCCGTGCATTTTCCAGTCCAGAGGGGCAGGGGCCTCCACCAACTCCGATACCCGCGAGTGCGCTGAGCGCCCTGGGTTGCTTCACAGCGGCCACCCTGGGAGTCCGAGCGTGCTGGGTCTGACACTTCGTGACATCTTCCGTTTGCCCTGAGCCATTCGGCAAGGCTCAGGACGGGCTTGTCGAAGGGATCATGGTTTCAACGACTTCCGTTCATGCTTCGACAGGCCCTTCGATTGGGCTCAGGACAGGCTCATGCTTCGACAGGCCAGCACGAACGGCGTGTAACGGCATTTCAGACTCAGGACACTAGGGCCTGACGAGGGCCAAGTGTATACCACATAGTAAAACAAGGGCACTAGTGAACCCTTTCCGATTCAGACTGAATCACTTCCGATTCACCCTAATCCGATACAGGCGTCAAAATGGTTGGTTTTTTCCCCGTCGCCTGCCCTTGTGACGCTGTCTCATAACCACATGGATTTCCAACGCGTTTGCTCCAACCTGGGAACGCCGGCTCACCGTCTTTTCATCCTCAAGGCCGGTATGGGAGTTGCCGTAGCTCTACTGAGCAAGTCCGGTGCGAGGGGTCCACAGACCATCTGCGGCAGTGGGGACCGGCAGTGGGGACAGATCTATTTTCTCAAGATGGCATGAAGAGATGAGAAGATAAATCTGTCCCCATTTCCGGTCTTGACTTCCGAAATGGAAGTCGTATAGCGTCCGCGGTGGATCACGTACATCTGCCTGCAGCACGGTTACGTATGGACGAATGACGAGTCGAGAGGCCCCCCGGCACAGGGGCGGGGGCCGCCTCTGCGGAGACGACTGCCGAGGGACAAGATGTTTGTGGCCCCGCGAATCTGCCCGACGCTGTTGGCGGCTGCCTTGGCCAGTGCCCTCCTGGTTCCGGCCTCCAGCGGCCTGTCCACTGTAACTCTTCCCGCCTCGCCTGGGTCTCTTCCTGCCTCCCCCGAGTTCGCCCGCCTGTCTGAGTCCTTCGGCCGGCTGCCCCTGAGTTTTGAAGCGAATCAGGGGCAGGCGGCACCTGAGGTCCAGTTCCTCGCCCGCGGCGCGGGGTATACGCTGTTCTTGTCGCATGGCGAGGCGGTCTTGGCGCTACGCGCGGGCGCGAAAAGCGAGAAAAGCGCGAAAGGGGGAACGCCTGACACCCGACACCTAACCCCTAACACCCAACACCCGGTGTTACGGATGAAGCTCCTCGGTGCCAACCCCTCGTCGATTGCGCACGGCCTTGAGCCGTTGCCCGGTATCGTCAACTACTTCATCGGGGACGATCCCGCCAAGTGGCGGACGAAGATCCCGACGTACGCGAAGATTCAGTACAAGGCCGTCTACCCCGGCATTGACCTCGTGTATTACGGGACCAGTCAACGGCAGTTGGAATACGACTTCGTCGTGGCCCCGGGGGCCGATCCCAAGCAGATTGCGCTGAGCTTCGAAGGCGCGGACGAGGCTGGGGGTCAGGTGTCGGGTGCCAGGTATCGGGTGGAGGAGAACGGGGACCTCGCGCTGACCCTGAATGGGGTCTCAGGTGTCGGGGTTCAGGGGTCAGGTGAGGAGGATAACCAGGCGGTACTGAGGTTCAAGAAGCCGGTCGTCTATCAGGTCATTGACGGCCAACGCCGTGACCTGGAGGGCAGCTATGTGCTCCGAACCGACGGGGACCGTCCCCCGTCGAACCTCGCAGAATCGGACCTTTCCCGCGTTTCGCGCCTTTCTCGCTCAACCGACCCGTCTCGCACCTCTCGCTCGCCTCGCGCGGCGACCGTCGCCTTTTCCATTCCAGAGTACGACCCAGCCTATCCGCTGATCATTGATCCCATCCTGGCGAATTGGTCGTTGGCGTATTCCAGCTACCTGGGCGGGAACGGGGATGACACGGCCTATGACATCGCCGCCGACTCGTCGGGCAACATGTATGTCACGGGCAGCACGACCTCAACCAGCTCGCTGGCGACCGCCGGCGTGTTCGACACCAGCCAGAACGGCGGCACCGATGTGTTCGTGGCGAAGCTCGACGCGACCGGTGCGACCCTCGTCTACGCCACCTACCTGGGCGGGGCGGGCGATGACCGGGGCCGGGGGATTGTCGTGGATAGCGGCGGGGCGGCGACCGTGACCGGCATCGCGGGTGCCGGGTTTCCGCTGGTCAGGGGCAATCCCTTCGTGCCCACCAATGCCTATGCGGGGGGCAACAGCGATGCGTTCGTCGCCAAGCTCAGCTCGACCGGCGCGAGTCTCCTGAACTCGACCTATTATGGCGGAGCCGGAGATGACGTCGGGCTGGACGTCGTCTTGAAGTCAACGGGCACCGTGGTCATCGCCGGCTGGAGCACGTCGGCCGGGTTCCTCTTCGCGGGCTCGGAGCCCTCCCCGGTGCAGTCCGCTCATGGGCAACGCGACGCCTTCGTGCTCGAGAAGAGCACCACCAGCGCGAGCGTGTCCAGGTGGACGTTTCTCGGCGGCCCCGGCGCCGATACTGCCCTGGCGGTGGCCGTGGATCCGTCGGAC
>Ga0187893_10013494_pt1 | contig 11356 bp, 9 predicted proteins | sample MA1701074metaG_FD_139574 | JGI IMG/M metagenome (GOLD analysis project Ga0187893, IMG submission 139574) | White microbial mat communities from a basaltic lava cave in the Kipuka Kanohina Cave System on the Island of Hawaii, USA - MA170107-4 metaG ...
ACGGCGGATTCGAGACGATCAGGTCGAACCCGCCTCCCTGCCGGATCGTGCGGAGCGGCCCGAACAGGTCACCCGCCAGGAAGTGAACTCGGTGCTCAAACCCCAACCTCCCGGCGTTGCGCCGAGCAATCCGCAGCGCCTCCCGCGATCGATCGACCCCCCAGATCCGCGCACCAGGAAGCTCGCTGGCCAGAGCCAGGGCGATCGCGCCGCACCCGGTCCCCAGGTCCAGAATCCTCAGTCCCAAACTCTGAACTCTGAACTCTGAACCGATCTTCTGAAGGGCCGCCTCGACCAGGGTTTCAGTCTCCGGCCTCGGGATCAAGACCCCCGGGCCGATGGCGAGGGGAAGGGACCAGAACTCCTTCACCCCGACGATGTAGGCGATCGGCTCCCTTGCCTCCCGGCGCGCCAGCATCGACTCGAGGCGGTCAACGTCCCCGCAACTGATCGGCTCGCACGCATCCACGACGATCCGCCAACGAGGGACGCCGAGGGCGGCCTCGAGCAGGCAGGCGGCATCGAGCGGAGGACTCTCCACCCCAGCCAGCGACAGGCGCTCCACCGCGCGGTGATAGCTGAGATCGAGCCCCATCCTTAGATTGCCGCCTTCAGCCGTTCAGCCTGATCCCGCGCCGTGAGCGAGCCGATCAGCTCCTCCAGCTCCCCCTCCAGTACCCGCGGCAGGCTATGAAGGGTGAGCCCGATCCGATGATCGGTGACTCGACCCTGCGGAAAGTTATAGGTGCGGATCCGCTCGCTCCGGTCACCCGTCCCGACCTGTTGACGGCGCGCCTCAGAGATCTCCGCCTCCTGCTCGGCCCGGGCGAGATCGAGGAGCCGGGCCCGCAAGACCTTCATCGCTTTCGCCCGGTTCTTGTGCTGCGACTTTTCATCCTGGCAGGTCACCACCATCCCGCTCGGCAAGTGCGTGATACGCACGGCCGAATCGGTGGTATTGACCGACTGCCCTCCAGGGCCGGTAGAGCGGAAGACGTCGATCCGGAGATCCTTCGGGTCGATCGCCACCTCCACCTCCTCCGCCTCCGGCAGCACGGCCACGGTGACGGTGGACGTGTGGATCCTGCCGCTCGATTCGGTGATCGGCACCCTCTGCACGCGATGGACGCCGCTCTCGAACTTAAGGCGGCTATACGCCCCCCGCCCTTGAATGCTGAGAATGGCCTCCTTGACCCCGCCCACACCGGTCTGATTCAGAGAGAGGATCTCCACCTTCCATCCCTGAGACTCGGCGAAGCGGCTGTACATCCTGGTCAGCTCCGCGGCGAATAGCGCGGCTTCGTCCCCCCCGGCGCCGGCCCTAACTTCCAAGATGATGTCCTTCTCGCCGGACGGGTCGCGCGGGAGCAGGAGGAGTTTCAACTCCTCCTCCAGCTGCTCCCGCTTTACGGCCAGATCGTGCAACTCCGCTTCCGCCAGCTCGCGAATGTCGGTCCCGGCCCCGGCTTGAAGCAGTGTCTTGGCCTCCTCCGTGTCGGCGAGGAGCTTTCGGTATCGCCGGTACGCCTCGACCACCGGTTCCAGGTCGGCATGCGCCTTCGCCAGCCGCTTGAACCGCGACTGATCGCCGATCACGCCCGGGTCCCCCAACTGCTCCGCGATCTCCTGAAGCCGCCGCTCGACGTCTTTCAGCCGCTCCAGCGCGTCCAGCACCGATCAGTTCCTCCTCAATTTGCGACCCCTGCAGTGGGTCACGAGGTCGGTTTGTCAGGAGTCGCGGCCGAGGGCTCGGATTGGGCCTCTTTGGTCGGCGCGGCCGGCTTCGGCGTGCGCCGATACTTCCTCTGGAATCGTTCCACCCGACCTTCGGTGTCGATCAGCTTCTGGCGGCCGGTAAACAGGGGGTGACACTTGGAACAGATTTCCACCCGCACGGCGGGGACGGTGGAGCGGGTGTGGATCACCTCGCCGCACGCGCAGGTGATGGTGGTCGGCTGATAGTTGGGGTGGATGCCGGGCTTCATGAGTAACCCTCCTCGCAAACGCTGGATTTTTCTGGGATCGACGAGATTCCTATTATACGTCCGAGTGTCGCAACCTCTCAATAAAAAAACAGCCCGTCCGTCGGCGGGCTGAGGGGTGTTCGCAATATGGAGGACACGCTCTACGAGTTCATTGCCCTCAGGAACTCCTCGTTGCTCTTGCTCTCCTTCAGCTTCTCCAGCAGGAGTTCCATGGCCTCCACCACCCCCATGGTATGGAGGACCTTGCGGAGAACCCACATCCGATTCAACTCCTCCTGACTCAGCAACAGCTCCTCTTTTCGCGTGCCCGATCGGTTGATGTCGATGGCCGGGAAAACGCGCTTGTCCACCAGCCTGCGATCCAGGACCAGCTCGCAGTTGCCGGTGCCCTTGAACTCCTCGAAGATCACGTCGTCCATGCGGCTGCCGGTGTCGATCAGGGCCGTCGCCACGATCGTGAGACTCCCGCCCTCCTCGATGTTTCGGGCCGCGCCGAAGAACCGCTTCGGGCGCTGCAGCGCGTTGCTGTCCACGCCGCCAGAGAGGACCTTCCCGCTCGGCGGGACGATCGTGTTGTAGGCTCGGCCCAACCTGGTGATGGAGTCCAACAGGATCACGACGTCCCGCCTGTGTTCCACGAGCCGCTTGGCCTTCTCGATCACCATCTCGGCCACCTGGACGTGCCGCGTCGCGGGCTCGTCGAACGTCGAGCTGACCACCTCAGCCTTGACCGAGCGCTGGAAGTCGGTCACCTCCTCTGGCCGCTCATCGATCAGGAGCACGATCAGGATCGCCTCCGGGTGGTTTTTCGTAACTGCGTTGGCGATCTTCTGAAGCAGGATGGTCTTGCCGGTCCTCGGCGGCGCGACGATCAACGCCCGCTGTCCCTTGCCGATCGGGGTCAAGAGATCCATCACCCGCATATTCAACTCGTCGGGGCTGGTTTCCAGGCGGAGCCGCTGATTTGGGAAGAGGGGGGTCAGATTGTCGAAAAGTATCTTTTCCTTGATCAGCTCAGGATTCTCGAAGTTGACCGCCTCGACTTTCAGCAGCGCAAAGTACCGCTCACCCTCCTTGGGCGGCCGGACCTGACCCGAGACCGTGTCCCCTGTCCTGAGATCGAAACGCCGGATCTGCGACGGGGAGACGTAAATATCGTCGGGTCCCGGCAGGTAATTGTAGTCAGGAGCTCGGAGGAATCCGAACCCATCCGGCAGGACTTCCAGGACCCCCTCGGCAAAGATCAGACCGCTCTTCTCGGTTTGTGCCTCGAGGATCTTAAAGATCAGCTCCTGCTTCCGAAGTCCACTGGCCCCCACCACGTTCAGGTTCCTGGCGATGGACGTCAACTCGGAGATGGTTTTCTCCTTGAGATCGACGATATTCATCGCCCCCCCGCGGGAGGTGCCCGAGGCGGGCTCCTTGACCTCTGCTTTCGCTTCTGCCGTGGCGGCTCGTTTCGACGATTCAGACGGTGGTGAGGCCATCTATGCGTACTCCCCCTCCCTGAACGTGAACATGTCCGTTTCGATCCAGGTCCGCGACCTTGGCGTCGCGTCCGCCTCTATCTGTCTCTGCCTGATCTACCGGCCCGCGCACAGAAGGGCAAGGACACGGTCAGATCTCGTACACACCCTGCCGGAAACTTGGGAAGCAGCGGTCTGAATCGGACAGCAAGATGGGTTAATTCTCGGGCGGCGTTATCTCCGATCGCCCCACTTCACACCCGCTGGCGAGGCAGATCGAACACAAACGCCCTTTTGAAGTCAGGTCCTTTGCGAGATGATCGAGGCCAGTCTAGAGAGGCCCATGATCTTTGTCAAGCGTTTTTTGTGGGTCAGGGTCTTGGGTCGCAGTTCGTGGTTTTCACGTTGACGCTTCCCATCCATGAACTCTGAATTACGAACCGTGAACTCGCAGTCGTTTCCAGACCTCCCTGACCTGACGCTCGGTCTCCTCGAGGGAGCCGTCGTTTCGAATGACGAAGTCGGCGTGGCGGCGCTTCTCGGCCCACGGCATCTGGGACCTGATGCGCTGCATCGCCTCCTCCCGTGGCAGGCCCATTCGGGCCATGAGCCGGTCGAGCTGAACGGCTTCGCACGCCTCGACGAGGATGATCGCATCGAAGCGAGAGTGCCTGCCACTTTCGATCAGCAAGGCGGCGTCGAGGAGGCAGATCGCGGTCCCCGAGGCCGCCGACTGCCTGATCCGTTCCTCGCACTCGGCGATTATGGCCGGATGAGTGATCGCCTCCAGACGGGCTCTGATTTCGGGGTCGGCAAAGACCCGGGCACCAAGGGTGCGGCGGTCAATGCGGCCGTCGTGCCCCACGACCTCGCGTCCGAACGCCGACACGATCGCCTCGAAGAGCGGCTGACCCGGCGCCTGCAGTTCGTGGACCACCCGGTCCGCGTCAATGACCACGGCGCCCAACCGTTCGAACATGGCGGCCACCGTGCTCTTCCCCGAGCCGATGCCGCCCGTGACACCGACGACGAGCATGGCGTCTCCCGGCGCTCAGTGTCCGTGGGCCTCGGCCCAGTTCAGACCGACGCCGATGTCCACCGTCAGCGCAACCTTGAGCGTTGCGGCCCGCTCCATCTCCTCGACGGCCACGTCTCTCGCCGCCTCAAGTTCGGCCTCGGGGACCTCGAACAGCAGCTCATCGTGGATCTGCAGGATCATCCTGGTCCTCAGCCCTTCCCCATGCAGGCGCCGGAAGATCCGGATCATCGCCAGCTTGATGAGATCGGCGGCCGACCCCTGGATCGGGCTGTTCACCGCCAATCGCTCCCCGAGCTGCCGAACGGCCGGATTAGCGCTCTGCAGCTCCGGGACCGCCCGGCGACGGCCCCAGACGGTCGTCACGAAGCCTCGCTCCCTCGCCTCCTGGATCGCCCGATCGATAAACACCTTGACCCCCTGATGGATCTGAAAATAGCGACTGATGTAGAGCGCCGCCTCCTCCTGTGAGATCCCCAGGTCTGCGGCCAGGCCGAAGGGGCTCATCCCATAGATGATGCCGAAGTTGATCGCCTTCGCGCGGCGCCGCATCTCCGCCGTCACCTCCTGAGGCGGGACCCCGAAGACCTCGGACGCGGTGCGCCGGTGGACGTCATCCTGGGCCGAAAAGCCGGCGACCAGCGTCTCGTCCTCGGAGAGGTGCGCCAGCACGCGTAGCTCAATCTGAGAATAGTCGGCCGACAGGAGCCGATGCCCGTCCTCGGCGATGAAGGCCCGTCGGATGCGGCGTCCCACCTCGGTCCTCACCGGAATGTTCTGAAGGTTGGGCTCGCTCGAGCTCAGGCGGCCGGTCGCGGCGACAGTCTGATTCAACGATGTGTGGATACGGCCCGTCCGTGGATCGACGAGCTCCGGGAGCACATCGACGTAGGTGGACTTCAGCTTCGACAGGCTTCGGTAGTTGAGGACCTCGGCGGGAAGCTCGTGACTCCTGGCCAATTGCTGTAGCACATCCATATCGGTGGAGTAGCCGGTCTTCGTGCGCTTCAGCGGCTTGAGCTGAAGCCGCTGGAACAGCACCTCGGCCAACTGCTTGGGTGACTGGATATTGAACCGGCCCCCGGCAAGCGAGAAGATCCGCGATTCGATCTGGCCGAGTTGAGTCTCCAGCTCCTTGCCGAACTCTCGAAGCTGGTCGGCATCGACCTTGAACCCCGCGAGCTCCATCGAGGCGAGAACCCCGACGAGGGGCATCTCGATCGTCTCGAACAGGGCCAGGAGTCCTGCCGCCTCGAGCTTCGGGAACAGGGCTGCGCGCAGATCGCGCGCGAGGCTCGCCTCTACCGCCGCCCGCGTCATCAGCTCCTCGCCGCTCTCGGCCACGCGGGAGCGGGCCGCCCCCGGCTCCGTCTTCACACCGAGCTGCTCCAGCGCCACCGCCTCAAGCGAATGGTCCGACCGATTGGGGTTCAGGAGATACGACGCAACGGCCGTGTCGAAGCGCTGTCCTCCGAGATCGATCCCCTCTCGGCTCAGCATGACGATCGCTCGCTTCAGGTCATGCCCGGTCTTCGCGGGCATCTCCGCGGCGAGAACAGGGCGCAGCCGATCGAGCCCACCGAACGACGCCGGCTCAGGAACGAGGCAGACGGCGACGCCTGCCTCCGCGCAGACCGCAAGGCCACACGGGCGCTCGCGAGCCGGCTCCCCGTCGGGGACAGCCACTGCGATCGCCAGGTCCCCGGCGCCGAGAAAGGCGCCCGCGAGCTGATCGAATTCTTCCCTGCGATCGGGGCGGACGACGTGGGCCGGCTCGGCCGAGGCGGACGCGGCGAAGGCGCCCTGAAGGCCGGTGAACTCCAGCTCTCGAAAGAGCGCGCGCAGCGCAGCCTCATCTGGCTGGTCCAAGACCATCCGATCGAGGTCAAGGCCGACCTCGAGATCGGTCCTGATCGACGCGAGACTTCGACTGAGGCGGGCGCGATCGGCTTGCTCGCTCAAGAGCTGACGCACCTTGGACGACTTGACCTCATGGAGCCGAGCCAGCATCGCTTCGATCGTCCCGAACTGCTGGACCAGGCTTCTCGCGGTCTTCTCCCCGATCCCGCGCACCCCCGGGATGTTGTCGATCGGATCTCCCATCAGCCCCATCATTTCGACCACCTGATCGGGACCGACCCCCAGTCGCTCCATGACCTCACCCTCCCGGTACACCTTCTCTTTCATGGAGTCGTACACCTTGACCCGCGGCCCGACAAGCTGGAGCAGATCTTTGTCCGAGGTCACGATGGTCACCTCCCAGCCCGCGGCCCCCGCCTGCTCGGAGAGGGACCCGAGCACGTCGTCCGCCTCCTGCCCTGGCTGCACCACCAGCGGGATACGCATCGCCTCGACGACGCGATGAATGTACGGGATCTGCCGGGCCAGCTCCTCCGGCATCTCCGCGCGATTGGCCTTGTACTCCGCGAACCGCTCATGCCGTTCGGTCGGCCCCGGCGGATCGAAGACCACCACGACCGCGTCGGGGCGCTTGTCGCGGAGGATCTTGAGGAGCATCGTCGTGAACCCGTAGACGGCTCCGGTCGGCACGCCATCGCGCGTGCTGAGAGACGGGAGCGCATGGTAGGCCCGGAACAGATAGGAGCTCCCGTCAACAAGATACAGCGATCTGTCCATCATCGATCCGCACGCAGAAATTGGACGGTCAATGGCTCGAAGACCCCCCTCGACACGGCCTTTTCCCCCTCACCGTTCTCCACTCCCCCGATGGGGGAGATGAATGAGGCCAAGGGGGCTTTCGAACCAATGACGACACCGGCACCGGCTCAGCTCTCGGGGAGCAATCCCAAATCGCCCAGCTCGTACTGTATGACGCCAAGGGCGGCCACGGCGGCGGTCTCAGCCCGCAACGTCCGCCGGCCCAATGAGGCGGCGTACAGTCCGGCCTCTTCGGCCAACCTGACCTCATGCACGGCCAGGCCACCCTCTGGTCCCACGAGCAGGTGGAGGCAACCCGCGTTGGCCATGAGCCTGAGGACCTCTCTGAGGCCCCTGGACCGTTCATCCTCCCACAGGGTGATCCCGGTGACCCCGGTGCCCCGTTCAGCCGCAAAGTAGGCGGGAAGGGCGACCGGGTCGTTGATCTCCGGAAGGACGGCGCGGCCGCACTGCTCCGCAGCCTCGCGCGCAATGGTCCGCCATCGGGCCGGGCGGCCGAATCCCCTCGGCACGCTTCGCTCGCAGAGGACGGGAACGATCCGGCGAACGCCGAGCTCGGTCGCCTTCTGAACGATCAGATCCATCTTCTCCCCCTTGACCACTCCCTGCAGGAGAACCAGGCGAAGCGCAGGCTCCGAGTTCGTCGCGCGCCGTTCCGTGAGGCACGCAGTGGCCTCGTCGCCCTCCAGCTCGATGAGCTCCGCTCCATACTCGGCGCCGGTCCCGTCGAAGACGGCCAGCCTATCGCCGCGCCGCAGTCTCAACACGCGAGCGATCTGATGGGCCTGCTCAGGGGTGAAGCGGACACGGTCGCCCGAGACTTGGCCCGGCACCACGTAGAAACGGTGAACCGATCTCAGCGACATCGCTGCGCGCCGCGAGGGCCCCCGAACGGCCCCCGGTACACGAGGCCCACCCACCCTCGACGCCTCCGAGCCCGCTCGCGAACCAGTCCACACCGGCCAAGCGCTGCCGTGAGGAGCGCCTCCTGATCCGCGAGCACGCCCGACGCGATCAGGCGGCCGCCGGGCCGCAACGAGCACGCGAGGCGGGGCGCGAGGCCGAGGAGCGCGGCGGCGGTGAGATTCGCGAGGATCAGGTCGAAGGTTCGCCGGCCGGCCGCCTCCAACGACCCGTGCCCCACGACGATCCGGCCACCCATGCCGTTGCGCCAGGCGTTCTCCGCCGCCGCTCGACACGCGATGGCGTCCGTATCCAGGGCGAGCACCGTACCCGCGCCGGATCGAAGGGCGGCGATCGCAAGCACGCCCGATCCGGTCCCGAGGTCGAGCACCATGGGCCCCTTGTTCATCGTTCGGAGTTCGGAGTTCATAGACTTTGCGTCTTGGCCCGATCCCCGAGAGCCCGTAACCCCGAACCGTGAACTCTGAACTCCGAGCTGTTCGAAGGCCTGTTCGAGCAGTTCGAGGCAGAGTCGCGTCGTCGGATGCTGCCCCGTCCCGAAGGCCATTCCGGGGTCGAGCAGCACGACGAGGTCTTCCTTTCTCGCGGCGCGCGTGTCCCAGGAAGGCCTGATTACCAGTCGCCTCCCGATCCGGATCGGTCGAAAGAACCGCCGCCACCGCGTCGCCCACCCGGGATCGCTGTAGCGACGGGTCGCGACCTTCGCCGGACCGACGTCCAGGCCCAGAGATCGCAGAGAGGTGAGATACCTCCTGATTCGACGCAGCGTTCCGGCAAGTCCGGCATCAGCCGGGAGAGAGGTCCGGAGACGGCACTCCACCCCTTCATCGACGGCGATCGCAGTGGCTCCGGATTCGAACAGGAGGGATGAGACGAGGTCGGCCGCGACGGGCGACACGGTCACCGACACATTGGTGTAGGGAAGGGCACCGGGATCAGCCGCCGGATCGCACAGCGGGCGGGCTCGATCCGCGGCCGCCGCAGGCGCCAGGCTAACCGAACAGGCTCTTGACCTTCTCAAAAAAGCTCTGGGCCAAGGGGCTATGGTCCCCGTTGTCCAAGCGGGCGTACGCTTCGAGCAGCTCGCGCTGCTTCAGGGTCAGCCGCGTCGGCACCTCGACCACCACCCTCACCACGAGGTCGCCCCTGCCATGCCCCCGCAACCTGGCGATCCCCTTTCCACGAAGGCGGAACTCGGTTCCCCCCTGTGTCCCGGCCGGGAGCTTCAGCTTGACCATGCCGGAGAGGCTGGGGACCAGGATCTCGGCGCCAAGCACTGCCTGGCTGAACGTGACGGGGACCTCGCAGTACAGGTCATCCCCCTGGCGCGAGAAGAGCGGATGCTCCTGGACCCCGATGACCACGTACAGGTCGCCTCGCTCGCCATGATTGAGGCCGGCCTCCCCTTCATGCACGAGTTTCAAGCGGGTCCCGCTCTCCACGCCCGCGGGCACCTTGACGGTCAGGGACCGTTCGGCGTGCGATCGCCCAGTGCCCCGGCAGTCCCGACACCGGTGCTCGATCACGCGGCCGACGCCCCTGCAGGCCGAGCAGGTTTGACTGATGGTCAGGAACCCCTGGGAGTACCGCACCTGACCTGCCCCGCGGCAGGAGGGACACACGATTGGGGATGTCCCGGGCTTCGCCCCGTTCCCCTTGCACGTCCCGCAGGGCTCCAGGCGGGGTACTGTGATCTCCTTTTCCACACCGACCGCCGCCTCCTCGAGGCTGATCTCGAGGTTATAGCGGAGATCCGCGCCACGGGAGGCGCGGGTCCGAGACGAACCTCCGAAGAATCCCTCGAACAGGTCCTCGAAGACGGTGCCGAACCCGACATCGCCGAATCCCCCGGCGCCCGCTCCGGCGCCGACCACGCCGAACCGATCATACGTCGCACGCTTCTCGGGGCTGCTCAGGACCTCGTAGGCCTCGGAGACCTCTTTGAACCGGTCCTCCGACCCCTTGTCTCCCGGATTCTTGTCCGGGTGGTACTGGTGCGCGAGACGCCGATAGGCACGCTTGATCTCCTCGGCGGTGGCCTCCCGGTCGATCCCCAGCACGTCGTAGTAGTCACGCCTGCTCATGACTCACAGGTTCCGGTTTCCGGATTCGCCCTCATCAACACGCGACACCCTGGGCTCGGACGGTGGAACGATCGCTCTCGCGACCTTGACCAGCGAGGGTCGAAGGACGCGCCCTTCCAGCAGATAGCCTTTCCGGACCTCTTCCACCACGAGGTTGTCGCGGCCGTCAGTCGATCCCACTTGCGCCACAGCCTGCTGGAGATTCGGATCGAACTCATGCTCCAACGCGACGATGGGCTTGACACCCGCCTTCTCCAGGGTCGCCTGAAAGAGCCGGAGAATGATCTCGAGCCCCTCGGTGACGCCCTGAGCCTCCGGCGACGACCTGGCCGTGGCGACGGCCCGCTCCAGATTGTCGAGGACCGGCAGGCACTCCAGAATCAGCCCTTCGTTCGCGAACTTCATGAACTCGCTACGCTCGCGCGCCATCCGTTTCTTGTAGTTCTCGAACTCCGCCTGAAGGCGCAGCAAGCGGTCGTTGAGCGCCTCGACCGACGTCGCTTTCTGCTTCAGGTCGGCCTCGAGCTTCGCGATCTTGATGTCCGGGTCGATCGCCGCACCGGCCGGATCCTCGTAGTCGGGATCCTGCGGCGTCCGGGCGTCCGTGTTGTCCTGTTCCATCGTCCGATCGGCTCCGTGCGGTGGCCAGCCACCGTCGGCGCAGGCGAATCATCGCTGCGCAGGTGGTGACCGGTGACTCATCGGTGACCGCCGACGCTTACGCGCCAACCCCGGTGAGGATCTTCGTCACGAACTGCGCCGTGAAATCCACCAGGGCGACCATCCGTTCATAGTTGATCCGTTTCGGACCGACAATGCCGAGGACGCCCAGGACATGATCTCCGCTCTTATAGGGGGATGCGATCAGGCTCAGCTCTTGCATCTCCCTGATCTCGCTCTCGCTCCCGATGATCACCCTGAGCCCTCCCCGGGCGAGACACTGATCCAGGATCTTCACGAGCTTCGACTTATCCTCGAAGGCGCTGAAGATCTCCTTCATCTTCCTGACGTCGGCGAACTCCGGCTGGTAGGCGATGTTCGCCGCCCCGCCGATGTACACCTGCCCCTCCTCGCTCTCCATCGCCTTCTTGCTCAACTCCACGGCTCGGCGCATGAGCTGGTGGAACTCATCGCGTTCCTCCGACATCTGCGCGACCAGTCGGTTCCTCAGCTCCTGGAGCG
>Ga0187893_10013495_pt1 | contig 11356 bp, 9 predicted proteins | sample MA1701074metaG_FD_139574 | JGI IMG/M metagenome (GOLD analysis project Ga0187893, IMG submission 139574) | White microbial mat communities from a basaltic lava cave in the Kipuka Kanohina Cave System on the Island of Hawaii, USA - MA170107-4 metaG ...
CTATCGCCTGCTCGACGAGCACTTCCCGACCTTCGCCACGGTCTACGACGAGCGGTTCGCGTCCCGCTGCGGGCCCTGGCGGCGCGTCGTCGCCGAGGTGGTCGAGAAGTTCCTGGCCTGCGGTATCCTGGAGCACGGGGTCGCCCGAGTGCGCTGTGCCGGCTGCCGGCACGAGTACCTGCTCGCCTGCTCCTGCACGTGCCGCTACTGCTGTCCCAGCTGCCACGGCAAGCGGCTGGCGGGCTGGAGTCTTTGGCTGAACGAGACTCTGCTGGCCCGGTGCCGCCAGGTGGTGCTCGCCGTGCCCAAGCGCCTGCGGCCGTACTTCCTCTATAACCGAGCCCTGCTCGGGACCTCTGCCGGGTCGCGGCGCGCGCGCCCTCCCGGCCTTCATCCAGGCCACCACCGGTGAGCGGAATCTCTCAATCGGTATTGTCGCCTCGATCCAAACCCATGGCTCGCGGGCCCATTGGCATCCCCACCTCCGTCTGCTGGTGACCGATGGCGGCTTCCGGCCGGACGGCACCTTCGTGCCCCTGCCGCTGCACGACATCGCCACCCTGACCGAAGCGTTCCGCCGGGCGGTGCTCCGGTTGTTCGTGCGCCGCGGGCTGCTGGAGGCAGAGACCGCCGCCAGCATGCTCGCCTGGCCGCACTCGGGGTTTCACGTGCATGACGGCGACTGGGTGCCGGCAGAGGATCGGGCGTTCGCCACCCGGCTGGCCCGGTACTGCTCCCGGCATCCGGTGGCGCTCAGCCGGCTGGCCTTCCGGGCGGACACCGGCACGGTCACCTATCAGTCTGACAAGGCGAGCGGCCGCACGGCGGGGCCGGAGACCGTAGACGCGCTGGAGTTCCTGGCGCGGGTGGTGAGCGGCTCGGGGGTTCGGGCTGCACGCCGGCTGGCTCCAGGCCCGGCTCGGACCGGCTCCCGACCCCGCACGCGCTGGCGGCCGCCCGGTCGGCCCCCGGAGCCGGGTGCCGGCCCTGGAGCCGAGTGCCAGCAGCGGATCGACCGGCGCCGCAGACTCCCCGGACGGTTCGTTCAGCCACCCGTACTTTGGGTACTTTGGGAGGGCCGATTGAAATTCCTATTCCGAGGGACGGAGCCATGATGAAGCACGCGCAGCTGTCGGGCGATTTGGCCCGGCTGCTTCCGCCTCCGAAGCGGCAGGGGGCCGTAGTCTAGCCGCAGTCACGTTTCTCGGCCTTCCCCGACTCTCTGGACGACCCCTTTCATCCCGGGAGACCGCGTCGTCGGGTCCTCGCCAAGGTAACGGCTCGCGAGGTGGCCTCCGGTGGCGTGCTCCACGGTCGAACCAACCTCGGGTCCTAGCGAGCTCGAGGCAGAGCAATGGGAGGCAGAGTGCGTAGAGCGGACCGAGCGCCGGCATCCACGACTCTCTGGGCTCGCACCCTTCAAGTCTGGCCCCGGCTGACCGCGTTTGGAGTGATCCTCGTCCTGTTCCATCTGTGGAAGAGGAAGGGCGAGGGTCTTCCCGCGGTGCTGCTCTTGGCCTTAGCCGTGACCTTCGTGCTGGCTCTGGGCTGGGCGGCCCTCAGCCGACTGGACGATACCCGCATCGGCAAAGCCGCGCAGCGTCACGATCCAGCCAGCATGCTGTCCATGGTTGCGGGCGGAACGCTGTTGCCAGCGCAGACGGCCCAGTGCCTGCGCGCGGTGATCGCCTGCGGACCCGAGGCCGTGCCGCTTCTCCTGCGTTGCCTGGATCGGCAAGCCACGTTTCCGGAGCTGACCAATCCCGTGGCGCGGGGACTGGGGAAGGTCGCGCGCTCGACTCCTGCACTGCGCGCCGGCGCTGCCTACTGCCTCGGAGAGCTGAAGGAGAGGTCGGCAGCGGCGCCGCTGTCGCAATGCCTCTCCGACCCCGACCCCGATGTCCGGTCGGCCGCGGCCGCCGCACTCCGACGGATCGACGTCGCCGAGGAGTCCGCCTGACGCGGTACACTCACGCTCCTCGTGGGCGCATCGTCAACAAACGGCTCCGTGCCACGTCGCTGAGCGCGTCCTCGGGCTGCTGCAACGGGATCGGCATCGGCGCGGGCAGCGAGCACCTTATTGATTCCAGCGCCCTCCGAACAACAACGTGGTGCGCCGGGTCGCCATCGTGGATAACGAGATCGTCGGCTCCATCTCATCGGGATCGGTGTCTGGGGACGCCGTTCTCGCGCGCGAGTTGGGAGGACCGGAAGCGCTAAGCACGGGTTCGCCGACCGCGTATCCCGCTGTTGGCGGCGCGCATGTCTCAAGGAAGGCGCGTCGCCTAGCCGGTCCAGCCAAGCCCGCCGGTCACGTTCGAAGGTCAATTTCGACTTTACCGTGAGCGGTCCTCTCGAACCCACGAGGCTGTCCGCCATCGCGGCCACCCTGATCCCCGTGGCCCGCGCTCCGTCGCCGGCGTGTGGAATCCGGCTCCGCGGATTGCTGGTCGTGACCCTGTTGGCCTGTCTGCGACCTCATGCGGCGCCCGCGCAAGGGCGTTCGGAGCCCGGTGCGACGTCCCGAGCACGGTCCGACCGTGGCGCGACGCTGTGGGCGGCGATGGGCGGTGCCGGGCGAGTCGGCACGCTACCCTCGACTGCGCGCGCAACGGGGGCGCACTGGACCGGCTCGTTCGGCGTCGACGTGCCGGTCGGCGCGGTGCCGTACGTGACGGCCGGCTTCGTGGCCGTCTCGCAGAACATGGCCGTCACCGCGTCCGACAACAGCATCACGGGCGACTTCGACTTCGTCATGGGTGGCCTGAGTCTGGGGCTCGGGTTCGACGTCCCCTGGCTAGCCGGCTCCGGTTCGCGACGCGCGCCGAAGGGATCGGAGCGATGGCATTCTGGGGGTCGCAGGCCACGGGGACGTGCGGGCCGAACTGCGTGTTCGTCGGCCCGACGCCCGACGATCAGCAGACGGAGTTCAAGACCGGCGCGCGGGGTTCGGCCGCACTGTACTTCTACTTCCGCGAGGGCGGCCGTGGTGCCGGCTTCGGGCTTCAGACCGCCTACACCGCGTTGCCCGCGCACTCGGCGAGCGGGATTCCGCTCCGCCATTGGTCGCTGGGAGTGCTGATTCTCGTGAGACGCTAGCGGGCGGCGTGTCCGCCATCGCCGGCTCAACCCCCGAGGTTGTCCATGCGCCGTGCCTTTCCACTGACTCTGATGCCGGTGCCTCTGGTGATCGCCAGCTCGTTTGGCATCGGGCCGGCGCCGCGGAGCGCGCCCGCGCCCGCGGATACGCTGCCCGGCCGCTGGGAGCTGCGGCCGATCGCGGTCGGGGGGATGACGGCGCCGGGGATGGGCGGCACGTTCGATCGCTTCTCCCAGTTCGCCTGGATCCCGGGCCGGGAGATGCTCGTCTTCTGGGCCCACGTCCGCGACGGCGACGGCGACTGGGGCCTGTACTCCTGGAAGAACGGCGAGCTGCGCAACGTGCTGGTAGAGCGGCGCCGCTTCCGGTTCCCCGATGGGCACGAGATGCGCATCCTGCGGCCGTACAACGTGCACCCCGCTCGCCTCATCGCGAGCTCGCGGGCCGTGTACTACCGCACCTCGGATCGCCTCTACACGTGGGACGGGGACCGATTTACCCGCGTTGTCGGCGAAGGCGACACGCTGGTGCTCTCTGGCGTGTCGCATGTCGTCAAGGGACTCGGTGGCGCTGATGACAACTTCCGCCGGGGACCCGAGACTGACGGCTCCCTGTTACTCAGGATTCGCTCCGAGCGGCCGCGCCAAGAGTGGGTGTGGGCGGTCCATGATGGAATCAAGCTGACGCCGCTGGTGGTGGAAGGCGATCCGGTCCCGACGCATCCGGGTGGGGTGTGGCGCGAGGTGATCGCGACCCAGGCGTTCGGCGATACCGTGCTCGCGTGGTCGGAGTTCGAAGCGCCGAGGCGGCGGGGTCTGTTCCGGCACGTCCGTGGCACGGTCACCCACCTCGCCGACGAGAGACATCGCGACGCCTCGGGGCGCGAGTTCTCGCTCCGGGACACGTGGTCGTGCGGCCCGGACAGTCAGATGTTCTGGGCCGCAGAGATGCGCGACAACCGGGCCGTAGCGCCCTACCTCATGCTGGGTCGGCCTGGGACCTCCGCGACGATCGTCGCCTTCAGGCCCGAGTCCCCCGAGGACAGCGCTCGCTGGGTTCTCGCCTCGCTCGTGCCATGCCCGGCCGGGAGGGGGGGTGCACTGATGTCCTGGGTGCGATGGACTGAGGTCCGTGGCGGGCGTCTGGTGATGGATCACGCTCTGGTGTACCACGACCGGACGACGCTGACCAGGCTGCCCTACAGCCATCGCGACACGGTGAACGCCAAGCCGGTGCTGAGGGAACGCGCCGCTATCCCTATGATGATTGAGCGAGCGCTCGCCGACAGGCATCCACTCATCGTCACCGACTCGCTCGCGGGGATGGCGCGCGCGCCGTTCGCCCCCGCGCACGTGGTCCCCGTTGGCGGCGAGGGGTACCTGTCGGTGGTCGTGCCGAGCCCGCTGGCGACCGGCGGATCCTTCAGCTCCCACCCGGGCCAGCTGGCTTTCCCCCCTGATTGGATCACGGCCACGCAACTCGAGCTGCGGGCTCTCGGGACGGCGCTGGGCGGGGTTCTGGCCACGCGCGTCGCGCGCCCGGACCAGGCCTATGTCGTGGACTTCTCGGGCTCGGCGCCCGTCCTCCGCCCGGCGCCCGTGGCGCTGACGGACAGCGGCGCGGTGTCGATCGCGGGCGCTGTTGGATGGACCGGCTCCAACAGCGCCATCCTGGCGCTGGTCGTCGGGCTTTTACGAGCTGAGACGCCAGTAGAATCCGACCGTCATGGTCCATACCCTCATCGGATTATCGTGGCTCTGGTGGTTGCTGAGCGCCGCCGCCGCGGTGCTCTACGTGTCCGGGGTCGCCGCGCAGGAGCACTCCGCCGTTTGGTCAAGGCGTCTCGAGCCACGACGGCTCCGGGCGCTGTTGTGGGCGTGCTACCCCGTGTTCTTTCTCGCGCTGATGACCTCGGGGGCTCACACCTACGTCGCCGAGGAGTGGGGCGTGACGTCCGAGCGTCGGCTGGGATCCCCCGTCGCAGCCCTGATCGTCGGCCTGCTGCTCATCGCGGGTGTCTTCTTGCTGGGCGCCGCCGTGCTCCAACTGCTGGACCGGGCCGCCCGGGGGGCGCATCGCCGCAGCAGCGTGACTCCCTCCGCCTCGCGTTCCAGGTCTCCCGATAAACACATCTGTTGTGTCTGTCTTGAAGACAGAACTGGTGAGCCCGTCATAAGAGATAGCATGACCGGCAATGTGTTTTGTCGTGAGCATTCCTATTGCTTCGATGAGATGCAGAGGGGCTTGAACACAAAGCACTGTCCTTCATCCGGTTTTGGTTATTACGCCTCCTACGGCAGCTACGTGAAAGGCTATCAGGAAGGCCACGAAATACGATGTCCAAGGTGCGATGCATGCTTGCGAAAGAGAATAGGGTGACAGGCTTCCTTGGTGAGCCCCACCCCCGCGGAGACCTCATGAGCGCGCTCACTTCCAAGCTTGCTTACCTCGCTCCGCTGAGCGTGATGCTCTGCCTTGAAGTGCTCGGCGCAGTCCCGATGAGCGCCCAGGGCGGCGACGGGGCATGGTCGTGGCGAGAGGACACCACGGGGCGGCGAGCCGACCTGAACGGTGTCTGGGGCGCGTCACAGAGCGACGTCTTCGCGGTCGGTGCCGGGGGGGCCATTCTCCATTGGGACGGAAGGCGCTGGCGATCGCAACAGTCCGGGACCTCCGAGCACCTTACGTCCGTATGGGGCCGCTCTGGTAGCGATGTCTTCGCGGTCGGAACCAACGGCGCGATTGTGCGCTATGACGGACGCCGGTGGAGATCCGAGCTGTCTCCAGCCTCCGCGATCCTGACGGATGTTTGGGGAGCCGATTCGACGGTGTTTGCCGCCTCCCTAGGGGGCCACATCCTCAGGCGCGACCAATCGGGATGGTCCGTGGACACCGTTCTTCCTGTCAGCCTCTTCGACCTGTGGGGCCCGTCGGCAACGGACGTATGGGCGATCGGGGCTGGCGGCACGATCTTCCACTTCGACGGCAGCGGCTGGGCTGTCGCGAGGGACACCGTGGTGTCCACGATGGTGCTCAATGCCGTCTGGGGAAGATCGAGCAACGACGTGTGGGCCGTCGGGTGGGAAGACGAGATCTATTGTGCAGGGGACTTTTGCGTGACGGCGAATCGGTATAGCCGGATGCTCCACTGGGATGGGAGCGCCTGGACGCGCACCGGCGACGTCCTTGGGTTCGGGCCGATCGGGATCGCCGGGTTCGAAAACGAGGTGTTCATCGTGGGCGGCCACGCTCGCCGCTCGGGCATCCTGCACTGGGCTGGGGAGAGGTCCGAGTGGGTTGAAAGTCCCGTGGGTTCGTTCGCGCCTCTCACGTATCGTGACGTCTGGGTCGCCCCCAACGGGGATGTGTTCGTGGTCGGTGACCGCGGCGTTGTGGTTGTGCGCTCACGCGCCCAAGGGGGATAGGCGCCGTCGGGCTCGCCGCTCGGGGGTGACCGTCGACTATCGCCAGGGCAGGGCCGTGGTGGTCGATCAGCTCTTCCGCGAGCTCGAGAAGGATCGGGGTCGGTGCCACCGGAGTCGATTGCGCCAGCGGCAATCGAGATACACCGCGAAAGGGTGCTCGCCGATCGAGAGGCGTCGCACCGTTGGGGAGGCCACGCCCGGAGGGCCGCGATGCACAAGCACGTCACCACCATCCTCGTGACCCTCGTGACGGCCGCGGTCGCCGCGGTGGGCGTCGGGGAGCTCACGTTTCGCGCTGCCACGACTTCGCTTCGTCAGGAGGCAGCTCGGATTCGCCAGGACGCGGACTCGCAACTGGCCCGGCTGGCGTCGCCGGAGCCAGTGGGGATCGAAACGTACACCGCAATGCGAACACGCCAGCGTGCCAACGACAGCGCCTTGGCGAGAATTGCCAGCGACCGCTCGCGGGCCGCCTCGCGCTCGCGGGGGCACGCTGCGGTCGCGGCCCTACTCGGAGGTGTGATCGGAGCCATCATCAGCGCCACCTGGAAGCGTCGCCATCGCAGGTCGCAGTCCGCGCCGGCATAGCGGACTCGCGAACTAGTCGCGGAGGCGCGGCCTCGGCGGGGCCACGCCCGCGTCGGCACAAGGCAGGCGAGTCGATCTCGACGAGATGCGCGGTGGCGCCCAGGGAGCGCCCGGGTCGCGCACGCTCAGCGCACAGCCCGGAGTGTCGCCGGTTGTCCCACAGTCACGCCGCACTGGTATGCTGGGTCAGCGCCTTTCGATGATCCTTCCGCCGCGCGCGGGTCAGTCGCAGGCGGCACCCCGAACGACCTCCGGGCCCGCCCTCGGCTACACAGCCGACCGAGCAGCGAGAACGACGCCCACACCAGCGGGCTGGCCCCGTGGTCGCGAAGGCGGACCTTAGCCGCGCGCAGCGCCTCGGCCGGCGTTAGGCCCGATTCCACCTTGCGGTAGAACTCTTCCATCAGGTCGGCTGCCCCATCACCCACGGGCCACAACGTCGCGACGACCTCCGCCGCCCCGGCCTGGAGGAATGCGCGGCTCAAACTCATCGGTCCCTCGCCGAGCAGGACCCGGCCGGCCGCGGTCTCGCACGCGCTAAGCACGACCAGCGCCTGATCGAGGCGCAGCCGCCGGATCTCGGCCGCCTGAAGACGCCCGTCGTGGAGGGAGTCAGGGGTCAGCAGCAGCTCGGCGAGGTCCGGGCTGTGGTGGTTCGGCCGTGCGTGGGCGATGAAGTGGAGGATGCTCGCGGCGGGGGCAGCCTCACCCAGCCGGGCTTCGCTGGCCGAGTCGCCGGCGAGCACCCGCACGGCTCTCTTGTCCACCGCACCCCGGAGGGCGGCCAACTCCCGTTGAGCGCCCGGAACCGCGTTTCCCCCCTCGGCGACGACGACGAGCACCGGCCCCAGGGGGAGCGCGGGCGCCGGCGTTCGCGCCTCCCCGAGGGCGGGGGCGAGCCGGATGGTATGGCGATCCATGGCGGCCAGGGAGGACCAACGACCCCGCTCGTCGAGGGGGAGCGCATCGAAGGGCACCAGGGAGAGCCAGGCATCCGGCACGATGACGAGCTCGCGCCGGCCACCGAGCAGCCCCTCCAGGGGCGCGAGCAAGCCGCTGGCCAGTCGGCCAAGGGCGTCGACATCGAGGCGCGCCCGACTCCCATCCACGGCGCTGCCGATCCTGGGTGACACGCCGGCGTAGAGCTGGGCCAGCGCGGCGGCGAGCTGCGACGTCGTCTGCGGAAGGATCACGATCGATTCACCAGCGTCGGTCAGCACCAGAGCCGCCACCGCCGTGTCCAGGATCACGTAGTCCACGATGGCCAGGTCCGAGGCCCTAACGCGCAGGTCAGCGAGCGTCTGACGCGTCGCCGGCGGCGCGAGCTCTGCGCCTTTGCGCCGGAGCGACCACTCCACCCACCACCTCGCCGCGCGCGGGTCGTTTCGCGCGGCGGCGATCAGTGCCAGCGCCCGGTTGGACGGCGCCACATGGGCGGCCCGAAAGCCCGCCCGCGCCGGATCGTGCTCCAACGACCGGCCGATCGCATCGGCGAGATCCTGTGCGGTCCGATAGGCCTGAAGCGCGCCAGGTAGATCGCCGAGGGCCGCGAGCGCGTCGCCGCGGAGCACGGCCACATCGCGCTCGAGCGCCGGCGCGCGCATCCCTCGCGCCTCGCGCTGAAGGGTCGCGAGTCTGCCCCGCCCACCCGCCCCGGGCGCCGGCGTGATCCGAAGCGACGCGGCGGCCGCGATCGCCGCGGCGCGGATGGCAAGGTCGCGCTCGCCCACTCGCCGCGCCGCCGTGGCGGTGCTCTCGCCGAGCGCGGCGGCCCGCGCGAAGAGCGAGCGCTGGTACTCCACGTCAGCCAACTCGGCCGAGAGCCGCGCCCAGCCGGCCACCTGCGCCTTGGCGGCCGCGGCTCGCCGGGCCGCTTCCAACGCGGCGGCCGCCTCGGCGTGCCGGCCCATGCGCGCGAGCACGCCGGGCAGCAGGGGGCGCTTCTCCGGATAGCTGAGTCTCAGCTGATCAAAGCGCGCCGCCGCTTCGAGTGCTCCGGTCGTATCAGCCATGAGTTCAGCGACCCGCGCGAGCGCCTCGAGGCTGCGCAGCCCCGAGGCCCGGAGCGCCTCGCTGGCGTAACTAGCCGCCGCGCGCGCGAGGTTTCCCATGGACTCGTAGTATTCTCCCGCGAAGAAGAGGGGTTCGGTATTTCCCGGGCCGAGCGAGTCGATGATGGCCAGCATCGCGGCGAAGTGCCGCTGGGCTTCCTCCCACCGGCCCCGGCGCCGCAGCAACCAGGCTAGGTCGCGATGGCTCATCATGCGCGCCGGAGCGAGCGGGCGGCGCTCGGTGAGCGCGATGTAGCGATGGCCCGCTCGGATCGCGTCGTCCCAACGCCCCAAGCCTTCGTACAAGTGCAGAAGGTTGTGCTCCACCTCGAGGAGGAGCCATGGCCACTCGGCGCTGTCGGCGTTCGCTCTGGCGGCGAGCAGGCTGCGCTCGGCGAGCGCGGGTTGGCCCGCCTTCACCGCGGCGCGTCCGCGCAGCCGATGCGCGGCGGCTCGGGCCCACGGATCGCGCAGGCTGTCGGCCAGCGCCGTGGCGTAGGCCGACCCGGTGAGGCTCGCCGTGAGGTCACCGAGGTCGAGGAGCCGCTCGGTGCGCGTCAGCGACTGAATCAGCCGCCACGATTGATCGGGTGACCTCGGCGGATCGAGCTGCGACCGGTCGACGAGGCGCGCGATGGAATCACGGTGAGCGGCTAAAGCCGAATCGAGCGGGACCGTGTCGAGCTCGAGCTCGCGTGCGAGGAGGCCCGTCCACGCCGTCTCCAAGCCTGCCTTCCCGCGCGCTTCGTCGCTCGCGAGGGCCTCCTCCGCGAGAGCTTCGCGGTGGCGACCCAGGGCGTGAAGCGCGACAGCGCGATACCCCCTGGTGGTGAGGCGCGCCAGCCCACTCGGCGACGCCGGCGCGACAGACGTCAGGCGCAGCGTTCCGTGCCAGTCGCCCGCGTCCATCATCACGGCGAGCCCACGGCCCAGCAGGTCGACCGATTCGGGGTAATCCGCCCAAAGGTCGCGCCACAGACGCGCTTGATCCTGGGCCGAGAGTCCCTCGGGGTGGAACAGGCGCGCCACCCGGTCGCAGCCGCTGCGTGCGGTTGACCCGCGACCGACCCATCGCGGGGCGTCGTCCAAGGCGAGGCGCGCACACACATAGAGCGGGTGGGTCGAGTCTTCGACAATGCGACGAGCCAGGGCCACCGAGCGTGGATGCGGGGGGGAAATTCCCAGAAGCGGACCCCAGGCGTCGAGGAGCGCCGGGGCGTAGGAGGAGTCCGCGGCGAGCGCCGACTCCAAGAGCAGGGTGGCCCCGTCGCGATCCATCACCGCCAGGCGGTCCAACGCTTCGGCATGCAACGCGCAGGCCCGGTCGCGGGGCGTTAGGCGCCCCGGCGCTCGACCGGCGCCGTGGCCCACCGCGGCCGCGGCCGCGAGCCCCCCGCCCAACGCCAGCACGACCAGGCGCCGTCTCAGCCGATCACCTCCTGCCGCCGGATGCCCTCGAGAGCGACCCTGCGCCACGGCCCCTAACGTGGAGCGCCCGGCGAGGCCGCGCAAGATCGTCGAGCTGAATCGGCCGCCCCGCTGCGGAGCAGGGCCTTGGCAAGGAGCAGGCCAGCCTCCGGTGCGTAGGGACTGAGCGAATCACCCGCCGCCAGCGACAGCGGACCGACGGCCTCGCGGGTCCGACCCGACCACAGCAGGCTCACGCCCAGGAAGAACCGCACGCCGGCCGACGAGTCGGTCGCGACGGCCTTGCCGAGCAGCCGAGCCGCGCGCCCGTAGTCGCGTGCGACGTTGGCCGCCATCCCGACATCGGCCGCCGCGCCATCGGCCGGACTCACGGGCACTGGCCAGCCCTTCGCGCGGCCCTTCTCGATCGCCCGGTCGATGGCGGGCAGGACCGCATCGGATCCGGTCGCCAGGTGCATGAGGCATTGCCCCACCGACCAGGAATCGGGCGCCGGGCGCCAGTTCAGCTGGGCGTCGCTCATCCCGGCGACGAGCCCCGCCGCCTCGCGCTTGGTGGCTTCGAACTGGCGCGCGCAAGCCGCTACCCCGCCGAATTCGTCCTGGTGTTCCTCCACGAATCTCCTCGCCGCGGTGGTCCGAAAGATACGCCGCCGGTTGCTAGGCCGAGAGCACCGGGCCGGACGTGCGATCGGCGCGGAAGAACAGCTCCCGCTCGAGGTCGTGGGATTCCCCGGAGGCCGTCCGCTCCGCGGCGAGCGGCTTGC
>Ga0187893_10013496_pt1 | contig 11355 bp, 6 predicted proteins | sample MA1701074metaG_FD_139574 | JGI IMG/M metagenome (GOLD analysis project Ga0187893, IMG submission 139574) | White microbial mat communities from a basaltic lava cave in the Kipuka Kanohina Cave System on the Island of Hawaii, USA - MA170107-4 metaG ...
CTCGGCGCGCAGCTGCGCGAGCGGCGCGTCGTTGCGCAGGTGCAGCACGACGGCCCAGGCCGTGCGGCCCGGGTCCGCCGGGTGGGTCAGGCGGTTGTAGCCGTAGGGCGCATAACGCGCGTGGAAGCGCGGGTCGACGAGCAGCTCCCAGTCCGAGAGGAAGCCGTTGCGCGGGTCGGTGCCCGCCGCGCCCTCGGCCTGGCCGAGCAGGATCAGCTCCGGGTCGCGCGCGAGCACGTAGGCGCCGTCGCCCTTCCTGTGTCCGGGCACGGCCTGCCACGCGGTCGCGCCCGTCGGTACCGCGCGGCGCGCGATCGCGCGGTCGCAGATGCCGAGCATGTCGACGAAACGGAGGCTCGGTGCGAAGTAGGGCGTCGAGCCCGCGGTATTCACCGCGAGCAGGCTGCCGGGTGGCACGGACTCCTCGAGCAGCCTTCCGATCGCGGCGCCGTTCCGGGTCGCGGGGTCCGGGCGCGTCTCGCGCAAGAGCGTCGGCGCGAGCTGCCAGAGTGCGAGCGCGGCGGCGCAGGCGCGCCAGCCCGCGCCGAGCGGAGCGCGCTGCGCCGCCGGCAGCGCCGCCGCGAAGAGCAGCACCGCGACGGCCGGGAGCGCGAGGCGCGCGCCGGGCATGTGGTCGCCGCCGCCGAGCAGCAGAGACGCGGCGACCGGCAGCGCGAGCGCCGCGGCGGCGAGTGCGGGCCGCGAGCGCGCGCGCAGGAGCAGCGCGCCCGCAAAGAGCGCGGCCGCGAGCCACTCGCCGCGCAGCTTCCAGAGATAGGCGAGTCCGGACGCGAGCTGCTCGCCGGGCGGGAGGCCGGCGATCTTCGCGCGCGCGGGATTCGGCAGCCAGTCACCGTACCAGGCGATCCGGAAGGACTCCCACGCGACGAGCGGCGCGGCGCCTGCGAGCAGCGCCGCGGCGCCCGCGCGGCGCGCGCCGCGCGCGAAGAGCAGCGCCACCGCGAGCAGCCACGCGCCCGCGCCCTCGGGTCGCAGCAGGCCCGCGGCGCCGAGCGCGAGCCCCGCGCAGAGCGCCGCGCGCGCCGCGGCGCGCGCCTCGCGCCCGGCGAGCTCGAGCGCGCGCGCGAGCTGCCACGCGCCGGCCACGAGCGCGGCCGAGAAGCCCGTCACCTCGAGCCCCGCGCCCGCCCATAGCGCGATCCCGTGCAGCGAGACCAGCACGAGCAGCAGCGCCGGATCCGCGCGCGACGCGAGCCAGAGCGCAATCAGTGCCGCATAGCAGGCGTAGCCGAGCAGGCGCGCGGCGAGCTCGAGATCGAGACCGAGCGCGCCGAGTCCCGCGATCGCGAGCATCCAGAGCGGGTGCGTGTAGCCCTCGACGCGCTCGCCCGGATTCCAGACGGGCCCGGCCCCCGCGAGCCAGTTCCGCACGTGGCGCAGGGTGATGTAGGCGTCGTCGTGGAAGTACGCGCGCGTCCGGACGAGCGAGACGAGCGCGACGGCGAGCGCGGCGCCGAGCCATGCCGCGCGCGCGCGCGCGGCTGCGGGCTCCGCGTCGGCCTCAGCTCCGGGGGACGGGAGCGAAGGCATGCGAGAGCAGCGAGCGCTGCGCGCCGCAGAAGACGTGCGCGAGCACGGGCGCCACGATGCAGCGCGGGTCCTCCGCGTGGAACCAGCCGTCGACGAGCGACCAGTGGACGGGATGGTTCATGTAGTCGTCGGCGAGCCCCGAGACGTCGGCGAAGTCCTGCTCCCAGGCGTGGGTCCAGCCCAGGGGCGCGCTGCCCGCGCACACGCGCGAGAGGCTCCAGTTGCGGATCGCGGCGATGTGCTGCGGCATCGCGAGCAGCGCGCGCTCGAACGCGGCGACGTCCGCGCTCGCGGCCTCGGGCAGCACGCGCAGGAGCAGGGTGCGCTTGATCGCCGCCCCGATCCCGGGCTCCCGGAGTCCGCCCGCGATCGGCTCGAGCGCGACCTCGTCGAGCCCCGCGACGAGCGCGCGCAGCGGCGCCGAAAGGCCTGCGACGAGCGCGCCCGCGCTCGGCGCCTCGCTCCGCGCGGGCGCGCCGGGAGCGCCCGCGGCGTGCGAGCCGAGCTCGAGGGTGTAATCGCCGCCGTTCAGGGTGCCCGGGAGATTGCGGCCGAGACTCGCCGCCGCGACGCCCGGCGCGCGCTCGGCCTGCAGGGCGAGCGCGCGCTCGAGAGCGGCGCGCTCGGCATCGCCCGCGCCCGCGCGCAGGCGGATCAGCGCGACCGTGCGCCGAACGCCGGGCCGCGGCTGCGCGAGGCCGCGCTCGGGTGCTGCGTCGCCCGACGCGGAGCGCGCCGTTCCCGGCGCGAGCCCGGATCGCTCCGGCCCGGCCGGTGCGAGCGAGCCGACCTCCCTCACATAACGCCGCGCGCGCCTCGCGATCTGGGGCGCCGCATCGGCCCAGAAGGCGACGAGCTCGGGATGCGCGCCCCCGCGCGCGCGCCAGGCCCAGAAGTCCGCGACCTCTCCGAGCTCCCAGTCGAGCAGCGCGCGGCAGGCGACCCCCTCGGCCTCGAGCGCGGGGTCGAGCCAGAGCGAGCGCAGGCGCAGCCCGATGTCCTCGGCGGCCGGGCGGTAGTGCTTTTCGAGCGCCGCGAGGAAGGCTGCGCGCGCGCCCGGCGCGAACTCGATCTCGTCCAGGATGTGGATCCGACCGCTGCTCATGCTGCCTCCTCGCTGCGCGGGTCCGCTGCAGCTTAATCGAAAGCCGGCGCGGCGAGCGCGCGCCCGGCTAGAATCGCCGATCTGCGGCCGCGTCGCGGTCCGCGTCGCGGGCTCGGGTCCGGACGGCACCCGAAGCCGAGGAGCAGCCGATGGGCGAGGCCTGGATCATCGACGCCGTGCGCACGCCGCGCGGCAAGGGCAAGCAGGACACCGGAGCGCTCTCGGGCATCCACCCGCAGGAGCTGCTCGGCCAGTGCCTGAACGAGCTGCAGAGGCGCCACGGCTTCGAGCGCGGCCACGTCGAGGACGTCGTCGCGGGCTGCGTCTCCGAAGTCAACGACCAGGCCGGCTGCATCGCGCGCAATGCGGTGCTCGCGGCGGGCTGGGATCCGAAGACCGCGAGCGGCGTGACGCTGAACCGCTTCTGCGGCTCGGGCCAGCAGGCCGTGAACTTCGCCGCGATGGGCGTGATGGCGGGGCAGCAGGAGCTCGTGATCGGCGGCGGCGTCGAGTCGATGTCGCGCGTGCCGATGGGCTCGACCGGCGGAGGCCTCGACGGCAACAACGCGCACCTCGTCGAGATGCATCCGCTCGTGCCGCAGGGAATCTCGGCCGATCTGATCGCGACGCTCGAGGGCTTCTCGCGCGAAGAGCTCGACGCCTTCGCGGCGGAGAGCCAGCGGCGCTGCGAGCTCGCGCAGAAGGAGGGGCGCTTCGACGGCTCGCTCGTGCCGGTGCGCGACCTCGCCGGGAAGCTCGTGCTCGAGCGCGACGAGCATCCGCGCGCGGGCACGACGGCCGCGAGCCTGGCCAAGCTCCCGCCCTCCTTCGAGGCTCTCGGCGCGCAGGTGCCGAAGGGGGACACGCGCACCCTCGATCAGCGCGCGCTGTCGCGCTACCCGCAGCTCGCGAAGATCGAGCACAGCCACCACGCGGGGAGTTCCTCGGGCATCGTGGACGGCGCGGCGGCGGTGCTGATCGCGTCGCCGGACTACGCGCGCGCGCATGGGCAGAGGCCGCGCGCGAGGATCGTCGCGATGGCGACGGCGGCCGACGAGCCGATCATCATGCTGACGGCGCCGACGCCGGCGGCGCGGCGCTGTCTCGCGAAGGCCCGGATGGAGCTCGCGGACATCGACCTCTTCGAGATCAACGAGGCCTTCGCGGCGATCCCGCTGAAGGTGATGCGCGATCTCTCGATCGATCCGGCGGCGGTCAACGTGAACGGCGGCGCGATCGCGCTCGGCCATCCGCTCGGCGCGACGGGCGCGATGCTGATCGGCACCTTGCTCGACGAGCTCGAGCGCGCGGACCGGTCGACGGGCCTCGTCGCGATGTGCATCGGCGGCGGCATGGGCATCGCGACGATCGTCGAGCGGGTGTAGAGCGATCGGCGCGCTGCCCGCGCCCGCGCCCGCGCCCGCGCCCGCGCCCGCGCCCGCGGGAAAGAATAAAAGAATCCACAACTCGTGAAGACCGTCCCCGCCCTATTCGGGGGCGGAGTCGGTGGCGCGCTGCAGGATGTAGGCCTGGATGGCGCGCAGGTCGGCGGGGGTGAGCAGGTCGGCGTAGGCGGGCATGCCCGCCTGTTGTCTGGCGCCGCCGAGCACGATGTCCGCGAAATGCGCGTGGACGTCGGCGCTGGCGTAGCGCAGGTCCGGGATGCCGGAGCCGCCGCCGACGGCGAGCGCGCCGTGGCAGGTCGAGCAGTGGCGGTGGTAGAGCGTCAGGCCGCGCTCGCGCTCGGCGTCGGTCGCGGACAGTGTGGTGGTCGGCCGGGGGACCGGGGGCAGCGGCGGCGGCGGGGGCGGCAGCGACGCGCGGCCGCCGAGCTTGAACGCGAGCATGCGGCCGCCGCCGCGCACGCCCGCGCGCCTCGCGAGCTCGCCGCCGCTCTTGGCGAAGGATCCCCCCCAGCCCGCCGCGACGGCCACGTACTGCTCGCCGTCGAGCTCGTAGCTCACGGGGCCGGCCATCACGCCCGCGCCCACGGGCGCCTCCCAGAGCTTCTCGCCGTCGGTCGCGCGATAGGCGGCGAAGCGCCCGTCGGCGCTGCCCTCGAAGACGAGATTGCCCGCGGTCGAGAGGGTGCCGCCGTTGAACGAGGTGACGTGGGGCACGCGCCAGACCTCGCGCTGGCGCACGGGATCCCAGGCGAGCAGGAAGAAGCTCGCGCCGCGGCCGTCGTCCGGGGCGGTCGCGAAGGCGCCCGCGTCGATGCCGGTGTTCCAGTCGCCGCGCCGGTAGCTCCAGCTCGGGTCGAGCTTGAACGCGAAGCCCATGTCGGAGACGGGCAGGTAGACGAGGCCGGTCTCCGGGTGGAAGCTCATCGGCGGCCAGCTGTGCGCGCCGTAGGGGCTCGGCCGCGTGAAGACCGCGCGCTCGCGGTAGTCGACGTCGGCCTCGATCGGACGGCCGCGCGCGTCGTAGCCCGTGGCCCAGCTCACCGGCACGATCGGCTGCGCGGAGAGGAACTCGCCCGTCTCGCGGTCGATCACGAAGAAGAAGCCGTTCTTCGGCGCCTGCAGCAGGACCTTGCGCAGCCGGCCGCCGAGCTCGAGGTCGGCCAGCAGGATGTGCTGCGTCGCGGTGTAGTCCCAGGTCTCGGCGGGCGTGCTCTGGTAGTGCCAGACGATCTCGCCGGTCTCCGGGCGGAGCGCCAGGATCGAGGACAGGTAGAGGTTGTCGCCGCCGCCGGGGCTGCGCAGCCAGCGCGCGTAGGGCGCGCCGTTGCCGGTGCCGACGTAGACGAGGCGCAGCTCCGGGTCGTAGGCGATCGCATCCCAGACGGTGCCGCCGCCGCCCGCGCGCCACCACTCGCCGGTCCAGGTCTCGGCCGCGCGCCGCATCGCCTCGGACTCGAAGCCGTCGGCGGGGTTCCCGGGCACCGTGTGCGTGCGCCAGAGCAGCGCGCCGCTCGCGGCGTCGTAGGCCGAGACATAGCCGCGCACGCCGAAGTCGGCGCCCGCGTTTCCGATCAGGACCCGGCCCTCGACGACGCGCGGCGCGCCCGTGATCGAGTAGGGCTGCGCGGGATCGGTCGTCTGCACCTGCCAGACGACGCGCCCGCTCGCGCGCTCGAGCGCGACGAGGCGGCCGTCGAGGGTGCCGACGTAGAGCCTGTCGCCGAAGAGCGCCGCTCCGCGGTTGACGACGCCGCAGCAGATCGCGCGCGCGTGGCTGCGCGGCACCTGCGGATCGTGGCTCCAGAGCAGCGCGCCGGTCGCGGCGTCGAGCGCATGGACCACGCTCCACGAGGAGGTCACGTAGAGCGCGCCGTCGGCCACGAGCGGCGTCGCCTCGACGCCGCGCTCGGTCGCGAGGTCGAAGCTCCAGGCGAGGCCGAGCTGCGCGACGTTGGCCTCGTCGATCCGCGCGAGCGCGCTGTAGCGCTGCTCGGCGTAGCTGCCGCCGTGCGTGAGCCAGCTCTCGGGCTCGGCTGCCGCGGCGCGCAGGCGCGCGTCGTCGACGGGGCGCATCGCGCGCGCGCGATCGGGCGCGGCCTCTCGCGGCTCGCGCGCGGTGCAGGCCGCGAGCAGCGGCGTCAGCAGGCTCGCGGCGCAGAGCGCGGCGCACCCCGCGCGGCGGGAGCCGCTGCGCCTCGCCGCCCGCGCGCCCAGCTCAGAAGCCTTCGGCGTTGTGGTCGATCTTCCACATCACCCACGGCACGAAGCGCCGCAGCCACCAGCCCATGCGCGTGGTCAGGCCCGGGAAGACCCAGAACACCCGCTTCGCGACCGCGCGGTCGATCGCATCGAGCACGAACGCGGGCGGCATCGGCTTGGGGCCGACCTCCATGATGCGCGGCTTCGACGTCGCCTGCGCGCGCAGCGGCGTGTCCACCTGCGCGGGGCAGACGCAGCAGATGTGGACGCCCTTGCCGCGGTTCTCGTGGTACAGGCACTCGGTGAAGCCGACCACCGCGAACTTCGAGGCCGAGTAGGCGCCGAAGTGCATGTTCGGCACCCAGCCCGCGATCGACGCGAAGTTGATCAGCGAGCCGCGCCCGCGCGAGACCAGGCGCGGCAGCACCGCCTTGGTGACGTTCACGAGGCCGCCGTAGTTGACGGCCATGACGCGGTGGATCTCGTCGAGGTCCTGGTCGAGGATCATCCCGGTGGGCTGGATCGCCGCGCCGTTGTAGACGCGCTCGAGCGGACCGAACTCGCGCTCGACCTCGTCGACGAGCTGGAACACCGCCTCGGGATCGGTGATGTCGACGCGGCGCGCGTGCAGGCTCTCGCGCCCGCCCGCGGTCTCCTTGAGGCCCACCTCGTCGATGTCGGCCGCGACCGCGACACCGCCCGCATCGGCCCAGCGCTGGGCCGCGAGGCGCCCCATCCCCGAGGCGCCGCCTACCACGAGCGCGACCTTGCCGCGCGCGTCGAGCTCCGATCCTCTCGCCATTCGCCCGTGTTCCTTTCGTCCCATCGCGCCGCGCTGCGAGAAGGCAAGCTCCCAGGCGCGGCGGCCTGCGACGCCTGCGAGGCGCCGGGTCCCTCTTCTAGCGCAAGCGCGCCGCAGCCGCCCGCGTCAGCTGTAGCGCGCCTCGCGCCCTCCCGCGCGCGGCCCGGACGCGGCCTCGCGCGCCGACTCGCGCAGGTCCGCGAGGAAGCGCTCGAGCACGCGGTCGTGCTCGGGCGAGAGCACGAGATGCAGCGCGTCCGGGTTCTTCTGGCGGTCGAGGTGCCAGCCCCGCGCATCCATGCGATCGCCCAGCGCGAAGACGTCGAAGCCCTCGGCCGCGAAGGCCAGCACGCTCATCACCGGGTCGCCGAGCAGCCGCAGACCCGGAATCGCCGTTATTCCCTCTCGCAGCGCGCGCACGCTCTCGCGCAGCCGGCGCGCGAGCGCGAGGTAGCCGTCGCGGCCGAGGTGGTGCAGCACCGCCCAGGCCGCGGCGATCGGAGCCGAGGGGCGCGCGCCGGTCATGCCGAAGGAGCCGTAGGTCCCGCCGGGCCAGGCGTCGTAGAGGAAGAGCTGGTAGCGGTTCAGGTCCTCGCGCCGGCGGTGCAGCACGACCGACGCGCCCTTGATGCAGTAGCCGTACTTGTGGACGTCGGCGGAGAGCGTCGTCACACCGGGCACGCGGAAGTCGAAGGGCGGCACCGCCTCGCCGATCTCGGCCCAGAAGGGCAGCAGGAATCCGCCGAGGCAGGCGTCGGTGTGGAAGGAGATCCCGCGCGCGGCCGCGAGCGCTGCGAGCTCGGGGATCGGATCGACGACGCCGAAGGGATAGTTCGGTGCCGAGCCCACGACGAGCGCGGCCTCGTCGCCGTGCTCGCCGAGCAGCTCCTCGGCCGCGCCGAGATCCGCGCGAAAGTCGCCGCCGAGCGGGATCTGGACGTGGCGCAGGCCGAGGTAGTGCGCGGCCTTCGCGAAGGCGGGATGCGCGCTGCGCGGAGCGAGCAGCACCGGCGCGCGCACGCCGCGCTCGGCGCGAGCGCGTTCGCGCGCGCTCAGCACGGCGAGCAGGATGCTCTCGGTGCCGCCCGAGCTGAAGCTGCCGCCGGAGTCCGCGGGCGCGTGCAGGAGCTCGCCCGCGATCTCGACCACCTGATCCTCGAGCGCGCGCAGGCCGGGAAAGCGGAAGGGGTTGAGCGCGTTCTCGTACAGGTAGAGCTCGGCGGCCTCGCGCAGCATCTCGTCCACCGCGGGGCCTGCGGGGTAGACGAGGCTGAAGGTGCGGCCGCCGCGCCAGTCCGCGTCGCGCGCCTTCAGGCTGCGCATGCGCGCGAGCACCTCGCTCTTCGGCTGGCCTCGCGCGGGCAGGGGCATGCGATCCTCCGGGCGCGCGCCGCGGAGTGCCGCGCCGCGCCCATGCTACGCGAGCGCGCGCGCTCCCGGGGCGCCGAGCGAGGTCGCCTCGGTCTGCCAGGCGAGGGCCGCCTCCGCGGCCAGCGACTCGTGGCAGGTCAAGAGGAAGACCTGGCGCTGCGCGGAGAGCTCCTTCAGGAGCGCGTAGGCCTCGCGGCGGCGCGCGGCGTCCATGCGCAGCAGCGCGTCGTCGAGGATCAGCGGCAGGCGCTCGCGGCTCTCGTCCAGGTGGTCGAGCAGCCCGAGCCGGAAGCAGAGGTGGATCTGGTCGAGCGTGCCGCGCGAGAGCGGCGCGCCCACGAGCAGGGGCTCGCCGCGGTCGCGCTGCTCGGCGTAGAGACCGCCCGGCGCGGCGGAGGTCGCGCCCGCGGCGGAGCCCGGCTCGGCGACGCTCGCGGCCGCCTCTCCGGTCGCGCCGTCCAGCCAGACGAGCCGCGTGTAGCGGCCGCCGGAGATGCGCTCGAGATAGGCGCTCGCGCGGCGCAGCACGTCCGGCTGGTGGCGCTCGCGGTACTCGCGCTCGGCGCGCGCGATCAGGTTCTCGAGCAGCGCGAGGCGATCGCGCTCGCGCGCGAGCGCATCGAGCTCCTGCTGCAGCTCGGCGACGCGGTCCGCCGCGCGCGCGAGCGCTCCGGCCGGTGCGGAGTCGAGGCGCTCGCGCAGCTCTCCGGCGCGTCGGGTGTCCTTCAGCATCGCCTCGTCGAGCTCGCGCAGCTCCTCGCTGCGCGCCGCGACGAGCTCCGGCCGCCACGGCGCCGCTTCGGGCAGCTGCGGACCCTGCACCCGCGGGTCTCGCGCGCAGTGCTCGTAGCGCGCCTCGCGCCGCAGCTCGGCCTCGCGCTCGCGCACGAAGCGCAGCTCCTCGCGCCGCAGCTGCAGCCGCTCGAAGGCCTCGTGCGCGTTCGCGGCCTCCGGCTCCGCCGCGCGCAGCACGCGCTCGAGGATCTCGAGCTGCTGCCGTCGGCGCGCGAGCAGCGGCTCGGTCTCGGCGAGGCTGCGCGACGCGGCCTCGCGCTCGCGCTCGTCGTGCGCGACGGCGCTCGCCCGCTGCTGGGCCAGGTCGAGCGCCTGGCGGATGCGCAGCAGCACGGCCGCGAGCTCGCCCTCGGCCGCGAGTCCGTGGCTGCGCGCGAGGTCGCGCAGCGCGTGCTCGCGCTCGTCGAGCGCGGCCTCGCGCACCTCGGCGTCGACGCGCTTCTCGCTCGCGTCCTCGAGCGCGAGCCGCGCGCGCGCGAGCGCGTCGACCGCGCGCTGGAGACCCGTCGGCGTCTCGAGCAGGCGCGCGTCGAGCGGCAGGGCTGCCAGCAGCGCGTCGATCCCGGCCGGCCGCGCGGGCGGCCCCGCCGGCGCCGGCGGGCTCAGGCGGCCCCAGAGCCCGAGCAGCGACGCGAACACGAGCGCCGCAGCCGGAACGCTGAGACGCGCATCCAGCATCCCGAGCGCGGCGAGCGTCACGAGCGCGAAGCCGAGCGCGCCCGTGAAGAGCGGCCAGGTCGGGAGCGGTGGCGGCGGCAGGAGGCCGCTCGTGATCCGCTCGTGGGCCTGGGCCCAGCCCTCGAGCTCGAAGCGCAGCGGCTCGAGCTGGAGCTCCCGGGTCGCCTGGAGCAGCGCGTCGTCGAGCGGCCGCGCGAGGATCGGCTGCAGCTCGCGCGCGGCGCTTCGCTCGAGCAGCCCGGCGTCCTCGAAGCGCTCCTGCAGCCGCGCGTGCTCGCTCTCGAGCGCGGCCACGCTCGCGAGCGCGACCTCGAGCTCGGGAGCCTGCTCGAGCAGCCGCTGGGTCTCCTGCGAGAGCGCGAGCGCCGGACGCTCGAGACGCGCGCGCGGCACGATCTGGCGCTCGAGCAGCTCGCTCTGCTCGCGCTGGACGATCGCGGGGTCCTGCAGCGGCCAGTCGCCGAGCTCCGAGAGGTCCGGCTCCGCGCCGGCCGCGCGCCGGCGCCGGCCGAGCTCGAAGAGGGCTCCGAGGAGCGGCGCGTCGCGGGCCTCGAGCTCGAGCCCTGTGCGGCGCTCGCGCCCTGCGACGAGCCGCTGCTCGAGCTGCTCGAGCTCCGCGCGGTCTCCGCGCAGCGCGCGCTCGCTCTCGCTGCTCTCGCGCAGCTGGGATCGCGCCTGCGCGAGCTCCCTGCGCAGCTCTCTCGCGCGCGGCTTGCCGAGGTTGTCCGCGCGCCAGAGCTGCTGGTGCTCCTTGCGCAGCTCGCGCAGCACGAGCGCGGGCGCGCGCAGCGCGAGCTCCCCCCGCGCGGGCAGGAGCAGCGCATCGATGTGGACGCGGACGCCCTCGTCGAGCGCGACGAGCTGTTCGAGCTCGAGCGCGTAGATCGCGCGAAACAGCGCGCGCGGCAGATGCGCGACGCAGGGCAGCGCGGCATTGCCCTGCTTCGGGCCCGCGAAGGATCCGATCGCGTCGGCCGTGCGCAGCTTGCCGCTCGCCTGGAGCACGCGCTCGACCGCGAGCCGCTCGCCCGAGTCGAGGCAGAGCTCGGCCTCGAGCCAGAGGTCGCCCGCGGAGGGGTCGAAGAGGTGCAGCGGATGCGCGTCGCGCGTCGCGGGATCGAAGCCGTAGAGCAGGGTCTCGAGCGCGCTGCGGAAGGAGCTCTTGCCCGACTCGTTGGGACCCGCGATCAGCACCACGTCGGGGGCGAGCGCGAGCTCGCGGTCCCGCAGCGGGCCGTAGACCCGCGCGTGGAGCTTCTGGAACTTCACGCGTCTTCCTCGTCGAGGAAGCGCAGCACCGCCTCTTCGGGCGCGCCGGCGAGCAGCTCGCGCAGATAGGCGCTGCGCTCGCTGCCGGGCGCGCAGTCGTGCGCGAGCTCGGCGGGCGCGACGGATTCGAGCAGCGGCGCGTCGCGCGACACCCGCTCGATCAGCGCGAGCACCTCGGC
>Ga0187893_10013498_pt1 | contig 11353 bp, 18 predicted proteins | sample MA1701074metaG_FD_139574 | JGI IMG/M metagenome (GOLD analysis project Ga0187893, IMG submission 139574) | White microbial mat communities from a basaltic lava cave in the Kipuka Kanohina Cave System on the Island of Hawaii, USA - MA170107-4 metaG ...
AAAAGCCATGTGCCGCTTCACAATGGAAGTCTTAAAAGAGCTCAATAAAGAGTCCTGGGCATCCATCTTCCGTTTCACCAGCACTACTTTTGAGGACATCTACCAGACTCCCTTTTTCGATCAACCGATGATCTGGTACCGGCCTGATTCCGACACGCCTGTACCCCTTTTCACTCCCTAACCCGTTACCGACATAGGAGACTCATTCATGTTTATCCCTGACCAAGACCAAATGCTACTCCTCACAGCCGACGAGCTGGCCTCCATCCGAGACAAAATCAATAAAGAGATTGAGAGGCGAAATGGAGGGGACATTGATATCAAGAAAGTTCGAGCCCAACTCTTACGTGTCGCTATCTCCTTGGGCTGCGACTGGATAGATGAAAGCTACCGCCAACCCACCACAGAGGACACGGATAAACCTAAGAGGAGGGGAAGAAAACCCAAGACCGATCAAACAGCAGAAACAGAAGTGGCTTCTCAAACCAAGCCACAACAGGCTACTCCGCAGGTCGACAACGCCCCAATTGATGAGGAGAACCGCCGCCCCCTGTGGCGTTTATAGCTCTTGATCCATACCCAAAACAGGGGTTTAATCGAGAACTCAGAGAAAAATACAAAGCCCATAAATGAATGAGGCCGGTGGATCCGCAAAATCCGCCGGCCCCGGATGCTTAAGAAAGAACCAATCAGGCACAGGCAAATGCCCTCAGGTATAAGTAATGGTAACGGACAGTAAGCCAACTGTCCAGCCTCCAGGCAATCGTTGTGGGCACAACCCGCAAGTTCCCCGCTCCTTTGAGCCTCCTGAGCAGCATAAGCCGCGACCCGGCATCCTTCGGAAACTTATTGAGAAATTGGCAGCATATTATGCGTCCCCGGCAAAGATTATCCCCAGCTTGAATCTTGCTAACGGCAAGGATAGTCAACAGCGCTCTGAGCGCAGGGAAGCGTGTTTGCAGCTTCTTTCCTGCCTGATCCACTTTCTTGATCTTGTTACCTTGCGCGTTGGTACCCCCCAGGCCGACGGATCGTTTCGCGGTCTCACCCTGCCTTATCTTGCTGGCCTCTCAGGGCTTGAGCTTCGGCGGGCAGAACGTGCCTGTCATGATCTGGTTGCTAGCGGCATCATCAAAGTGCACCCAATCGCAAAAAAGACCAGCAATGAGGAGTTTAAGGGGCTGCCTGCCATCCGCAATATCTCGCAAGCACTCTTTCGCAGCTTCAACCTAGCTTACTGGCTTAAGCATGAGAGAGATAAAGCATCCAAGCGCCAACGCAACCAAACTCCCACAGAAGAAGCAATGGGGCGCATGGAGCTTGCGATAAAGGCAGGAGAGGCGAAAGCACGGAAACTTACTACACAGAGCAAACCCCCTGCGCCAAAAGGCGCAGTCAATCCCGAGGAGCCGCAATCCATCATCGCCTGGCTCAGAGGCATGCTCAAGGGCACAGGGCCGCCCTAACCTCCTCCCCTTCAGAGCTTGCAAAGCCAAGTCGGACTTGGCAAAGCGTCCAGGTTAAGCGACCTGGAATGATAGCTCTTACCCTTTAAGCGCAATCGCCCGGTATTTGCGCCGCGAAAGGCGGCCACAACTCCTCCAAGCTGCCCGATTTCCTACGCTGGTAACCCACACCGGCTGGCTTTCATGGGGAGCGCCTGTTTGTGGCCTAAATTAAGTGTCGGGATGGGTGCGCTTGAGGGAAAACCTATCCAGTTAAGTGTCGGTAAGAAGTAGCAATAAGTGTCGGGGCTTAATCTATGTCTTTTTCAGTACAGACCAGCCTAATCGGGATACCCCATCCAGAATCAACCGCTCTGCCGCGAAAAAGAGGTTTTTAAGGTGAAAAAGGCGCTCTGAGGCTCAGAGTGAGATGGCTTGTTAAAAATTGACCGCTTGAGAGGCCCCAGAAGCAGCAATCTCCCATTGAACCATACTCTGGGTATTCCCTTCTTAAGGGGTTCTATGGCGATTTTATCTGCCAGTCATCAATAACAGATGGCGGGATGAGTTTCACGACGATGATGACCAATAAGGGTAGGATCACGAGGTTATCCAGATGTCCTAGGATCGGAACGAAGTCTGGGATGAGGTCGATCGGCGACAAGGCATACGCGAGGGCAATAACCAGCAGCCACTTGGCGAGCTTGGGGGGTACGATCATCCTGAAGTACCAGTCGATAGACCCTGAGTTCTTCCTTGAAGCATCGCAACACTCTACCCTGTATATTCCAGTCAGATTTGTGCTCTCTGGCTACTTTACCTGCATTATTACAAGCCATGCTTTTGTAGTAGATCCTCAACGGCCTGTTCGAGAAGTGACTGCGTAGTAACGCGGGTATAAGTCTCCTCGGTTAGTTTTAAAGCTAACTTCTTAAGGCGAATTGATTGGCTGAGAGGCAACCTGGCTACTACACTTTGGCGATATTCAGGAGCCTTAACCGATGGTTTCTGTTCAGGTTTTTGGCGTGGCTTATCACCGGCTTCCAAAAACTCATCAATGGCTGGTTTAGTCTTCATAGGCTAACTCTTTCTTTAGGCTGTCAATTTCATGCATAAGGCTATTAATTTCAGCGGTGGCGGCAGGGTCTTTACCGAACTCGTGAACGATACAACCCTGGTTCACGGAACGTCGGTACGCTACACGCTCACAGACTCGGGCATTAAAGACAGGAATATGGTGTTCTTCCAAAAAAGCTTGAAGTTCACCAGTGTCCTTGGTCCGAGTATCAATTCTATTCATTAACGCTTTCACACGAACCTTGGGATTAAAATCTTTGGCTTCATCCACGACAGTTAATGCATCTGTAAGCGCTGATGTATCTAGGCTAGAGGCGCCTATTGGAACAATTCCTACATCAGCTAAAAGCAAAGCGCTTCTAAATGCGTGTGAATCACGGCCTCCGGCGTCAACCACAGTATATTGATAATTGGTGGATAGCGTCCTGCCTTCATTAAAGACAGCTTTACCAATTAGACACACGGTTACGGGGCTAGGTGAATACTGCGTTTCACGACGCCATGCAGCCCAACTTGCCGCACTTGCCTGCAGATCACTATCTATCAATAATGTAGGTCCGCCTCGAGCAAATAAGGTTGCCACATGTATAGCAATGGTTGTTTTCCCGACTCCGCCTTTTGTATTGATTATACTGACAATCATATGTGCATGCCTTATACATTGTATCTTTGTATCGTTGCATGCTTGCAAACGAGTAGTAAATCGTGCTTTATAAGAAGTAGTATAATAACTCTCTATCTCGTCTCTAGCCAGCCTGAGCGAACCTATGAAAGGCGTGCCTGCTTGACACCTCTGCGTAATGGTATATAATTGAAATACTAAGATTTATCTTAGTTAAATCAAAGCGTATGAACATGCCACGTACCACCAAAATGATCGGCTTCTCTGTGCCTCCGTCTATAGCAGAGGAACTTAAGCAGGTGGCTATCGAGGAGCGCCGCACTAAAAGCGAGCTCTTTCGCGAGATGTTCCGTCTCTACCAGACCTACCGTCATCAGCTCCACCAAGCTGAGGAAGAACGATTCCAGCATATGATTGATGAGGCTATTGCAGAGGGGCAGAGTGAAAAGGAAAACCCGACGATGACGGATGCGGAGATGGACAAGCGCCAACAGGAACTCCTGCGCTATGGGGAGCAGCAGGCTAAGAGGCTAGGGATTGCTGAAAAAGACGTAGATAGGATTGTCTATGCAAGGAGAAAACAAAAAGAAATCGAGCGAACTTAAGGTTGTTCTGGATACCAACGTCTATATTTCTGCCTTCAACTATCCGAAGGGTGTACTTTTCCCCATCTGGCAGCACGCACGATTTCGTACGTATGAGCTTTTTCTCTCCTCGGCTATCGTAAACGAAACCGGCCGGGTTCTGAGAGATAATTTTGTCTGGGGTGACAGCCGTATTCGTTCGCAACTAAAAGAGCTTTCACGTGTGGGAGAAATAGCTACGGTTAGTGTTGTGCCCAATGTCATCAAACACGATCCCGTGGATAATCAGATCCTCGGCTGCGCGTTGGCAAGCAAAGCACATATTATTGTCTCTGGCGATCGTGACCTCTTAAGACTCAAAGAATACGAAGGCATTCGTATCGTGAGTCCTATTGATTTCCTCCATACCCTTGCAGGTTATCCCCTGAAGTAGACTGTCAGCCCCAAGGTGCAAATGCGGGTCAACAACAGTAAGCTTTTTCTCCTCCGGTTTTGATATACCGGTACAGGGTAGCCCGTGAGATATTGAGTGTTTGTAAATTTCCCTAATGGAGTTATTTTTGTTGTTGTAAAAAGCACTTTTCGATCGGCGGAGGGCCAAGCGGCCCGTTACTGGATGCAGGTTTGACCCGCCGCCTCGGGCCACCCCAGGCCCATCCTCAATCAGTCCACACACGACGCCCTGTGTCGTGCCTAACCACTAACTTATGCAATGTTGTTAACGGAACGATATACCTAGTTACCGGATGGGCCAAAGTCGCTACAGCGTATCTCGGTCCATTCCGTATGCACAAGACGATGGGAGGGTACTAAGGCGCCGTCCTTATCCGTCCCGAAAGCGCCAAGCAGGGCTTTATCCGGTTTATGACCCGTCAATTTCACCTGGATCTCGAATTCAAACACTGCTCTGCCCTCGTCGACGGGCGGCGCAATAAAGCCAGATGCTTGAGGAGCGACCGTAAAGGCTTGCTCATCCTGAAATATCTTAGAACCGTTTAATCCGAAAGTGAGTACTTTGGCATCGACGCTGTCTGACGTGCTATTGTTTAGAACCTTGACGAAAACTACGGCCGACGTTGGGGGAGGGCCAGGCAAATTCATTGCGTTTTGCACGGGTCCAGTCGAGTAGCAGAGTTCCGTAGCTAATGCTGCGGAGGCAAAGAATTGGCACAGGCCAAGAACACCTAAATACGTCACGATTGAGCGTTTCATTGTATTTTCTCCTATATAGGTCCGTTTCACTGCTTCGGGGCTACGCTTGCTTAAACGACGGGCGCTTCGACATTATGATCTGGCCGACGAGTATATGATGTTGATCTGGATATGTATGCGCCGGATATTAGGAAGGCCATGGGCTATGGCTATGGCTATAACTCTGACCTTCCTGGTGTCATCCCTGTTCCTGTCAGCCATGACCTTCCTCTCATAATTATATCTCTCCTTTATTACAATTAATACATATTATTATTTACAATACGATTACCATGTTCCCAGGGTGGGCGTATTGATAGCAACGGCCAGTGCTTGCTCTGCCCTTTACCTTTAAGTCTCCCCTAAGCTCTTGCCGCAATTGCGGGTTGTTTGCCTCCAGTCGTTTCTGTTCTAAGTTTTGTTTTGTCAAAATCGCCAGAAATACGGGCTGCCAAGGAACCGCCTATTTACTCTTGATAAAATATGTTATCGGGAGTAAAATGTCCGTATGAGGGAGGGGGAAAATAGCAACAAAAAGGGCGGGGGAAAGGGGCTGGTCAGGAGAAGGTCGGGAGGGCTTCTAAGCCAGGCGCAGTTTCATGAATTGGCTGAAGTACCCCCGGAGGTGGAGTGGTTTGCCAATATTGATAATAAAAGGACAAGGAGGGCGTACAAAGTAGATTTGCATGAGTTTATGCGGTTTGTGGGGATTACAAGCCCCCTTGAGTTTCGCAGCGTGACCCGCGCACATCTGATTGCCTGGCGAAAGAGCTTAGAGGAGCGGGCGGTAACAGGGGCCACCATTCGCAGGAAACTTGCTTGCCTCTCATCCCTTTTTGAATACCTGTGTGAGAAGAATGCGGTGGTACATAATCCGGTTAAAGGGGTGAAGCGGCCGAAGGTGGAGAGCTATGAGGGCAAGACACGGGCTCTGGGGGATCATCAGGCGAGAGAGTTATTAGAGGCGCCGGATGGGGAGACGCTTAAAGGTAAGCGGGATCGTGCCCTTCTTTCAACGCTTCTTTTTCATGGGTTGAGGAGGGCAGAGCTCTGCAGCCTTAAAGTACGCGACATCACCGAGAGGCGGGGAGTGCTCCATCTTCGCGTGCAGGGCAAAGGGGGTAAGACGCGCTATATACCGCTGCATCCGGGGACAGCCGGGTTGATCACGGAATACCTTGATACGCTCGGGCATAGAACAGAGCCTGCCTCTCCCCTGTTTCGGCCTGTGAAGAACAATAGAAGCGGAAAACTAGAGGGGGCTATGAGCACTGAGGGCGTGTACTGGGTGGTGAAAGACTATAGCCGAAAGATCGGAATTGCTGACACTGAGGGGATTGGCGTTCACTCCCTGAGGGCTACCGCTGCCACCAATGCCTTAGATCATGAGGCGGATATCGCCAAAGTGCAGGAGTGGCTGGGACATGCCAATATATCAACCACCCGGCTTTATGACCGGAGGAAAACAAGGCCGGAGGACAGCCCGACCTTTAAGGTGAGGTATTGAGGGGTGGTTGGCCGCCGGTCTTTCTTGCGACTTGCGCCTGTGCGTTAGCAACACTTAAGAGATATCGTTTTATAACCTGGAGGGCTAGCTCGCCCAGGCCGAGGCAGCCTCATAGGCCGCCTCTTAATAAATATATGGAGCATAATCCATGCAAAGACGGATCGCCATTTTATTTATTATTGTTATCACTGCTTGCATAATAAATTTTTTCCTTTTTAGAGATGAATCACTCATAAGATATTGTGATAACGGGGGTAGTCCTCGGATATTGTGCCATCTATTTCAGGCGATATATGGCCACTTTATGGTTTATCTAAACTTTTATTACGTTATATATGGTGTTTTAATTGGCGTGTTTATTTTGTACTCTTACAGGGCATTAAAAGCTATATTTGGAATAGAAGTGCAAAGGATAAACGATATAGATCTTTCGATGATGCCGTTCGTAAATATTATAACAAGCCTTGTTGTGGCTTATGTGATCTGCCTATTAATTGAATTTGGGAAATTTGATATTCAAGTGTTCGATCTTAAGCTTAGTGATTATCCAACATCAGGAAGTATTGGTTTCTTGCTTGGGTTATTTATTACCCTTGGTGTACGAAAATATTTATCTATGTTGATAGGAGAACCTAACAATTCACTTAACTCGGACGCGACAAAAAGCGGCACACCCCTCACGTAAGGTCGTTAACTTCCATAACCCCCTTGTAGCGTGGGGCGGCTGGCTTGATGGTCTTTGGATAAGTTTTGCAAAAAGGGTCGTTTTAGAAGGGTGCGGCCAGATAGTCCGCTGTTCCAGTAACGCTAAAGGCTTCCCGTGTTGCACTTTTCCACTTTATCGTTCGTTGTGTCCCCTTTGTTAATGGGATCCATAGGCCTAAAACTTCGGTTGAGCCGCGCGAGTTTTGCGAGCATCGGACTCCAACCGGTTGTTAGGCAGGCGTGCCAATAACTGGGGACTTATTCTATTTTTTCCTGGAGCCGCAATATCAGCCAATAATTGGCGAGGCGATCTGTAACGCGCCACTGCCCCAGTACACGCAGCCCTGCTTGTCCGCATTCCCGCAGCACATACTCCGCCGAGTATACGCGTGTTATAAGCGATTCCTGATAATACCCACCCACTATGGGCCGCCCTGAACAGGTGAAATCCGTCCACAGCTCTCCGCTCTTAGTTAGGAGCGATGCCAGCTGACTCAAGACGGCAAACGGTTTCGGTAGATGCATCATTAGTTGTGCCGTAACGATTAGATCGATGGATCTCTCTTTGAAGGGCATACGATGCACATCGGCGCGACAGAGCAGAGTACCGTTTGTACTTCTTGCGTGACATAGTCTCAGCATACTTTCAGATATGTCGACGCTAATCACCCGGCGAGCTCCGACCAACGCCTGATGAAGCCGCCCAAATCCCGCTCCCATGTCGAGAACCGTTGTTCCTCGCGCATCGATTTTTCTCTCGAGGAGCCGGATGTACAATTGGTGTCGTGTCTTGTTTGTTTCCCGAATCCAGTGTGACGCGAAGTGCTGCCTGACGAAGTAGTCCTTAAGCGCATTGGGCGACTCAAAGAAGCGCTTCGCGGACGCATGAACGAGGCGATACCACCTCCTAAGCAAGTCCGGGTCGATATCGTGTGATCGGTTCCTCTGCCAATCGATCCCCCGAACGAACTCAACGAAGTCCGTCGGGGTGGGCCATCGGGTGAAGTCGATGAACAGCAGCTCACGGAATTCTTCAGGCTCAACGGTTATTGTGTTACGCGCTGATTCTTTGGCTACGCTACCCGTCAGCCGAAACAGAATGGATCCTTCCTCCAAGCGCACTTCCAGCGCAAGTCCCGCATCTCTCCTAGACTGCCGAAGGTAAGGCCTAATAAGCGCCAAGTCACCCAAAAGCTCTTCAAGCTTATCCTGAAGGGGGCTCACTACTTGAAGTTCGAGCTGTGTCGCTTCAGACACGAGTTGAGCGCCTCGCAGCGGGCTGGACGACGTCTCGAACCTTTATCGCCCTTGAAGTTCCCGGGGTCAAGCCTTGGACTCTTGTCTCGACGACCGCCACCGCTCGACGCTTCTCTCGAATAGTTGTGACTAGCTTTCTCCCGAGCTCACTTTTCGTGTCAGGGTCGACGAGCGCTGCGATGGCTGCCGATGTTCCCGGAGGCCAGATCCCAAAGAAGAGACACACTACCCTTTGTTCATCTAAGGGATTCGGCCCAACAACGATGAAGCCATAATCCCTGCATAGTGCATTATCAACCATTTCAGCTTCGTACTTTTCGCCATCTGCTTTGTCAACCGCGTAGTGGTCGGGGTACACAATCCTCAGTTGATCATCAATCTTGTGCCTCTCAAGCATACTGTAGGCCACTCCGTTGACGCTTGGACCGCCCACCGAAACGAAATTTGAGTCCGACAAAGAACCGAAATCGGCACTCACAACCAGTCTGACCGGTCGCTCTTTGTATACCTCTCTCAGTTTCTCTCGGAGCAGAGAGACAGCCATCGCCTCCTGCACTCCCACCAGCGGCACGTTTGTTGGGAGTGGGCTCTTTGCGCCGACACGCGAGATTGAGAATTCCGCCAACGGTACGTCTGCCATGACGATTGAAATCACCTTGTCGTTTCCCAAGATCACGTCCCAGACATGCCGGAAGGGTCGAAGATGCAAGTGCCTACTTAGTCTTCGCGCCGAAAAGACCAGTGCAATTGTGACCACTGCCTCCACAAATGGCAAGTCTAGCAAGTAAAGCATCCATTCCCACACCAGAACTGCTTCGTTCATTCTTTCATCTCGTGGTCAGGGCGACTCACCCGGACGTGGCCCGAGATTTATGTGCCGTCGGCTTTGCACCAGCAGCACCGAGATCGAATGGCCAATCCTTCAGCTGCCCCCATTGCCTTCCTCACCCCCTTTTTCCGTACCTCTCCCATCCCCCCATTCTATCTTGATAGCCTATTTGGTAAGGGGGGTTTGTATAGCCCAGGCCGAGGATCTCTTCTCCTGGGGCTTCTCACGCGGTTTTTGGCCCAACCCCCTTCACCGGATCAGTTCAGGGGGCTTTGGAAGGATGAAAGGTCGATAGATCTCTGGAGGGGATGCTCCCAAGCTTCACGCACGTCCCTGCAATCTCCCGCGCCGTGTCAAAGCCCGCCCCCTCGCCTCCACCGCCAAGCCAGACGAGATCATCAAGCTGAACAGCGGATGACATGTGATCATAAATCGTTGGTTAGCCGGTCAGGGTCAATATACGAGGATGCCAGCTGCTCGGCTCGATACCATGCGTTCGGGAATCTATGTTGAAGCAGGGGCAGGGAGGAAAGCTGAGGAGGAGGGATGCGCTGTCTTTGTGTGAGGATTGGAAAGTATCTCCAGTCCATGCGTTTAGCTTTAAACGGTGGCAGGAGCCGGTGAAAGCCGATTATTTCCTCATCTCTTAGTTGCTTTATTTCCTGGGATGTCATAAGCGGCACTCCCTATTCTGAGACTCCTTGACTTACCTGCGCCCCATTTTGGGTGGTCTGAGAGTGCGCGTAGTCAGACTTTTTTCCTAAGCAATGTGCTAGATAGTCTGATTCCTTTCTTCTTACCATAAGGCTTTATTGATAATATATCCAGTATTAGCAAAAAGCAGGTGAGATAGCAAGGACTAAAGCTCATCCAGTTGTTCTATATTATCGCGTACCGCAATCAAGTAGGAAAAGAGCCTGTGTATAGCTGGAAGCACAGGAAGATCGACAATGAAATATCTCATCAGACACTACGCTGTTGCCTCCCTGCTCGCAGTGCTCGCTCCCCTTGCCGGATGCGCCTCTGTTCAGCCTGCTGTACGAACCCATGAGGTCTCACCTATGTCTGTCGATAATGCGATACGCTCAGCTACGCTGGCCGCAAGGGACACCAACTGGATCGTAAAGACCACCGACAAGGACACAGGCCATATACTCGCGGAGAGAGAGATCCGCGTATTGGGGCGACCCGAAAGGGGGGGTTCCTATAAGCTGGAAGTGGACGTTCGTAACGCGAACAGTGGGAATATGACCGTCAAAGTCACCCCTACCTCTGAGGTGATGGGAGGCCGAAGTCCGGATGAGATGATCGCAGAGTTTTTGAGGGCATTCGATAAGTTCATTTCTTATAAATTCCTTAAACGCTTTTTTAAGTGAGATTTTTTCCTGTTTCTTTCTGCCGAATCATCTGGAGCATTAGCGTGCAGGAGCAAGTAAAAAGAAACGCGCAAAGCGACAGTGTCCAAAAGCAGCAATGAAAATTATTACTTTTCATTTACGATTTTTATATACCGATACAGTGTTGCCCGTGAGATATTCAGTGTTTTACAAATCTCATTGATGGAGTTATTTTTATTGTTATACAGCTCTTGAAAATGGGCTGCTTTTTTCCCTGTCAGTAACTTTGGCCTTCCTCCTTTTCTGCCTCGTGCTCTGGCTGCTTTAAGTCCTGCCTTGGTTCTCTCTCTGATGATGTCCCGCTCAAACTCAGCGAGTGCACCGAAAATATGAAAGACGAGTTTTCCTCCTGTTGTTGTTGTATCAATATTTTCCGTAATGCTTTTAAAGCCAATCTTTCTGTCATTGAGCTTTGTGATGGTTTCAATGAGGTGTTTGAGAGACCGTCCTAGCCTGTCCAGTCGCCAGACAACTAATGTGTCTCCTTCACGCACGTATTCTAATGCTTCGTTAAGTCCGGTTCGTTCAGCTTTTGCTCCGCTGGCAGTATCGGTGAATATTTTGCTACAGCCTATCTTTTCAAGCGCGTCTTTTTGAAGGTTTAAGGTTTGATCTTGGGTCGAGACTCGTGCATAGCCAATAAGCATATATTTTTACAGTAGAGCACCTTGCCGGTCGGCAGACAGCTTTAGAAGATCGCCAGTTGGCCGGTTTTCTTCTGTTCCTGCCTTTTGAAATG
>Ga0187893_10013499_pt1 | contig 11353 bp, 8 predicted proteins | sample MA1701074metaG_FD_139574 | JGI IMG/M metagenome (GOLD analysis project Ga0187893, IMG submission 139574) | White microbial mat communities from a basaltic lava cave in the Kipuka Kanohina Cave System on the Island of Hawaii, USA - MA170107-4 metaG ...
CGCCGTCGACGCTCACCGTGCCGGGGAACGGTCCGTGCACGCTGTCGTACCTGGTGAGGTGCGCGTTGGTCTCGGGGTTGCCGAGGTCGTTGAGCGCGACGAAGCGCAGGTCGTGCTTCCTGCTGCTCTCGTAGAACGCGCGCAGGGTGTTGCGGCCGATGCGGCCGTAGCCGTTGATCGCGACGTTGATGGTCATGATGCAGATCTCTCCTTGGAATCGAGCTTGGAATCAAGCACAGCCTGGACGGTCGCCGCGACGTTGTCGGCGGTGAACCCGAAGTGTTCGAAGAGCGCGGCGCCGGGGGCCGATTCGCCGTAACGGTCGATGCCGACCACGGCCGCGCAGCCGTATTTCCACCAGCCGTCGGTGACGCCCGCTTCGACCGCGATGCGCGGCAGCCCGCGCGGCAGCACGCTTGCCTTGTAAGCGGCACCCTGACGGTCGAAGACGCTCGTCGACGGCATCGACACGACCCGCGTCGGGATGCGCCTCTCGGCAAGCAGTCGCTGCGCGGCGAGCGCGAGCTGCACCTCGGAGCCGGTCGCGACGAGCACCGCGCGCGCGCGCCCGCGCGCCGGTTCGGCGAGCACGTACGCGCCTTTCGCGATCGCTTCAAGGCGCGTCTTCGGCGCGTACGCAACGTTCTGCCGCGACAGCAGCAGCGCGGTCGGGCGCTCGCGGCTTTCGATCGCGGCGGCCCACGCGACCGCGGTCTCGGCGCCGTCGGCGGGCCGCCACACGTCGAGGCCGGGCACGAGGCGCAGCGCCGCGGCGTGCTCGACGCTCTGGTGCGTCGGCCCGTCCTCGCCGAGGCCGATCGAATCGTGCGTGAAGACGTGGATCACGCCGATTCGCATCAGCGCAGCCATGCGCAGCGCGTTGCGCGAATAGTCGCTGAAGGTGAGGAACGTGCCGCCGTACGGGATGTAGCCGCCGTGCAGCGCCACGCCGTTCATCAGCGCGGCCATTCCGAATTCGCGCACGCCGTAGTTGATGTGGCGCCCGCCGTTGCCGCGGCCGTCGGCGCCGAAGCGGAGCGGCGGCGTGCTCGCGGTCGCGGTCAGGTTCGACCCGGTCAGGTCGGCGCTGCCGCCGAGCAGCTCGGGCAGCTCCTCGGTGAACACCTCGAGCGCGACCTGGCTCGCCTTGCGCGTGGCCATCGTCTCGGCCCTCGCGTGCGCGGCCTCGGCGACACGAGCGGCCAACTCCGCGAAGCCGTGCGGCAGCCTTCCGCTCGCGCGGCGCTCGAACTCGGCGGCGAGCTGCGGGTGCGCCGCCTTGTAGAGCGCGAATCGCGCGTCCCACGCCGCCTCGGCGGCCGAGCCGCGCGCCTTTGCGTCCCACTCTTCGTACGCCGGCTCGGGGACGACGAACGGCTCGTGGCGCCAGCCGAGCGACGCGCGTGCGAGCTTGACTTCTTCGGCGCCGAGCGGCTCGCCGTGCGCCTTGCCGCTGCCGGCACGATTCGGCGCGCCCTTGCCGATCACCGTCCTGCACGCGATCAACGTCGGACGGTCCGACGCCTTCGCCCGCACGATCGCGGCGTGCACCGCTTCGACGTCGTGCCCATCGACGGCGGCGATCACGTTCCAGCCGCAGGCCTCGAAGCGGCGCGGCGTGTCGTCGACGAACCACGGCGCGACCGCGCCGTCGATCGAGATGCCGTTGTCGTCGTACAGCACGACGAGCTTGGCCAGCTTCCACGCGCCGGCGAGCGCGATCGCCTCGTGGCTGATGCCTTCCATCATGCAGCCGTCGCCGGCGAAGACCCAGGTGCGGTGATCGACGACGGCATGGCCCGGGCGGTTGAATTCGTGCGCGAGCAGCTTCTCGGCAAGCGCCATGCCGACCGCGTTGGCGAGGCCCTGGCCGAGCGGGCCGGTCGTCGTCTCGACGCCCGGCGTGACGCCGACTTCCGGATGCCCGGGCGTCCTGCTGCCGAGCTGCCGGAAGCGGCGCAGCTCGCTCATCGGCAAGTCGTACCCGGTGAGGTGCAAGAGCGCGTAGAGCAGCATCGAGCCGTGGCCGTTCGAGAGCACGAAGCGGTCGCGATCGACCCAGCGCGGGTTGGCCGGGCTGTGCTTCAGATGCCGGCCCCACAGCGCGACGGCGATCTCGGCCATCCCCATCGGTGCGCCGGGGTGTCCGGAGTTGGCTTGCTGCACCGCGTCCATCGCGAGCGCGCGCACGGTGTTGGCCATCAGGGCGTGATCGGCCGCTTGCGCCGCCTGCGACTGTGCTTCTTCGGCCATCTGTCAATGTTTCCGGGAAGCAGGCGATTTTACGGACCCGATAATCGGCCCCCCATGCGGCAGTGCATCGCGAGATGAAAGCGCTCGTCCTCGCGGCCGGACGCGGCGAGCGCATGCGCCCGCTCACCGATCGCATCCCGAAGCCGCTGCTCGCGGTGCGCGGCAAGCCGCTCATCGCATGGCACCTGGAAGCACTCGCGCGAAGCGGCGTGCGCGAGGTCGTGATCAACACCGCGTGGCTCGAAGGGCAGCTCGTCGAGGCGCTCGGCGACGGCGCGCGCTTCGGCGTTTCGATCGCATGGTCGATGGAAGGGCGCGACCACGGCGGCGCGCTCGAGGCGGCGGGCGGCATCGCGAAGGCACTGCCGCTCCTCGGCGACGCGTTCTGGGTCGTCGCGGGCGACGTGTACACGCCGGGGTTCGCGTTCGATCGGGACGTCGCTCGGCGCTTCGCGAAGAGCCAGCGCATCGGGCATCTGTGGCTCGCGCCCAACCCGCTGCACCATCCGGAAGGCGACTTCGGAATCGATGCCGACGCGCTCGCGACCTTGCGCGGACCGACCCGCACGTGGTGCAGCATCGGCTTGTTCAAGCCGGCGCTCGTCGCCGGCGTCGTGCCCGGGACGAAGGCGCGGCTCCGCCCGTCGCTCGACCTTGCGATCGCGTCGGGGCGCCTCGGCGCCGAGCCCTACGACGGGCCGTGGACCGATGTCGGCACGCCCGAGCGGCTCGCCGAACTCAACCGCTGACCGGGCTGATTCATCCGCGCAACACGGCCCGCCCGGCCGGATGCGGCAGCCCTTCAACACCGAGCCGCGCTGCGCTAATGTCACGCCTGTGATTCGCCGAGCCTCCGACCCACTGCGCGGCATGCTTGCGGCGCTGGCCGTGCTCGTGCCGCTCGCGTCCGAGGCCGCCCCGCAGGCGTCGCCGGGCAGTGCGCCGATCAACGCGCTGATGCTGCCGGTGCTGCTCGCCTTTGCGCTCGGGCTGCACGTGCTGATCGCGCGCGCGGCCAAGGCGGTGCTGTCGGCGGCGCGACCGCTCGCCAGCGGCGAGGCGGAGGCGTTCGGCTACGAGCGGCGCGTCTATCACACCGCGGCGCCCGAAACGCTGATGGTGATCGCGACCGCGCTCGGCGCGGGGCTGCTGCTGTGGCTCGGCTACGTTACCGGCTGGGGCTGGCTGTGGGCCGCGGGCGTGCTCGCGGTGCTGGCCGCGGTCGGGCTCGACCTGATGTGGTGGGAGCGCGTGACCGCGAGCGCCTCGTACCTCTGGTTCCAGCGCGGCCTGCGCGGGCAGGTGCACCAGATCCTGATCGACAACCTCGTCGACATCAGCGTCGACGAGCGCGACGAGACGAGGCTGCCGACCTTGCGCCACGGCTTTTCGAACCGCGTCTGCCGCCTGCGCGTCGTGCTCGCCGACAAGCACGTCGTCGCGCTGCCGAAGACCGACGCCCACGCGGCGCTCGAGCAAGTCGAGGCGGTCGCGAACTTCGTGCGCGCGCGCCGCCAGCAGTCGGAGCAGAGGAGGTCGCTCGACCATGCCGAGGAGCGCGCAGAGCATGCGTCGGCCGAAGCCGCCGCGCGCCCCGCCGAGGCGCAGGCCGAGGCCGAGATGCGACTCGCGCTGAAGCGCCTGCGCCAGAAGTCGCTCGCGCCGAACGCGCCGCCGGCGGCGAAGCGCTAGCTTGGCTGGGCCAGGGCGCGTTGACCGCGCGGCGACGACTTCGTCCCGCAGGAAACGAGACTCACCCGCGCTCAGCCAGCCGGCGCTGCACGAAGTCGAGCCGGTCCTGCCCCCAGAACATCTCGCCGTCCACGATGTAGCTCGGCGAGCCGAAGATGCCGGAGTCGATCGCTTGCTGCGCGTTCGCCTCGTAGCGCTCGTGCGCGGCCTGCGAATGCGATTCCTCGAGGCGAGCCATCGGCAGATTGGTCTCGGCGAGCAGCGCGGCGAGCGTCGCTTCGTCGGCGATGTTGCGGTCCTCGGCCCACACCGCGCGCAGCACCGCTTCGCTGATCGCGAGCGCGGCGTCGGTACCGTCCTTCTGATCGACCGCGATGATCAGCCGCGACGCGTCGTCGCCCGAGACCGGAAAGTACTTCGGCTGCAGGTTGAGCGGAAGCCCCAGCCACTCGCTGAAGCGGCGCAACTCGACCAGCCGGTACGCCTGGCGCTGCGGCGCGCGCTTGGCGAGCGGCAGGCCGCCCGAGACCGGGAACACCTTGCCGCCGAGGTCCATCGGCAGCACGCGGATCAGAGCGCCCGCTTCGCGCGCGATGCGCACGAAGCGCACGTGGCCAAGGTACGTGTACGGCGACTGCGGGGCGAAGTAGTAGTCGATCGTGCGCGGCATGCGGCGAGAGTCTAGCCCTGTGCAAAGGCCCGCGCCGGTGCGGGCTGTTCGAGCGCGTTCCTGAGGTAGTGCCCGGTATGGCTCGCCGCATCGGCAGCGACCGCTTCGGGGGTTCCGCTCGCGACGACGCGGCCGCCGCCGTCGCCGCCTTCGGGGCCCATGTCGATCAGCCAGTCGGCGGTCTTGATCACGTCGAGGTTGTGCTCGATCACGACGATCGTGTTGCCCGCGTCGCGCAGCTGCCGCAGCACGCCGAGCAGGAGGCCGATGTCGTGGAAGTGCAGGCCCGTGGTCGGCTCGTCGAGGATGTAGAGCGTGCGCCCGGTGTCGCGCTTGCCGAGCTCGAGCGCGAGCTTGACGCGCTGCGCCTCGCCGCCCGACAAGGTGGTTGCGCTCTGCCCGAGCCGGATGTAGCCGAGCCCCACGTCGAGCAACGTCTTCAGCCTGCGCGCGATCTGCGGCACCGCGCCGAAGAATGCGTGCGCGGCCTCGACCGTCATCTCGAGCACCTGCGTGATGTTGCTGCCCTTGTAGCGGATGTCGAGCGTTTCGCGGTTGTAGCGGCGCCCCTGGCAGACGTCGCACAGCACGTACACGTCGGGCAGGAAGTGCATCTCGACCTTGCGCACGCCGTCGCCCTGGCACGCCTCGCAGCGTCCGCCGGCGACGTTGAACGAGAAGCGGCCCGGCCCGTAGCCGCGCTCGCGCGCGGCAGGCACTTCGGCGAACAGCTCGCGAATCGGCGTGAAAAGGCCGGTGTAGGTGGCCGGGTTCGAGCGCGGCGTGCGGCCGATCGGACTCTGGTCGACGCTGATCACCTTGTCGATCGCGTCGAGCCCGACGATCGCGTCGTGCGGCGCGGGCTCGAGATGGCTGCGATAGAGCTTGCGCGCGAGCGCGGCGTACAAGGTGTCGTTGATCAAGGTGCTCTTGCCCGAGCCCGAGACGCCGGTGACGCACGTGAACAGGCCGAGCGGGATCTCGACGTCGATGCCTTTCAGGTTGTTGCCGCGCGCGTTGACGATCTCGAGCCAGGTGCAGCCCTCAGCCTCGCCCTCTCGCGCAAGCGGCAGAGGCGACTGAACCCGCTCTCCCGGTCCGGGGAGAGGGCTCGGGTGCGGGGCGAGCCGCCGCTCCGGCACCGCGATCGCCAACCGCCCCGACAGATAGCGCCCCGTCAGCGACCGTTCGTTCGCGATGATCTGCTGCGGCGTGCCGACGGCGACGACCTCGCCGCCGTGCTCGCCCGCGCCCGGCCCGAGGTCGACGCAGTGGTCGGCGGCGCGGATCATGTCCTCGTCGTGCTCGACGACGAGCACGCTGTTGCCGAGGTCGCGCAGCCGCTCGAGCGTGCCGATCAGCCGCGCGTTGTCGCGCTGGTGCAGCCCGACGCTCGGCTCGTCGAGCACGTACATCACGCCGGTGAGCCCGCTGCCGATCTGGCTCGCGAGCCGGATGCGCTGCGCCTCGCCGCCCGACAGGCTGTCGGCGTTGCGGTCGAGGCTCAGATACGTGAGACCGACGTCGTTCAGGAAGCGCAGCCGCTCGGCGATCTCGCGCACCACCCTGTCGGCGACCTGCGCCTTGCCGCCTTCGAGCCGCAGCGTCCGGAAGGTGCGCTGGTTGTCGGCCAGGGTCGCGGCTTCGATCTGGTAAATCGCGCGCCGGTCGGCGCCGTCGGCTGTCTGCAGGAACACGTGGCGCGCTTCGGGCCGCAACCGCGTGCCGCGGCATTCGGGGCACGGCTTCGCGCTCTGGTAGCGCGCCAGCTCCTCGCGCACCGTGGGCGAATCGGTCTCGCGATAGCGGCGCTCGAAGTTGCGCACGATGCCTTCGAACGGGTGGCGCCGCCTGACCTTGCGCACGCGGCCCTTGCCGGCTTCGGCCTGGTACACGAACTCGATTTCGTCGCTGCCCGAACCGTAGAGCAGCACGCGTTGCGCCGCCTCGGGCAGCTTCTCGAACGGCGTCTCGATGTCGAAGCCGTAGTGGCGCGCGACGCTTTCGAGCAGCGAGAACGTGTACGCGTTGCGCCGGTCCCATCCCTTGACCGCGCCGCTCGCGAGGCTGAGCGACGCAAACGCGACCACGCGCGCGGGGTCGAACACCGTCACGACGCCGAGCCCCTCGCACGCCGGGCACGCGCCGGCAGGCGAGTTGAACGAGAAGAGCCGCGGCTCGAGTTCGGGCAAGGAGTAGTCGCACGCCGGGCATGCGAACTTGCTCGAATGCGGGTGTTCGCGCCCGCTGTCGATCTCCCACGCAATCGCGCGCGAGTCGGCGAGCGCGAGCGCGGCCTCGAAGCTTTCGGCCAGGCGCTGCCCGAGGCCGCTCTCGCGCGCCCCGGCGCGCACGCGCAGGCGGTCGATCACGACGTCGATGTCGTGCCGCTCGTTGCGCTTCAGCTTCGGCAGGTCGGCGGCTTCGACGACCGCGCCGTCGATGCGAAAGCGCACGTAGCCGCGCGCCTGCATGTCGGCGAGCAGCTCGGCGAACTCGCCCTTGCGCTGCCTGACCACGGGCGCGAGCACCATCAGCCGCGTGTCCTCGGGCAGCGCGAGCACCGAGTCGACCATCTGGCTCACGCTCTGCGCGGCGAGCGGCAGGTCGTGGTTCGGGCAGTACGGCGTGCCGGCGCGCGCGTAAAGAAGGCGCAGGTAGTCGTGGATCTCGGTCACGGTGCCGACCGTCGAGCGCGGGTTGTGCGACGTTGCCTTCTGCTCGATCGCGATCGCGGGCGACAGGCCCTCGATCGCGTCGACGTCGGGCTTGTCCATCAGCTGCAGGAACTGCCGCGCGTAGGTCGAGAGGCTCTCGACGTAGCGGCGCTGGCCCTCGGCGTAGAGCGTGTCGAACGCGAGGCTCGACTTGCCCGACCCCGACAGCCCGGTGATCACGACCAGCGCGAGGCGCGGCAGGTCCAGATCGATGTTCTTCAGGTTGTGCGTGCGCGCACCGCGGATGCGGATGAAGGTCTGGCCGTCGTGCGGCAAGGCTGTGTCGTCGGGCATGGCCGCCCCGGCCTTGGCCGAGGTAAACCGACAATTATCGATTCGGCGTCGCTTGCGCGTTGGCGGGCCAGCCGAGGCGCGCCGCCTCGTCGCGCGAAAGCTGCGCCCACCAGACGCTGCCGTCCGCATCGCGCCCGCGCACGCCGTTCGCGTGCAGCTCCAGATGCCCGAGCACTCTGCCCGTGTCGTGCAGCGGGACGACGCGGGTCGTGGCCGGCACCGGCTGCAACGCTCTTTGCCAGAGCCGCGCGACGCGCTGCGTCCACGGCTCGCGCACGGCTTCGCGCGCGGCGCGCACGATGCGCGCATCGACGTGAGCCGGAGGCGCGGCGTCGCGTCCAGCGCGTGGCACGCGCGATCGGGGTCAACGCCGCGGCGTACGATCGTCGCATGGTTGCCGCGCCTGCCTCGGCCAGCGTGCGCCGGGTCGGCGCGGTCGCGTGGCTGCTCGCGCTGTCCGCGTGCGGCGGCGGGCTCTTTCTCCAACTCGGCGACGGATTCGACGACTCCCCGCCGAGCGTGAGCCTCGCCGCGTCGCCGAGTTCGGCGGCGCCCGGCCAGACCGTGCGCCTGGTCGCCGCTGCGGCCGACGACTTCGGCATCGCGCAGGTCGCGTTCTTCCGCAACGACGGCGGCACATCGACCAGCCTCGGCGTGGACTGCTGCGCGCCGTACGAACTCGACACGCAGCTGCCGCCCGGCGCGGCCGGCTCGGTGCAGTTCTTCGCCCGGGCGACCGACGACGCCGGGCGCGTCACGCAGAGCGAGCCGGTCTCGGTGGCGGTGGTGCCTTGACGTCCCGACCGCGGGCCGCCGCATGTCGTCGAGGCGCTCGAGGCCCTTCGCCGCGAAGCCCGTGTTCGCGTCGAGGAACGATCAGTCGCACGCGGCCAGCACGCGCACGATCTCCTCCCCGTACACCTCGAGCTTCTTCGCCCCGACGCCGCTGATCTCGCCGAGCGCGGCGCGGTCGCGCGGCGCGCGGCGCGCCATCTCGGCCAAGGTCGCGTCGTGGAACACGGTGTACGCGGGCAGCCCGCGCTCCTTGGCGATCGCGCTGCGCCATGCCTTGAGCGCGGCATAGCGCCGCATCGCGTCGGGGTCCAGATCGGCGGATGTCGTTCGCGCAGCGCCCTCGCTCGCGGCGCGCCGCAGCCGCTCGCGCCGCGGCGCGTCGCTCGGTACGCGCAGCATGACCTGCTGCTCTCCCTTCAGCACCGCGCGTGCGCTCGGCTTCAGCGCGAGCGTGTTCCATTCGCCTTCGGCCGCGACGTGCCCGAGCGCGACGAGCTGGCGCAGCACGCTCCGCCACTCGGCTTGCGACAGGTCGGCGCCGATGCCGTACGTGGAAAGCTCTGCGTGCCTGAACTGTGCGACCTTGTCGGTCGCCTTGCCGCGCAGCACGTCGATCAGATGCGCGGCACCGAAGCTGCGCGGGCGAAAGCGGTAGATGCACGACAGCGCCTTGCGCGCCGCCTCGCTCGCGTCCCACGTCGCGGGCGGCGCGATGCAGTTGTCGCAGTTGCCGCAGCAGACCCCCACGCTCGGCACTTCGTGCTCGCGCTGCCCCGAAAGGGGGCGCGGCCCGGCTCGGGGCGGCCCGGCGCCGGGCACGGCTTCCATCTTCTCGCCGAAGTAGCCGAGCAGCCTGGCGCGCCGGCAGTCGTGCGCTTCGGCGAACGCGAGCAGCGCATCGAGTTTCCTGCGCTGCACGCGCTTGAACTCCTCGTCGGCGTCGCCGTCGTCGATCATGCGGCGCTGGTTCACCACATCGGCCAGGCCGTACGCGAGCCAGGCGTCGGCGGGCAGCCCGTCGCGCCCGGCGCGCCCCGTCTCCTGGTAGTAGCTCTCGATGTTCTTCGGCAGGTCGAGGTGCGCGACGAAGCGCACGTCGGGCTTGTCGATGCCCATGCCGAACGCGATCGTCGCGACCATCACGACCCTGTCCTCGCGCAGGAAGCGCTGCTGGTGGCGCTGGCGCACCTCGGCGTCGAGCCCGGCGTGGTACGGCAGCGCGGCGATGCCCGCAGCGTCCAGCCATGCGGCGGTTTCGTCGACCTTCCTGCGCGTCTGGCAATAGACGATGCCGGCTTCGCCCGCGTGCCCGCCGCGCAGGAACGACAGCAACTGCGCGCGCGGGTCGCGCCCCTTCTCGTGCACCCGATAGCAGATGTTGGGCCGATCGAAGCTGCTCACGTAGAGCCGCGCGTCGCCGAGCGCAAGGCCGCGCACGATGTCGGCCCGCGTGTGCTCGTCGGCGGTCGCGGTGAGCGCGATGCGCGGTACCGACGGGTAGCGTTCGTGCAGCACCGCCAGCTGCAGGTACTCGGCGCGGAAGTCGTGTCCCCACTGGCTCACGCAATGCGCCTCGTCGATCGCGAACAGGCCGAGCCGTCGGCTCCTGTCGAGCAGGTCGAGCTGCTCGAGGAAACGCGGCATCATCACGCGCTCGGGCGCCGCGTACAGCAAGGTGAGCCGCCCGCTCGTCAGCTCGCGCTCGACGCGCGCGGCCTCTCTTGCAGGCAGGCTCGAGTTCAGGAACGCCGCCGCGACGCCGAGTTCGGCGAGCGCGCCGACCTGGTCGTGCATCAGCGCGATCAGCGGGCTGACGACGATCGTGACGCCGCGCCCCGCGCGCTGGCGCGCGATCGCGGGCAACTGATAGCACAGGCTCTTGCCGCTCCCGGTCGGCATCAGGACGACGGCGCTGCCCCCCGCCGTGACGTGCTCGACGATCGATTGCTGCGCGCCGCGGAACGCCGGGTAGCCGAACACCTCGCGCAGGATGCCGGCGAGGTCGGCACTGTCGGCGATCGGTGATTCGTGATCGGCGATCGGTTGTGCGAGCATGTCTCCTTTCAAGATGGTCGTCATGGTGCGCATTCTGCTTCTGGTCGCAGCACTCGCGCTTGCGTCGCGCGCACCGGCGAGCGAGGGCGTCCCGCCGGCGCGCGGCGTCGTCGAGACGTTCTACGGCACCGAAGTCCACGACCCGTACCGCTGGCTCGAGGACCGCAGGTCGCCCGTCGTGCAGGCCTGGATGAAGGCGGCGAGCGATGCGGCGAGCGCGGCGCTCGCGCGCATCCCGGGCCGCGACGCGATGCACCAGCGCATCGCGCGCTACGAAGCGGCAGTCCCGGCGCGCATCGGCCAGATCGTGCGCGCGACCGGCGAGCGCTGGTTCTACGAGCGGCGCGGCGCGGCCGACAACCAATACCAGCTGGTGCTGCGCCAAGGCCTGCGCGGCCGCGAGCGCGTGCTCGTCGACCCGGGAGCGATCGAGCGCGCGGGCGGCAAGCCGCACGCGATAACCCACTTCAGCGCGTCGCCGGGCGGGCGCTACGTCGCGTACGGCATTTCGCCGCAGGGCTCCGAAGCCGCGGTGTCGCACGTGATCGAGACGGCGAGCGGGAGATCGCTCGGTGCACCGATCAGCCGTACCGACCTCGGCCGGGTGAGCTGGACACCCGACGCGAGCCGCTTCCTCTTCAGCCGCTTGCAGGAGCTGAAGCCGGGCATGCCCGAGACCGAGAAGTACCGCAGCAGCATGGTCTGGCTGCTCGAACGCGGCGCGCCGCTCGGAGAGGCGCGCGCGGTGTTCGGCCACGGGGTGGCCGGGGCCGACGTCGGGCGCGACGAGATCCCGGTCGCCGCGTTCACGCACGACGGGCGTTGGGTGATCGGCATCGCGTACAACGGCACGCAGCGCGAGATCGGCGTGCACGTC
>Ga0187893_10013500_pt1 | contig 11352 bp, 15 predicted proteins | sample MA1701074metaG_FD_139574 | JGI IMG/M metagenome (GOLD analysis project Ga0187893, IMG submission 139574) | White microbial mat communities from a basaltic lava cave in the Kipuka Kanohina Cave System on the Island of Hawaii, USA - MA170107-4 metaG ...
GCTCTCGCGCGCCGCCTCGTCGATCAGGCGCTCGACCAGGTAGGACACGTTGGGCCGCCCGGCGCCGCGGTAGGCGGTGGTCGAGGTCGTGTTGGTGAGCGCGAGGAGGTGCCTGCCGTAGAGCGCGGGGATGCGGTAGACGTTGATCGCGTGGCTCGCGGGGTTGCGGGTGTTGATGAGCGGCCCGGGCTGCGACAGGTGAGCGCCCATGTTCACGATCCAGCGCATGCGCAGCCCGAGGATGCGCCCGTCGCGGTCGAGCGCGAGCTCGCCGGCGAGGCGCGCCGCGCGGCCGTGGTGGTCGCTCACGATGGTCTCGAAGCGCGAGCCGACCCACTTCACCGGCTTTCCCAGCTTCTGCGCCGCGAGCATCAGCGCGCAGTACTCTGGATACGCCTGCGAGCGGATGCCGAAGCCGCCGCCGACGTCGTCGGCGTGGATCCGGATCTTGTCGGCGGACGTGCCGGTAATGGCGACGAAGCTCGGCAGCATCATCGGCAGGCCCTGCGAGCTCGAATAGACGTCGAAGCTCCCGGCCTGCGCGTCGTACGCGGCGAGGCAGGCCTTCGGCTCCATCGGCGTGCCCACGACGCGCGTCGACTCGAGCTTGAGCCGCGTCACGTGCGCCGCGCGCGCGAAGGCCTCCTCGGCCGCGCTTTCGTCGCCGTACTCGTAGTCGAAGCACAGGTTGCCCGGCACCGACTCGTGGAGCTGCGGCGCGCCGGGCTCGAGCGCCGCCTCGGCGTCGACCACCGCCGGCAGGTCGCGGTACCCGACCTCGATCGCCTCCGCCGCGTCCTGCGCTTGCGCGGCCGAGGTCGCCACCACCAGCGCCACTTCCTGGCCGACGTAGCGAACGCGCTCCCTGGCGATCACGTCGCGGTGCGGCACCTTGATCGCGGCGCCGCCCTTCCCGGGATAGGTGACCATCGGCGGCGGCGTCTTGAAGTGCGCGGTGTCGTGTCCCGTGAATATCGCCTCGACACCGGGACTTTTCAGCGCCGCAGCCTTGTCCAGCGAAACTATCTCCGCGTGGGCACGGTCCGAGCGCAGGAAGCAGCCGTAGAGCTGCCCGGGCAGGTTCCAGTCCGCGGTGAACCGGCCGCGGCCGGTGAGGAGCCGGTCGTCTTCGCGACGACCCATGAACTTCATCTCCAGACTTCCCTGGCGACCTCGACCACGCGCTCGAGCTTGCGCCACTGCTCGTCCTCGGTGAGCTTGTTGCCGTGGTGGGTGCTCGAGAAGCCGCACTGCGGCGACAGGCACAGGTCCTCGAGCGGCACGTACCTGGCCGCCGCGTTGATCCTGGCCTTGAGCGACGCCGGGCCTTCCAGGGCGCCGGTCTTCGACGACACCAGCCCGAGCACGACCTTCTTTCCCCTGGGCACGAAGCGCAGCGGCTCGAAGCCGCCGGCGCGCTCCGAGTCGAACTCCATGAAGAAGCCGTCGACGCCGGCTGCGAACATTTGCTCGGCCACCGGCTCGTAGCCGCCTGCGGCGACCCAGGCGCTCTTGAAGTTGCCGCGGCAGGTGTGCATCGTGATCGTCATGCCCGCAGGGCGGTTTTCAAGAGATCGGGAAATGGTCCGCGCATAGATTTGAGGGAGCTTCGCCGGATCGTCGCCGTTCTGGCGGCAGTTGTCGCGGATCTTCGCGTCGCACAGGTACGAGAAGGCGACGTCGTCGAGCTGCAGGTAAGTGCAGCCGGCTTTCGCGAACGCCGCGATCGCGGCGCGGTAAGCCCTGGCGGCGTCTTCCCAGAACTCCTCGAGGTCGGGATAGGCCTCGCGCGAGATCCCCGCGCGACCCGCGCGCAGGTGGAGCATCGAGGGCGAGGGAATGGTGAACTTCGCCGTCTTCGAAGCGGCTTTCTTCAGGAACTCGAAATCGCCCACCATGATCGGATTCGAATAGCGCAGCTTGCCGGTCACGCTGGGAACCGGCGGCTGCTCCACGGTGCCCTCGAACTTCGGCCCCGGATTGTTCGCCAGTGTCACGCCCTCGAGCTGCGCGAGGAAATCGAGGTGCCACCAGTCGCGGCTGAACTCGCCGTCGGTGACCGCTTCCAGCCCGATCGCTTCCTGCTTCGCGACGACCTCGCGGATCGCCCTCGCCTGCACCTCCTCGCGGTCCGGCGTCCTGAGCGCGCGCGCCCTGGCGAGCTCCGCGGGACGCAGCAGGCTCCCGACCTGGTCGGCTCGGAACGGCGGCTTCATCTAGTCTGCTTTTGCGCCCGAATCCTTCACCGCCTTCGCCCACTTCTGCACCTCTTCGCGCAGGAACGCGGCGAATTCGCCCGAGGTGTTGCTGCGCCAGTCGAGGCCGAGCTGGGCGAGGCGCTCGCGCACGTCCGTGGCGCCAAGCGCGCGATTCAGCTCGGAGTTGAGGCGGTTGACGATCTCCTGCGGCGTGCCGGCGGGTACGAACACCGCGGTCCAGGTGAGGTCGTCGAAGCCCGAGAAGCCCTGCTCGTTGACCGTCGGCACATCGGGCAGCGCGGGCGAGCGCTGCGCGCTGGTCACGGCGATGGCGCGCAGCCGCCCGGCGCGCACGTGCGTCACGGCCGGCGGCATCGAGGTGCTGGAGATCTGCGTGTGCCCGCCGACGGCGGCGCCCGCGGCCTGCGCCGGCTGGTAGGGCACGTGCGTGATGTCGACCTTCGACGCCATCTTGATGCGCTCCATCGAGAGGTGCGTGGTGGTGCCCGTGCCCGAGGAGGCGTAGGACAGCTTTTCCTTCCGTGCCAGTGCGACCAGCTCCTGCAGGTTCTTCGCCCCTACCGCCGGGTTGACGGTGATGAGATTGGGCGTGCTGGGCGCCAGGATCACCGGCACGAAGTCGGTGAACGGGTCATAACCCGCGTTCGCGTAGAGGCTTGGGTTCACCGCGTAGGCCACGCTGGTGAGGAACAGCGTGTAGCCGTCGGGCGCGGCGCGCTTCACCTGCTGCGCGGCGACGTTGCCGCTCGCGCCGGGCTTGTTCTCCACTATTACCGTCTGCCCCAGCGCTTCGGCGAGCTTGGGCTGCACCAGCCGCGCCACGAGATCGGTCGTGCTCCCCGGCGGAAAGCCGACGACGATATGCACCGTCTTCAGCCGCGGCCAGTCCTGCGCCGCTGCAGGGAAAGCACACGCCAGCAACAGCAAAAACAGGACTCGCACGGCGCCCTCCTCCTCCGGCCGATGCTACCATCGTCGCATCTGCCTCTGAACATCCTGTTCGCTTCGGAAACCGAGGACGCCGACGCCTGGCTGCCGCGGCTGAAGCGCGCGCTGCCGCAGGACCGCTTCTTCACCAGACCCGAGCCCGATACCGACGTCGCGCTGGTCGCGACGCCGCCGCCGGGCACCTTCCAGCCGCTCAAGCGCCTGAAGCTCGTGCAGTCGCTGTGGATGGGCGTCGAGCGGCTGCTCGACGACCCGGCGTTCCCGAAAGGCGTGCCGCTCGCGCGCCTGGTCGACCCCGGCATGGTCGCCGCGATGTCCGAGACCGTGCTCGCGCACGTGCTCGACTGGCACCGCCACCACTACTACTACCGCCTGCTGCAGAAGGATCGCCGCTGGCACCGCCTCAACCAGTTCCTCGCTTCCGACCGCACCATCGGCATCCTCGGCCTGGGCGAGCTCGGCAGCGACGTCGCGCACAAGCTCGACGCGCTCGGCTTCAACGTAGTGGGCTGGAGCCGCCGCCCGAAGAAGCTCGAGGGCGTGGCTTGTCTCACCTCGCTCGACGCGGTGCTCGAGAGAAGCGACATAGTCGTGTGCTTGCTGCCGCTCACGCCGCACACCCGGGGAATTCTCAATTCCAAAACCCTGAGGAAGATAAAGCTCGGGGGCGCCATCATCAATGTCGCGCGCGGCGGGCACCTCGTCGCCGAGGACCTGATCGCCGCGCTCGACTCGGGCCACCTGGCGCACGCCTACCTCGACGTGTTCGAGCACGAGCCGCTGACCCACGATCATCCGCTGTGGCAGCACCCCGGCATCACCATCACGCCGCACACCGCCGCGCTCACCGAGCCGCGCACCGCGATCCCCCGCATCGCCGAGAACGTCGAGCGCCTGCGCCGCGGCGAGCCGCCGCTCAACCTGGTCGACCTCGACGCCGGGTACTGAGAAAAAATGGGGACGGACCCCATTTTTCTCACTCAGCCCTACTCGATCACATTGTCCGCGCGCAGCAGCATCGGCTGCGGGAGGGTGATCCCCAAGGCTTTGGCGGTCTTCAGATTGACCACCAGCTCGAACCTGGCGGGCTGTTGCACGGGCAGCTCCGCAGGCTTGGCGCCCTTCAGGATCTTGTCCACATACACCGCAGCCAGGTGTTGCTGGTCGGGCTGATGCGCGGAATAGCCGAACAGGCCACCCTCGCCGGGAAACCGGGCGCTCGGCGATACGGCGGCAAGGCGGTGCTTGAGCGCGATCTCGGCGGCAACCCGGCGTTGCAGGCTCGGCTGCACGATGACGGCGTCGGTGCGCTTCTTCGCCAAGGTCGCGATTGCGGCATCGAGTTCCGCAGTTTCCCGGATCATCACCGCATCGATCTCGATGCCTACTGCCGGTGCAGCGCGCTGCAGCTGCTCCAGGAACGGCTTGGTAAACGGGTCGGTCGCATTTGCGAGCACTCCGAGCCGCTTTGTCCGAGGCAGGACCTCGCGGACGAGCTCGAGGACCTTCGCGCCGAGCTGCGGGGTAGTTCCACCCGTTCCGGTGATGTTGCCTCCAGGCCGGGCGAAGCTGGCGATGAGACCTGTCGTTACTGGGTCGCCCGTCCCCGCCATCACGATGGGAATCACGCTGGTCGCCGTTTTCGCCGCGGTCGCGGCGGGCGTCTGCCAGACGACGAGGACGTCGACCTTGAGGCCGACCAGTTCCTGGGCCAGGCCAGCAAGGCGCTCGGGCCTGCCGTCCGCAGAGCGGAATTCGAACCGGACGGACTTGCCTTCGACGTAGCCAAGTTTCCGCATGCCGTCTTTGAAATAGTCGAACACTGAACCCGGATTGTTCGGCACCAAATAGCCAATGACCGGACGCTTTGACACTTGCTGCGCCCAAGCGGCAGCCGGCCACGCTGCCGCCACGCCAAATAGAGTTAGGACCCCCCGCCGTCTCACAGGCCGAGAAGTCTACCTCCCGTAGTCGAGCTTCGGATAGAAGTCCTTGCCGCGCCCGGCGGGGGTCAGGTCGAGGACATTCCACAGCGGCCAGATGAGGTCGGCGTGCCGCGGGTCCTGTCCTTTTTCGCTCTTGGCGTAGAGCAGCTCGCTGCCCCAGAAATGCCGGATGGATTTGTTCTTTGCGAAGACATTGAACATCGGCATCTGCGCGCCGTCCGCGGTCTCGGCGCCGTAGTCGCGGTTGTAGCTGTTGCCCGCCGAAGAAAGCAGCCTGAGGTGGGACCAGCCGCGGTTCCGCGCATGTTCCACGATGCGCGCGAGCGGCGACTTGGCGATCACGACGAGGTTGGTGCGCTGCGCGACGTGCTGCGCGTTGCCGTTCAGGCCGTCGAGCATCGACGTGCACATCGGGCACGGCTTCTCCATCCTCGGCCCGTACATGAGGCTGTAGGCCACCAGCGTGTCGCCGTTCTGGAAAAGCTGCGACAGCCTTACCTTTCCGTCCTGCCCGTCGAACACGTAGTCCTCGGGCACCTCGCCGCCCGGCGGCAGCCTGCGGCGCAGCGCCGCCACCGCCTCAATCTTCTTTCTCAGGTCGATCTCGGCGTTGAGCAGCTTGTTTCTCGCCGTCCGGTATTTGGCGTCTTCGTGCGGAAACTTCATCGTCGGTCTCCTTCTGCAATCGGCATGCCTGTCATCTTCATGTCATCTCGCATCTGTGTCTTGACAACCCCGGCGGGCTGGATAATACTAAACCTGATGGTTAAGTATCAAGAGCGAGTGAAAAATGTGTCGCTCGACGCCGTGTTCGCGGCGCTGGCCGACTCGACGCGCCGCGGGATCCTGGAATCGCTGAGCGGCGGCGCTCATGGCCCAACCGCGGCGGTGAGCGAGCTCGCCGCGCCGCACGACATGTCGCTGCCCGGCTTCATGAAGCACCTGCGCGTGCTCGAGGAGGCCGGGCTGGTCGAGCGCTCGAAGGAAGGCCGGGTGGTGAGTTGCGAGCTGAGCGCGAAGCCGATGAAGGCCGCGGCCGCCTGGATGTCGCGCTACGAAAAGTTCTGGAGCGAGAAGCTCGATTCCCTCGCCCGTTATCTCTACCAGCAGGAGGAGTTGCAGACATGGAACAGAGACTGGCCACGAAGCCCTCTCTTGCCCTCAGCCGCACCTACCCCGTCGCGCCGGAAAAGGTCTGGCGCGCGTGGACCGACGCGGAAGCGGTGAAGAAATGGTGGGGCCCGGGGCCGGGCGAGCCGGTGTCGGCCGCCGAGCTCGACGTGCGCGTCGGCGGGCGCTTCCGCATCGTGTTCGGCGGCCCGGACGGGAAGACGCACGAGTGCGCCGGCATCTACAAGGAGGTGGTGCCGAACCGCAAGCTCGTCTTCACGTGGTGCTGGCCCAACACCACCCCGGAGCGGATATCGCTTGTCACGATAGTCTTCAAAGCAGTGACTCAAGGAACAGAACTGCTGTTCGCGCACGAGGAGCTGTTCGACGAGAGGGTGCGCGACGACCACAAGCGCGGCTGGAGCGGATCGCTGGAGAAGCTGGCGGAGTTTCTCGCGTGAGAAAGCTGGTGGTGGGCACCTTCCTCACCCTGGACGGCGTCATGCAGGCGCCCGGCGGCCCCGACGAGGACCGCGACGGCGGCTTCCGGCACGGCGGCTGGCTGGTCCCCTACTTCGACCAGAAGCTGGGCGAGATCATGACCGAATGGGTCAAGCGCGCCGGGGGCTTCCTCCTCGGCCGCAGGACCTACGAGATCTTCGCGGGCTCCTGGCCCAAGTCCACCGACCCGGCGGACGAGATCGCCGCGGCGCTCAACACCCGGCCGAAGTTCGTCGCTTCCCGGACGCTCGACAAGGTCGAGTGGAACAACGCCGTGCTGCTCAAGGGCGATGTCGCCGCCGAGGTCGCGAAGCTCAAGGCGCAGGAAGGCGGCGAGCTCCAGGTCCACGGCAGCGGCAACCTTCTTCAGACGCTGCTCGCGCGCGATCTCGTCGATACGCTGCGTCTCTGGCAGTTCCCCGTGGTCACCGGCACGGGCAAGCGCCTGTTCGGCGAAGGCGCGATCCCGCGCGGCTTCCGGCTCGTAGACACGCAGCGAAACACCACCGGCGCCGTCCTGCACGTCTACGAGCGCGCCGGCGACCTGAGGTACGGCGAAGTCGAGGTCGGGCAGGAGACTCGGATCTTCGATTCGGCTGTTCGATAGGCAGGTTCACCCACCAACGGAGGACTTATGTACGTGGACGGATTCGTTTTACCGGTGCCGAAGCGCAACACGGCGGCGTATCGCAAGATGGCGTCCAAGGCGGGCAAGGTATGGCGCGAGCACGGCGCGCTCGACTACAAGGAGTGCATCGCCGACGACGTGAAGAAAGGGAAGCACACCTCGTTCCCGCAGGCGGTGAAGCTGAAGCCCGGCGAGGCGGTGTGGTTCTCCTGGATCGTCTACAGGAACCGCAAGCACCGCGACAGCGTGAACAAGAAGGTGATGAAGGACAAGCGCCTCGCGTCGATGATGGACCCGAAGAAGATGCCGTTCGACGGCAAGCGCTTTTTCTGGGGCGGCTTCAAGGTGGTCGTCGACCTGTGAAGCCGTTCGAGATCTCGCGCCTGTACGACGCACCGCGCGAGCGGGTATGGCAGGCGTGGACCGAGCCCGCGCGCCTGAAGCAGTGGTGGAGCCCCAGGGGCTTCACCGTGCATACCTTGAAGCTCGACCTGCGCCCCGGCGGCACGTGCCTGTACGGCATGAAGGCGCCGGACGGAAGCGACATGTGGGGCAAGCTGGTCTATCGCGAAATCAAGGCACCGGAGAAGCTGGTGTTCATCGTTTCCTTCTCCGACCCTCAGGGCGGCGTCACCCGGCATCCGATGTCGCCCCACTGGCCGCGCTACATGCTGTCGACGGTGGAATTCACCGAAGAATCCGCCAGAAAAACGCGCGTAAAGGTCACCTGGATCCCGGAGGAGGCGACCGACGTCGAGCGCAAGACCTTCGACGACGGCCGCGAAGGCATGAAGCAGGGCTGGGGCGGAACGCTGGATCAGCTCGAGGCTTACCTGACGAGATGAGCCGCCCGCAGCTCAAGCAGCAGACCGTCGCCCTGAAGCGGGTGTTCGACGCGCCGCGAGGCCGCGTCTTCGAGTGCTGGACGCGCGCCGAGCACCTGCAGCACTGGTTCGGGCCGAGGGGCTTCACCATCCACTCGTGCGAGGCGGACCCGCGGCCGGGCGGCATCTTCAGGCTGTGCATGCGCTCGCCCGACGGCAAGGACTACTGGGTGCGCGGCGAGTACCGCGAAGTCGCCGCGCCCGAGCACCTGGTCATCGTCTGCGCCGCGGATGACGACAAGGGCGTCGAGCGGCTGCACGAGACCATCGAGGTGAGGTTCAGCGAGTCGGGCGGCAGAACCACCGTCGCAGTCCACGCGATCGCCAGCGGGCCGGGCGACGAGGCGGCCGCAATGCTCAAGGGAATGGACAAGGGCTGGGCGCAGACCATCGACCGCCTCGGCTCGCATTTGAGGAATTGACCATGCAAATCCAACCGTACCTGTTCTTCGACGGCCGCGCCGAGGAGGCGCTCGAGTTCTACCAGAGCAAGCTCGGCGCGAAGGTCGAGATGCTGATGCGCTACAAGGAGAACCCCGAGCCGGGGTACAACCCGCCGAACTCCGACCAGAAGGTCATGCACGCCTGCGTGCGCATCGGCGACACCGCGGTGATGGCCTCGGACGGCAATTGCACCGGCAAGCCCAGCTTCCAGGGCTTCTCCCTTTCGCTGAACGCGAACAACCCGGCCGAGGCCGAGCGCCTGTTCAAGGCGCTCGCCGAAGGCGGGCAGGTGCAGATGCCGCTCGGCAAGACCTTCTTCTCGCCGGCCTTCGGCATGGTCGCCGACCGCTTCGGCGTGTCGTGGATGGTCGTCGTGCCCCAGGCGCAATGAAGAAGACCTACAAGGGAAGCTGCCACTGCGGTGCGGTGCGCTTCGAGGCCGACATCCGACCTCGCCCAGGGCACCTTCCGCTGCAACTGCTCGATCTGCTTCAAGACGCGCGCGTGGCTCGCGGGCATACCGGCGAGCGATTTCCGCCTGCTTTCGGGCGAGCAGTCGCTCGCCGACTACCAGTTCGGCAAGAAAAGAATCCATCACCGGTTCTGCACGAATTGCGGCGTGCGCCCCCTCTCGCAGTCCGGTGATCAGGTTGCGGTGCGCGTGAATTGCCTGGACGACGTCGATGCGCAGGAGCTGATCGACGCGCCGGTGAAGTACTTCGACATGCGGCACGACAAGGTCAGCCCGCCCCGCGCCGAGACCCGGCACCTATGAGAGGACGACGCCGAGCGAGGCGGTCGAGCGCATGAAGGACCTCAACCGAAACAAGAGCTAGGAGGACAGATCGTGGGCAATCCGGTCGTGCACTGGGAGCTGATGTCGAAGGACCCGGCGAAGGTGTCTGATTTCTACGCCAAGATCTTCGGCTGGAAGGTGCAGCACCGCCCGGAGATGAACTACCGCATCGTCGAGACCGGCGGCGAGGGCGGCATCAACGGCGGCATCGTCAAGCCCGACAGGCCCGGGCCCTGGCCGGGCAACATGCTGTTCTACATCGCGGTCGACGACCTCTCGGCCTACCGCAAGAGGATCGTCACCGCCGGCGGCAGGATCCACGTCGAGGAGCAGAAGGTGCCCGGCATGGGCAAGTTTTCGCTCTTCACCGACCCCGAGGGCCGCATGATGGGCCTGTGGAAATCGAAGGCGATGTAAGTCATGGTGAAGATCACGATCCGGCCCGCGGGCGTGCGCGTGCGCGTCAGGTTCAACGGCGAGCTGATCGCCGAGAGCGCCGACGCGCTCGCCCTCGAGGAAAGCAGCTACGCGCCGGTGTTCTACCTGCCGCGCAAGGACGTGAAGATGGAGCGGCTGGTCCGCACCTCGCACACCACCCACTGCCCGCACAAGGGCGACGCCACCTACTACAGCGTGTGCAACGGCCTCACCGCGCGCAACGCGGTGTGGAGCTACGAGCAGCCGCTCCAGGCGATGCTGGCGATCAAGGAGCTGCTCGCCTTCTACCCGAACCAGGTCACGATCGAAGTCGACGCCTAAGGCCCCGTCCCCCCATGTCGAAGGTACGCGTGAACTGCTTCGCCCTGTCGCTCGACGGGTTCGGCGCCGGGCCCCGCCAGAGCCTCGAGCATCCTCTCGGGGAACGCGGCGCGGCCCTGCATGAATGGTTCTATCCGACGCGCACCTTTCAGAAGACGGTGCTCGGCAAGGACGGCGGCGCGACCGGCCCCGACGACGACGTCGCCGCGCGCGGCAGCGAGAACATCGGCGCGTGGATCCTCGGGCGCAACATGTTCGGGCCGATCCGCGGCGCGTGGCCGGACGACGCGTGGAAGGGCTGGTGGGGCGACAACCCGCCCTATCACACCGACGTTTTCGTCCTGACGCATCACGCGCGCCAGCCTGTGCGAATGCAGGGCGGAACGGTTTTCCATTTCGTGACCGACGGCATTCGCGCCGGCTTGGAGAAAGCGAAGGCCGCGGCGAGAGGAGGCGACGTGCGCATCGGCGGCGGTGTCGCGACCATCCGCCAGTATCTGCAGGCGGGCCTGGTGGACGAGATGCACCTCGTCGTGAGCCCCGTGCTGCTCGGCGCCGGCGAAGCCCTGCTCGCCGGCGTCGACCTGCCGGCGCTCGGTTTCAGGCAGGTCGGCTACACCCCGACGCCGAAGGCCGCGCACTATTTTCTCGCCAGGAAGAAGTGACATCTGAAACGCGCGGGCGCGCGGCGCGGTAGGCTTCGGCCGTGCAGCCGGTGATCGAGATCGCGCAGCTCACCAAGACCTACGCCTCGGGGCTGCGGGCGCTGAGGGACGTCAGCCTGGAGATCCGCAAGGGCGAGATCTTCGCCCTGCTCGGCCCGAACGGCGCGGGCAAGACCACCCTGATCAACGTGGTGTGCGGCATCGTGACGCCGAGCGCCGGCACGGTGCGGGTCGACGGCCACGATATCGTGCGCGACTACCGCGTCACGCGCTCGAAGATCGGCCTGGTGCCGCAGGAGCTGCACCTCGGCATGTTCGAGACGGTGTGGGGCACGGTGAGCTTCAGCCGGGGACTCTTCGGCCGCGCGCCCGACCCGGCGCACCTGGAGGAGGTGCTGCGGAGCCTCTCGCTGTGGGACAAGCGCGACCAGCCGATCCGCACGCTGTCGGGA
>Ga0187893_10013501_pt1 | contig 11351 bp, 12 predicted proteins | sample MA1701074metaG_FD_139574 | JGI IMG/M metagenome (GOLD analysis project Ga0187893, IMG submission 139574) | White microbial mat communities from a basaltic lava cave in the Kipuka Kanohina Cave System on the Island of Hawaii, USA - MA170107-4 metaG ...
CGTCCATTTTCGACGCAAAAAGCGTCTATCGGTGTCTTTCCTGAATTCCGTGGAAGAATTAGATCCACCCTAAGAACACGGTCTTGTTGTCCACCTTTCACAATGTCACCAGACTGAACGAAGACTTCATCAGTCAGAGACGTATTTTCAATCGCCAGTTCATTTACTTCTTTCGTTTCATAGACAACTACCTGCTTTCGCTCAAGAGCTTCCTGAAGAGGCAGATAGAGTCTATCGCTTTCATCCGCTCCGTGAATCAGAAACACACTAAGGTTTTTGTGTATATAAGGACCAGACAACTCATACCTGCTCAGCAGTGGCTCTCGTTTCTGTTCCGGTGGAGCCGGTTGCAGCCAACTCTTCGCAAGCAGTACGCCGATCGAAAAGGTCGTGAGCGCGGTGAGCAATGCAAACGCTTTCCTGTTCATAAAAGCCTCCTGTGGAAAGTCGCGGGTTTGACCGGCAGGCACCGATACTCAATTTAGACGTTTGTCGAGAGAAAAAGTTCCTCTGATTGGGTTGGGCGGAACAATTGAGCGATTCCAGGTGTCTAACTTGCGGAGTCACGATTTCAAGCTGACTCCGCGTATTTGCCTCGCACCAACTCAGATCGAAGTTTTGCAAGAAAATCTCTCACGTCCGAAGACAGTTTGAGGTACGGAGGAGGTAAAGTTAAGACGAATATGGTTCAGGCTAAATGGCTGGTAACTATCTGGGTGTGCCTCATCAGTACCCAATGTGCATCAGGACACAGCATCCAGGATCGTTTCTTCGATTCTAACGGTGCACGGATTCGCTATCAGGTGTGGGGACAGGGTCCGTCAGTGGTTCTTATTCATGGCTTCGGCGAGACGCTTGAGAGCTGGCATAGAACAAAGGTAGTTGAGGTTCTGTCGCGGCACTTTCAGGTGATCGCGATCGACGTGCGAGGGCACGGTCACAGCAGTAAGCCCCATGATCAGAAATCCTATGGCCCAGAGCTGTCTGCCGACATCGTCCATCTCTTACGTCATCTTGGCAAATCGAAAGCACACATCGTCGGGTATTCAATGGGTGGACTCATAGCCTTAGATTTTGCGGTTTTTTATCCAAAGCATGCCCTGTCAGTAGTTCTTGGTGGGGCGGGTTGGAACCCGCCAGAGACGCTCGACGACTTCCGGCGACAGGCAGAGGCGTATGAAAGAGGAGATTTTCCGGTGCGGGCTGGCGACGATCCGAAGGCACTGGCAGGCTTGTTGCGAGGTCTGGGCGTATTAAGCGCAGAGCAGGTGCAGAGCATCCGCGTACCGATGGCCGCTCTCATCGGCACCAATGACCGATTCATGCCGAGTGTACAACGACTTTCGCGGGCGCTTCCTGACATGGAGGTTAGGGTGATCAAGGATGCGAACCACGCGACAGCTCCAGGTCAACCAAAGTTTGCGGCGGAGCTTCTTGCTCTCCTTCTCAAGCAGCGCAAGTGAACAGCATGCCGAAGTCGTTAGCTAAGTTCAGCCTAGGGTTAGCGCAAAGCGCAACCTTGGGTACACTTTAGAGAGCTCTCGAGAACAGAGTTGTGGCTATGGTTCCTTCGGCGTAACTCTTTGCATCCGCAAGCCTGTGAAGGCGAAAAATCCAGCTTCTGTACTCATGCCTTCTCATGATGACTCTCCTCATGCCTGTAGGTTCCTGGTGCGCGAGACAGGGTCTCGCGCACTCCGCTAGAATTTGTCGGAAAACTGTTTCGCCCCAGAGGGGCGCCATCTTTAGAGCCCGCAAAACAGAAGTCGCTTGCACTCCGCTAGGAGTGCCACGTTTTGGGTGGCGGAGTGGCTGTTTGTTTGAATATCAACTAACCAAGTTTGCAAGTTGGGAAGGGTGGCTTGCCCCCGCTGTTCCGCAAGGCTCAATCTTGGGGAAAACTGTCTCACTAGCTCGGGATCAGGACTGCCGAACGAAGTCTAGCGCGCCGCAGCCACATCGTTGGAGTTCATGTCGATGGTGATGGTCCATCCTGAGGTACCACGAAACTCGAACGGTACTGGCTTGGGTCCGCGACGATAGGCGATAAATTCTACCGGCATGATATTGAACCCGTCATTTCGCGTCGACCCGAAGTAGCTCATATTCTTAATGACGGTCGTACCTTCACCTGTGGCGCCGGGGTTTCGAGTCAAAACCACTTCAGCCGCCTTTCCCCCATCGAGCTTGGCCTCGGCGTGCACAGCGTCGGCTTTCCAATCGATTCTGGCATCGGGTTCTTCAGTGAAAGAGGTCCACTTCAACGGCAGGAAATGGGACATGAACACGCGGATCGCGGCCCGCTGCTCTTCGGTCGCCGAAGGCTCGAATGTAAGTTCGACGGTCTTAGCGTCGCCCTTGTCTCCCGCGAACCAGAACTTCAGTCCATCCAGCCTCACCTTGCCGTAATGCCCCTCGTTCACCCGAAACGCCTGGTTGAAGTAACAGGACAGGTGTCCCGCGTGCTCGTGGGTCGCGGCTGAGCCGACTGTCGCGGGCGAGCCGAAGATACACGGACAGAGCATGCGGCAACTACAGCCATCGATAATTGTCGTATTCACTGCCCAGTCGACCGAGGCTTCTTTCGAGAGCGCCTGCGCGTGAATACTGGCAACGAATACGGTCGCAACAACTGCATGAATGCTGGCAACGAGTAGGGTTGCAACAACTGCATGAACTCTCATAACGATACTCCTTGGGCTAGGGTGGGTGTCTGCAAGAAGGGCGTGACTCCACGAATTGAAGCCTCCTCTCTCGATGCCGCATTCGACCACCGAGGACACCGACGGTCAAGTCAAGAATCTGTACTTCACAACCGAAGCGAGGTGCGCAATACTGGGCGCCGTGAGGACGTATGGTCAATACTGCCCCATCGCCCGTGGCGCCGAGATCTTCGCCGAGCGCTGGACACCGCTGATCATCCGCAACCTGCACCTTGGTTGCGGAAACTTCACCGAGATCCTGGAGGGCGCGCCCGGACTTTCCCGTACCCTGCTCTCCGAGCGGCTCAAGCAGCTGGAACGGCTTGGTATCGTCGAGTCGGCACCCAAGCCCGGTCGGCGCGGCCACCACTACGAGCTCACGCCCGCGGGGCATGAGCTCTTCACGGTCTGCCAGTCGCTCGGTGAGTGGGGGGCGCGTTGGCTAGAGATCGCCCCCGAGAACCTCGACCCCTTTGTGGCTCTGTGGTCGATGTGCAACGCTCTCCGCCGAGACCGGCTCCCGGATCGACGAATCGTTATCCGCTTCGACTTCACCGGCCGCCCGCGCAGTGAACGCTATTGGTTAATCATCGAGTTCGGAGATACTGAGATCTGCAAGACGTATCCCGGCTTCGAGGAGGATCTCTACATCACGGCGGAAGCCGAAGCCTTCGTCAAATGGCACGCCGGACACCTCACCTGGGCCCAAGCCACCCGCCAGGACCGCATCCAACTCGACGGCCCCGCGCCGCTAGTAAGAGCCTTCCCAACCTGGAATGCCCGCAGCATGTTCGCCCACATCAGGCCTGTCTCCCGCACCGCCCCGAGGCCCGCAGGCTGATAACAAAGTTTCGGTATCTTCTTCATTCGACGCGTTTACATTTGCGAAGAATTGTTTGCGCGTGTAAACATTTTGTTTGCTGCGTAAACTTGGCGCGAAAACCTGTAGGGGTGACGTGTCTGAAAAACTTCAGGTGCGAAGCGCCTTGCCGCGTTAATCGTTCGCATGGACGCCTATTGAGAACGCCGGATAACTTGCGTAACAGACAGATTACGTTCAATAACAACTGGTGTGGCCTCTGTGTGAATGTTGTCTTTTTTTGAGTGTTCGAGTGAGTAATCTGCCAGCCCGTCACTTTTTTGGGTAACGATCGTCACCTTTTCTGACACCTGCGTAACCTTATCTGACGTTTGGACTTTGTCAATTGAGAGCCTTAGTTCGCCAAAGTCTAATAGCATTGCGTTTTTAGGTGAGACCGGAATGAATCCAGTTCGCGACTATCATCGGAAATAGACTATAATTCAGACTCGAGGAACGCTCATGTCGCTGGTTATCGAAGAGAAGGAAATCGACGCATTACCCATCACGATTGACCCGGCAATAGTCAGTGGCACTCCGGTCTTTCGTGGGACACGCGTGCCGGTCGAGGCCCTGATCAGCAATCTCGAAGCGGGTCTGACGTTGGACGAGTTTCTGGAGAACTTCCCCACTGTCACGCGTGAACAGGCGCTCCAGGTGCTCGGGTTCTCACGCTCTACCTTGCAACGCCTAGCTCAGCCCAAATGAAGATTTTATTGGACGAATGCACGCCTCGTTTGCTTAAGCTATTACTCACAGAATTCGAAATCTCAACCGTTCAAGACAAGGGTTGGACTGGCTTCACAAACGGAGTATTGCTGGGCTTGGCGGAAGATCAGTTTGACGTCTTTGTAACAACAGATAAGAACTTGCGCTTTCAGCAAAACCTCGCTCGAAAGCGGCTCGCAATTATCCAGTTACCAACCAATCAGGTCCCTGTTGTCGCGTCGTTAGCCTCAGCCATTGAAGAGATATTGGCTAGGATCCAACCGGGCGAGTTCGTCGAAATCCCATTGCCTTAAAGCACATCCAAAGGTCAGCTAGACAGCTTCCTAACCAGTTAGTAACTAACCACCTGGTAAGTAGACGACTTGATGCTTTCCTTGACGCGGTAAAGTCTGGCAAGCGCTTGAAACGTGCAGACGATGGGAACGCTAAACTATTGATTCAATTGGTAACGGGGGGGGAGGCTCGAACTCCCGACCTTGGGGTAAGCTGCATTTCATTTTTGGATGGAAAGAGTTTGAAGCGTAGGCTTGCGACCAAGGCAGTCATCAGCACAGGACCGAAAGCACGTTTCAGCTACTTAACAGCATCAGAGATTGATCTACTCTTATCGAGTCTGGGAAGGTCCGAAGTGCAACGGCAAGAATGCGGAATATTCAATCCCGTCAAGGAGTAGTTCGCCTAGAGCGGGCGCTAAAACGCCAGCCGTGCATGTGTTATCGGCGCCCTCGCTAGCCGGCCGCCTGCATTTGTTTGATGTCGTTCAGGAGGATACGTTCGTGCCCTTCAGGCTGCACTTTTAAATATGTCTTGCGCAAAATCCCCTTTGAATCAACGACGAACGTAGTGCGGTCCCAGTACATCGTTCCTTTGTACTCGCTTTGCCCGACGCCGGCCTGGTGCAGAAGTTCATGATTCGGATCTGCAAGCAGATCGATAGTGAAAGAATACTTATTGCAGAAGTTTTTATGGGATTCAATGTCGTCTTCACTTACTCCGACGACTACAATGTTGGCGTCATTAAATTCCTGCTTTGTGGCTGTGAAGGATTTGCCCTGTATCGTGCATCCAGGCGTGTCGTCCTTTGGATATACGTAAACGACCAGCCATTTACCTCGGAAATCATCGAGGGTTACAGTTTTGCCATCTTGATTCTTCAGACTGAAATCAACAAATCGGTTCCCTTCTGCTAGTGCCATCATGATCGTCCTTATCTTCTTGCAGCATTTAGATTGCAAGACTTTCTAGCTTAATGTCAACCTTATCCGTCATAACTGCTGGAATTAAATTCATTTACGGGCGCTTCGTCCAGAAGTATTATTCGGCCTCCTGAATTGTTCTCTGGCACGCGCCCCAACAACTCGTCGTTGGACCGGAGCGGCGGGAGCGTGTTTTCGCACCGAGCTGAAGGTTGAATAATCGCGCCGCCCGGTCAACTCTGACGCTAGATTGCTCGCCCCGGAATAATCTTGGTAAGGATACTCTTTCCGTGGCAGCGAGGAGCGCGCATTACAAACCGGCTGGTCACCTGTTAACCCTCGGAAAGCTAAAGGAAAGGAGCTCCGAAGATGCTTAACATTTTCTCTCGTCTCTCCGTGTACATAGCGGCGGTGGTTATTTTTATCTCATGGCTGATTAGTAACAGCTTCGTCATGGCCCTGGAGGCAGATACTCAAAACATGGATGCTGTTCAGAGTGAACAGACTCAAGCCCGGCAGTTCTCCACCCTATCCAACGGCCAACGTGACTTACTCAGAAACATGGCGGACATCGAGAACAGTCTGGACAAACTACATAACGCAAGCAAGCGTACCGCGGGGGAGCAACAGGGTGACGAAGAAGAAGCAGATGCTGAGCAGCAATGGGTCGAGTCGTTTCAGGCCAACAGCGCCCAACTGGTGGAGAGTGCTAAAGAGCTGGAGGAACTAGCCAAGAGGGTCCAACCGCCGGCAGATTTAGACCTACCCATTAAGAGCAGTGCACAACTGACAGAGGCCTTTAATGAGAAGGTTCAGAGAGAGGCGAATGCTTACAAACAAGCATTGGAAACTAGTCGTTCAATAGAGTCGGGACAAGATGAGACGGACACCGAGGGCCGCAAGAAGCACGATGAACAAATGAGCGCCGCCTACCAGGAGATCACGAAAATGGAGGAGGAATATGACAAGCTCGATGAGCAGGTAGTTTCCCTCTACGACAAGGTGGACAGCCATGTCTCGGAGACGCATGAGAGCAGCGCCCAGTCCGCCACGGTTGCATCATTCATCGCCTATGTCTTCTATGCGCTGGGGACAGTCATCGGTGGCCTTGGACAGTGGTTGGGAAATAAAAATCAGGGGTGACCACTTGCCGCACCCTAACGACTCTTAAGATCAATGGTCGGCTCCATTATCTCTGGCGTGCGGTTGATCAGGATGGAGACGTTTTGGATATTCTCGTCCAGACTAATAGACCTCATCCAGACTCTAAGAGATAAGGAAGTTGCAAAGAAGTTTTTTCGCAAGCCACTAACTGTATTGCGGTATGTCCCACGCGTAATCATTGCAGACAAGCTGAAGGGATTTCTCGGTCAAGTCTGGCGAGCGTCTGAAACCTGCGGATGATGGGAACGCTAAACTATTGATTCAATTGGTAGCGGGGGGGAGGCTCGAACTCCCGACCTTGGGGTTATGAAGAACAGAGAAAGAGTTGCACCAAGTTAACCTGGCGCATAAATCCAATAAAACAAACGGTCGCGGTCGGAAAAGATGCGTTTATGCGCTATATACGACGTAGCTTTCAATATGAATCTCGGCAAAATCTCGGCAAAATTCTCGACTGGGACTTCTAAGACTTATGGATGGTTAGGCAATTTTAGATCAAATGATTTCCTGAGCCGCCTTTTGGTAAAACTCGTAAGGACAAATAGCCTGATCCGGTCGAGACACACTCACCCGAGTTAAGAAGTTCCCTCTTAGAGAACGCTGATAAGACGCAGTTTGAGGCTCCGCTTTTCTGGTTCCTCAACGTCCTTGATCGACGTTCAGCTAATGAAGCTAAAGCGATGTATGCCCAGGCGTCAGCAAATCGGAAAGAGGAATCATCCAGCTTAGCCTCTTCTGCGGATGAGTCACCCGGAGGGTTTGCTTGCCGACATCACAACCGAGTTGCTCGTCGGCGTCCGCGTTAATTTGGGTCTGTCGATGACGCACCTCTCGACCAGAGCCATTGCGGGTGTTGCAGAAGAAGAGGAGATCATTCAAAAATCGCATGTCAGAACGTGAGAGAATAATTTAAGCGCATGCTGCGTCCTATCTCCGGCGCAATCTCTTTGATGAACGACAGGTGATTTCGGTACAGAGTATCGCCCAAGTTGTAGCCGCTAACCGAAAAAACGTGCGCCACCCGCCTCCTCACAACGACGTATGAGGCATTGAGATTGAAGACAGCGTTGCCAGCCGTCGGCGTCTCGTTGTCAAAGACACGATCTTGCCGGTTCGCCAGAATCAACTCCGGTCGGACGCTCAACGCCCGGTAACGCCAATCGAGCCCCATCCTCCCACGCAGAGGCGGAATACGTGGTAGAGGTTTATTATGTTCGATGAGGTCAGCGCGCACGTAGTCCACCTGGCCGTTGAGCCAAAGCGTCGGTAAAACTCTAGCCTCGACGCTTGCTTCCGCCCCGGAGTAACGGCTGTTCCCTTGCGCGTAGTCGACTATCGGAAGGCTTGATCCCTCATCCAGTTCACCTGTGAAGGCGGGGAAAACGAAGTTGTGGAGGTGGTAGTAGAAGAAGCTGCCTGAGAGCAGCACGTGCTCGGTCGAGTGGCGCAGCGCTAAGTCAACGCCGTCGCCCTGCTCGGCGCTCAAGTTTGGGTTGCCGATGTCGAAGACGAGGATGCCCGGATGCGGGCCGTTGTTATAAAGCTCTTCGAGCGCCGGGGCGCGAAAAGAGTGCTGGTAGTTGGCGACGAAGGAGGCACCCTTCCAGAGCGGAACGCGAAGCCCCGCGCTGCCGGAGAAGCCGATGAAGTTGCGGTCGGGTAAATTGCCTTCCGGACGATAGCCGTTCTGCTCGATGCGCCCGCCGAACTGCAAGCCGATGCGTTTGAGGTCAATCCGCTCCAGAGCATAGACCGCGACAGAGTTTTGACAGGTGCGCGGCGCCGGCGCTTCCGCTCCGATTGATTCAAAGTCTCTGGTGAACCCAGAAAACCCGAATGTGCCGGAGAATCTGCCGCGCCGACGGTGGTTGAAGTTCGCTCGGTAATTGAAGTTTCGGTTGGTTGCGACCGCTTCAAGCTTGCTAACGTTTTCATCCGACTCGAATTCGAACTCGAGCGTTCTGTAATCGTTGTAGCTCAGGGCGAAGTCTGCGCTCTCGATGAAGCCACCGAGCTGGCGCAAGCCCCCTCTGACACGATAGCTGTGGCGGCGCTCCGTCAGAGACTCAAAGTCAATCTCGTCTGGTTCTACGGGGATGCCATGACGCCGGCGGTCATAATCGTAACTGAACGAGAGCCAGCTTCTGTGCGGAAACCAGCCCGCACCGCCGCTCACGTTGCCGGTGCGAGCGAAAGAGTTCAGAACCGTGCCGAGCGGCGTGCTGTAGTTGCGAGCCCTTTGCGCCCCGCCGCTGCCAAAAAACAGAAAGTTTCCGGCGCCATGTTTGAGGCCGCCGCTGATGCCCGCTTGGCCGTTGTTCGTGCCGCCGAAAGTGGAAAGATAGCCGGACAGCCCATTCTGATAGACATCATTCGTGGAGATACCGTTGACCACGCCGCCGATGGCATTGCTGCCGTAGAGCAGCGTCGCAGGACCTCTGATAATCTCGACACGAACGAGCGAGAGAACATCTATAGGCTCGACCTCATCACCCGACTGCGAAGCAATGCCGCCAACACGCAAAGCATCTTGCAGTACCAGCACGCGGTCACCGTCAAAGCCGCGTAGGACGGGGCGACCCGAACCGGGACCGAAGCTGCGATTGGCGACGCCGGGCAAGTATTCAAGCGCGTCTCCGATGGAGAGGGAATTCCTCTGGGCAAGTTCCAGCGCGCTAACCGAAGCAACCGACTGGTAAGCCGAGTTGATAGCTTCGGCAGAACCGCTCGCCGTGACCGTCACCTGTTCGCTTACCGGAGCTAAAATTAACTGGAAGTCAACGGTTTGATTATCGCCCTTGATCTCAACGGCTTTGACGACATCCGGCACGCGGTCGAGGTGAGCGATGATCTGATACCTGCCCGGCGGCACCTCATTAAATTCAAACGCGCCGTTTTCGTCAGTTAACACTGACCTCCTTAGCTCCACAATGGTCATGACGGTGTTGCGCGCCGCCGGCCCCGACGGTTCGATCCTCACAGTTCCCCGAACCGTCCCTGTTAAAGCAGGCCTCTGGGCCATCACCGGCAACAATAAGAACAGGACAAAAAGGGCTGGAAAAAGAGTATTGATTGCACGCATTGGAGAATTCCCCCTGCAAAAATGAAGGAGAGACGGCCCTTTGTTGAAAATGACTTTCAGTTTCAAATTTCGAATTATAGCTGACACTTTGGTCAGTTGTCCATCCAGTTCCACTTAGCGGCAGGCTTCTAATGATTCCCCGGCTACAAAGCTGGAAGTACTCCCTCTCAGGCCTAAGCCCGGCGGTATGCGAAATTTTTTTAAGTGCGCTTATATCGAGTCTGATCCCTGTTGCGGCTCTAGCCACGACAACTTCGCAGATGAAAGACACACTCGCCAAAGCACATGGGGTGAGCCTCAGGGATCATCAGGATAACTGCACCTAAGAACTAAGGCCGGCCATTGTCGACGCTTAAGCGAGTACCGCTTTTCGAGCCAAAACAATCTCGACCCGCTATGCTCGGACGAGGAAGACTCACAGACGAGGATGAAGGGTAAATGGTAACGTTGCAGCTTGGGGCAACTCGTCGATGCGCACACAAGAGTGAAATGGATGCGCGGATCACGGAACTTGCGCGCCCGCGCTTCGATCTGATCTAGCGTCAGGCGTTCACTCGCGAGCCTGTGTTTCTTCCTGTAAAAAAAGCCAGGCACTTCGCGGACGCCCTTCGCTTTGCGATAAACGCTTTCCAGAACATCCTGCAAGGCGATTCAGCGCCCGATTTTCAACTTATTTCGATCGATGGCGCGGCCGTAACGCTGGCGGGATTGCGCGGGCAGCCGGCGGTGCTTGTATTCTGGACAGCCTGGTGTCCAACCTGCAAGGAAGAAGCGCCACACTTTAACGAGCTGGCAGCGAAGTATGAACCGCGCGGCGTGCGCATGCTCGGCATCAACATCCAGGACAGCTTGGCCAGGACACAGTCCGGTATCAAAGACTTCGGCATTCGCTATGCAGTGGCTCGCGATCCGGATGCGTCCGTCGCGCGCCGTTACAGAGTTACCGGTACGCCAACCGTCGTGCTGCTCGATAAAGCCGGAACCGTGAAGTATTTCGGCAACGCCCTACCGGAAGATTACCCGCAGAGACTTGATGCCCTGATCACCGGCGATTAGATTGGCCGCGGCGGCAAGCCGCGGGCTTGTTGTCTTCGTCCCGGACCCCCGTCAGCCCGAATGTCCATCGGCGCCCGCAATGATCGAACCGGCCCGTATCGCCACGGACTATTCGGCAGTGGCGCTAAAGGTCGATATCACAGGTCCTGTGATCTGGATTACCGGCTTTGTGCGCGCAAGAGCGATTCCTTTTCACAAGGCTGGGGCATCTCTGGGGCACCTTCCGGCAGCCTCGATTTTAACCAGCTCTCGAGCGGTTTTGGAACGTCATCACACCCGCCGGAGGCTATCGTGCCGTTGCCAAGGGCCAGAACGAAAGGCGCTGGTGATCTCTCTGCTCTCCCTTTCCGCCCTGCCAGTAAGCGCGCGCGTATCAGTGACCCGAATACCAGTCGTAGCCGCGCTCGGCCCAGTAGTCGAATGGACGTTTATTTGTGAACGTGATTCGCCCGATGCGCTTGAGGCTCTTGATGCCGTACTTGACCGGCACGTAAAGGCGCAACGGCGCGCCGTGTTCGAGTGTCAACGGTTCTCCATCCATCTCGTAGCAGAGGAGCGTCTGC
>Ga0187893_10013502_pt1 | contig 11350 bp, 7 predicted proteins | sample MA1701074metaG_FD_139574 | JGI IMG/M metagenome (GOLD analysis project Ga0187893, IMG submission 139574) | White microbial mat communities from a basaltic lava cave in the Kipuka Kanohina Cave System on the Island of Hawaii, USA - MA170107-4 metaG ...
CAACGGGGGTGGTTGGCACTACATCGACTTGCGCGATCCGCAGACCACCGCTCCCCGCGCGACCACCGGCGATGACGGCAGTTCCGCGACGGGATTCCCGTCAAACTGCGGAAGATGGGCTAGACTCCACGCCCTTCCGCGCGCCGCGTCGGAGTCCACGCGAGAGATGAATCCCCCCGGGGACGGCAAGGTCCGCGTCCGCATCGCGCCGAGCCCGACGGGCGACCCGCACGTGGGGACGGCGTACGTCGGGCTGTTCAACTGGCTCTTCGCGCGCAGGCACGGCGGGAAGTTCCTGCTGCGCATCGAGGACACCGACCGCACGCGCAGCACGGCGGAGTCGGAGGCGGCGATCCTGCGCGCGATGAAGTGGCTCGCGCTCGACTACGACGAGGGGCCCGACGTCGGGGGGGCGTACGGGCCCTACCGGCAGTCGGAGCGCAGCGGGATCTACCGGAGCCACGCGCAGCTCCTGCTCGACGGCGGCGCCGCCTACCGCTGTTTCTGCACCGAGGACCGCCTCGCGCTCATGCGCGCGCGCCAGTCGGCCGCGAAGCTCCCGCCCGGCTACGACGGGCAGTGCCGCTCGATCGAGAAGGCCGAGTCGGACCGGCGCGCGGCCGCGGAGGAGCGGTTCGTCGTGCGCATGAAGATCGACAAGTCGGGGCGCACCGTGGTGCGCGACGCCCTGCGCGGCGACATCGAGTTCCAGAACGCCGAGATCGACGACCAGGTGCTGCTCAAGTCGGACGGCTTCCCGACCTACCACCTCGCCAACGTGGTCGACGACCAGCTCATGGGCATCACCCACGTGCTGCGCGCCGAGGAGTGGATCCCCTCCACGCCCAAGCACGTGCTGCTCTACGCGGCGTTCGGCTGGAAGGAGCCGCTCTTCTGCCACCTGCCGCTCCTGCGCAACGCCGACCGCACCAAGATCAGCAAGCGCAAGAACCCCACCTCGCTCGAGTGGTACCGCGAGCAGGGCTTCCTGCCCGAGGCGCTGCTCAACTTCCTGGCGCTGATGGGTTTCGCGCCGGCCGAGGGCGAGGGGGGCGAGGTCTTCGACCGCGCGCAGCTCCTCGAACGCTTCGACCTGGCGAAGATCTCGCTCGGCGGGCCGGTCTTCGACCTCACCAAGCTCGAGTGGCTGAACGGCGAGTGGATCCGCCGCCTCCCGGCGGACGATCTCGCCGATCGGCTGGTCGCCTTCCTCGGCGCGCAGCGCGCGCCCGACCGCGCCGTGGTGCTGCGCATCGTCCCGCTGATCCAGGAGCGCATGAAGAAGCTCTCGGAGTGGGACGAGTGGACCGACTACTTCTTCAAGGAAGAGATCGTCCTGACCCGGGAGGCGTTCCGCCGGGCGCGTCTGCCGCCGGACGCGCTGGCGCGCGTCCTCGCCTCGTGCGCCGACCTGATCGCGCGCAATCCCGACGTGCGCCACGAGCGCGACGAGCCGGCCCTTCGCGACCTCGCGCAGAAGCTCGGCGTGAAGGTGGGCGACCTCTTCATGGCGCTGCGCGTCGCCGTCACCGGGAAGTCGGCCACGCCGCCGCTCCTCGAGTCGATGGAGCTGCTCGGCCGCGAGAAGAGCCTCGCCCGCGTGCGCGCGGCCGCCCGATTCCTGCTCGAGGGGGAGCCGGCCGAACTTTGACCCCCCCCCGGCCCGTAGGCGACGCCGCCCCCAGGAGAACCGCCGATGCACCGCTCCCCGATCGGGCCGATCCGCCGGATCCTCGCCGCGCTCGCGCTGCTGCCGCTGCTCGCCGCCCGCGGCGCCGCGCAGGCCGAGGACGAGTGGCAGCTCATGCACATCGACGACGCGAAGGTCGGCTTCGTGCACGTGGTCGTCGAGAAGGTCGAGCAGGACGGCCGCGTGCTCTGGAAGACCTCGACCGACACCTCGCTCACCATGAACCGCCTCGGCACGAACGTCACCATCCTCGCCACCGGGATCACCCTCGAGGACGAGGGAGGACGGATCGTCGAGGTCTCGAGCGAGACGAACATGTCGACCTCCAAGACGCTCGTGCACGCGAGGGTGGACGGCGACAAGGCCGAGGTCACGCGGCGCATCGCGGGTCCGCCGCAGGTGCAGACCATGGAGTGGAACCGCGACTGGATCGGCGACCAGGCGATCGAGCGGCTCACGCTCGCGAAGATCGCGGCGGGCGAGAAGGAGTTCACCTACTCGACCTGGAGGGCGGAGACCGGGCCGGTCGTGGTGACCGCCCAGGTGCTCGGCTGGCGGAAGGTGCAGGTGCCGGGGGGCGGCGAGCGGGAGCTGCAGCAGATGCGCACGACGATCGACGTGCAGCCTGGAATGATCACCGACTCCTACCTCGACGACGCCGGCAGGACGGTGATGACCGTCACGAAGATCATGGGCATGAACATGATCACGACCCAGGCGAGCAAGTCGGCCTGCCTCGCCGCCTTCGCGAATCCCGACACGCCGGAGGTGTTCGACAAGCTCTCGCCCCGCACCAACGTGCGCCTGCCCGCCCCCTACCGGACCACCGAGCTGGTGCTGCACGTGAAGGCCGCCGACCCGGAGGTTCCGCTGCCGCCGCTCGAGGACGAGCGGCAGACGGTCGTGGAGCGCCTCGCCGACGACGAGCTCGTGCTCCGCGTGGCGCGCGTCGTGCCCGACGGGTCGTTCACCCTCCCGCTCGCCGATCTGACGCCGGAGGAGCAGGAGTGCCTCAAGCCCAGCGTGCAGATCGAGAGCGACCACCCGAGGATCGTGGAGCTCGCGAAGCAGGCGGCGGGCGACGAGGGCGACGCCTGGGAGGTCGCCTGCCGCCTCGAGAAGTTCGCCTTCGAGTACATCACCAACAAGAGCCTCGGGTCGCTGTTCTGGACCGCCGCCGAGGTGGCCGAGAAGCGCGCCGGCGACTGCACCGAGCACGGCGTCTTCCTGGCCGGACTGTGCCGCGCGGCCGGGATCCCCGCGCGGGTGGCCGTCGGATTCCTCTACTTCAAGGGGATCTGGGGCGGCCACATGTGGACCGAGATCTCGCTCGGGGGGAACTGGTACGCGCTCGACGCCGTGCTGGGACACGGCGGCGTCGACGCCGCCCACCTGCGCCTCGGCGCCGATTCGCTCGTCACGACGGAGATCGACCGCGTCTTCTCCAACGTCGGGCTCGGGATGACCATGAAGATCGACCTGCGGTCGTACCGCCACGGCGACAAGGAGGTGCGGATCGGGGAGGACATGCGGGTCAGCTCGATCGAGGACGATCGCTATCGCCATCTCCTCTACGGCATCTCGCTCACCTCGCCGGAGGGCTACGTGATCCGACCCAACGAGGCGATCCGCATGGGGGACGACCGGATCGTCGAGCTCGACCACCCGACCGGTCCCGACATCCGCATCGACGTCATGGACGTCACCTACGACTTCAAGCTCGACGACGTCAAGGAGACGCTCGCCGCGCGCGGCATCGCGCGGGTGAAGGGCTCCGATCGCGAGATCGACGGCCGGCCGGGCCGCGTCTTCCGCGGGAAGAAGGACAAGACGGAACACGTGACGGCCGCCGTCCTGCGCGACGAGACGCTCGTGCTCGTCGGCTGCAGACTGGCCGAGGGCGAGGACGACCAGGCCCTCGCGGCGGTGCTCGACTCGCTCGACCTCGACGGCTGATCCCGAACTCTTTTCCCCCGAACCCCTTTCAGCCGTCCCCGCCGCGCCGACGATCCCGATCGCGGTGCACGCGGCCGGGGCCGGCGACGCCTGCCGGACGCCCGCGTGCGGCGGCGGGGAGCCGGCCGCGCCCGCTCCCGCGGGGGTGGCGTTGGCAGCGAGCGCGCAGGGCAGCGAATCGTCCGTCCGGATCAGCCTCTGCACCAAGGCGGTGGCCGGCGGCGCGTTGATCCTGCTGCTCAGCGCGGCGGCCATCGCCTTCTCGGCGCTCGACGTCGCCCAGTCGGAGATGCGCCGCGCCCACCAGAGCCGGATCGAGTTCCTGCTCGAGACCACGGCGCAGGGCATCGCCTCCAGCCTCGCCCCGGTCGTCGACGCCGACGAGATCGGGCGCGCGCTCCGCCACCCCGTCCTCACCGACGGCGTGCTCTTCTGCGCCTGCTTCGACGCCGGCGGCGCGCTGGTCGGCTGCGGCGGCGTGCCGGAATTCGACGAGCCGGTCGCCGATCGCTTCGAGCGGGCGGGGCCGGTGGAGGCGGGCGGGCTCGAGCTGCGCACGCGCCGCGGCGATCGCGTGACGATCCTCACCGCGCCGGTGGTCGCGCGCGCCTCGACCGCCGGCGGCGGCGCGAACGACTCCAGGGTCGGCACGATCCTGCTCGGATTCACGCGGGCGCCGGTCGAGGCCGCGATCGCCGTCGTCCGGCGCAGGATCGGGACGATCGTCCTCGGCGTCGGCGGCGTGGCGGCGCTGCTCACGTGGCTCGTGGCTCGCCTGCTCGTGCGGCCGATCCATGAACTGGTCGCCGGCACGGAGCGCATCGCGCTCGGCGACTTCGACCAGCGCGTGACCGTGCGCACGCGCGACGAGCTGGCGCTCCTCGCCGGCTCGTTCAACGCCATGACGGCCGAGCTCGCCGATTCACGCGACCGGCTGGCGCGCCAGACGCAGATCCTCGAGGAGACGGTGCGCGAGCGCACGCGCGAGCTGCGCGACGCGTGCGCCGAGCTGCAGGTGCTCGACAAGATGAAGGACGGCTTCCTGTCGAGCATCAGCCACGAGCTGCGCACGCCCATCACCTCGATCCGCGCGTTCGCCGAGATCCTGCACCAGGATCCGTCCACGGAGCCGGGCACGCGCCAGGAGTTCGCGGAGATCATCGTCAAGGAGAGCGACCACCTCTCCCACCTCGTGAGCGACCTGCTCGACCTGGTGACGATCGAATCGGGGGAGGTTTCGTTCCGTTTCGCACGGCTGCACCCGGCCGAGCTCACCCGGGCGGCGGCCCGCCAGGTCGAGCCGCAGGCCCGCGAGAAGGAGGTGACCCTCGACGTCGCGGCGGCGCCCGACCTGCCCTCCGTCTTCTGGGACGGCGCGAAGATCACGCGCCTCGTCGTCGAGCTGCTCGACAACGCGGTGCGCTTCGCCCCGGCGGGCGGGCGCGCGATCGTGACCGTCTCGAAGGCGGGCGAGCAGGTGCGCATCGAGGTGCGCGACGACGGCCCGGGGATCCCGCACGACGGCCTCGAGTCGATCTTCGACCGCTTCCGCCAGAGCGGGGAGGTGCTGACCGGCAAGCCGCGCGGCCAGGGGCTCGGGCTGGCGATCTGCCGCGTGATCGCGCAGCGGCACGGCGGGAGCGTGCGCGCCGCCCCGGCTCCGCGCGGCGCCCATCTCGTCGCCGACCTCCCCATCGCCCCCGCGCTCGCCGCCGCGGAGCCGCGGCCCGAACCTGCCCTCGGACGACCGCGCGCCGCGCCGACCCGCGCCTGACCGGCGCCGGCCGTCCGGACGGGGCAACGTCACCGCCGTTCGCGACAGGCGACTCCTCGCCCGCGTGGGCGCTCCGCGGCCCGCTGCGGTCGCGGAGCCTTCCTGGACCCGTCCCGGGCGCGCCCCGCCGCTCCGGGAGCGTGGGCGCGCGGCGCCGCAGTGCGGCTCCGCGGAGCGAAGGAGGAGAACGGTCATGAGGCGAATCGTCAGGTCGATCGTGGCCCTGGCCTGCGTCGCGCCGCTGGCGGCCGGCGCGGACGGCGAGGAGACGGCGGGAAGGCCGTCGCCTCTCGCCAAGGAGACGCTCGCGGCGGCCGCGAAACTCAAGCGCGAGGCGGTCGGCAAGAAGGACGAGGCGAAGCTCGAGGCGCTGGTGCGCGCCGCGCAGGGCTACGAGAAGGCGGCGCGCGACCTCTCCGGCGAGAAGGCGGCGCTCGCCGAGGCGAGCTTCCGCGCGGGGGAGATCTGGCGCACGCTGCGCCGCGAGGAGGACGCGGGCCGCTGCTTCGCGGCCGCGGCGGCGGAGAGCGCGGGCTCGCCAGCTTTCGCGGCGAAGGCGTGGATCGAGCTCGGCCACCTCGACCGCCGTCAGAAGCGGTTCGACCAGGCGCTTCGCCACTACGAGCGGGCGCTCGCCGTCACGCCGCAGCAGCGGCGCGAGTGCGCGCGCGCGCTCACCTGGCAGGGCAAGGTGCAGATCCTGCACAAGATGGAGAAGGAGGGCCACGCCACGCTGCTCGCCGTCGGACAGCGCTTCCCCGAGTTCCCGCTCGACGACATCCGCAACGTCGACCTCGTCGCCGTCGACTGGATCGAGGCGGGCCGGCTCGCCGAGGCGCGCTCCCTCGTCGAGGACTGCCTCGAGCGCCACTCCGAGCCGCAGGACGACGACGAGGAGGTCGATCCCTCGGTCCGCCGCGCCCTCGACAAGATGAAGTCCCGCGAGCTGCTCTCCCGCCCCCCGCCCCGCTGATCGGCGCCGCTCCCCCCGACCCCCGCCTCCGGCGGAGCGCCGGTGGTCCGGATGCGAGGAGGACCGTCCCGACGTCTGGCTGCGAAAGGGAGCCGACGAGGGCGGCCCGACGACGCAGACGGGCCACCGCCGCCCGCCGGCGGCGGTCTCTAGCGCACGCCGATGCCGACGTAGGTGAAGCCTTGCGCCCGCAGGTCGGAGGCGTCGTAGATGTTGCGGCCGTCGAGGATCGTCGGACGGCGCATGATCGACTTCAGCCGCTCGAAGTCGGGATTGCGGAACTCGTTCCACTCGGTCACGACGATCAGCGCGTCGACGCCTTCGGCCGCGTCGTACATGTGCGGCGCGAAGGTCACGCGGTCCCCGACGACGCGCCGCGTCGCCTCCATCGCCGCCGGATCGAACGCCTTCACCCTGCAGCCCGCGGCGAGCAGGAGATCGATCAGCACGAGCGCCGGCGCCTCGCGGATGTCGTCGGTGCGCGGCTTGAACGCGAGCCCCCACAGCCCGACGGTCCGGCCGGCGAACTCGCCCTTCCAGAGCTGCTCGAGCCGCCGGAACAGGTGCTTCTTCTGGTCGTCGTTCACCTGCTCGACCGCCTCCATCACCCGGAAGCGGTAGCCGTACTCGCGCGCCGTCGCGACGATCGCCTTGCTGTCCTTGGGGAAGCAGGAGCCGCCGTACCCCGCGCCCGGAAAGAGGAAGCTGTGGCCGATGCGCGTGTCGGTGGCGATCCCCTCGCGCACCTTGTTCACGTCGGCGCCGACCCGCTCGCAGATCTGCGCGATCTCGTTCATGAACGAGATGCGCGTCGCCAGCATCGCGTTGGCGGCGTACTTGGTGAGCTCGGCGCTCACGACGTCCATCACGATCACCGGGTTGCCGGTGCGCACGAACGGCGCGTAGATGCGCTTCATGACGTCGGCGGCCTTCGGGTCGTCGCAGCCGAGGACGACGCGGTCGGGCTTCAGGAAGTCGTTGACGGCGTTGCCTTCCTTCAGGAACTCCGGATTGCTGACGACGGTGATCGGGTGCTTCGACTCCGCCTGCGCCGCCTGCTTCACGCGGGCGGCGCTCCCGACCGGGACGGTCGACTTGTCGACGATGATCCTGGGGCCGTTCGCGGCCCTGCCGATGCTCGCCGCGGCGGCCAGCACGTACTGGAGGTCGGCCGAGCCGTTCTCCCCGGTCGGCGTGCCGACGGCGATGAAGATCACGTCGCTCGCGCGCACGGCGCCGGGCAGGTCGGTCGTGAACGTGAGCCGCCCCTCCTCGCGGTTGCGCTTGACGAGCGGCTCGAGCCCCGGCTCGTAGATCGGGATCTCGCCCCGGTTCAGGCGGGCGACCTTCGCCTCGTCGATGTCGACGCAGCTCACCGTGTTGCCGGTCTCGGCCAGGCAGGAGCCGGCGACCAGGCCCACGTAGCCGGTGCCCACGACGGCGATCTTCATCTCGAGCGGTCTCCGGGAGGCCGTCCTGGCCGGCGATCACGCGACGCGGACGGGCCGCGGCTCGCCGGGCCGCCTCGGGGCAGGAGGGGCGGCGCTTTATAGTTGCGCGCCTGACCGGCGCAATCCGCGAGGGATTCTCCCACCGCTTCGCGCGCCGGTCGCCTCCGCTCCCGGAATCGCGCACCCTTTTCGCATCGAGCGCTCGGCGCCCCCGCCCGGGCGCCGCGAGGCGATGCCATCCCCGGGCGATTAGCTCAGCCGGCAGAGCTCCCGCCTTACACGCGGGAGGTCCCAGGTTCGAATCCTGGATCGCCCACCCCCGCCGCGGACCGGACCCGGAGCCGGCGGGTCATCCCGACTCGCGGGCGTCCCAAGGCGCCCGCCGACGGGACGCGCGAGGCCTTCCACGACCCGGTCACGAAGCGATCTCTGCGCGCCTCCTGCCGCCGGATCGGGATGGAGCTGCAGGCGTCACAGACTCTCGAGACGGTCGAGCGGTCGGCCGTCGATCTCAGGAGCTGCCTCGAGAGCACCATCACCGTGGCCCGCCACGAGTGGAAGCACGTCGCCGAGGCGGGACCACCTTCCTCCTCCGCCTCCCCCTCGCGCCCGCCGGGCGACCTGACTCCCGTTCAGCGGACCTCGATGGCGGCGAAGAGCCCCTCCGAGGTCCACTCGCGGAACCACTCGCCGAGCCGGGATCTGATCCGCTCCTCGTCGCTCCCCGCGCCGTCGAGCGCCGCGGCGAGCGCGGCGCCGAGGGGGAGCCCGCGGCGCAGCGCCTCGAGGATGCGGTGCTGCTCGACGACGAGCCGCGCCCGCCATGACCTCCACTCCTTGCGGTAGACGAGGACCCACGACGGCTCCGGCGCCGGCGGCGCCGGCGCCTTCTCGTCGTAGACGTCCTGCAGGTAGCGGTCGACGGGATGGCGGAACGCGAGCAGGCGCGACGCCGGGATGCAGGTGAAGCGCGCGTCGTTCCATCGCTCGAGCGGGATGGCCTGCAGTCGCGAGACGTCCGCCGAGGCCGTCCTCCGCTCGTGGAAGACGTCCTCGACCGCGCGCTCGAGCGCCGCGAGCTCGCCCAGGAACGCGCGTCGTTCCTCCACCTCCGGCGCGCCCGCCTCCTCGGCGAGAAAGCGCGGGAAGCGGGCGCCGAGCTCGTTGAGGGTGAAGCTGGACGACGGGTGGCGCACCACGTACTCGCGCGCCGCGCGCGCGAACGCTTCGTCCCCCAGCGCGTGCAGCACTCCCGGGAAGTCGTTGCGCAGCACGTCGCGCAGCCGCAGGAAGTAGGAGCTCGCGTAGACGTCGAGCCGCTCCGCCGCCGTCATCTCGCGCGAAGGCTCGATCACCTCCTCGAGCGAGCGCGCGGCGGCCGGGAGGAGCGCGGCCACCCCGGCATCGGACTGCGCCCCCGCCGCTCCTTCCGGGTGCATGATCGCCGCCTGGAACCAGCGCTCGAGCGCGCCCACCGCAGCGGCGGCGTCGGCCGGCCGCGACGCGCCTCCGGAAGAACGCGGCGACGCGCGCGCGCTCATGCGACCGCCCGGCGCGCCGCCTGCTTGTGGGGCGCCGCCTTCTGCAGCTCGGCGAAGGTCTCCTCGAAGCTCGGGATCTCCTCGTCCCACTCGAGCAGCGTCGCCCGCCCGCCCGTGCGCCGCTCCACGTCGGCGTAGAAGCGCCACACCTCGTCGATCACCGGCCTGCTGTGGGTGTCGATGCAATGGGTGCCATGGTCGGTGTGGCCCGCGAGGTGGATCTGCACCACGCGGTCGTAGGGAACGGCGTCGAGGTAGGCGCGCGCGTCCCAGCCGTGGTTGCGGCACGAGACGTAGACGTTGTTCACGTCGAGCAGGAGCGCGCAGTCGGCCTCCTCGGCGAGCCGCGCGATGAACTCCGCCTCCGGCATCGCCGAGCGGCGGAAGGTGACGTAGGTCGAGGCGTTCTCGAGCACGAGCGGGCGCTCGAGGAACTCCTGGACGTCGCGCACGCGCCGCACGAGATGGCGCAGGCTCGCCTCGTCGTAGGGCATCGGCAGCAGGTCGTGGCTGTTGCGGCCGGCCACCCCGGTCCAGCAGACGTGGTCGCCCAGCCAGACGGCGCGCACGCGCTCCGCCAGCGCCTTGAGCCGCCTCAGGTAGTCGAAGTCGAGCGGATCGGTGCTGCCGAGAGACATCGAGACGCCGTGCAGCACGACCGGGTAGCGCTCGGCCACCTGCTCGACGACGTGGACGGGGCGCCCCTCGGTGGCGAGGTAGTTCTCGCTCAGGATCTCGAAGAAGTCGACCGGCGGCCAGCTCTCCAGGATCGCGGGGAAGTGGACGCTCCGGAGCCCCAGGCCGAGCCCGAGGTCGGGCAGTCCGAAGCGATTCTTCACGGCCATCGATCGCCGCCGAGCCGAGACGACGCGGGCGGGCGCATCGCCGCGCCCGCCCGCGCCGCCGAGGAATCGGAGCCCGGACCGCTCAGTGCTTCACGGGGACGGCGCAGCCGCCCTTGCCGCTGCAGCTGTTCTTGCCGGCGCAGCCGTTGTCGCCGCTCTTGCAGCCGCCCTGGCCCTTGCACTTGTTCTGGCCCTTGCAGCCGTGCTTCTCGGCGGTGGCGCAGCCGCCCTTGCCCTTGCAGGCGTTCTTGCCGGCGCACTCGTTGGCGTCGGTCTTGCAGCCGCCCTGGCCCTTGCAGGCGTTCATCCCCTTGCAGGCGTGCTTCTCGCCGCCGCCGCCGCCCGTCTCGGCCTTGCAGCCGAGCCCGGATGTCGCGAGGACTCCGCCCACCGCGACCGCCACGAACTTGCCGAAGTCCCGCCGACTGAGGCTCTTCATGAGATCTCCTTCTCCGAGGAATCCCGAACGCGCTCCGGCGACGAATCGCGGCGACGCGCGACGGTGGCCCAACCAACGATCGGCGCCGCCGGAGCCAGACCCCGGAGCGCCGCGGTTGGGAGCATAATGCTCGCCGGCTCCCGCGGTGTCGGTCGGGGATGCCCGAGGACGGAGCGGCGGGCGCCGGAGCTCCCGCGTATCCGGCCGCGGCTCCCCCGGAGGCGACCACCGGTTCGAGGGGGGACGTCGTGGGGAGCGGCAGGGGTGGCGAGCGCGGGGGAGTCCCTGCAAACGCGCGGCGCGCGCCTGGCGCTCCGCCGGCGCCCCGCCGCCGATCGGCGGAGAGGCGCCCGACCCGACCTTCCCTCAGCGGTCGACCGGCTGCTCCGGCTCCCCCGCGGCGGCGGCGCGGACGGCCTCGACCTGCAGCACGCGGTGGAGCCAGACGCCGAGATTGCCGTCGCCTTCCATCGTTCCGGAGCCCGAGATCGACAGGGAGCCGTCGAACCCGTCGAGGTTCCACAGGGCCGCCTGCGGGGCGCCGTCCGCCGCGTGGCAGGCGTTGCACGAGGCGGGGGCGCCCTCGGCGATCTCGGCGAGCTGCGCCAGCCACGGCTCGGTCGGGAGGAGCGTGACGACGAGCGGCGCGGCCGATCCGTGACGCAGGTCGAGCGGCGTCTC
>Ga0187893_10013503_pt1 | contig 11349 bp, 13 predicted proteins | sample MA1701074metaG_FD_139574 | JGI IMG/M metagenome (GOLD analysis project Ga0187893, IMG submission 139574) | White microbial mat communities from a basaltic lava cave in the Kipuka Kanohina Cave System on the Island of Hawaii, USA - MA170107-4 metaG ...
CAAGACCTGCTCGACCTTCTCGCCGCCATGTCCGGCTTTTCATCGCTAGCCCGATCTTCTCCAGGCCGGCCGCCAGCTGAGTAGTCAACGCAGCCGTGTCCCGTGACACCGACGACCTCTTCCCGCCGCTGAGCCGCTGTTGAGCCATATGAACGCCTCCTTAAATACCAGTATTTCCTCAGTGTAGTGTGCTCACTGTCCCCACGTCAAGATTCCTAATGGCCCTAGCCCGCATTATTCATGAAGGTTCGTCGCGAAAGCACGCAGACGCGAAGCGAGACGGACACTCGGAGGCCAGGGACAGGCTCTGCTGTCTGCGGCAGTGCCTGTCCCACTTCTCGGATTGGGACAGGCACCAAGAAGAAGGGTGCCAGTCTCCAACAGTATGTCGAAGGGCTGAACGGCGAGACTGCCCGCCCAGCCTCGTATCCACGCTTGCAGTAGAACCTTCATGAATAATGCGGGCTAGGACCGGTATCCCAACCATGAGCGAAACAGGACGGCGAACGATCGGAAAATGTCCGATTGGCCCGCAAGCCAGAACCAGAGACCGAAGGGCAGCACCTCTATTTCGATGTATCAGTAATACTTTAACAACAGCAACCGCATCCGGCAATCGTGAGAAATACACGAGGCAGCGCGTCATGAATGCAGGTCGAAAAACCTGGACGGAACCGATCGCATATCAATCCGGGTACATCGTAAATGTGTGTCCTGATGGAATGAGAATGTGGCGCATCCGTTCGCGCTATGTAGGCTCTACTCCTACAGTGAAGGACTCTGCTGCGTAGGAGCCTGCCGACATCATTTACAATCTTAAAACAAGACGCATGAGAACGTTTAGATTTATCTCTTGAAAACATAGACAAAGTTCAACTGGCACTCCGCTTGCTCACTCATTCTCACCTGTCGACTGCGCGAAGCTCATGTCGATGACCACGCATGACGCAGACTCGTGTGCTCGTGAGGTCTGCATCGTCGTATTGAGGTGTGGCGCCATCGAAACAAGAAACCTTGAACACACAACGGGTGTGAGCCCACACCCTCTTCGATCGGACCTGGAAAAACGAATTGAATCCGGACAAGAAGTTCTTCCGTAGGAGGTGGTAGGTGCTGTGCTCATTTAACTGGTTCAAACAAGGAGGTCGTGATGCATGTGATGGGACGTATCGGATTCATGGGATTAGGGATCGCGTTAGTGGGCTGTCTCGGCGGAGCACCGGTTTTCGCAGCGGATAAACCAATAGAGGACGGGTCGAAGGTCATGATTACGTCCCCCAAGAATGGGGACAAGGTCAGTGATAGCTTTGAGCTGAAGTACGAGTTGACGAAGGGCTCTCAAGCTGCCCATGCCCACGTGTTCGTAGACAATGAGTATCAGAAGGGTTTTACTGGAACGTTTAAGGGCCTGAGCAGAGGGACGCACCAGATCACCGTGACCGGCGCGACGAAAGACCACGCACTCGTTGCGGCCAGCCAGACCATCACCATAGAAGTACAGTAGGGCTCAGCCATCCTCAAGTCCACCAGGGCCTCTAGTACAAGAGGCCCTGGTGCGCCGCCAGGCTTCACACACCATTTCCAACCGGGCCAGACCATCCTTCTTACTCGTTGAGCCTGCACAATCAGAAAGACCGAGAAGGAGATAGAGCCTGATGATCTGCTGTGCTCGCGCAACCCGCGGTCTCGGAAGGATGGGGGGTCTCCCGATACGCACGGCAAAAGCAACCTTGATGGCGTTCGTAGCGTTTCGCCCAATGACTGAGCAGGTTTGTCGCAGCCTGCTAGACTTAGCCAGAGTCTGTCGTGTCTTACGGATACGCGGCATCCCGACAAATCACGAGGTGCATTCATGATCGATTGGCTGATGGCCACGTCTATAGGGTTCGGTGTACTCGGGCTCTTGTTCCTGCTGGCCGGGGTGGCATCGGCGCGTCGGCGTCGGTTCGCTCGCCTGTCATTGCATACTGCCTTAGCCTTGGGCTGCCTGGCATGTGGCGCTGTGTGTCTGACACTTCAGCTCTCGTTGCAAGGCTACCGTGCTTTGACGCGCGAGGATCTCGCCGCAACCATTCAAGTGGAGCCGGTTGGACCGTCGCAGTTTCGCGTCACGATTCACCTGGCGAACGGACAGACGGACAGCTATTGGTTGGCGGGCGATGGAGTCTACGTTGATGCGCACATTCTGAAGTGGAAACCTTGGGCGAATCTGTTCGGACTGCACACTGCCTATGAGTTGGACCGTATTGCGGGACGCTACCACCGCATCGAGGATGAGCGCGTGAGACCGCGCACGGTATACCAGCTCACGACTGATCGATTGGTCGACGTGTTCGCACTTCGTCGTCGTTATGGTTGGCTGGAGCCGGTCGTCGATGCAGAATATGGATCGGCGGCATTCTTCCCCGCACGCGATCGCATCACGATCGAACTCCGCGTCTCCAACACCGGGTTGCTATTTCGCCCTCTGACGAAAGCGTTCTGATCACGTGGCGATGGCTGGCATCAGGCATATAGATTACCGAATCGCAAGATAGAGGATCATGTCTAGTCATCTGACAGCAGAATTGTTGCAGGGGAGTCCGTACGCTGCCGGTCAGTTCGGGGTCGCCTCCATCGTCCTCGCACGTTGTGCTCGAATTACCCGACGTTCCATCTCCGCACAAGGCAGCTAGATTGAACTGCGGTGGGGGACCACTTCGACACTGCCAACGCCCCACCCTTTGAAATGCCAACCTTTCACTGAATACTTCGTTGACACCATTTTTATTGGGAAGTAGTCTATTTCCGAGGTTCCGGGGGTGCCGCCTTTGAACGACGAGAATGATCAAGATACTCTAGACAGTCGTTCACCAGCCGCCGCTGTAGTCCCTTCCGCAGGCGGCTCGACGCCGATTTACTTTCCAGTTTCTTTGACCAAATTTATCGTCATGCATTTCTGCACTGTTGGGATGTACCAATTGTACTGGTTTTACGAGAATTGGAAGCTCATTCTGGAACGTGAACAGTCTGATGCGAGCCCATTTTGGAAAACGTTTTTTATGTTCATATACTGCTATACATTGTTTGAGAAGGTTCAGCGCAGCGCTGCCTCGCTCAAGATGGGTCACTCCATCTCTGTACATGTTCTGGCCACTGGATGGATTCTGTTGTCGGCGCTCTGGATACTCCCGGATCCATACGGATTGGTTGCGTTATTCTCCGTTGTCTTCCTCATCCCGGTTCAACAGGCGGCCAACCGAGTCAATGAAGTATTGGTCCCGGAACATGATCGAAACGAGGGGTTCACTGCCTTGAACATGGCGGCCGTTGTCATCGGCGGACTCCTGCTCGTTTCGGTAATCATTGGTGCATTCGTTCTGCGTGTGTAGAATGCGCTCTGAGCCCCCGTGTCGCGGTACTCCGATGAGCGACCTCCTGAAATCCCAGAACCTCCTCAATCATCCGGTTGACACTTCCCTCGCTAGAACGTAGCCTCTCCCCACTTCCGCCACGGAACAAGATCGTTCACCGGGATATACATTCGGGTATGGATTGGTCATTGCTGATCGGCTTGATTCTTCTCCTTGTTATCGGAGGGGTCGCTTCTTTCTATCTGTATGTGTTTATCGCCAGAACCAGGAAGGAGTTCCGCGCGACTCAGCCCGATCTCAGAATTGCAAATCTGTCCGCGATGAACTCAGGGGACGTGCTGACCCTCTATCCGGAACTTGAGAACGTCGGGCGTGGCGTAGCGTACGATTGCGTGATGCACCTAGGCGGGTGGGAAGGAAACTTCGCCGTCAAGAAAGTGTATCCTTGCGGCCCACGTTATGAGAAACACGTGGTAGCCATCGTCTTGGGTCCGGAAGCTCCGATCCGCGTGAAACTCATGCCCATTGGCTACCTGCGGCTATTGTATCGAGACCACTGGGGACAAAAGTACGAATGTTGGTACTCTGTTACCCAAGTCAGAAGTGGACTGATCCCTCCCTACAACCCTCAAATCGACTTGGAGCATGCCGAATTGACCGAGCCTCACCCTTCGGTCTGGGAAATGCGGAAATTACTCCGAAGTAATTCCTTGTATGACTAAAAAATCCTCCAGCCCTCGTTTACTCCGCATAGCATTCCAACTCTGTCCGTACAATCAGATAGTGTCTCGACGGGTACCAGCGGTATGATGGGATATCTATGCTGCTGGCGGCATATTAGACACACCAGCGCGCTCGAAAGATGGAGGATACCGATGTCGTATAAAAACGGGCCTGTGGGACGTCTTCTTTCCCGCCGTGAAATTGTGCTTATGCTGGGTGGTAGCGCTGTCTGGCTGATGGCCGGCAGTCTGATCCCTAGACAAGCTCTATCGGGTATGCTTGAACCCTCATGTGTCGTCAGACCGGAACAAACAGAAGGTCCATATTTTGTCGATGAGCGCTTGAATCGGTCCGACATTCGATCGGATCCGACCGACGGGCGCGTCAGGCCCGGTATGCCACTGGCGCTGACGCTACTAGTCTCACGCCTTAATACCGGAGACTGTCAGCCGCTGCCGGGCGCCCAAGTCGATATTTGGCATTGCGATGCACGAGGTGTCTACTCGGATGTGCAGGATCCTGGTTTTAATACCATCGGCCAGAAGTTTTTACGTGGCTATCAGATAACCGACGCGCGCGGCGAGGCTCGGTTCGTCACGGTATACCCAGGCTGGTATGCAGGCCGGACCGTACACATTCATTTCAAGATTCGCACTTCGCCAGGGGCCCAGCGGAGCTTCGAGTTCACGTCGCAATTGTACTTCGACGATAGACTGACAGATCGTGTTCATGCTGACCCGCCGTATGCCTCGAATGGCCAGCGCACCGCAAGAAATCAGCATGATTGGATCTTCCGCCGTGGCGGTGATCGACTCATGCTGGCTCCGGCGGCAATGGCCGACGGCTATGCGGCGGCGTTCGCGATCGGTCTGCAATTTCGTTAAAGAGCCATGCGACGCAAAGTCGCTCTTCTGACTCACCCGAGCCAGGCGCGCCGAGGCGCGTCTTTTCCCATTCGGCCTTCTCTCACCGCTCTCATGAACCGTGAAAGGTAAGACCTAGCTGTGAAACGTGGGACTGCCGAGCGGTCTTCCTCCGAAACCTTTCACACTTCACGGGCGGTGGGACGGCTATTTTGAGCATCTTTGGGGAGTGTTTTGTTCTTGCACGAGCTATTCAGGCCATCGAAGACTTACTGTGCCTAATGGTTTTCCCACAGCGTGCTGGCGGTTGCCTCCCTCGTCGCTGTCGAGTTATGTTGAACGTGGATATTGAGCCGTTAAAGAGGTGCTATGTCCGAATCGGTGGTGATCGGGATTCATGGTCTGAAGAATAAGCCTGAGAAGGATCTGCTGACCCGGTGGTGGGCTATGTCCCTCTAGGAGGGACTACAACGTAATCTCGGGCTCGCGTCTCCGCTCGCCTTCGAACTGGTGTATTGGGCCGACATTCAATATCCCGAGCCAATACCTGAAGCTGAGCTCGACAACCCGTATATCACGACAGATAGGCAAGGTCTTCTGCCGCGGTACGGGGGAACCGCGCTTGATACGGTCAGAGCGATCGCAGAAAAGTGGGACGGCCGAGCTATCGACAAAGGGAAAGATTTGATTGGTCTTGATGAACACGTTGACCATCTTCTTGGAATGGTCTTTGACGACCTCAGAGACTATTACGGGAAGTCCGACGTGCGGAACCGCGTGCGCAACAGGCTGGCCAACGCTCTTCAGCGCCATGCGGACAATCGTGTGTGTCTTATCGCTCACTCGGTGGGATCGATTATCGCCTATGACGTATTGCGGATGCTGGAGCCGCACCCACCGGGAATCGACCATTTCGTGACGATCGGCTCACCACTTGGATTGCCCTCCGTGACACAACATGTCCGAGAGGAGTTCTCCAACACCCTCGTCCCGCAGCAAGTGCGACAATGGACAAACTTATCTGATCCGAGAGATAGGATTGTGTTGGACTGCAGCCTAGCCGATGACTATTGGCCTACTCCAGGCGGCATCCGAGTCCAGGAAGACCTGGTCCTCAACGATTATGTCGATCGAACAGGGAAAAACGACCAGCACAACAGCTACGGCTATCTACGGACTCCTGAGCTATCGGACATCGTTCGCGGGTTTCTGGGAGTTGGAACTGAAACCTGAGACGATCCCCGGTCTAGCAGACTGACCGGAGGCAGAATCAGAGCCAGTGTGGGCCTTCAAAACGCGATCTACGCGAGCTCCAGTCTAATGGCTTGTAGAGCGATGGTTCTAGTTGCACGTGGCTCGGCGAAGCCGTCCTGTCTCTTATGCCACCATTAGGAGGTACATTGCAGAACCTCGAGCACACCCGGGAGCCTACCGTCTGAAGCAATCACGCTGCGCCTGCGGAACGGGGCGCTACAATCATATTTTTCCGGAAAAATATGACTGCTCTTGCAAGCTTGGGGGAAATGAAACGTGAAGAGGCTATTGAAAACGGATAGGACTTTGAACCAGTTAATTGGTGATCAGTGGATCACCTAGGCCGGTAATTTCTAACACGATACTAGCTGGTCAAGTACTGCGGCGACACGGATGAAGCGTCCCAGTTGAGTGGCTGAAAGATTTCACAACCATCCTCTTCCTCTGAACCTCAACGAAAGACCAAGGGCACCCGAAGAACTGGCGGGGCGGAACCACGCTGAGCTCCGCTAGCCGCCAGAACATCTGGTGTCGTCAGATCCAACGACACTGAGGACTTACTTGGCGGGGCCACCCTCCTGCATCTTTCCGTCCAGCATCATGATCTGGCCTTCCTGCAGCTGCCCTTCTTTCCCGTCCTTCATCATCATCTTGCCGTTCATCATGACTCTCGTGCCGTTGGCCATGGTCGTCTCGCGATCCATACGGCCGATTTCTTTCCCGTCTTGCAATCGCCACATCTTGCCGTCCTTCATCATGACGCCATCTTTCTCGGCGGCCATAGCGGGAACGGCAAGGAACGACAAGGACAAGGCGAGTCCGACAACTGCAAGTGTGATGTTTCTATAATTCATGGCTACAAGAACCTCCATTGATATGAATGAATGATGTAAATGAATTCTCCTTGACAACATTGGGCCTGGAGCAGCAAGGAGGACTGCGTCCGGCTTGGGCGGATATGGTGCCAGCCTCGTTCCCTGACTGCCATCGTTCGTCAAGGTCGAGATCGCGCCATCTTCGATGTGGCTGACTATGTATATGTATCCGTGGTTGGTGAGGTGATACGTGAATCAGTAAGCCAGACAAGAGCGGCCGCTGTAAGAGCGAACACAGATTCACAGCCGAGACTTGAAGAACAGAACCGCGCATCACAAATGACCGCCCGCCTTTTCCGCAACGGGCAAGCTCATCACGCGATGCGCGTGGAGTTTCCGGCGCGTTTCTTAAATCTTCTTGATCGCACTACAGCACGCGCACAGGGTCGGGTGATGTGTTCGACGCGCACTGTTCACCCGCCATGCACACTCGCCGCACGAATCATCCTCTTTCTACCTTCACAATCTGCGCAACAATTCCTTTTGGGCGATGCATTATTCACTAGTCTTTGGAGACTGTCAAGTACACGGGGGGAGATGTTATACTCGTCCGTATTATTCATACGCGTGTCTGCCGAACCTCCGGCTGGCAGGCTCCTAGGCGATCTCACAATGAATCGTCATGAATAATGCGGTCTAGCGCCCGGTTGAATAGCCAAGGAGTGGACACGATGTTGACACAGGGCATGGCAAAGACCGAGATGACCAGGTTTTGGCAGTTTATGTTTGACTACTGTAATGAGGATTATTCCTGTGTGCTCGGATGGCTCCTGTTTGGAATCTTGACATTTCTGGCAGTCATCGTGAGCTTGGGTTTCATGATGAAACGCCTCAATAACAGAGAATAGCCCAAGGGGGATGCGACTCCGCTAAATTTCGGGGTATATGTATTTGTTACACACGGTAGGCCAGCCATTCTGAAAGGGATTGAGCCCACTTCAAGCCTCCACCTCTTCAGTGACATCCGGATATCTTTCACCGATACATTGCTGGAACTCACTACTTCCTTAGTACACATTTTTCATAAAGATTGTTAAGTTTGCCCGCGGAATCGTATCGATTCTTCAGTCGGCGATAGCCACTTTCATTGTACAACTGCCCGAACTCCTCTCTGGAATAGAACGAGTTCGAATAAAGAGATTTTTGGCCATCGAGTTTCCGCACCTTGGCTTCTATGGCCTTATTGAAGTATCCCTCTTCGTGATCGGTCTTCACCGCGTCCCAGAATCCGAAATTGACATACAGCTTGTGGGGTTTCATGGAATAGAGCGAGTACGAGACCGACGGGTCGTAGGCCGTCACAGGACAAACCCAAACCGGCTTGATCCCGATCTCTTCATGGAGGAACTGCGCAAATTCAGGGGCATGCTCGATGGGAATTTCGACATCCTGAATGACGGCTTCTTGCCGGTCCTCAAGAGCCCTGGAAATCCATTGTGCCACGGGTGAGCGGCGAGACCACTTCAGTATCTTCCAATAGACCGACGAACACAGGCGCTTTTCCCCCCAGAGCCATCGCATGATGGGGTACTGCAAAAAAAAATGTTTGGAGCACCAAAACCAATCGGTGTCCCAGCGCCACAGATAGTCATGGGCTGTGAGATAGTCGGTCTTTTTTTGCCGGATCGATTGATAGTAGATCTGCAGATAGGTGTAGTCGCTGAGCCATTCGGCTTGGTCGATGAATTCACCCGTGGTGATGTAGAGTTCCTTGTCGTGAAACATTGCCCCGTCCACGAAATCCACAGACCGTTCTTTGCACAATCGTGCGACTGCGTGGAAATATTGTTCCCAGTCTGAATAACGGTGGTGTGTCAGTTTGACAAACGGCTTGGTGGGGACAAGCTTCACTTTCAGCTTCAACACATACCCGAGTGTGCCATAGGAGTTCGGAAAGCCGAAAAACAGGTCGCTGTATTCATTCGCTTTCGTCGCCACAACGACTCGTCCATCAGGAAGGAGGATTTCGAGTTCCTGCACCGTTTCATGCACAAATCCACACTTGAATGAAGACGATTCAATACCGATGCCCGCGATAGCCCCCCCAATGGTGATCGATTTGAGCTGGGGCACGACCGTGGGCATCAGTTTAAACGGGAGTGTTTCCCGAACCAGCTCTTCGTAGGTCGTCAAGCCTTCGACTTCTGCAAACTGCTCATGTTCATCCACCCGGATCACATGATTGAAATCACGCAGATCAAGTCGGTGCACCTGCTCCTGCACACGCTGCCGGAATAAATTGGACGTGGATTTTTCAAGTGCGAGTGGGTCGGCCGCGTTCGTCGCGCGAATGGCCGCCACCGCCCGCTCTCGTTTGCCGGCGTATTCTTGCTGTGAGATCATGCCGGTTACCGCACCGATTCATATCCGCCCAGTACACCCTGCTTGGACATCACAATTTGCCAGAGATGAATCTTCCGGGCGCGGAACGAGCCCGCGAGGGATAGCAGATAGTAGCGCCACATTCGATGGAACCGCTCATCGAACTTTGTCTTAAATTCTCCCCGGTGCTTATCCACATTGTTCTGCCAGGCCACGAGCGTTTTGTCATAGTCGGGTCCGAAATTATGCCAATCTTCCATCACCAGCAATCCATCCATTGCGGCGCCGAGCTGGGCCACAGAAGGAAGCATGCCGCCAGGGAAAATATACTTGTCAAACCATGGGTCGGAGGTGGTGACCGAGGCATTGTTCGCGATGGTGTGGAGTAAGAAGAGGCCGTGCGGTTTTAATCTGCGATGGGCCGTTTCCATCAATGTCCTGTAATTTTTATATCCCACATGCTCGCACAAACCGATGGCAGCGACCTTATTGAATTCGCCGGTCGCTTCCCGGTAGTCCCCCTGAATCACTTCAACGGGAAGGCCCGCACACCATCGGCGCGCAAAGGCAACTTGCTCCGAGGAAATATTATGGGCCACCACCGAACAGCCGTACTTGCTGGCCGCATATTGCGCAAAGCCTCCCCATCCGCATCCAAGTTCAAGGATACGATCGCCCTTGCGAAGCTGCAACTTCCGGCAGATCAAATCCAGCTTCTGTTCTTGTGCTTCTGCCAGAGTATGCACCCCTTTCCAATAGGCGCAGGTGTATTGCATGTGCGGGTCCAGCATCTTTTCGTAAAAGTCGTTGTCCAAATCGTAGTGTTGCTGCGCCACTCTCTTGGACCGTTGTTTATTTTGCATATTGAAGAGGCGTGCTTTGACTGCATTGACGATGAGACGCTTGTCGACGACGTCCTGGTCGAGCTGGGCCATATGAACCTTTGAAAAGAACTCGTCGAGCTGGACGGAATCCCACCATCCATCCATGTATGACTCGCCAAGTCCCAGAGATCCCTCGGCCAGGACACGGCCATAGAGTTTGTCATTATGCACCAGGATATCTCCCGGCTTGGTGCCGTCGATTTGAATCTGGGCCTTGTCGAGCAATTGTTGAATGACCTGTTTGTGGCTCATCGCAGAATTGTCCTTAATGGCTTGAAGCGGGTCCGAGCTGTGGGGATCTTATGACGGTCCTTGACTATGGGCTGGCGGAGTGCGCCCCATGAGGAATCCACTCTCGGCGGCAATGGTTCTGGCTTTGATGTGATCGGGAGGCGTTCTGAGATCCCACACGATCCCGAGCCATGACAGCAACGACAAGACGTAATAGGACACGTCCACTTCCCACCAAAACCATCCTTGATTGGCGGCCGACTGATAATGATGGTGATTGTTGTGCCAGCCTTCTCCGCAGCAGAGTATGGCAAGAATAAGACTGTTCTTACTCCCGTCGTTGGATTTATACCGGACCCGACCGATCAAGTGCGCGAGGGAATTGATAAAGAATGTACAATGATACAGGGCGGTCGTCGAAATAAACACGCCCCAGACGAGACCTGGGAGGCCCCAGACGCCATACATGAGCAGCGCGTAGCACAATGGCGGAATCCAGTAGAACCGGTTGAGGAAACAGATTTCAGGGTTTCGACGAAAGTCTCTCACGAGATTCAAATCAGTTCGCATATAATCTGTGGAGAGTATCCATCCAACGTGAGAAAACCACCATCCCCTCTGCAGTGGGGAATGCACATCTTCTTCCTGATCTGAGTATTTATGGTGATGCCGATGGTGGGCCGCCCACCACAACACCCCTTTCTGTGCGGATGTCATGGCGAGGAACGCCAGAATAAACTGGAAGACCCGGCTGGTCTTGAACGAGCGATGGGAAAAATAGCGGTGATATCCCACCGTGACGGCAATCATTCTCAGATAATAGCTGCCGACAGCGAGCAGAACC
>Ga0187893_10013504_pt1 | contig 11348 bp, 9 predicted proteins | sample MA1701074metaG_FD_139574 | JGI IMG/M metagenome (GOLD analysis project Ga0187893, IMG submission 139574) | White microbial mat communities from a basaltic lava cave in the Kipuka Kanohina Cave System on the Island of Hawaii, USA - MA170107-4 metaG ...
CGGCGCCCGGGATCTATCCCGCCGAAGTGTGGTTCTACGAGGCCGCGCCCGCGAAGGGGCTCTCCTCCCCCTTCTACCTCCTCTTCTTCCAGCAGGGATTCGCCGGAGAGTACCGGCTCTACAGCCCGCGGATCCACGGCCCCGAAAAGCTCTTTCCCGCGCTGCAGTTCGGCGAGAACTCGCGGACGGAGGCCTACCGTCTCCTCCAGAACATCTCGGCCGACCTCGCCCACGCCTCGATTACGTTCAAGGCGGACGAGAGCGCCATCCCCGGCCTCATCCAGGAGTCGATCTCAACGGACGTCCTGATTGCCGAGATCTACCGCTCTCCGGTGCGCGCGGTCGACGCGAGATACGTCGACGCCATCGCCCGAAACCGCGGCCTCGTCGAGACGGACTACCTTTTCAATTACATCCAGAGCTACAGCTCGGTGGATCTTCTCCCCGGGCCGCCGGGGCTCGAAGAAGCTTCCTTCGTGCACTGGGGAGTCGAGATCGAGCCTCAGGACCTCACCCTCGTCTACGACGAGGAGAAGAGGGTCTACTACACGAGCCTCGAGATTCAAGGCCAGGTCACGACCGCGGACTCCTCACTTCCCGTGCTCTCGTTCTCGCGCGAGGAGTTTCTCGAGCTCACCCCCTCTCAATTCGACGGCGTGCGCGCGCGCCCGTTCGTGTACCGCAGCCTTTTCCCCATCCTCCCGGGCGAGTTCCGCTTCCGCGTCGTCCTGAAGAACCGGGCGCGCAACCAGTACACCCTCCTCGAATCGCCGCTCTCGGTCCCGTCGCGCGGGCCGGGGGAAGTGTCCCTTGGCACTCCTGTCCTGCTCTACGGCTCCGAGCGCGCGGAGGCTCCCCCCTACGGGCCGTATCAGATCGGCCTCGAGAGGCTGGACCCCAACACGAAGAGGGTCTACGCCCTGGGCCAGCCGCTCCAGGTCCACCTGCCCGCGACGGGCGTCGGCCCGGACGATCGCGTGGCTCTCTCGGTCACCGACCGGGAGACCTCGAAGACCGTCGTCGACAGCACCCGAGTCAAACTCGACGGACCGGTTCTGGAGCCGCTTCCTCTCGGCGATCTTCCCGGCGGCCGGTATCGGCTCGATGCCGTTCTGGAGGATCCGGCGGGCGGCGTTCTCTCGAAGGCGTCCGCGGATTTCGACGTCAGTCCCCGGTCGGCGATCGCCCGACCGTGGTCCCTGCGCTTCCTGTATCTCGACGCTTCAGTTCCCGGCCTCGTCGAGACCGCTCTCGCCGAGCAGTACCTGCGGCTCGACGACCGAGCCCGCGCCCGCGCTCTCTACGAGCGTGCGGTCCGGAAGAACGACAAGCTCGCGGCCCCCCGTCTCGTTCTCGGTCGTGTCCTCCTCGATGAAGGAAATCCGTCCAAGGCGGTCGAGATGCTCGCCCCGCTCGCCGAAACCCGGCCGGAGGACGTCGAGGTCCGGCGCACACTCGGCGACGCGTACTACCAGTCGGGAGATCCGGCGCGCGCGATTCCCCACTTCGAAAAGGCGCTCTCGCTCGCGGGGGCGGACGTTGCCTTGCTGAATGCCCTCGGCGCCTGCCACGCAGCCGCCGGCAATCCTGTGAGCGCGATCGAGCTACTCACTCAGTCACTCCAGAAGGAGCCGGATCAACCTGCCGTCGCCGAGCTCCTACAGAAGCTGATGTCTCGCCCGGATCCCGATGATTGAATTCTAGATTCAATTAATTGTATTTCCCACGCCGTCCTCGACGGGTCGCAGTATCGATCCTCTTGCAGTTCTGTAGCTTAGAGCTTCCCTCCGCCCCTCGATCCGTGGCACGTCGGTTGCACGCCGATTTTGCGGATTGAACTATGTCGTTCATTTCATCGGACCTTTAATGGAGGTATGCATGCACCTTCGAAGTGCATTCGTGTTTCTCTTGGTCGTTTTCCTGGCCGGGGCTGCCGTGGCCCAGGACGGAAGCTTGCGGGGGTACGTCACGGATGACACCGGGGCAGCGCTCCCCGGCGTGACGGTGACCGCCGCGAGCGACGTGCTCCTCGGCGGTACGCGTACGGCGGTTACGGACGGGACGGGCTACTACCGGCTCATCAACCTGCCGCCCGGGGAGTACGCGGTAACGGCCGAGCTCGCGAGCTTCGCCAACTATCGCCGCGAGGGCATCCAGGTCCGCGCGGGCGCCACCTTCAGCGTCGACATCCAGATGCAGCTCTCGAGCGTTCAAGAGACCATCACCGTGACGGCGGAAACTCCCATGCTCGAGATCGCCCGTCCGAGCAACGTTCTCAACATCGAGGGCGAGTTCATGCAGGACATGCCCATCCAGTCCCGCCGCAACTGGAGCGATTTCCTCGAGCTCACTCCCGGGGTCAACGCTCGTCCTTTCGACGACGGAAGCGGCCGGATGGTTTACTTCGGGCACGCGACCGAGCACTTCGCCCACGTCTCGCAGCTCGACGGGATGACGTTCGGGGGATACCAGGACTTCCAGATCACGTACATCGGCCTTCCGGCGGACGCCGTCGAGGACACCTCGGTGCGCACGGGCGGAGTCGATGCGGCGAACCCCACGGGAACGGGCCTGGTCATCAACGTCGTCACCAAGAGCGGAGGGAACAACTTCAGCGGGTCCGCCGCCTATACGCTGCAGCCATTCTCCTGGAACGGCGACAACACCGGAGACGTCGGCGGGACGCCGACCACCTCCAAGGTGAACCAGCTCGATTTCACGCTCGGCGGCCCCATCCAGCGGGACAAGGTCTGGTTCTTCGGGGCGTTCCGCTACGCGGATCTCGAGGCGGGGATCAGCCGGACGGAGAAGAACGTCGCCGATTTGAACGCCTTTTTCCCGGGCATCGAGTTCTTCAATAACGTGACCGAAAGCAATCAGCCGTACGTCAAGGTGACCGCCCAGCTCAACCCCAGTCATCAGTTGAGCGGGAGCTACCAGAACGACCGGCTCTTCGCGAGCGGCGATCGCGAGTACCACTATTCGCCGTACTCCACGATCTACTCGACGGGCGGCTCTCTTTTCAGCGGGAAGCTCAGCTCGGTCTGGGGATCGAGTCTCACGTCGCAGATTACCGCCGGATACAACAACAAGGGAAGCTCCGACGCTTCGACGTTCGAGCCCTACCCGCTGGTGGGTCCCGAGGTCCGTATCCATCAGAGCGCGTTTCTCTCCGCGGGCCGCGTCGTGGGAACGGGGCGCCTCATCTCTGGAGGCGGCCGCGAGGGTGGAAACGAAGCCTACCTCCCCTCCTCTCTCGCGATGGTCCGCGCCGATTTCACGTACTACAAGGACGCTTGGGCGGGCTCCCACGAGTTTCAGGCAGGCTTCTTCGGCGCGCCCCGGAGCACGTACGACCAGATCTCGAACTTCATCAACGACGGCTTCATCCTGGAGGAAACGCGCCAGATCGATCCCAACGACCCTTCGGCGGGAACCGTTCCCTTCCACCGCCAGTACCGGGATCCGACCACACTGCAGACGCGCGAGGCCCGCGAGCGCGACTACGCCCTCTACGTTCAGGACTCCTGGAAGCCCCATCCGCGGCTCACTCTGAACCTCGGCCTGCGCGCGGACTTCATCAACCGTCACGACAACATCTTCGACATCGACCGGATGAACGACACGGCGGTGGCCCCCCGCGCCGGCTTCTCCTACCTCCTCACCAAGGACGCCCGGAACGTGATCCGGGGGAGCTACAACCGGGTTTACGAGCAGGTGATGGGGCGCGACGCGGTGACCACCTTCGGCGCGACCAGCCGGACGAACGAGATCGACGAGTACGACGCCAACGGCGACGGGATCTTCGAGACCCGCATCGTCGCGCCGACCGTGACGGCTGCCCTGGGCGGATACGAGTTCGATCCGGACCTGCACCAGCCCTACGTCGACGAGTTCATCCTCGGCTTCCGCAAGCAGTTCCCTGGAGAGCTGGCAATGGACGTGGCGTTCATCGATCGCGAGTACAAGGAGACCTACGCGCGCATCGACGTGAACGGCATCTATCCCGACGGACCGGGGCAGCCGTTCATCGGGTTCGGCAAGATCGATCCAGCGCGAGGCATCCTCTACCAGCAAACCAACAACACGTGGTCGACTCTGAACTACCAGGCCATCGAGATCACGGCCACGAAGAACCTGAAAAACAACTTCCAGTTCCTCGCCAGCATCAACAAGCAGTGGCAGAGCATCCAGGGCGACTGGAACCCGACGGACCCGGCGCGGTTCATCCAGCCGAGCACGTTCCCCAACGACCACGGTCTGTACATGCCTCGCGGGAACAACGAGGACAACAGCCTTCCGCCTCCCGGCGGCACCACGCTCACCTACGGCCCCACCTGGATCGACTACTCCGTCCGCCTCGGCGGCACCTACTTCGCGCCCAAGGGAGTCGTGATCGGCGTGAGCTACAGCCTGGTCGCGGGTCCCTGGTCGGGCGCGGTCGTGACGCGCCTCGCTGCGACGGACCCGGACGTGACTCGCTTCGGTCCGCCCACGGTTCCGGTGACGGGCGGCCGGACGCAGCCCAATCCTCTGAACACCACCATCCGTTACAACTACCCGACCCGGGGAGAGGGGCAGGTGCGCGCTCCCGCCATCGGCACGCTCGGCGTCAAGATCGGGAAGAAGATCGCGCTCGGAGGGACTCGTGAGGTCGAGATCGCGGGCAACCTCCTGAACCTCCTCAACGGCGACGACTTCTGGCAGTACAACTACAACGGCGCGAGCGAGCTGTTCAACCCGAACTACCTGCAGAAGAGAAACCTGCAGTACGCCCGTTCGTTCCAGATGTTGTTCGCGTTCCGGTTCTAAACGGCCTTTAGTCCGTGAGGGCCGCTCGCGCTTCGGCGCGGGCGGCCCTTTCCGCTTCAGGGGTCCATGCTCTCGCGGGTGTCGATGAGCGGCAGCTGGCTCACCCGCAGCGAGCCCTCGAGAGGCCGATCCAGGTCGGCGATGATGAGGATGACGGACGAGAAGGCAAGAACGAGGAGCAGAATCACCAGAGAGCTTCCCATCCCTTGCTGGCCGGCGTGATAGCCCATCGCCAGCATCGCGAGGAAGGTCAGGAGGAAGAGCACGTCCCACACCCGCGCCGGAATGCGGCTCCGGAGGCCGGCGGTGACGCGCATCTGATGAAGGTCGATGACCTCGTTGAGGGAGTCGACCAGAAGCCCGGCGGCGATCGAGTGCGGGTCCGACCGGGTGAGGGCAGTGGCTTCGGACCACAGGCGCCCGTGCATCGCCTCGGAGCGGGCGATCGCGGCCGGGAGCGCTCCCCTTCGAGCCGCGTCGATGCGCAGGTCGGTGTACTCCCGAAGAACCCGTTGGATCTCGGCGCTTTGCGGCTCGGAAACGAGCTTCGCCCTCAGGTACGCCGTCCCGATGGCGTTCGCTTCCTGAAGGACGAGCTGGCGCCGGGCTTCGAAGCGGGAGGCGGCGATCCCGAAGGTGAACGCGAGAAAAAAGGCGAGGAGCCCCATTCCCGCTCCTACCGGCGTGGCGAGCGCCGCTTCGGCTTCACCCCGGCGCCGGCGGCCGAGACGGCGGCCGCATTCGAAACTTGAATAAGCCAAAAGAACGGTGAAAAGACCCAAACCCCAAAGGGGAAGGCTGTCCAGGATCGCAATCATGGGGCCGGATAGTAGCAGAAGAAATTTGCATCGGCGGCCCGGTCTCAGTAGTCTCCCGGACGATGCTGGAAATTCTCTCCTCCCCCGAAGCCTGGATCAGCCTCTTCACGCTCACCGCGCTCGAGATCGTTCTCGGGATCGACAACATCATCTTCATCACCATCCTTGCGGGAAAGCTTCCGAAGGAGGAGCGCGCGAAGGCGACCCGCCTCGGTCTTGCAGGGGCGCTCCTGAGCCGCCTTGCGCTTCTCGCGGCCATCAGTTGGGTGACGAAGCTCACGAGGCCTCTCTTCACCGTGCTGGGGTACTCGGTGAGCGGCCGGGACCTGGTGCTCATCCTCGGGGGCCTGTTCCTCGTCGCCAAGGCGACGTTCGAGATCTATGACAAGGTGGAGGCCGCGCATCCCATCGTGACCGATGGGAAGGCACAGCGCGGCGTGCAGCTCGCCTCGGTCGTCGGACAGATCATGCTCCTCGACCTCGTCTTCTCCCTCGATTCGGTCATCACCGCCGTGGGGATGGTGCAGCACCTCGAGATCATGGTGGCGGCGGTGATCATCGCCATTCTCGTCATGCTCGCCTTCGCGACCCCGATTGGCAACTTCGTGGAGAGGCATCCCAGCATCAAGATCCTCGCGCTCTCCTTCCTGGTGATGATCGGAGTCCTCCTGATGGCGGAGGGAACGGGACAGCACTTCAACCGGGGCTACGTCTATTTCGCGATGACGTTCAGCCTCGGAATCGAGCTCCTCAACATGAGATACCGAGCTCGCCAGGCGGGGCTAGCGTGAAGCGCGACGTTCACGGAAGCTGAATCTTCTCTACCAGCGCCGCGACCGGCGGCTCTCCCGGCTCCGCGAGCGCTCTCGTGAAACGCAGGCAGAACGCGTTCTCTCCCGGGACCAGGCTTTCCTTCGGAACGAGGAAGGGGACCTAGCGTTTCAACAGCAGATCGAGGCGCAGCCGCAGCTCGTCGATCCGCCGCCGGAGCTTCCGGCGCTCTCCCTCTTCATCTCCGGCGGTAGAAATCCGGCGTCTTTGAGGAGCTTGTACGCGATCCGGAGATCTTCGGGTACGAAGGCGTTCGCGTCCGGCGGCAGCGGTTTTCCCGCGAGAGGAAGGCCGTCGAACTCGCCCCGCTCCATGGCTTCCCGAATCCTCTCGTCGGCGAGCTTCTCGAGCCAGTCCACGGCGGCTCTACAGTGCGTTCAGGAAATCGGATACCCGCGAGAGACCAACTTCGAGCTTCTTCTTGTCGTAGCCATAGCCGATGCGCATGTAGGAGTCCCGCTCGAAGTGATCGCCGGGCACGACGAGGACGTTCTTCTCGTCGCGGATCCTCTCGAAGAGCGTGGTGGAGTTGGTGGGCCAGTCGTAGCGGATGAACGCGATCGCGCCCGCCTTCGGCGGGACCCAGGAGAGGTGGGGGGAGTGCCGCGCCACGAAGGCCGAGAGGATTCCGAACTGATCGTTCAGAATCTTGCGGGTCCTCTCGAGGATGCGATGTCGCCTCCCGGGCTCGAGCGCGATCGCGGCGAGCTTGTCGGAGAGCGTGGTCTGGGAGATGGTGATGTAGTCCTTGTAGGACCAGAGCTTCGCGATGGCCTCGGGATCGGAGACCATCCACCCGATGCGCAGGCCCGGAAGGCCGTACGCTTTCGATAGCCCCGAATTCACCACCAGACGGTCGTACCAGCCATAGAACGTCGGCGAGATGTCGCCCTGGAGCTCCGCGCCGAGATAGACCTCGTCCGCGAGGATCCAGGCGCCCACGTCCCCCGCGATCTTCGCGACCGCGCGCATGGATTCCTCGTTCATGACCGCGCCCGTGGGGTTATTGGGATTGCAGAGAGCGATGAGCTTCGTCTTCCCGGTCACGAGCTTCCGGAGCTCGTCGGGATCCGGCGCCCACGAGTTCTCCTCGCAGAGATTCAGGGGCTTCACCGTCGCTCCGATCGAGCGGGCAAGCCCGATGACCTGCATGTAGTTCGGCATCATCACCACCGCTTCGTCCCCCGGCTCCAGAAGGCTCAGGATGGTGATGTAGTTGGCTTCCGCCGTGCCGGTCGTGACCACGACGTTCTCCGGATCCGCTCCGGCGTAGAGGTCCGCGATGCACTCCCGGAGCTCGGGGGTGCCCTTGGTCGGAGGGTAGCTCAGGCGGGTGTCGAGGATGTCCCGGCCCTCGAGGAGCTCTCCGAGAGTGAGCGGGGTGACCCCGCTCTCCGAAAGGTTGATGTCGACTTTGTGCTCCCAGATCGACTGGGTGCGCTCCATGACGAAGGTTTCGTATTTCATGAGGTGGGTGTGCGGGACGGGCTCAGCCTTGGGCGCCGCCCCCGAATGAGTCATTCCGGCCGGCGAGGGCTTCGATGACCCTTTCCAGCTTCACCTGGGTCTCCTCGTCGAGCGAGCGAAATACCAGTCCGTAGTGGTCGTTCTCGTTCTGGGGCGAGACCGCGTGCCAGCGAATGGCGGCATCCAGGCTCAGGGACTCCCCGAGCTCCTCGAAGTCGAGGACGATCTGGACCCGGCTGATCCCGAAGTCGTTCGACGCTTCGAGGAGCGCCCCCCTGGAGGAGATGTTGTGAATGAAGCCCTCTTCCCGGCCCTTGTCCCACACCACCGTGCACCGTATGGCGCCATCCGGCTGAAGACGGGCTTCGCCGCGCTTCTCCATGAAACCTCCTGCCTGGGAAATCATGCTATGCCGAGTCGCATCAATTAGTAAAGAGGCCTGCTCATAGAGCCCTGGTTTCGGCGCCGAAGCACGGCTACAATCGAGCCAATGGTCCCGAAAAGGAACCCGACGCGCTCCGTGAGAATCGGAAGCGTGAGTCTCGGGAGCGCGCACCCCGTGGTGGTCCAGAGCATGTGCGCCACCAAGACCGTCAGCGTGGAAGCCACGGCGAATCAGGCGGAGCAACTGCGGCGGGCGGGGGCGGGAATCGTGCGCATCGCCGTCGACAGCAACAAGGACGCGGAAGCGGTCGCCGAGATCCGGAATCGAACCACGGCCAACCTGTCCGTCGACCTCCAGGAGAACTATCGGCTCGCGGAGAAAGTCGCCCCCTACGTCGACAAAATCCGCTACAACCCCGGCCACCTCTACCACCACGAGCGCCAGAAGCCCGCGCGGGACAAGGTTGCGTATCTCGTGGAGGTGGCGGGTGCCAACGACTGCGCGATCCGCATCGGCGTCAACTGCGGCTCGATCGACCCCGAGCGGGCGGGGGAGTTCGAGCACGACTCGGTCGGAGCGATGGTGGCCTCAGCCCTCGAGCACGCGGAGATGCTCGACGCGCTCGGATTCGACCGCTACTGCGTTTCCCTGAAGGACTCCGATCCGGCGAAAGTGGTCGAGGCCAACCGGAGGTTTGCCGAAGAGAGGCCGGACGTCCCGCTCCACCTCGGAGTCACCGAGGCGGGCCTTCCCCCGGACGGCATCATCAAGACCCGCATCGCCTTCGAGCAGCTCCTGGCTCAGGGAATCGGGGATACCGTGAGGGTCTCGCTGACCCTTCCGAATCCGAGGAAGCACGAAGAGGTCGAGGTGGGCCTCGCGATCCTCGAGGACATCGCCGCCGGCCGTTTCCGCTCCGTCCCGAAGTTCCCCTCGGACCGGCTCAACATCATCTCCTGCCCCTCCTGCTCGCGCGTGGAGAACGAGGAGTTCGTCGAGCTCGCTCAGAAGGTGAAGGAGATGGCGAGCTATGCCCAGGAGCACGCGATCACGATCGCGATCATGGGATGCCGGGTGAACGGCCCCGGCGAGACCGACGACGCCGATCTCGGGCTCTGGTGCGCTCCCCAGTTCGTGAACCTGAAGCGGGGCCCGGAGTCGGTCGGAGCCTTCCGCTATGACGAGATCCTGCCGCGCTTGAAAGAGGAGCTGGATCGGCTGATCGAAGCGCGTCAGCGCCCGGCGACGAGCTTGTAGTCGCCGGTACCGCGAAGACGCCCGGGTCGATGGGGACCCGTCGAGATCTTGGTGGTCTCGGTGGTCATCTTCATCATGACCCCGCCGCCCTGGCCTCCGCCACCCTGCATCTTCTTCATCATCTCGGCGAGGCCACCGCCGCCCTGAGGCTCCGCGGGCTTCTCCCCGAGAGCCTCTTTCCTCGCCGCCTCGGGGTCGCCCATGTCCTTCGCCATCCACATCTCCATGAGGGTGGACATCGTGCCCGACTGATTTTCCTTCTCGCTCTTTGGGGGATGGGGCATCAACCGTCAAGTCAGGCTGGTTTCTTTCCGCCTGTCGTCTTGCTCTTCTTCCTCTTCCCCTTGGGGCGGGTCTTGCCCGTCGTTCCCTGAAAGATCTTTCCGCGCTTGGTTCTTCGGTCGCCTTTACCCATGCCGCGGATTCTAGCGTAGAATTCCCTCGAGCTCACCCATGGCACGAATCGACGTCAACTGCGACATGGGGGAGAGCTTCGGCGTCTACGACATCGGCGCCGACGAGGAAGCCCTCCTCGAGCTCGTGAGCTCGGCGAACGTGGCCTGCGGGTTCCACGCCGGCGACCCGCGGATCATCGACCGCACCGTGGCCCTCGCCGCGAAGCACAAGGTCGCGGTGGGCGCCCATCCGAGCCACCACGACCTGCGCGGCTTCGGACGCCGCGAGGTGAAGGCGAGCCCCGAGGAGGTCGAGGCCGACGTGGTCTATCAGGTCGGCGCCGTTCTGGCGTTCGCCCGGGCCCACGGTGTGCCGCTGGTCCACGTGAAGCCCCACGGGGCGCTCTACAACCAGGCTGTTGACGACTCGCCGCTTGCGCACGCCATCGCGCGCGGGGTGCGCCGGGTAAGCCGGGATCTGATCTTCGTCGGGCTCGCGACCTCGAAGGCGATGCGCGAGGCCGCCGCGGGCGAGGGGCTGCGCTACGCCGGGGAAGCCTTCGCCGATCGGGTGTACAACTCCGACGGCACCCTTCAGTCCCGGAAGATCGCGGGCTCCGTCATCACCGATCCCGGGAAGGCGGCGAAGCAGGCGGTCGAGATCGCGACGGCGCGCCGCGTCATCGCCCACGACGGCACCGCCGTTTCGCTGGAGGCCGAGACTCTGTGCCTTCACGGCGATAACAAGGCGGCGCTCGAGAACGCGCGGGCGGTGCGCCGCGCTCTCGAAGAGAAGGGCATCGAGATCCGGGGCCTTTCCGCCTGATCCGGCCCATGCGGTTTCTCGCCGCGGGAGAGTCCGCTCTCGTCGTCGAGCTCGGGGACGCGATCGACCCCGAGCTCAACGCTCGCGTTCTCGCCCTCGACCGGGCGCTTCTGGAGGCGCCCTTCGACGGCTACCTCGAGGCCGTCCCGAGCTATCGGTCGCTTCTGGTGTTCTTCGATCCCGAAAAGATCTCCGCGGAGGAGGCCGAGGAGCACGTGCGCCGTCTCGGGCCCGACGCAGAGCGCGTCGAGCGCCGCCCTCCTCGGCTCCGCGAGATCCCGACGGTTTACGACGGCGAGGACCTCGAGGACGTGGCCCGGCGCATCGGCGCGACCGCGGAGGAAGTCGTTCGCCTTCACAGCGAGCGCGAGTACCTCGTCTACATGGTGGGCTTCACTCCCGGCTTCGCCTACATGGGCTCGACGCACGAACGTCTGGGGATTCCGCGCCGCGCTTCGCCCCGCACGCGCGTTCCCGCGGGGTCCGTCGGCATCGCCATGGGGCAGACGGGGATCTATCCCTCGGCGACCCCCGGAGGCTGGAACCTCCTGGGCCGC
>Ga0187893_10013506_pt1 | contig 11347 bp, 11 predicted proteins | sample MA1701074metaG_FD_139574 | JGI IMG/M metagenome (GOLD analysis project Ga0187893, IMG submission 139574) | White microbial mat communities from a basaltic lava cave in the Kipuka Kanohina Cave System on the Island of Hawaii, USA - MA170107-4 metaG ...
GATTCCGGATCTTTTCTCATTCCAGTTTGTCCAAATAGACCGCCAGCGCGCGCAACTCTTCCGACGGCAACATGCCGAAGGCCGGCATATGGACCTCTGGCTTCACGTCTTCGGTGTGGGCGATCCACCGCAGGAACGCCTCAGGGTCGTTAGGCAGGATGCCGGCGCCGAGGCTTAGCCGGCTACCTACGTGGGTCAGGTCTGGGCCCACCACGCCGTCGGCCGGCGTCCCGCGGATCGTATGACACGCGCCGCAGCCGTTGGCGAGAAATAGCTCCTGGCCCTGCATGGCGAGCGGCTCCGCAGGCGCCCGTGCAGGTTCTCGTTGGTGTGCGAGCCAAGCGGCGAAGTCCGCCTTCTCCAGGACGACCACGTAGAAGCTCATGAGGGCGTGCGAGGTTCCACAGAACTCGGCGCAGGCGCCGCGGAAGACGCCGGTCCGGGTCGGCTCCAGCGCCAAACGGTTCTTGCGCCCGGGAATCATATCGATCTTGCCGCCGAGGGAAGGAATCCAGAAGGAATGAATGACGTCAGGGCTCTCCAGGTGAAACTCCACGCGTTCACCGACGGGCAGGCGGATCTCGTTGGCGAGTTCGACGGTTACGTCGTTGCCGCCAGACGTGAGATAGCGAACCCGCCACCACCACTGTTCTCCAGAGACGGCAATCTTCAGACTCCCCTCCGGCGCCGGCGTCAGGAGATCCGGCATCAGGGCAAGCCCGTATGCCAGCAGCCCAGCCAGCACTACGGTCGGCACGACAACGCCGCCACCGATAATCAGAAGCCTTGCCCCTCTGAGACTGTGCGGTTCGCGCTCGAGATGAATGGCGTAGACGGCGAGGCTTACAACAGCGAGCCAGATGATCGCGGCTCCCACAGCCATCCACCAAAAGAGGTCGGCGATGCGCTCGGCGCCACGCCCTGCGGGGTCCAACGCCGACTGCGGACCGCTGCAACCGGCCAACAGCAACGCGGCGGACACGACCCACTGGCGGGCGTCGCGACCACGGCGACGCCAGGTAACGTTGCACGGCGCGTACGCGGCGAGGAAAGAAAGCATACAGTACGATGGCGGCGGTCGCTCCATGTCAATCTCGGCCGGATGCCGAGACTACTGACATACTTTTCTCATGCTGTCGCATTCCAAAGTCTATGCAAGCGAGGCCTGAGGTCGGCACGAGGATAGCGCAATGCACTAAGAGTTCGGTTGTGTCTCAATGTTGCCGGTTTCGACCTACATCAGACTCCAGCACCTATGGATGAAAGCAACGGACACTGCGTGAGGCTCGCAGTATCCACACCCTACCTTGGCATGGGAGTTGCTCTACTTCTGATGAAGGTGCCCATATCTCGTCGGCATCATCCGCGGACGGAACCAAAGGGCGCGGGTCCGTGGCTACAGCTGAAGCCAGGAATCCCTGAATCGAGTACCACATCATGAGGTGAATTATGCAGCAGAATCGCGGGCGAATAGTCTTTTCGATTCTTTTTTTGTTGAGCCTTTGTGTCAGCAGTATTGGCGGGTGCGCAGTTTTCCGCGCGACGGGGCAGAGTGTAGAGGCAGTGGGTGAGGGCGCTGGGAGAGCGGTTACAGGCACGGGGAGAGCGGTGTCGAATGCTGCCAGTGAGACCAAAAGGGACCTGACCGGAAGATAACGAGCTGGGCCTTGCATGCTGATGAGTTTCTGGCTCGTAGCATCATAAGTTGAGCTCGTACTAGCGTAAGGAGATTTTAGATGGAAACTACTGTAGGGATTTTCTCCCAACGACAGGACGCTGAGAATGCGGTTAAACAATTGCGTGCCCTTGGGCTCACCCCTAAACATCTCAGTATTCTGACACCCGAAGCCTCAGAGCAGGAAATCCATACCGTCCCAACGACAGAAACAGAGCAGCCAGGTATGGGGAACGCTCTCGGTGGTGTGATTGGTGGAGGTACAGGGCTTTTTCTAGGGGGAGCAGCAGGCTCGGCTGCCGCGAGCCTTCTTGTGCCCGGTGTTGGTCCAATTATCGCCATAGGACTTGCTTCCGCAGCTTTGAGCGGCCTTGTGGGTGCGGCTATAGGGGCAACCGCAGGCGGGGCTGTAGAAGACTCCTTAGACACGGGGCTCCCGCACGACGAACTTTTTGTGTACGAAGACGCACTCAGGCAAGGACGGACGGTCGTCCTCGTTCTCTCAGAGAACAAGGAACAAGAGGAGACTGTACGCAATGTGTTGATCCATACTAGAGCGGAAAGTCTCGATGCGGCGCGCGAACAATGGTGGATCGGGCTGCGCGACGCCGAGGAAGCCGCATATAACGCTCCAGATGGAGAGTTCTCACGGATCGAGTCAACATACCGCGCCGGCTTCCAAGCTGCCTTGCAGTCGCCAGGACGTGGTCGCTCTTATGAGGAGGCAAGAGAGTATCTGCGCGAACATTACCCTACTTTCTACTTAGAGGAACCTTTCCGTCGTGGATACGAGCGTGGTCAAGCTCACCAGCAAGGCCTGCTGGAACGGTATAAACAGAGCACTGAAGGACGAAAATAAAACTAGAAATTATCACAACCCCCTCACCGCGGGTTCAGACAGAGACAGGAGAAAAGACAGAGATAGAGACCGCCCCTCCAGCCTCCTTATTCTGTCTCGTGTGTCAGGACAGTAGACATGATGGCGCTGGTTTTGCAACAGTTTTGTAGGAAATGAATAAGGGAGTGCAAAATGCCTAGTTGCCGATTTCGTTTCCCCCGGAAAGCAGTAGTTGGGGTACTACTCGCCAGCGTGTTCTTGGGTAGTGCGCTAGCGCTTGATCTTCTCAACTCAGGCAAAAATGCCGAATCTGCCCTCGCCCAGGGCGAACAGCTCCCCTCTTTCGCTAACGTCGCTCAGAGTATTATGCCTGCGGTGGTCAACATTTCAACCACACAGAAAGTGATACGTCGTCAGGCGCCGCCGTTCTCCCCGCCCGGTCCCAGCCCGTTTGGTAGGGAAGACCCCTTTGAGGAGTTCTTCCGCCGGTTCTTCGGCGACCGGCCGCCCCAGGGGCCGCGGCGCAGTCTTGGCTCAGGCTTCATCATCAGTACAGATGGCTATATCGTCACCAACAATCACGTGATCGGCGACGCCGACAAGATCACGGTCCGCCTCTCGGATCCGCATGAGGCGGAGTATGAAGCTACGGTGGTCGGCGCTGACGACAAGACTGATATCGCACTTATTAAGATTAACGCCAACCGCTCCCTACCCACCATAGCCCTGGGGAGTTCGGCCGATCTGCAAGTGGGCGATTGGGTCATGGCCGTTGGCAATCCTTTTGGCCTTGAGCAGACCGTGACCGTCGGGATCGTCAGCGCTAAGGGCCGCATAATCGGTGCTGGACCCTATGATAATTTCATTCAGACTGATGCCTCGATCAATCCAGGCAATTCCGGTGGCCCGTTGCTCAACCTGAAAGGCGAAGTCATCGGCATTAACACAGCCATCTTTAGCCAGAGCGGGGGTAACATTGGTATTGGCTTTGCCACCCCGGTCGACTTGGCCAAATCGATCGTTACTCAGCTTAGAGAAAAAGGGAAGGTAACACGGGGCTGGTTAGGGGTGACCGTTCAGTCAGTCACGCCAGAGCTCGCGCAATCGTTTGACCTCAAGGAGTCCAGCGGAGCACTCATAGCTGAAGTCACTCCGGGCGGTCCGGCCGATCAAGCGGGGCTGAAGCGGGGTGATATCATTACCGTCTTTAACGGCACTGCGATCGAAGATTCGCATCAACTTCCGGCCTTGGTCGCTGAGACTCCGGTGGGTGAAAAAGCCCGAATCACCGTCCTGCGTGGAGGCAAAGAGGAAATCCTTACCGTCACGGTCCGGGAGTTGACCGACCAGCAAGCTGCGGCTGGACGTGGAGAACAGAGCGAGGGGAACTGGGGGATGACCGTCGATAACCTCACCCCTGAGGTCGTACGCCGCTTTCAGCTTGAGCGTGACCAGAGGGGAGTAGCGGTGATCGAAGTCGAACCAGGCAGTCCAGCCGAGCAGGCCGGTATTCAGTCTGGGGATGTGCTTGTAGAGATTAATCGTCAGCCGGTCGAGTCGCTCGCGGACTTCACCAAAGTGCTGGCCGACGTGAAGAACCAAGAGACCTTATTGCTGCTCGTCCAGCGGGGCGATTCCGCTTCGTTCTTTGCTCTGCGAAAGGTAGGATAGAGGAGGAATTAATCATGTCAAAACCTGGAACCCTCTTATAATCGTACACATCAACGAATCGGTGTGGCGTATTTCTTGCACCTTATAAACCTGAGTGGCGGAAACGAATTGAAGCACGTTACCCAGAGAATGAATAATCCCCAAAGAGGTCTGTTATGCAAGTCAAAGAGATTATGACTCATAACCCAGAAGTCGTGCGCCCGGAGGCGCTGTTGCAGGAGGTCGCCGAGAAGATGAGTACGTTCGATATCGGCGCCTTGCCGGTTTGCGACGGAGATCGATTGCTTGGCCTTCTTACCGACCGCGACATTACGGTGCGGGCGACCGCGGCAGGATGTGACCCAATAATGATTCAGGTGTGTGATGTGATGAGCACAAACCTCGTCTACTGTTTCGAAGACCAAGACATTACTGAGGCGGCCAAACTCATGGAAGAACAGCAGGTTCGGCGGTTGCCGGTCCTTAACCATCGTCACCGGCTTGTCGGCATCGTTTCTCTTGATGATCTTGCAGCCGGCGGGGATACGCAGCTAGCGGGCGAAACCCTTAAGGAAGTATCGAAGCTCGCCGGCCCTCAACATTGACGTCGCGCACCAGGGGAATAGATATGGCAAAGCAAAGACGAGAAGAAATGGCAAGGGCACGACCACCATTCCTCACAGTTAGCGCTGAAGACTCCCCTGGCCGTATCATCCAGCATTTTCTAGAAGAGGCCTGGAACAAGCGAAAACAGCTTGGTACTGTTCGCCAGGAAGAACAGGCCAAAGGCGCATAACCCCCAGATGAAACGAAAAAGAGCCCGTGCCGTTCGGAGCGATCGAGCGGGGCGGCTTATACCAATTCGCTTTTGAAATAGGCCATTACCCGCTTTATTCCAACAAAGGTACGTAAACTCTCATAGCCTTTGGACAACTGTAGATGGGGACAGAGCTTTCCCTTATTCCGCACCTGCTAAAATTTTATGCGATTTAAGCGACCAATTTGGGCGGCTTAATGCCGACGGTATCCTGGAGCTTTTCCTCCGAAAAATCATATTCGCCTAGCAAGTTGAGATGCTGCCACGCCACCACCGACCCGTGCGTGATTGCCTGGAGTAACGTCTCCCGGTGTTCGGAGTCAGTGGTCTCTGCCAGTTTCTGCGAGAGGTCCAAGTAGTTCCAACACACGATGCAGTTCTTGATGAGCCGGTTACAGCCTTCGGCGATCTCCTGTTCCTGCTTCTCGGCCTGCAAGAACTCCCGGGGATTCCCCACTAACACGGCTCGCGTGAAGCGGTGGGCCAGTTCAATCTTATTGAGTTGCCGTTCAATCGCTTGGCGCAGGGTGACGTCATCAATGTAGTGTAGGATGAAGAGCGACTTCAGAATCTTGCCGAACGCCTTCAACGCCCGATAGAGCGTGTGTTGCTTGGAGTAGGAGTTGAGGCGGCGGAACAGCTCCGACGCGGTCACTTCCTTGAGCTTGAGGGTTGCGATCAGGCGCAGGATGTCGTCCCAGTGCTCGAGGATCACCTCGGTCTCGATGTAGCCCGAGGGGGTGAGCCGCCATTGCGAGCGGTCCACCTCGCGGCGGCTTTTGAAGAGATAGAGTTGTTGTCGTTTGAGATTCTTGATCCGGGGTGCATAGGAGAACCCCAGTAAGTGGGTCGCGCCGAAGATGGCTTCCGTATAGCCGTGGGTATCCGTGGAATGGATGTCGCTCTTCACTACGTCGTTGTGCAGCAAACCATCGAGCACATAGGCGCTCTCCCGCTCGGCGGCGCTGAACACCGTCGAGTACCAGAAGAGATTACGCTCGTCCAAGAAGGTGTAGACACTAACGCCTTGGTATTTACCGAAGTACTTAAACGAGTAGTTGGCATTGAGGGACTCGGCATGCACCTCGAATTTCTGGCCATCACTGGAAGTATGCAACTGACCCGGGATGCGGCGATACAGATTGGGTAGCTCCAGGCGATCCATCAACTGCACGATGCGATCATTGGCGGCCTGAGTCCCTTCCGGGGAGAAGAACCAATTGACCGTATACTCCAGCTCGGCTTCGTTGATGGGCTGTGAGATCTGCGCCATTTTCCGTGTCCCAATCTCACACCCCAGGCCGATGATCCCGGCAAACAGCGTGCTCAGTAGGGGTTTGGGGCGATGATAGCGCTGCTGCCAGTGCTGGAATTCATCGAGATATCCGCTGTAGCGGTTGACCGTGGCCAGAACTTCAAGCAGGGACACGTAATGACGGTCGGGGAAAAAGGGTTGGAGCGGTTCAGCGTCGGCGTCTTCCTGCTTGGGGGTTTTGAGCGTGAATGCGCCCTGGGCCCCAAAGCTGATGAAGGGATTCGTGCCGTCCAGCATATGCCCGTTGGTCGTGAGATACTGTTGATACAGGATCTCATCGAGGGCGTTGAGCACGGTCTGCGGGTCCACAAACTCTCGGAGCCCGGCGCGATCGAGCAACCGATCTTTGTCACGCTTCCAGCGCTCGCGATCAATCAGGTACTCGTTCAGGGGGCGGTATTTATAGGAGTGCTCCAGATTGAGCGTCCCGGCTTTGATCGCTCGCTGGGTATGGAGAAACAGGAAAGCCTTGTACAGCGAGACCCGGAACCGCCCGTTGTCCGTTACGGCCACCCGTTCCTCGGGCTGCAAAAAGGCCAGGGGGGCGTGCTTATCCACGGCTCCATCTTTGTCCTTAAAATATTGGAGGGCTTCCAATAAGGTCTCGGCTCCGGCTTCGCCCTGAAAAGTCATCGCTTTGAGGATGGGGCTGACCCGGCTTTGGATCCGCAGGGAGCGGGCGTCGAGGATCGTGAAGTAGTCATCGTCACTCAGCTCTGTGGCCACCTCGCCGCGTAACGCGGTCAAAGTCTGCTCGTCTTGCTGCTGGAGCAGCGCGCGGATTTGCGTGACCTTCTCGGCATCACTCAGCTGGGGCTGCTCCGTAATCACGCGGATCGCGCGCAACGGACTCACGAGATGTTCATCCATAAAGCCCAGCACCGTCTTGAGGAGTTGATTGCGCTGCGCCCGGTGCGCATAGCGCAGGTCTTTATGCTCCCGTTGGGTACTGTTCTGGTAGCTCTGCAGGGTGGTGAGCAGGACATCGACGAGATTGTCCTGGAGGCGGTAGTACTGGTGGGTGATGAAGGCCACAACGTGCAAATGGCGGTCTTCCTCGGTCCGTCGGGCGATCTGAAAAATCTCCGACTTGATGACGCTATTGGCGTAGTAGCGAATGCCATCAGGAGGCAAGGCGAGCGCTGCGAGGACTGGCTGGAGTCGATGATGGAGGTCCTGAACCAAGATCAGATCCGTCACGCGCTCCTTGATCTTGGTTGGCTTGGTCGATTGCGAGAGTTTCTTCAGTAAGGTCAACTTATAGGCGGCGGTTTGCGAGTCGACCGGCGCGCCGTCCAGCGCGGGACTCTGCACGAAGAGCCCGTCCAGCACCACCCGAGTCTGCGCCGGGAGCGCGTGTTCGAGGACCGTCGTCAGTTCCTCCTTGTGATGGTTTATGGCGGTGAGGATCAGTTCAGCCAGCCGAAAATAGGTCGGCACTTCGACTTTCTCCCGGATCAGCAGATCGACACAGCGCCAGAAGATCAAGCGCGGTTTGAGCTGCGAGCGCACCATCCCTGCGATCTCCTTCCCGAGGAAGGTCCGCGCCGCCTGGTCAAAGGCGCGGAAGCCCGTCCCTTGTAAGATCAGCTGCTGATGGCGTCCCACGGTTTGTTTGTCGTAGCCGGCGAGCTCCTGCGTATCAAGCGACAGGCCCAGGCGCTTCGCGACGTATTCCACGTCCGGGGGCCGAAACGTCTGAGGTGGGAAAAACTGCTTGGTCGCGGTGAAATAGCCCCAGCTGAGGAGGAACCCCAGTTGATTGGTCGGGGTACGGAGGGTAGAGGCAAGCTGCCGCACCTCCAGAGAGAAATCAAAGTGATGTTTGCGTCGGACACTGTTAAACACCGGGGGTGACTCGAAGGCTTCTTGCTCAACCGCGCTGAGAATCTTCATTCGGGGCATAGCCAGGCGCTCCTTGGAGACCGGAAATGATAGTGAAAACGGTCGTTTCTGCCATACAGGAACTTCAATAAAAAGGATTGAGAAAAATAGCAGCTTGTTTATAGAATAACCGCTGGGATCAGGTTTTTATCAAAACTTCGACGTATGGCGAAAAAGACGCTGCCCACCAAACAGACAACGATCGGCTATCTGCGGGTCTCCACCGGCGCGCAGGACCTCGACAAAAACAAGGCCGACATCCTGCGGCTGGCGAATCAGGAAGATCTCGGACGGGTGCAGTTTGTGGAGGAAAAGGTGTCGGGCAAGGTGTCGTGGCGGAAGCGCCGGATTGCCGACTGGGTGGAGACGCTGCAGGCCAAGGACAATCTTATCGTCAGTGAATCGTCCCGGTTGGGGCGGAGTATGTTGGAGTGTCTGGAGATTCTCTCCATCGCGTTGCAGAAAGGCATTCGGGTGTATGCGGTCAAAGGCAACTGGCATCTCGATCAGAGTATGCAGAGCAAGATCATCGCGATGGCGTTCTCCATGGCGGCGGAGATTGAGCGCGAGCTCATCTCGCAGCGCACCACTGAAGCGCTGCGCTTCCGCAAGGCGCAGGGGCTACCGTTAGGACGACCGCGGGGGCCAGGGAAAAGTAAACTCGATCCGTATCGGCCCGAGATTGCAGGCCTCCTCGCCAATGGCTCGACGCAACGGTTCATCGCACGACGCTACAAAACGACGGAAGCGAATCTACACAATTGGCTCAAAAAACAGGGGCTCAAACCGTGATCACGCCCTCATTCCTATGAGAGTTTACGTACCTTTGTTGGAATAAAGCCAACATATTGCGGTCATGATTTTTTTGAATACCCTCTATTGTATCACTTCACATTTAGTTATCCTTAAGTTGACAATGCCCCCTTCGCCTCATCGCTGAGCTGCCGCACGATCTCGGTGGCCTTACGGATGTCCACCTCGCTCAGCTCGGCGCCCATGGTCGAGGCGATCGCGAGGAACCGCACGCTCAGCTCGCGGTAGCGCGCATCACCCTTGCGAGTGAGGCGTACGAGTTTCGATCGCCGGTGCCTCGGATTGTCGATGAACTCCACGAGCCCCTCGGCCGCCAGCTCATCCGCCAGCCGCTGCATGCGCTGGCGGCTGGTTGGTCGCATCTGGGCGATCTGCGGCACGGTAAGGGGGCCAATCAGCGCCAGGCTGCGCATGAATCCGAACGCACCACCGCCCCAGTTCGTGATGAGCCCTGTCCTCTGACCAATGGCCCGTATTCGAAAGAAGAATTGTGCCACTTCGAGAATCAGGTCCGAGATCGCCTCGCCCTTGCCCGTGGCGATCCGACTTGCCGCTTTCCTCTGTCGCTCCGCCGTCATCCCGTTCCGCTCCATCGCTGCATATTGACACCTATGTTGTCAACGACTAGAATGACACTTATGTTGTCACTCAAGTCCCGATCCTGACATTCGACGCATTGTTTGGCAAGTACTAGGAGCAGACATGAACCCTATGGGCAAGCAGGCTAGCGACACCGCAGTGGCGGGGAGCTTCACGCGGCCACCGTTCCTCTATCTCGCGTGCCTACTCTTGGGGCTTGCCCTGGATCGCGAGCTTCCCTTGCCGCTCATCTTACCGGAGGCCGCCCTCATCCGTTGGACCGTGGGCGGAGGCTTGATCCTGATCGGCGTCGCGATCGTGGCCACAGGAGTTCGCAATTTCTCTCGCGCTGCTACGCCGGTGCCCTCCAACCAGCCCGTCCGCGCGTTGGTCACAACCGGCATACACGGCTGGAGTCGCAATCCGATCTACGTCGGCATGTTTCTCCTCTATGCCGGCATCGGCATAGCTGTGCGCGGCCCGTGGGTCCTCATCCTAGCGCTACCTCTCGTCATCATCCTGCGGTACGGCGTGGTCGCGCGGGAAGAGACGTATCTTGAGCGGCGCTTCGGCGACGCCTACCGCGACTACAAAGCGCGTGTCCGGCGCTGGCTGTAGCCGTTGAGCAAGAGCGGGGTGCTTAATGCAGGGCATGAAGGTGGTGAACGGACTGCGCAGCATGACGTATGGATTTGACGACGTGCCGGCCGATTACCGACTGGAGTTTTCCCCTAGCCGAGGAGGGAGGAGCCTCAAATGACGGTCGCTTCATTTTGCACGGCGGCGCTGCTCGTCACGGCCTTGATCTCCGGATGCAGCAGCTGGTCGGGATTCGGCTTCGATGCGAGCGGCCCCGAAATGCCGCGGCTCAAGGAGGTGCTCGCATTAAACGCCGGAATGGTGGTCGCAGATGTCGGCGCCGGCAAGGGTCAGCTGACACGTGCGCTGGCGGGAACGGTCGGGCCGGGCGGACATGTCTTCTCGACCGAGATTGATCCAGATCGCCTGAAAGCCCTTCGCGCAATGCTCGCCGAAGCCAACCTTGGCAATGTCACGGTCGTGGAAGCGAAGTCACGCGACTCCGGACTGCCAACAGGTTGCTGCGATGCGATCGTGCTTCGCCGCGTCTACCATCACCTGACCGATCCGGCTGAGACCAACGCGAGCCTTCTGCGCGCGCTTCGCCCTGGCGGGCTGCTGGCGGTGATTGACATTCCGCCGCCGTTTTTCATCGGTCGGGGGAGCCTCGGGGTCCCGGCGCAGAGCGTAGTCGACGAGGTCACGGCGAGCGGCTTCGAGATGCTTCAACTGCGCAGAGACTGGCCGGGCCGCGGCCCTCTTGAGAGTTACTGTGCGCTCTTCCGCAAACCCCTCCAAAAGCAATGATCGCGGCAGCGATGGTTTTCCATGCAGCCCGGGATCCTCATGCGTGGAGACGAAGAAGAGACGCCTAACTTCGCAGTCGAGCGGACGCGCTTCGCGCGCCGCTCACCGCAGCGTGTGTGCCGTGCATGTCGTACTGCTTGGGGGTGAAAGTCCCCTGTCCAGGCAGACGTGGAGCCGAAGGACAAGCAAAGCGCAAGGGCGTCACCGTGAGGTGGGGTCTGAAGGAAGCGTGGAGCGCAGGTGCGGGGCGAGGGACACGAACCGGAGAGGAGGTGTGGTACACCTGGGACGAGTGGGCACGCGACCACAAAGTCCTCCATCCACAACCGGGGTGTGCTTTATAAATCCGGCGTCTAGGCACCGACGGGAGTACGACTTACCGCGGGAGAC
>Ga0187893_10013507_pt1 | contig 11345 bp, 12 predicted proteins | sample MA1701074metaG_FD_139574 | JGI IMG/M metagenome (GOLD analysis project Ga0187893, IMG submission 139574) | White microbial mat communities from a basaltic lava cave in the Kipuka Kanohina Cave System on the Island of Hawaii, USA - MA170107-4 metaG ...
ACTTCCCCATTTTGATTCAGAAGATTGACGCAGAGCGAGTTGGAGGGTCACGCTCCGTCGTGACCGCATTGGCGAATCGGACGCGACAGAGCGCGTCCCTCCAATTTGGGGAATTTCTGACTGGACATCAAGGAGCCTGACGATTTGCGGCAAAAAAGTATGATCGGACACATGCAGCCTGATTGACGCAACCAACGAACATTCGTTGCAGGACTTTTTCGGGCAGCACGCAGGCGACGCGCAGGAGGCAAAAATGGAAATCGCGTTCGTTTTGGGATTGCTGGTGCTGGCCATCGCGCTGTTTGCGTGGGAGGTCGTCTCCGTGGACATTCTCACGCTTCTTTTGCTGCTCACGTTGACGGTGAGCGGCATCCTGACGCCCGCCGAAGCGTTTTCGGGATTGAGCAGCGAAGTCATCATTGTCCTCGCTTCTATCTTCGTAATGAGCGGCGCGCTGCAAGTCACTGGCGTGCTGAATGCCGTCGGGAGCGGGTTGCGCCGATTCGCAGGCAACAGCGTCAACCGTCTGCTCGTCGTTGTCATGGGCGGTTCGGGCGCAGTCTCGGGGTTCATGAACAACACCACTGTAACCGCAATGCTGTTGCAACCTGTCATCTCACTCGCGCGCAACATGAAGGTGCCTCCTTCGCGGCTGCTCATGCCGCTGGCGTTCGCGTCCATCATGGGCGGCACGTGCACGTTGATCGGCACGTCCACCAACGTGGCGGTCAGCGGCTATATCGCGCGAGCGGGGCTGCAGCCGTTGAATTTGTTCGAGATCACGCCAGTGGGGATTGCAGTTCTGATAGTTGGCACGTTGTATATGCTGCTGGTCGGTCAACGGCTGTTGCCGCGTCACAAGGAACAAGACCTCAACGAAGAATACGAGATGCGGGAATATCTCAGTGAAATCCTGGTGGTGGAGAACTCCAATTTGATCGGCCAAAAGATTTTTGAATCCGACCTGGCAAAAAAGAATTTCCGCATCCTGAAGGTTATTCGCGGGAACGAGGAATTCGCCCCAGACAACCAGACGCAAATCATGGCGAACGACGTTTTGCTGATTGAAGGCAACGTGAAGGGGCTTCTCGAAGCGAAGGAGGCGCGCAACGTTGAGATACGGCGCGACTTGAAGTTGAGTGATCTTGACGTGAAAGAGAAAGATATTCGTATCGCTGAAGCGTTGTTGACCCCGAAGTCCAGTCTGGCGAGGCGGACGTTGAGGGAAACGAATTTTCAGCATCGTTTCGGTCTGACGGTGCTGGCGATCTTTCGGCACGGACAGCCGTTGCGCAATCAACTGAGCGACGTCCGCCTGCGTTTTGGCGATGTGCTGCTTGTGCAGGGACACATTGAGCGGTTGAAGGATTTTCGTCGCCATCCAGACCTGTGGATTCTGGAGGAAATCAGCCCGTCGAAATTCAGCAAACGCAAGGGCTGGTATACCGTTGCGTTTTTCACGGCGGCTGTGGTCGCATCGGCGATGAATTGGCTGCCGTTGTCCGTGGCGATTTTGGGCGCGGCGGTTTTGACGCTGTTGTTCCGATGTTTGACGGTGGAGGAAGCCTACGAACACATTGATTGGCGACTGCTCATCCTCATCGGAGGGATGACATCATACGGTTTGGCGATGCAGAAAACGCACGCGGACGAATTTCTCGCGAACGGCATCGTGAACTTGATGTCGCCCGTGGGCGTGATTGGTGTCATGGCGGGACTTTTTTTGCTGACTGTGGCGTTGACTGTTCCGCTGTCAAACGCGGCGGCAGCGCTGGTTGTGTTGCCCGTGGCGTTGCAGACAGCAACAAAGTTGGACGCTGACCCGCGCACGTTCGGCATCGCCATCATGCTTGCTGCCTCGATTTCATTCATCGGTCCGTTCGAGCCAGCTTGTTTGTTGGTGTATGGACCAGGCAAATACAAGTTCCGCGATTTCGTAATCATTGGCGCGGGATTGACGCTGGTGTTGATGGTGGTGGTCATGATTTTGATTCCGCTGTTGTGGCCGATTTCAGTATCACGCCCGTGAGGAAAGGAGTATCGCTGGTGGCATCGATAAAAACGGATCAAACAAAGCAACCCGACATGGGCGCGATTCCCGAACCGTGGAATTACAATCCGTCGGCTGGAGATGTTCGCGGTCGCTCCTAGCCACGCCCATCAGCCGCCGACTGCTTGGAAGACGTTTTATGAAAAAAGCGGAGGACATCCGAAATTCCAAGTCAGTGAGTGAAATTGGTCAAACGGACAGCGATATCGATGAGATGACGATGGACAAAAAAAAACACAGAAACCCACTCAACATGATCCTAAACCAGCCGTTTTGCGACAACGGCGGGGATTGCTTTCATCCCTGGGTCAAATGAAATTTTCAGCTTACGCGGTCATAGGTTGGATCAAAAAGAATTGGAAACGTATTGCACGTATCGCGGGCGGATTTCTTTTGCTCGCCATCGGTGTCATTGGCGCGTTCATCCCGATTTTGCAAGGTTGGGTGTTTGTTATCGGCGGTCTTGGATTGCTGTCATACGAATTTGTCTGGGCACGGCGGTTGCGTGACAAGATTAAAAAATGGTTCGCCTTCATTCGTTACAGGCTTCGTTTCAAAAAGAAATAAAAGACCGCAGTGTTCGTTGTTCGATTGACCCGCAAATCTCAGACATTGGCGAGAGGAGGTCGTGCTAAAACAGTGTCAAAAAAAACCTCCCAATACGCCATTCTGAGGCACGACGCAAACAGTTGCATTCATGGGTGGTGGATCAGTTTGAAAGAAGATCTGGCTTTTAAATGTCATCTCTGAGCCGCCGAGGCGAAGAATCCCTTTGCAGACAACAAGAGAACTTACTCCCGCAACAGCGGGATCAGGATGACAAACTGAAACTGACCCACTACCCATTCATGGGGAAAGCCGAAATCTTTTATTGCGTCGCTCCAGCCAAGACTTGCGCCAGGAGTTTTCTGATTGAGACAACGGGAACCGCGAAATTTTCATTTTGCTCAGGGGTTTTCCCCACATAGCAACCGTTTGCGATCCCCACTACGCGCTCTTGAGCGTCCACTAATGGAGAACCGCTGTAGCCAGGCTGTAGAGATGTTGAAATCAGCAACATGGGCTGCCCGAAAATTTCCCGCATGGCGCCAGTATGCCCTTCACAAGTCGGGAAATTGCCTCCGCCAATCAATGTGATCGGGATGCCCGCTCCCGTGTGGTCATTGTCCACCAACTCCAGACTGGGAAAGTTGTCGCCCCTGACCTGCACAATTGCCAAATCTCGTTCCCGATCTTCGGCGATCACCGTCCCGATGAGCGTTTCACCGCGGGCAGTTCGCACCGTAATTTTGGCGGCGTCACAGACCACGTGCCAATTGGTCAGCAGTTGTCCTTTGCGCGAAATGAAGAAACCACTTCCCGTGCCCACGCGTTCACGAAAGGACCGAACAACTTCCACTTTCGCCACAGCCTCTCGAGCCTTGGGGTTGCTATTCGGACGATCTTTTTCGGTCGCCTTTTCGTCGCCGTTGATTGGACCCCTGCAGAGGATTAAGACGATAATCGCCACTTGCACCATGCACCCTTTCATGGCGCATATCGTATGACACAAATGGCGATTCCGCAAAAAAGCTTTTAGGAAATTTTCCTAGGCTTTATTTCTTTCCCTTCTGGAAGTCGCAAAACCGCGCGCCTTTACCGATTTTGTTGCGGCTGCTGATTCTTTTGTTGGTCCTGGGAAACTTTCTCCACATTTTGGGCAACATTCTCACCATTTTCCTTGGTGTAAGTCACACGCACTTCGTCTCCCACTTTGATATCGGCATTTTGGGCTGCATCGCGCAGCTTGAACTCATGACTGATCAATTGCTGGCGAATTGTGAGCTTTTGAGCATTGCGGTCAAACGTCACCACTTTACCTTGGTATGTCCTGCTCTCGCGTGACATACGCTGATATTGACCTGCGGTTCCATCTCGGTTTGCCATCGCCTGTTCAGGCGCTTGCATGAGAGCATCCTTGCTCACGCTCACGCGGTAGCCTTGTTGCGTGGCGCTAAGGGACAAGTCCTCCCAGGGAATCGCAACGCGTTTGTCGCCAATGCCAAGAAACCCCTTGCCAACCACCAACACCGCAAATCGCACCTGACCGTCGCTGTCCAGGATCAATTCCTCGATGTGCCCGATTACCTGGCTTTCGTCGTTTTGGATTTTCTGGCCGATGATGTTACGCGCATAAACCAGACCGCTTGAGTCTTGTTGTTTGGTTTGGTCGCGATTGGGATCTGCATTTTGATTGTCAGCGGCATCGGTGGTTACCAACGCAAGAAACACGCTGGCAAAGACCGCCACACTGATTTGTTTTAATCGAATCGTTTTCATCGTTCTCTCCTCTCATTTGGTTCGTTTGTTACCAACGAAGCCAGCCTAAGCGATGGGCAAAAGGATACAATTAGCAATGGCTCCTATTTTCGCCTAGGATGAATCACGTTGTTCATGCTTACTTAGTGCATGGGTTCATAAATTCGCATCTGGTTTTTGACAAGTGAATTTGGCGATGGCAAGTTCCGTTCGACAAGGAGGAACTCCGCCATGGCTCGGGGGGTCCAAAGCCGCAAGGGCGCGTCTCGCTCACTCGCAAGGAGCGGGAGCATTTCCAACATCTCGCACGTCAAACCACCGCTGCGTCCGCCCAAGTGCTGCGCGCCAAAATCCTGCTGGCAGCCCATGAGCATCCGCGCCAGAGCAATGCAGCCATCGCCCGCCGCTTGGGTTGCAGCGTCCTGACGGTGCGCAAGTGGCGGCAACGCTGGGACCGAACGCACTCGGTTTGCGATGCGACCCGCAGTGGTTGCCCCCGCCTTTTTTCCCTCGGTGCAGCGCGCGCAACTGACCGCGCTAGCCTGCCGCGCGATTCGGGCCAGCCGCTGTCGCGCTGGTCGGCAGCGGAATTGGCACGGCACGCGCCGCAACAAGGCATCGTGAAAACGATTTCGCCCTCGACGGTGAAACGTTGGCTGCGAGCCGAGCGGATCAACCCGTGGCAGTATCGCTCGTGGCAACAGTCCAGTGACCCGCGTTTTCTGGAGAAAGCGGTGCCGATCCTGCGGTTGTACGAACAGGCACAAGCGCTGGCGCTGGCGGGGCATCTGGTGAGGTGCGCCGACGAGAAGACCTCCATTCAGGCGCGCCAGTTGGAGGGAGGCGTGCGGCCCACGCGGCGCGGTCAGCCGATGCAGGTGGGCGACCGCTATCATCGGCGGGGAGCATTGCAACTGTTTGCGGGACTGCCTGTGGCACGCGGGCAGACGATGGCGCGCTGTTTTGCCACCAAACAGTTTGCCAACTTCCAGTGTTTTTTGCAGAGGGTCTTTGCCAGTGCGTGGTCTCAGAAGCTTGTCTGCCTGCATCTGATTTGAGACAACGGCTCGACCCACGCTCCCCAACGATTGGCCGCATGGATTGCAACGCTGAAACTGGGCTTTGACGTGAAGTTGCACTGGTTGCCAGTGCACGCCTCATGGCTGGATCAAATCGAGATCGTGTTCAGTCAGATTCAAAAGAAGGTGCTCACGCCGAATCACTACCCCAGCCTCGACGCATTGGAGCGGACGCTGATGGCGCCCCTCGCCAAGCGCAATCAGCACGCGCACCCGATTCGGTGGAGCTACACCGTTGAAAAACTGTTGCGGCAACGAGGCGCGCCATCGGCGGCTAAACGAGCCGCCTGAAAAACCCGATGCGAATTTAAGATTTCATACACTTAGAGCGCCTATCAAAACCGACGGAATCGTGACCGATTCCGCTCCCATCCGCGTCGGAGCGGAACGCTCACGCGTTCCGTTCGAAGCTTTGTTGGCGGCTTTAAGAACCTATCCTAAAAACCTGGTGGCACAGGCCTCCGTGCCTGTGGCTGATACGGGCAGGGACGCCCGTGCCACTGATTGTTAGGATTGGGTTTTAGGAGAGGCTCTTAGCCGACGATCAGTTGCTGCCGCGTTTTCTTCCGAAGCCTTTCCGCTTTTCCTTCGCAGCGGCATCGAGAAAAAAATCCCGTTCCGCGTCCCGACTCGCCCAGTCCGCAGTCGCCTTCACGCAAGCCGCCCCAACGCCAGGCGTTCAAACAGCGCCGCAACGTTCTCAAAGCCAACACATGGCTCGAAGAGGCGCTTTCTTTTTCTGGTTCGAGCCATTTGTAGATTCCTTTGGACCGCAGGCTTCCTGGGACAGAGAACAGCCGTTGTGCTTCTTTTGCCCAGAACTTCCCCATTTTGATTCAGAAGATTGACACAGAGCGAGTTGGAAGGTCACGCTCCGTCGTGACCGTCCCGCGAAGCGGGAGACGCGACAGAGCGCGTCCCTCCAATTTGGGGAATTTCTGTCTTTTGCCAAGCGCGTTTGACATTCGCGGGCGCGCCGTGCATTCTCTTTGCGCCATGATTGACGAACTGAAAATTCAAACCTCCCAGCTACAGGAGCGCCTCCGCATTCTGCGGAGGTTGCTTTGACGTCGAGAACTCTCGCAAGCGTCTCGCAGAACTCGAAAAAATCATGGCGGGGTCGGACTTCTGGAACAGTCAGGAGAAGGCGCGCACGGTCATTGACGAGGCGAATTCCATCAAACGCAAAATCGAACCGCTCGCGGACGTGACCAAGAAAGTGGATGATCTCGCGGTGCTCATCGAGTTGACGGAAGCCGAGCCTGAAACGCAACAGGAGAAAGCACTCAAGGAAGTTTCCGACGAAATCGCGCAGGTCACGCGCTCGCTCGACACACTCGAAGTCACGACGCTGCTCGGCGCGAAGCTCGACAAGAACAACGCTATTATCACGATTCACGCGGGCGCGGGCGGGACGGAATCGCAGGATTGGGCGGAGATGCTTCTTCGTATGTATCGGCGCTGGGCGGAACAGCACGATTGCGAAAACACGATTTGGGAAATCACGCTCGGTGAAGGCGCGGGCATCAAGAGCGCCACGTTGCACGTCGCGGGCGAGTTTGCTTATGGCAAACTCAAATGTGAACACGGCGTGCATCGGCTCGTGCGCATCTCGCCGTTCGACGCGAACAAGCGGCGGCATACGTCGTTCGTCGCGCTCGATGTGTTACCTGAAATCGAGGACGACGTGGACGTGCCCATCAAGGAAGAGGAGTTGAAGATTGACACCTATCGCAGCAGCGGCGCGGGCGGACAGCACGTGAATAAAACGGAGTCGGCGATTCGCATCACGCATTTGCCCACGGGCGTCGTCGTTGCCTGTCAACAAGAACGCAGCCAGCACAAGAACCGCGCGACGGCGATGAAGATGTTGCGCGCGAAACTTTACGAGATGCGGGAAGACGAGAAACGCAAAGAGGTCGAAAAACATTACAGCGAGAAGGGACAGATTGCGTTCGGCAGCCAAATCCGCAGTTATGTTTTCCAGCCGTATCAAATGGTGAAGGATTTGCGGACGGACGAACAGACGAGCAACATCCAGAAAGTGATGGACGGCGATATTGACCCGTTCATCACCTCGTGGTTGAAAGCAGGTTGCCCGCGGCAGCGGAAGACTGGTGTGGCGGATGAGGAGTAGCGGAATGGGGGAATGGGCGATGGGGAGCACACGCGCCCTCGCGTGTTGTTTTGGTCGCCTCGACGAAAATATTCAGGGAATTGGAAGTGACGGACGGGGCGTCCGTCACGGCACGCGAGGGCGCGTGCGCTCCCCGAAAACGATGAACATTCTTGAAAAAATCGCGGCGGAGAAACGGCGTGAAGTGGAAGCGTTGCGTCCCCGCGCGGCTGAATTGAAACGGCTCGCGTCACAACGTAAAGACCATCGCGATTTTGCAGCGGCACTTCGCAAGCCGTCGGGAATTGCGCTGATTGCGGAAGTGAAGAAAGCGTCGCCATCGGCGGGAGTCATTCGCGCTGACTTTGACCCCGTAGCAATAACAATGGAATACGAGCGGGCGGGCGCGAGCGCCATCAGCGTGTTGACGGATGAAAAGTTTTTTCAGGGACACATCAGCTATCTGCAAAAAATCCGCGAGAAGGTTTCGCTGCCGTTGTTGCGGAAGGATTTTGTCATTGATGAATTGCAATTGGTCGAAGCAAAAGCTTTTGGCGCTGACGCGATTTTGCTTATTGCAGCATTGCTAGACGATGAAAAACTACTGAGTTTCCGAGCAATTGCCGAGGGTTTGAGCATGGCAGCGTTGGTTGAAATTCATGATGAAGCTGAATTGGAGAGCGCGATTCACACGGGTGCGTCAATCATCGGCATCAACAATCGGAATCTGAAGACGTTTGAAGTGGATTTGAAGACGACGGAGCGGTTGGCGCTATTACTTCGTAGGAGCGACATTCCTGTCGCGACGAATCGGGGCAGGAATGCCCCTCCTACGGAGGATGTTGTTATCGTCGCGGAAAGTGGAATCCACACCCGCGCCGATGTTGAGCGCGTCTCGAAGGCTGGCGCGAATGCCATTCTCGTTGGCGAGTCGTTGATGCGGAGCGGAAATATCGCGGCAAAAATCCGAGAATTGGTAGCATAGGACTCCGTGCCTGTGATTGAAAAAAGCTGGTTGGGGTCAGAGACGAGTCCTTGAGACGCAACGCCGCAGGCGAAGCAAACGACACCAACGACAAATTGAGAGAACACACAGACAGGGACGCCTGTGCCACCATTTATCCGTGAAAATCCGTGCGAATCCGTGGCTAAGAAAACTTCGATGAATGTGAAAATCAAAATCTGCGGCATCACCAATGTGGATGACGCGTTTGCGGCGGTGGACGCGGGGGCGGATGCGCTGGGGTTTGTGTTTTATCAGAAAAGCCCGCGCTATGTGAAACGCACGGTGGCGGCGGATATTTGCGCGTTGCTGCCGCCGTTTGTGTCGAAGGTCGGCGTGTTTGTGGACGAATTGGAATACGAAATCGAACGGGCTCTGGCGGATTGCGGGCTGGACGCGCTGCAATTTCACGGTGACGAGCCGCCTGGGTTTTGCCAGAAATTCCCCGCGAAATCCATCAAGGCGTTTCGGATGAAGGACGCGCAGGTGTTGAGTCGGATGGAGGAATACGATGTGGACGCGTGGTTGCTCGACGGGTTCGTGGCGGACAAAAAGGGCGGCGCGGGGCAGACGTTCAATTGGGAGTGGGCGTTGGAAGCGAAGAAGCACAACGTGCCAATTATTTTGAGCGGCGGATTAACGCCCGAAAATGTCGGCGAAGCGATTCAGAAAGTTCAACCGTATGCGGTGGATGTGAGTAGTGGCGTTGAGATTTCGGTGGGAAAGAAAGACCACGAGAAGATTCGGAAGTTCATTGAGGCGATCAAAAACAAACTTTAAGGCATGAATTTTTACAAAGGACAACACATGAAACACGATGGTTTGACAATCAGCGTCTCGTTTGAAAGAGAAAATAACGAATGGATTTTTCAATCATACGACATCGATGGCAAACAATTTAGGCTTACAAAGAAAGCTATTGCGGAAATTGTATTCCACGCTGTCAAAGATTTTCCTCAGGATAGAAGCCTCGCCACCAAACTAAGGAATATGATCCTTTTGGCAGAAGTGGCTAAGGAACAGGAAAAAATGCGAGATTTGGTGAAACAGACGGAGAAAAAATAACGAAAAATCTTTGCAATGAAACCCTCTGGGCAACAAATAAAAACCGTCCCCGACCGTCTCGGCCATTTTGGTCCGTACGGCGGGATGTATGTGCCTGAGACTTTGATGGCGGCGTTGCAGGAGATTGCGAGCGTTTATGCGAAGGCGCGGCGTGAGAAAAATTTCCGCGCGGAACTCGATTATTACCTGCGCGAATACGCGGGGCGGCCGACGCCGCTTTATTTTGCGGAGCGGATGACGCGCGATTTGGGCGGGGCGAAAGTTTTTTTCAAGCGCGAGGATTTGCTGCACACGGGCGCGCACAAAATCAACAATTCGCTCGGGCAAATCCTGCTCGCGAAACGGATGGGCAAACGCCGCATCATCGCGGAGACGGGCGCGGGTCAGCACGGCGTGGCGACGGCGACGGTCGCGGCGTTGTTCGGGTTTCAGTGCGTGATTTACATGGGCGAAGTGGACATGGAGCGGCAGGCGCTCAACGTGTATCGGATGCGGCTGCTCGGCGCGGAGGTCGTGCCTGTGACGGCGGGGCAGCGGACGTTGAAGGAAGCCATCAATGAGGCGATGCGCGATTGGGTCACGAACGTGCGCACGACGCATTACATTCTCGGCTCGGCGCTCGGCTCGCATCCGTATCCGATGATGGTGCGCGATTTTCAGAGCGTCATCGGGCGCGAAGCGCGGCGGCAGATTTTGGCGCAGGCGAAAAAAATGCCGCGCGCGCTCGTGGCGTGCGTCGGCGGGGGCAGCAACGCCATCGGGTTGTTCCATCCGTTTCTCGCGGACAAATCGGTGCGGATGATTGGCGTGGAAGCGGGCGGGCGCGGCATCAAATCGGGCGAGCACGCCGCGCGGTTTCAAGGCGGCTCGCTTGGCGTGTTGCAGGGGACACGGACATTCGTATTGCAGGACGACGATGGACAAATTCAACTCACGCATTCCGTAAGCGCGGGTTTGGATTACGCCGCAGTCGGTCCTGAGCACGCTTACCTGCGCGACCTCAAACGCGTCGAATACACTTACGCCACCGACACCGAAGCTCTCGACGCCTTCCGTTATCTCAGCCGCACTGAAGGACTCATCCCCGCGCTGGAAAGCGCCCACGCCGTCGCCCACGCTCGCAAACTCGCGCCGAAGCTGAGAAAGACCGACCTCGTTATCGTGAATCTCAGCGGCCGCGGCGACAAGGACATGGGGCAGGCAGTGAAGTTGTTGAAGTTGTGATTCAGTCCTGACAGACGGACTGCACTTCAGCGCGCGCGCTTGGTTTCGACCTTGACTGGCTCATTCTCGCGATAGATCCATCGCTCGAAGCGTTTCTCGACGCCAGGGCGGATTTTGCAGGTCTGGTCGCCGCTGCGCACGGCGCTGAAATTGACGTCCTCGCCGACGGATTGGTTCATGAAACTGGCAGGCGCGATGAGAAATCGTTCCACGCCGCCCGTGGAGGCGTAACTGCGCTTCTGACCGTTGGGAGAAACTTCCTCCATGACCTTGATGCGAACGCCCCAAAAATCGCGTTGCACGATTTTGCCTGTCATTTTGGTCGCCATGGTCTTGTTCCAGTGAAGGGAGATTAGCGAGACGGCGGGCGCGAGTCAATCCGTGAATCCGACAGAACTTCCCCATTTTGATTCAGAAGATTGACGCAGAGCGAGTTGGAGGGTCACGCTCCGTCGTGACCGTCCCGCGAAGCGGGAGACGCGACAGAGCGCGTCCCTCCAATTTGGGGAA
>Ga0187893_10013508_pt1 | contig 11344 bp, 8 predicted proteins | sample MA1701074metaG_FD_139574 | JGI IMG/M metagenome (GOLD analysis project Ga0187893, IMG submission 139574) | White microbial mat communities from a basaltic lava cave in the Kipuka Kanohina Cave System on the Island of Hawaii, USA - MA170107-4 metaG ...
CTTCGTGACGCTCAACGTACCGCTGACGCCAGAAACGACGCGCCTTATCGGCGACGCTCAATTGCGTTTGATGCGACGTGATGCTCTGCTCATCAATGTCGCGCGGGGTCCCGTGGTCGATCAACAGGCGCTTTTTCATGCCCTGAGTGAAGGCTGGATTGCCGGTGCTGCGCTTGACGTCACCGATCCGGAACCGCTGCCGCGCGACCATCCACTGCTCGGACTCGACAATCTGGTGATCACGCCCCACTTGGGAAGCGCGACACGGCGAACCCGCGAACGGATGGGGCAGATGGCAGCGGCCAATCTGGCTGCCGGGTTGAAAGGTGAAGCGTTGCCGAATGAGGTGAGACCCAGTTGAAGTCTCCTAAAATGATACGGGAGTCGATTCTCAGCAGTGGCTTCCAAGGAGTCTTTCGCTCAGGAGGATAACGTTGTGCTAACTTGGAAAGATGGAGTCGTTGCCATCGGATTGCTGGTCCTTTTCCATGCGATGGGGGTTGTCGTGTTGGTAGTTTCCGTCCTGGTAGGTCACGGTGTCACTTGTTGCTGGGAGCCGCTTGCTTGGATACTGTCGGGAATGCGCTCGGCCACATGACTAAAACGTTGACTGCCCAAGAACTCTCCGATGGAAGAAATCCCTTAGCTTCAGTTGTTCGCACCTTCATCCCTAAAACAGCTTGAAATTCGTGCTGTCCACACATCGTGCCTGATGCATCAGCACAGCATTCATCAGCTCGATGGCGAGCCGCGACTCCAACGTGACTCCAGCTCGCACGCCCACACAAGGATCGTGCCGACCTGATTTCAGCTCAAAGTCAATTTCCTGAAGATTCTTCCTTACCGATTTCTGCGGCACTGTGATCGTTGAGGTAGGTTTAAAACCGACCCGGCAGACTAGAGGCATCCCGGTCGTCACGCCACCGATGAGGCCGCCTTGATGATTTGTAAGGTAGCCCGTACTCCGAATCGGGTCGTTGTTCTCGCTTCCTCTGCGCTCGACGACTTCCTGTCCTGAACCAATCTCACAGGATTGCACGGCATGCAACCCGCCCAGGGCCCCCATCAACCGGAGCTTTAGACTTTCGTAAAGCGGTTCACCAGCCAATGCGGGGACGTTGAGAGCTATGACCTCGATGGCTGCTCCGAGAGAATCGCCTTGCTTGCGAGTCTCCTTGATCAATTCACCGGCTTGCTTCGCAAACTCGGCGTCGAACGAATAGATCTCCGCCTCTTCCAACACCGTCTCGATCTGTCGAAGCTCTGCGAGCGAAATTTTCTGGTTGGGCAAGTCACGACGAATCTGTTCAAAGTGAGTGGCCAGCGTCTCCTGTGCTTTAAGCGGACCGACTTGACAGATCGAAGAGAGGACAACCGTTTGAAAGTGTTCTCGTAGAAAGATCCGAGCAATGGAACCGGCAACCACATCTGAGATCGTAGAGCGATAGCTCGAGCGTCCGCCGCCGCGAGGATCGGTGAAGCCCTTCGACTGGTAATACTTCACCAGGTCGGTGTGACCTGGTCGTACTTCACCAGCGGGACCTGAGAACTGTTCATAGTCCTTCGATTTTTTAGCGGCCGATAGGACGAGCGCCGCAATAGGTTCTCCGGTCGTGAAGCCCTCTTCGTAACTAGGGACCGAAGTCTGCAGGTCAGCACCTTGAATGGAAACGTTCGGGCCCGAAACGAGCTGCTCATTGTCTTCGGAATAGATTCCCGACAGGAGCACGACCTGATCATCTTCATGTCGCGGTGTTCCATGCCGGTTGCTGCCGGGCCGGCGCCGATCCAGATAACTCTGAAGCTCTCGGCGTGTAATTCGCAGTCCTGGCGGGCAGCCGAAGACAACTGTTGTGACAGCAGGACCGTGCGACTCTCCCGCGCCAGCAACTCCGAAAAGTGGACCTCCCAAGATTTCCATATCCTCTTCCCGAGCCAGCAGTGCTGTGAATCGTTCTCTTTATATCATACCTGGATCGCGAGGAGGCTTCTGCGCAGGCGTCGAGGTGCGATCGAGATCGTTGCTGTATCAGGATGCAGCGTTTCCTTGCTCCCCTGCCCCGAATTGACATCCCTGCCCCGCCTGAGTAGCATGGGTGCGCGTCTTGCTCCCTCGATATTGCCGCAAACACCTCAACCCCAGAGGGCATTGCTAGAAGATGTTCCTGCGAGGCGGAAGCCAATCTCAGCCTGGCAAGTCAAATAAAAGCCACTGGTTGGGCAATCTGTCTCGTATGCCTCTGGATCGCTTGTGCAGTCTATCCTGCTGCACGATAGGCTACAATGCGCAGTCTATCTCCGATTTGGAGGTTGAGTATACGCAGGCCAACAAGCAGAAAAACAGCGGGCTGTGAATGTCCCAGCAAAAGTATGAATGCAGAATAGGCTGTAGCTGATAGAGCCTACAGCGAAAACGTGTTGGGCCCCTCTACGAAGTCGCTGTTATCGTTCAGAATAAGACGACGGAGATGAATCGCCTCTATGATTGCCTTTCCCCCAATCATGCTGGCTCTTCTGCTTCTAGCGAATGCTCTCATCGGCATGGCCATCGGCGCAGTTAGCGGCCGAATAACCGCCGCTATGGTGCGTAAGGACTGGCGGGATCTTTTTCGGTTACGCAGGATTTGTGCGAACGCAGTATTCGGTGGTGCCGCTTATGTGGTTTTCCTGCTCGTAATTGTGTCGCTTCCGTGGCCGCGAAACACCATCGCGTACGACATCGGCCAGACGTATGTCACTTCAACCGCGAACCACTTTCAGTACCCGAACGCCATCGGCTACCTAGCGGCCATTGCTCTCCCGGCGCTGTATGAATTTTACAGGTTCAGGCGATTGCAGGTTTCTTGACGCCGGAAACAGAGCGAAGTATTTGGTTTGAAAACCTGCCCAACCCGCCGGTTCCAGCCGACCAAAGGTGCGGCGGCTGAACCGGAAGCCTTATGCCGCCTGAGCAGATGGAGGTAGCGATGGCAAAGAAGAACGAAGCTCCCAACCGCGGTGGAAACCTGCCAGTGACTCGCGCCGCCCGCGTCGCTCCGTTCTATCGCTAGGCTGCGCCTCATCAATCGGAGGTAAGCAAATGGACAACAAACTAATCAATGCCCCTGACGCACCGCAACCTCTTGCCAGCTATACGCAGGCATTTGAAATATCGGGGCACAAACGCCTTCTCTTTGTCAGCGGACAGATCCCTGTATCTCGTGAGGGCAAGGTCCCGACTGATTTCCCATCACAATGCCGGCTTGCATGGCGCAACATTATGGCCCAGCTACATGCAGCGGATATGTCCATTGAGAATCTAGTCAAAGTAACAACGTTTCTCGCCGATCGGCAGTATGGGTTCGTGAACCGCGAGATTCGCCAAGAGTTTCTCGGCAACCATCGGCCGGCAGCGACCGTCGTTGTCGCGGGTTTGTTCGACCAGGAATGGCTTATCGAGGTTGAGGCGATTGCCGCGGCATAAGATGTCATTCCGGCGGTCTAACATTGGTTTCGGCTGACCTGCCGCCAAACGCAGCGGCTAACGGCTGCAGCCGCGGGCAGGCTGATGCCTGATCGTTAGACAGCTCGAAAGAAAGGCTGCATTCCCATGTCCCGACTAAGAACTCAACGGCAATTGCGAACGCAGGGAAGCGGTGAGAGGAGGTCACGGGCATCAACCTTACCCTTGAAGGGTCAAGTCGCAGTCGTCGCCGGTGCCACGCGCGGGGCCGGACGCGGCATTGCGCGTGCCCTGGGCGAGGCCGGTGCAACGGTGTACTGTACTGGACGCAGTGTGCGCGGCAATCTTTCCCCGTATGGGCGTCCGGAGACCATCGACGAAACCGCAGATATGATCGTGTCTGGGGGTGGCATTGCGACTTCCCTGCGAGTCGACCACACAGTTGAATCTGAGGTCCAATCGCTCTTCGCGCGGGTCGATCGCGAACAGGGCCGACTCGATATCCTCGTCAACAGCATTGCCGGTGAAGACCCGCTGATGGGCCAGTGGGGTTCCTTTTGGCAGGCTGATCTGACTCACGCCGACGCGATTTTCAGGCAGTCCCTCATCTCTCACATCATCACGGTGAAACACGCTGCCCCGATCATGATTCGCGAACGCCGCGGTCTGATCGTCGAGGTAACCGAGGGCGACATCCTCGGCGGCGGTGGCAATCCAATAGCGCAACTTGTGAAGCTTGGGCTCAAGGCATTGGCACTAAACATGGCGGCCGAACTCAGGTCACATGGCGTCACAGCGGTTGCCATCACACCGGGATTCCTCCGCTCCGAGTCGATGCTGGAGGCTATGGAAGTAACGGAAGAGAACTGGCGAGACGCCGGAAAGAAAGACAAAAATTTTCTCGAGTCCGAATCACCACTGTTTGTCGGCCGGGCTGTGGCCGCGCTCGCACAAGATCCGAACGTGCTCAAACGATCGGGTCAGCTCCTCAGTTCATGGGAACTCAGCCGGAAATACAAGTTCACCGACGTCGACGGCCGTCGGCCTGACTGGGGAAGGCTGGCGGTCGATTTTTCAACCTTGCCCGGACCCCTTGTAGACATGTTCAGAACCGGCAGCCTGCTTCAGCTCGAGTGGTTAAGCGCCATCGCAAAGCGTACGCGCCAGTTTCTGGCGAAGATCCCGAAGACATCAAGACAAGAATCCTCCCGCTCGACCAAGAAGGCCGCATCCCGAAGACGTGTTGGCGGTTGAACGACAGCCGCCCCAGCGCACACCGAGCCCACACATTTGACACCCCACGTAGCAGTACTATAATAGTCGCTGTCTCGATCGTAGCGCCCATCGGGCGTTTCGATGCGGGACACAGCAGGAAACGGCCTAAATCCGTCTCCAGGGAGACGGATGCGGGGGACCCAACACAGCGTGCTTGCTTGATGCAGGCGCTCTGCGGGGCGAATCCACGAAGTTCCGGTGGTAGGGCGGCTTCCCAGCCCGAGCCCGTCAGCTAACCTCGTCGGCCTGAGCGGAAGGGAATATGACTAGGACTGTCCACATCGTGCGGGCCACGGGTCGCTTGCAGAAAGCGGTCGTGGCCTTTGCTGTCTCTGCCCCTCAAGCACTTCCCATTCCAGCCTTCCGCTGCGAAGCTGTTCGAGGCGCTGCGACAAAGCCCTGAGCTTTGCTGCAGGTCCGTTCGCTTGGCTGCAGCGGGAGGGCTGCAAACATGTTCATCTACATAGTGTTCGCCGTGTCAGTGGGTGTGGCGGCTGTGTGTCTGGTCGCCTGGCTCGCGGGTGTTCGCTACATTCCCCATAGCCGTGTTGGCATCGTCGAGAAGCTGTGGTCCGGGCACGGGTCTTTAACTCAGGGCAGAATTCTCGCGTTGAATGGTGAGGCTGGATTTCAGGCTAGCCTCCTCAGGGGAGGCCTGCATCTTGGCTTCTTCCCGTGGCAGTACCGCATCCATAAAGAGCCGTTGGTGATGATTTCCGAGAGCAAGATCGGCTACGTCTATGCCCGCGATGGCGGCCCACTTCCGCCGACTCAAACCCTTGGACGGATTGTGGACTGCAATCACTTCCAGGATGCAGAAGCGTTTCTCCAAGCCAACGGCCAGCGCGGCAGGCAGAGGGCCATTTTGCGTGAAGGCGTCTTCGCCATCAACTCAGCTCTGTTTGTGGTGATCACGGAAGACCAGGTTTTTGCGGGACCGATCCAAGAGAAAGATCGGAAGAAATACAGCGAGTGGCAAGACGAACTCGAAGCGATTCACGGCTTCTCACCCCTGGTCGTTGGCCATGGCGGACAGCAGGTTTCACGAGCTCCAGAGCCGACAATCGGGGGTGCGGACCTGACGATGACGCCGATTGATACGATCGGTGTGGTGACGGTTCATGATGGATCGCCCATTGAATCGGGAGAGATCATCGCTCCTGAGGTAAAGCCAGACGCGGGTAAACGCGATCACAACTACTTTCAGGATCCCGAAGCATTCCTGGCTATGGGCGGTCGGCGAGGAAAACAGTTGCAAGTCCTGACCGATGGAACGTTCTTCATTAACCGGTGGTTTGCCACCGTGGAAGTGAGGCCGAAGACGCTGATCCCGATCGGTTACGTCGGTGTGGTCGTATCCTACTACGGCAGCAAAGGAGAGGACCTCACTGGAGAGCGGTTCCGTTATGGCGAACAGGTTGAACCGGGCCAGCGGGGTGTGTGGAAGAAAGCCTTGCCGCCCGGGAAGTATTCCGTCAATCCCTACGCCGTAAAAGTCGAGCTCGTGCCAACAGTGAACTTCGTGCTCCGCTGGATTACTGGCCAGGCCGAAGCGCACCAGTATGACAAGGATCTGGTCAGCATTGAGCTCATCACCGCCGATGGCTATGAGCCGGTGCTGCCGCTCTCGCTGATCTTGCACATCGATTATGAGAAGGCGCCCAGTGTCATTCAACGATTCGGAGACGTTCGACGTCTGATCACGCAAACGCTGGACCCGATCTTGACTTCCTATTTCCGGGATGTGGCTCAATCGTCCCACATGCTGGAACTCCTGACCCATCGTGAAGATATTCAACGACGTGGCACCGAGGAGCTGAGCAAAAGATTTCGTGAATTCGACATCAACTGCATCGCTGTATTGATCGGGCGGCCGGAATCGAAGATCAAATCTGGCTCGGTTCAGGAGGACCCTATCGAGAGGCTGTTTGACCAGCTTCGTACACGGCGGCTGGCCGAGGAACAGATCGCAACGTTCGCCAAGCAAGAGGAAGCCGCCTTGCATTTGAAGGACCTGAACGATGCAAAATCGGCGGCAGATAAGCAAGCTGAATTGACCCAGACGAAGATTGATGTTGAAATCGCCGGGAACCGGGGCGAAGCGCAACTAGCCGAGGCACAACGCTTGTCGAAGCGTGACATTACACGTGCGTTTGGCGAATCCCGTTCGCAGGAGCTCATGGGAAAAGGTCAAGCAGCCAAAATCGCTCAAATGGGTCTGGCGGAGGCGTCAGTGTTTCTGCAGAAGATTCGCGCTTATGGTGACCCGCGTCTTTTCGCGCTGAACCTTGTAGCAGATCACTTTGCGCGAAGCGCTCAACCGATTGTTCCTGAACGGTTGCTCGTGATGGGCGGAGGCGCCGCAGGAGAGAAAGTGGACTTGGGATCATCGAATGTTTTCAGTCAATTTCTAACGCTGCTGCTTGCCGAAAAATCCGGCATGGGTCTGACTGAAAGCGCCAAAGGCCTGGAGGACCTAGAAAGGCTGACAGCCAATCTCGCTAAGAAGTTCGAACAGGGCTTCAGCAACGAGACACCAGCCGCGGACCTGGACAAGGCGATGGAGACCGCCATGAAGCCGGAAGGTGTCTAAGCTTGACGGCACTGGGAGACCGAAAGCTCCGTCTCCCAGTGCTTTTTCTACCTGAGACTTTGCATGAGTCCCCGGAAGTCTCATTGACAATTCCGTCAGAGATGAGTCCCACCCTGATTCGTAGACCGTCTTCGTCCTCCCCAACCCCCTCTTGATCTCCCCCTTATGCGCGCTATGCGCAAGGGGGAGAACCAATAAAATTCCCCCTGAGCAAAGCTTGATCAGCATGGGAAAGCCGGACGGACAACTCCTGCCGCCTCGCGGCCTCTTTGTCAAGGCCACACGGCTACTTTTTGGAGTCCCTTCAATCGGCTCTCGCCTTCGCCACCTAATTCTCGAGAGAATTAGGAGTTTTCAATATTTGACGATGTCACTAGAATAGCTGCACGACTTTGTTGGACCTCCGAAAGAAACCATTCGCTAGAAACAGTACCATGGAAAATTACGAGAAACTTGGCGCGTTCTATCTGGGCAGGCCTTACGACCTCAGGAACCAAAAACCCAAAGAGGGCCTCCTACTCTATGACTCCAAGGATCTCGTTACGCATGCAGTTTGTGTTGGAATGACGGGTAGCGGCAAAACCGGACTTTGCCTCAGCTTGCTGGAAGAAGCTGCCATCGACAATATTCCTGCTCTAGTCATCGATCCCAAGGGGGATCTGGCAAATCTGCTGCTCACCTTTCCCGAGCTGCGCGGCTCAGACTTCGAGCCCTGGGTGAACGCCGATGATGCCCAGCGCAAGAGCCTCAGCGTCCAAGACTACGCCGAGCAACAGGCCGCGCTCTGGAAAAAAGGCTTGACCGACTGGGGACAGAGTGGCGAGCGGATCGCTCGTTTGAAGGCGGCTGCCGATTTCGCGATCTATACACCCGGCAGTTCAGCCGGGCTGCCGGTCGCCATCCTTAAATCCTTTGCCGCCCCTGGCAGTGCTATTTTGGAAGACCGAGAGCTCTTGCGCGAGCGCATCGGCACCACGGCGACGAGCCTGCTCGGGCTGCTCGGAACGGACGCAGATCCAATTCAAAGCCGTGAGCACATTCTTTTGTCGACCCTCCTTAATCAAGCTTGGCAGCAGGGCCGCGATTTGGATCTCGCCGGACTTATCGCCCAGATTCAATCCCCACCCGTAGACCGTATTGGCGTCATGGACCTGGAGTCGTTCTATCCCGCCAAAGATCGTTTTGCCCTCGCAATGCAGATCAACAACCTGCTGGCCTCGCCGAGTTTTGAGTCCTGGATGGAAGGAGATCCGCTGGATGTGAACGCGTTCCTGTACACCAGCGAAGGCAAACCAAGAGTTTCCATCTTTTCCATCGCGCACCTGGCTGACAGCGAGCGCATGTTCTTTGTGTCATTGCTTCTCAATCAGGTTCTAGGTTGGGTGCGCAGTCAGTCGGGTACCACCAGCCTGCGTGCCTTGCTGTACATGGACGAGATCTTTGGGTACTTCCCGCCAGTGGCTAATCCACCCTCGAAGGCTCCGCTATTGACACTGTTGAAGCAAGCCCGCGCCTTTGGCGTCGGAGTTGTCCTGGCGACGCAGAATCCGGTCGATCTAGACTACAAAGGTCTTGCCAACGCTGGCACCTGGTTCATTGGACGGTTGCAAACTGAGCGCGACAAAGCTCGCGTCCTTGAAGGTCTGGAAGGAGCAGCAGCCAGTGCATCAGCAAGCTTCAATCGTCAGAATATGGAGCAGACGCTTGCTGGGCTTGGCAACCGTGTTTTCCTGATGAACAACGTCCACGACGACAGCCCCGAAGTTTTTGAAACCCGTTGGGCTCTTTCGTATCTCCGGGGCCCTTTGACACGGGACCAGATCAAGATTCTGATGAGGGCACGAAAAACTGGGGCAGCCTCCCAACCCGCGGCGGCGTCAGCTATGGCCGCACCACTGAAGACCGCTCCTGTTGAACCCGCGGCAAAGGCTTCCAACCAGCGTCCCGTGCTGCCGCCAGAGATAAATCAGTTTTTCATTCCCCTTCGGAGTTCTCAACCTTCAGACAGCGTCCTGCACTACGAGCCCATGCTCCTGGGGTCTGCGAAAGTGTACTTCAATGATGCCAAGGCAAAGGTAGATGCAGAGCATGCCGTCTCCCGTCTGACGCCAATCACAGACGCTGCAGTAGCGGTTAACTGGCAAGAGGCTCGGGCCCTGGAATTAGACGAAGCAGATTTGGAGAAGGAGCCGTCGGCCGATGCAAATTACGCCTCCTTGCCGCCCGCAGCCGGCAAAGCCAAGAGTTACGACGCTTGGAGGCGAGCCCTGTCGGACGATCTCTATCGCGGCCAGTCGTTGGAACTGTTTCGCAGTCCTAACCTGGGTCAGCTCTCGCAGCCAGACGAAACGGAAAGAGATTTTCGCATTCGATTGCAGCAGATGGCTCGGGAAGAGCGCGACCGCCAGGTTGAAGCTCTGCGGAAGAAGTATGCTCCCAAGTTTACGGTCCTCCAGGACAGAATTCGCCGCGCCCAACAGGCCGTTGAGCGGGAAACACAGCAGGCTCAGCAAGCCAAGATGCAGGCAGCCGTCTCCTTCGGCGCGACGCTCTTGGGGGCCTTTCTGGGAAGAAAAGCGGTGAGTGCGGCAACCTTAGGCCGGGCGACCACGGCTGTGCGTGGAGTCGGTCGTTCGATGAAAGAGTCTCAAGACATTGCGCGCGCCGGAGAAACAGTCGAGGCAATGCAACAGCAGCTCGCAGATCTCGAGGCGCAATTACACACTGAAACTTCGGCGCTCGAGGTCAGTACTGACCCGGCAGCTGAGAAGCTGGAATCGATCACGCTCAAACCGAAGAAGACCAACATCTCGATCACACTGCTGACGCTTGCGTGGGCGCCGTACTGGCGAAAGGCTGGTGGCGCCAAGACCCCGGCTTGGGAGTAACGTTCGGTTCGGGCTACAGACAACGTTCTGTGCGTCACCCAGAAAGCGCGGCCCCAGGCGACACGATCCGAAGATCCGGGCGAGGACGCGCGGGCTGCCACGGTGACTGCACCGCGAGTGCCAAGCCCAGTAGCCATGGCGAGCAACGAGTATCATTTCATCTCTGACTGGCAGGTGGAAGGGGATGTGGAGGAGGTGTCCGCGATTATTACGGATACGATCTCCCTGGCCCGTTGGTGGCCCTCGGTGTATCTGGCTGTGACCGTGCTTCAGCCAGGCCTGAACGATGGAACCGGAAAGGTTGTTAAGCTCCTAACGCGGGGCTGGCTTCCTTACTCGCTCGACTGGACACTTCGAGTCACTGAGTCACGGCACCCGCACGGTTTTACCTTGGAGGCAGAGGGAGATTTCAACGGGCGAGGGATTTGGAGATTCGTTCAAGACGGCTCCCGCGTGCTCATTCGCTATGATTGGAAAATCCGAGCCGACAAGCCGCTGCTCCGGACGCTGTCTTTTGCATTCAAACCTATTTTCGAAGCCAACCATCGCTGGGCCATGGAACGCGGAGAGAGAAGTCTGAGACTTGAGTTGGCGCGCCGTCGCGCACCCAACGCAGTCCAGTTGGCCAGCATACCTGCGCCGCCAGGACCAGCACGCTTCTCGGCGCTCTTGCTATGGTTGTTCTGTGCCACCATGGTTTTGGCAGGTGGCGCCTGCACGATTGCGGTGCTTCGAAGTCCTGTGACGAGGTAAAAAGCCATGATTGTGCGTCCAGTGGAAAAAGCCGACTGGCAGGAATGGCTCCGAATGCGGCGTTTGCTGTGGCCCTCAACATCTCTGGCAGAACACGAGGGCGAGATGAGCGCTTATTTCATGCGCGGTGAGGGCTTCCTTTCGTGGGTTGCCGAAAAATCTGACAAACGGGTGATTGGATTTCTGGAAGCAAGCATTCGCGAGGTCGCTGAGGATTGTGACACCCGAAATGTCGGTTACGTTGAAGGCTGGTATGTGGAGCCTGACTTCCGCAGAACCGGAGTCGGGCGGTTGCTCGTCAGCCACGCAGCACAATGGGCTCGCGCGAAGGGCTGCAAGGAAATGGGCTCCGATTGCGAGCTGAAGAATGAAATCAGTTTGAAGGCCCATCTC
>Ga0187893_10013509_pt1 | contig 11344 bp, 7 predicted proteins | sample MA1701074metaG_FD_139574 | JGI IMG/M metagenome (GOLD analysis project Ga0187893, IMG submission 139574) | White microbial mat communities from a basaltic lava cave in the Kipuka Kanohina Cave System on the Island of Hawaii, USA - MA170107-4 metaG ...
ACATCGCCCGCGGGCTGCGTTGGGCCAGCCGGGACCCGGCCCGGGCGCTCGCGCTGCTCGGCCTGTAACCAGCCTGTCTGCCCACGAACAGCCACAACGGTTCGGTTCAGCGCGCCCTCACACACGCCTGCAGCCACCAAACGCAGTCGAATACCGCCACGCGTTCGCGAGCCTCAAGGACTTTGCCGATCGCCCTGGGGGTGAGGCGCAGCGGCGTTGGGGGCATCCGAAATGCAAGGCAGCCTAGCATCCTGCTGTGGTTTTCGTTCAGTTGTGGAAGGCTGGGACTGGTCGAGGCTTTCCCGATCCGGCTCGATCGTCTGTAGAACGGTCTTCCAGGCGTGCGAGGGCGGGTGGCGTGGATGGTCCTTGGGTGACGGCATGGAATCATGCACGCCCAATCACATCTGGCAATCGTGATGTTCCGTGTGAAACGGGCAAACAATAGTGGCCAGGGCACTAGCAGCCTGGTAGCTGCTGAGCGAGGTAGTTCTCGATCTTGTCCAGCGACACGCGCTCCTGAGTCATCGAGTCGCGGTTGCGGACAGTGGCTGCCTTGTCGTCGAGGGTGTCGAAGTCGATGGTTACGCAGAACGGGGTGCCGATCTCGTCCTGGCGGCGGTAGCGGCGGCCGATCTGGCCGGCGTCGTCGTATTCGACTGCCCAGCGCTTGCGCAGGGTGGCGGCCAACTCCCGCGCCTTGGGCGCGAGCTCCGGCTTACGCGACAGCGGCAGTACGGCGACCTTGACGGGGGCAATGCGCGGGTCGAACCGCATAACGGTGCGTTCGTCGACGCCGCCCTTGGTGTTGGGCGCTTGGTCGACGGCGTACGCGTCGAGCAGGAAGGCGAGTACGCATCGGGTGAGGCCAGCCGCGGGCTCGATCACGTAGGGGGTGTAGTGTTCGCCCTTCTCTTGATCGAAGTAGGTGAGCGACACGCCGGATCGTTTGGAGTGGACGGTCAGGTCGTAGTCGGTGCGGTTCGCGACGCCTTCCAGCTCTCCCCATTCGGCGCCGCCGAGCTGGAAGCGGTACTCGATGTCGATGGTCCGCTTGGAGTAGTGCGCGAGTTTGTCCTTCGGATGTTCGTAGCGGCGGAGGTTCTCGTCCCGGATGCCGAGGTCGGTGTACCAGTTCCAGCGCTCCTCGAGCCAGTACTCGTGCCATTGCTCGTCGCTGCCGGGTTCGACGAAAAACTCCATCTCCATCTGCTCGAACTCGCGTGTACGGAAGATGAAGTTGCCTGGGGTAACCTCGTTGCGGAACGACTTGCCTACCTGGGCGATACCGAACGGCGGCTTCTTCCGCGCTGAATTCACCACGTTCGTGAAGTTGACGAAGATGCCTTGCGCGGTCTCGGGGCGCAGGTAGTGAATCGCCTTGTCGTCTTCGACCGGCCCGAGGTAGGTCTTCATTAGGCCGTTGAACATCTTCGGCTCGGTGAACTGGCCGCGGCTACCGCAGTTCGAGCAGGCCACCGTCGTGATCCAGTTCTGCGGCGCCGGCCCGTGCTTGGCCTCGTACGCCTCTTCGAGGTGGTCGTAGCGGAACCGCTTGTGGCACGACAGGCACTCGGTGAGAGGTTCGACGAACTCCGAGACATGCCCGGAGGCGACCCACACGTCGCGGGCCAGGATGACTGAGGAGTCCAGCCCGACGATGTCATCGCGTTCTTGCGTCATCGCTTTGACCCACTGCTGGCGAATGTTGTCCTTCAGCCGGACACCGAGCGGCCCGTAATCCCACGCCGAGCGGGTTCCGCCGTAGATCTCGCTGGAGGGGTACACGAAGCCACGCCGCTTGCACAAGTTCACAACCTCGTCGACGGCACTCGCAGCCACAACATCCTCCAGCTCGCATACTCTCGGGGTCTGTCTCAGGCATCGCGACACGTCGAAGGGGACCGCGCAAGCCAACCTGGCGGCCTAGGCTACCCGACGACCGCCATAACCTGCCAGCGCACTCGCCGATGAACCTGCCAACGTGGGTCTGCCTAGCGACCGCGAGGCGTGTCAGCCGAGCAGCCACGGGAGCCCGTGGACGGGGGCGAGGTGCGTCACCCAGGCAGCGTGCTCATCGTACCGGGCGAAGAACGGACGGTTTACCAGGGCGGGGTCGCGGGCTTGGATGAGGTGCAGGACGAACACGCGCTGCCCGTTGATCTCGACGACTCCGTCGATGGCGAGCTTGCCGACCGTGGTTGACATCGACGGCCCGCGGACGGTCCGGCAGATCCCGGACACACAACGGTAGGCGTCGCTGAAGATCTCGTACGCGCGAGCCAGTGGTACCTCGAAATATGCCTGCGGGCCGGTGTCGCGCTCGACGAACATGTAGTACGGAACCATGCCCATTGTGTGCTGGGTGCGCCACATCCGGGACCAGACCAGTGGGTCATCGTTGATCGTTCGGATGAGCGGCGCCTGAGTCCGGATCACCGCTCCTGTGGCCTGGATCCGGCGCACCGCCGTGGCCACGGTCTTCGGTTCCAGTTCACGGGGATGGGAGAAATGCCCCATGATCGCCAGATGCTTGCCCGCCGCGGCGACCGACTCGAACAGTCTCAGGGTCGTGTCGGCATCCGGATCGGAAACCCACCGATGAGGCCAGTAAGCAAGGGCTTTCGTACCAATGCGGATTGACTCAAGTTGTTCGACCCCGAGCAGTGGTTCGATATAACGGGCGAGCACCGCAGAACTCATGATCATCGGATCTCCGCCGGTGATGAGCACGCTGGTGACGTGCGGATTTCTCCGTATGTGGCCGACCAGGCGGCTCACTTCGCCGGTGGCGAACTTGATGCCGACGTCGCCCACGAATTGGGGCCATCGGAAGCAGTACGTGCAGAAGGCGTGACAGGTTTGCCCCTGTCTCGGGAACAGCAGGACCGTCTCTGGGTACTTGTGCTGCACCCCAGGAATTTCGTCCACATCGTCGGAGGGCACGTTGAGTTCCAACTGACCCCCGGGGTGCGGGTTCAGCGATGCCCTGATCTTCGTCACGACGTGCTTGATCTCGTTCGGGTGCGCTCCGGCGTCGATCAGCCTCGCCAACTCATCGACGTCATCCGGCGGCAGCATGTCCGGCTGCGGAACCACAAGGCGATATATCGGGTCATCAGGCGCCCTGTTCCAGTCGATCAACTCATCGACAACGTAGTTGTTGACGCGGAACGGCAAGACTTCCGCGACCGCCCGGACGGCCAAACGCTCTTGAGCGGACAAGCCGGCGCGACGCACCAGCTCATCGAGTTGGCGGAGCGAGAACGCGGTGAATCTCGGTGGCCCATGGTTCACTGACATGTGCGACCGATCTCTACTTCGGGGGTTGAGGACGCGAGTCCCAGGACGGAACATTCACGTCGTCGTCAACGCGCTCGAGACGGTATCTGTGCACCGCGTCCCTCAATCGCGTGAGCATCTCCATGGCGGCAGCCTTGCTCATGTGCAGCGACGTGCTGTACATGAGAAACGCGGGCAATCCAACCTTGTACTGTTCGTCGCTGTAGCGAGGCACGAATCCGATGAACGGCACCGGATTTCGGTTACAATGCTCGCTTCTTAGCAGCCATTCTCGGAACCTGTTTGCCGAGGCGATATGCGCTTGATGGACCCGCGGGTCCGCGAGTTCGAGTTCCTTGAAGCTCCGGCCGGAGCCGCTCAGGTCGATGTGGACCACGTTCTCGAAACCGAGTGAGCTGTTGTTCACCACCTCGAAGACCTCGCTGTACTGATCGGCGATCACGTTGCGCACCACGTCAGCGGTAACGAGTAGTCGGGTGAGGTACGACCGAATACCGCTGGTGCCGAGCCGTTGAAGGACTTGGTACGCGGAGATGATCCCTATACAGTTCCGTGAGTTCTCGAAAGTCCTGTCGAAGTGACAGATATCGCCGTATCGCTCCTCCGCAAACTGCTCGGCGCCCGACTCGCGGTCGAGCCGAAGAAGATCTGTGGCGTCCTGCGCAACGTAACAGCTCGACGAGTATGGACTCAGCCCCGTCTTGTGAAAATCCGCGCCGAAGGAGTCACCGTCGCGAATCTCCCGGAGCGCCGTGATGGTGCGCCTCAGCTTGTCGCGCACGCGGTCAGGCACGCGTTCCAAGCCTGCATCAGGGTTGTGCTCGAAAGCCAGCCAGGCCCAGCTAATCACCGCGTCGAGATGAATGTGCGGGGTGTAGGCGAGGCTCATCTCGGCGCAGACACGATCCAGCATTCTCCGCACTGCGCCGGCGGGATCGACGGACATGTTCGTGGTACCGCCGCCGCTCAACACGATGGCGGCGACCTTCTGCCCGCGTTCGGCGGCTCCGCGGAACGCATACTCGAGCGCGTCGACGTCGATCACGTTCCTGGCATCGACGCGGATGCGGCGGCACGCCCGGTGGCCCAATCCGAGGAAGTTGCAGATGCTCTCAAGGGAGAAGTGGCAGTTCTGAGACACGAGTACGACGTAGTCGCCATTCAACCCACTGGCGACGGCGGCTCTGTCACACCGGTTGATCCCAGACTTGACCGCATACATGAGGGTCGCTTTGCCGCCAGAAGTGAACAAACCGCCAGCGTGTGCGCGTCGCCAGCCGGCGAGATGCGCTAAGTGCCGCACGATCCGCTGCTCGAACAGCAAGAACTTTCCAGATGTGATGTCCCACAACGCGTTTGGGTTGTAAAGCATCGTCATCGCGGACAGAGCGACGGTGTCGATGAGCGGCGACGGCGTGATGTTGAACAGCGCGTGAGGATGGTGCCAGCGCAGGCACCCTTCGAACGCCTCCATGCTCGCGCGAGCAGCTGCCTCGAACGACTGCGGTGCGTCGGGGAACTCCGCGTTGTCATCCGGATACCGGAAGGCGGGATTGACCGCACGCTGGCCAGGTCTTACGCCGATCGACTGCGAGAGTTGTTGGTGCAGCCATTGAACCCGCTGTGGCAAAATCGAGAAGTTGGACTCATCTGGCCGGAGAATGTCATCTGCGAAGATGTCCTTGGCGGAATCCCTTTCTGTCATCCGCCGGCCTCCGCTGCAGCCGAGCACAGTTGTCGCACGTATAGCCCGGGGGCCCCACTAACCTCCCATAATTGGCCCTCGATACATTCCAGCAGCTCGGAGACCTCCTGCTCGGTGTAGAGATGCCGATTATGAAGCGATACGAAGCTGGGGCGGCTCTCCCTTGCATGTACAGCAAGCGAGAAGTCGAACTTGGACATGGTCGGTGGTACCGCCCAATCCAGCAGGGACACCTCTACCCCTGGAATATTGATCGCCTCCCCGATCCGTTCATTGACGTTAGGCATTGAGAAGGTCACGTTCGTGACGGGATGTGGACCGGCGTCAGCGAACCCGAGATCCTCGAGCATGTTCAGGAACGGAGCCTCCTGGTTGTCCAGTGCTTCCTCACAAGTCAGCTGCACCCGCTTCACGAGGTTGTTGAACGTCTCATTCCAACGAACGCTGATCCTGTACGGCAGCATGTTGGCGAAGAACCCCACCGTGTCGAGCAGGTCCCCGTATTGCCTCAATGCTGTCGGGCTGCCGATGACGAGGTCATCGGTCTCGGCGAGCCTGTCTGCGGTGAGCACGGCGAAGTTGGCCAGGTAGTAGGTGAATTCCCCAACGCCCAGCTCCGCAGCGTGCCTGCGAACACGTTCCCGCAGCTCATCCGAGTACTGTCGGGTGACAGTTCGACCTTCGTACGTCGGGGCATCCATCCGATGGGCGCGAAGGGCCAGCCTCGATTCGATACCTCGCAGCTTCCGCCCCCAGTAGCACATCTGCTCGTCGAGATGACCCGTCTCGAGCAGGTTCCACTGCCACGCACCGTAATCGGCGTATGGGACTTTCTCCGACAACGCAGGCGTCGGCCGGACACCTGTGCCCAGTTGGTTGTACAGCTCGCCCAGTGATCGGTTGAGGCACCGTGCCGACCATGCGTCGTTCGTGATGTGGTGAGTGCCGAGCAGCAGGACGTGGTCGTTGTTCGAACGCTTGACCACGTGCGCGCGGAGTAGCGGCCCACCCGCCAGGTCGTACGGGGTCGTCTTGATCCGGGTCGCCAGCGATTCAATCTCCCGGTCCGCAACAGCAGCTGGTCGGCTCGACAAGTCAAGGTAGGCGAGCTCTGGGGAACTCGGCCGGACGACCGTCTGCATGACCTTTGCGCCGATCTGGCGTACCCCGGTGCGGAACGAGGGATACCGGTCGACCAGCGCTTCCACGCTGTCCAGGAGACGCGGGCCGTCGAGCTCACCGGTGAAGCTGATGGCCCAGATGTCGTGGTACGCATGACGATCCGGCCCCAGCGCCTCGTCGATCCTGAAGAACAACTCCTGCTGACGGCACGCGCGAGCCTCCGTGATCTGGGTATTCACGAGCGCCGGCCGTTTCAATCGCGCGGCCCGGACCGGGGACCCGCCGATGTGCTGGAGCTGCTCGACGGTGGCGCCCAGGACCTGTCCCGGTGTCACGTCGGCACCGAGCGCCCTCTCAAGATCGACAACCAGCTGCATCGCAAGCAACGAATCGACGCCGAGCGACGCGAGACGATCGTTCGGCGTTACCTCAACACCTGGGAGATGACGAGCAAGCACCGCGAGCACCGGATCAGCAGGGACATCGAGCCGTCGATCGAGCGTCTTCGCGACTTCCTCATAGTCGATCTTCCCGCTCGGCAACGTCGGCAACGCCACCGCCCGTCGATACACAACCGGGACCATATGCGGCGGTAGCAGCGAATCCATATACGACTTGAGGGATTCTGCCTCTCCCTCGTCTGCCGAAACGATAAGCGCTCCGAGCGTGCCACCGCCTGCCTGAACAATAACGGCTGCGGCACGTACCTGCGGGTGATCGGCGAGCACCGCCTCGACCTCGTGTAGATCAACACGGCGTCCGCCGAGCTGTACTTCACGGTCGGAACGGCCACGGTTGCACAACGTGCCGTCTGAAGCGACCACCACCCGATCGCCGGTCCGATACACATGATGCTTGACACCAGTCACGTCCCGCAGTGTCACGAAGCGCTGTCGAGTGGCCTCGGCATCGAGATAGCTGGCCGCGAGCTGTGCTCCTCCGAGGCACAGTTCGCCATGCAGCCCGGGGGCCGGGCCGCGCAGCACGTTGCCTTGGGCGACCCACGCGCTCGTGCCAGAGATCGGCATGCCGAGCGAAACCTCGCTGCCATGCACAGATGGATCATGACGCCGCGCGTCAAAGCATAAGGTAGATGGCGCCTCGGTCGTCCCGTATCTGTTCAAGATCGTCACATCGCGGAAGCTAGCCACTGCACGAGCCAGCAGTGCACCAGGAAATGCTTCCCCGGTCACATCCAACAGGCGTAGGCTCGGCAAACGGTCACCGAGATCGGGAAACCGCTCCAGGAGCACCGCCAGGTGAGACGGGACCAGCGAGACACGGGTCACCCGTTCCTCAGCCAAGCGCCGGACGAAGATCTCCGGATCACAGACCTCCTCAGCGGACAGGATGACCAGTCCACAACCCCGGGTCAACGGTTGGAAAATATCCCAAACCGAATCAACGAAGGTTGGCGTTGACTTGAGAACAAACGTTTCGTCGTTCTCCAGTGGATAGACATTGTCCATCCAGTCAAGCCGCGCGATCACTCCCGCGTGGCGGCCCTGCACACCCTTAGGTCGACCTGTCGAACCAGAGGTGAATAGTATGTAGGCAATATCCGACGGCGGCAAGTTTCGTGGGCGGCGATCGCAATCATAATCCAACGTCGCAATGTGATCGATGTCAAGCGCCGGCATAGGCGTAATAGCTGCGATTTCGTCGCTACCGCAGTCAACGACTACGAGATCGGCGCCACAATCGTCAAGAATCAACGATCGGCGACGGCTCGGTTCTGAAGGGTCGATCGGACAATATGCCGCACCGACACGGAGTACCGCGAGTACGGCCGCGACAAACGCCACCGAGCGTTCCATCGCCAGCGCGACCGATCGAATATCGCCTCCGACATGATAGCGAATTGCCGCCGCAATCCGGTCAGACTCGTGCACAAGATCGCCGTATGCGAGACAAGTTGTCCGATCCCATACCGCCCTTCTGTCGGGATGAGCCTCAGCATGCCGCACAACCAACTCATCGAGTCGAGTCACGAACGCCTCACCACTGCGGCAGAGGTCAACACCATTGCTAGCTCAGCGCATATTGTATCAACTGCGGCCCGCTCAGCGTCCAGACCTTCTGACATGGTGCGATATTTCTGCGGTGGCCGGGTGAGGTTGTGCGGGCATGTGGAGCGTCCGCGACGGAGGGTCGTGAACGCTGCGCACGGCTGGTGTTCGCGCGCGTCTGCGTGGGCCTATGTGCCGTCACGGGCGTATACGTCCGCCACAGCACGTGGGCCCCGGGTGGCCGGAGCGGTGCGTCGGTCCAGGTCCGGAATCCGGACCTGGACCGACACACCCACCTCGCGGTCCGCGCGCCAGCGGTTTGGGCGTAGTTGCCCGGCCAGCAAGGCCGGCAGTGCGGCGTCGCCGAGACCGCGCCGCCCCCAGGACCCGCGGCGGTGATCACCGCCGCAGGCATCTACCTGGTCGGCGCCGACATTGAGTCGGGCACCTGCCGCAACGCCGAGGGCTGCTACTGGGCACGCCTGTCCGGGGCGTCGGGGGAACTCGGCGACATCATCAGCAACGGGGGAGATCTCCGGCGGATCCACGATCGTCGAGGTCGCGTCCACCGACTACGCCTTCGAGACCCAATGCGGAGGCTGGGCGCTCGCGACCTAGGCTAGTGCTCTGGCCACTAATGTTCGCCCGTTTCATACGGAAAATCACGATTGTTCTCGGATGAGCGAACATCACGTCCGCTCTGTCACCTGGATACAACCCGCGTGGCCCGCGCGCCCACGTCCGCCAGACCGTTTTCACGGACGACCAAGCCAGACCGGAACAGCATCGACCAGTCCTAGCCTTCCACAACCGAACGAAACGCAGACCGCTTTTAGGCCGCTTTGCGTTTAGGATGCCCCCAACGCCGCTGCGCCTCACCACGCATCTGCGCCCGCTTCTTGCGCTCCAACTCCAACACCCTGGGATCCCGAGTATCCGCGTTCCGCCAACGCAGATACGCATGAACCGCACGCGACAACGCGGCATGGTTCTTGTAGTTCGAGTTGTTCAGCACAAACTCACGCAACGGGCCGAAATGCGCCTCGATCGGGTTCGCCCACGACCCGTACGCCGGCGTGAAACACAACTCGACCTTGTTGTCCTCACACCACTTCACCAACGTCTTGCCCCGATGAGAACTGAGGTTGCCCAAGATCACATAGATGCGCTCGCCGTCAGGAAGCTGCTTGCGGCACGACTTGATCGCCGCCAGCGCGTTGCGTGCGGACTGGCCTTGTACACGATGCCCCACAAACGGTGTCAATGGCCATTGAGAATTCCCCACGGGCGGCCATGGGAATTCCCCGCTGATGGCCGCGAGATCTCCCCACTGGCGGCCATCAGAAGTCCCCACGGCGGTTAGATGAGGGCAATCACCCCCTTTCCGGTGGTGGCTTCTCGGAGTCTGTGAGAATCACCCTGAGTGAGGATGACGTGGGCGTGGTGAAGCAATCGGTCCACGCCGGCTGCGGCCAGAGTGGCGGGTAGCAGCTCGTCGAACCCGGCCGGGTGCACGTTGGAGCTGATTGCCAGGGAGCGTTTCTCGTAGGCGGCGTCGATCAGCCGGTAGAACGCCTCGGCGGCATCGGCAGCGACCGGGAGTAGGCCGATGTCATCGACGATGACGAGGTCGACGCGCAACAGGCGGGTGATGGCCTTGGCGGCCGAGTCATCCACACGGTGGCGGCGTAGGAGACCACCGAGCGCTTCCAGTGTGGTCCAGGTGACTTTCATCCCTTGGTCGATGGCGTGGTGGCCCAGCGCTTCGAGGAAGTGGCTTTTCCCCGTGCCGGACGGGCCCGCGACGCAAAGGTTCTCGTGTCGGGCGACCCACTCCAGGGTCATGAGCGCTTGCTGGGCGGCCTGGGGAATGGAGGAGACCTGTGGGTCCCAGCTGTGAAAGGTTTTGCCTTGCGCGAACCCGGCCGCCCGGCGGCGGGACGCGATCGTTGCGGCGTCGCGGCCGGCGGCTTCTGCGTCGAGCAGGACACGGACGACCTCGCCGGGGTCCCAGCGTTGCGACCGTGCGGTGGCCAGTGTGTCGGGCAGTTGCGCGCGTAGGTAGGGCAGCCGCAGCCTGCGGGTCAGGGCTTCGACCTGGCTGTGCAGCTGGGCTTGGGCGGGCGTGACGGCGGCCGGGCCGGCCACCACCGCCTTGGCGCCAACCGTGCGTGTGGTTGGGGTGGCGGTAGGGGTCATCGTCCCAGCGTCTCCCAGCCGCGGGTGCCGGTTTGCAGGCTGTGCCCGTCATCAGCGGGCAACAGCGACGGCTGGCAGGAGCGCGCATGGTCTAACAGGGCGGCCAGGTCGCCGTCGCCGAACCGGCCGGAGACCGCGGCTGTGCCCAGCGCCCGGTCGACTGGGATAGGGCCGAACAGGCTGGCCAGTGTTAACGCCTCGATCATCTTCGAGCGCACCCGGGAGGCGCCGGCGGCGCAGGCCTCGACCAGCCACTGGCCCGCGCCCTCGCCCAACGCGAGGAACGCGGCCTCCTCCGGATCACTGGCTTTCGGGGTGCGCTGACCGCGAGGGTGGTCGGCGGGGTAGTGCTCGTCGAGAATTTGCGGGTTGCCTTTCGTGGATTTGGGGTGGCGGGCGACCTCGAGCGGCCCGTGGGCCGGGTCGAGGTGGACGATCACGAGCTCCGCGCCGTGCTCACGCACCCATACCCGCTCGTCGATCAGCCGGTGGGGCACCGAGTAGCGGACCCCGCCCACGCTGATCGTCGACTCGCGGGTCACCGAGCGCATCTGCCCGAACACCGCCGCGTACGGCGTGGCCGGGACCGGGTGCAGCAAGGCCCGCTCGGCGGCTAACGCCTCGACCGGGGACCGGCCAGTCGCCCGGTGCTCGCGTGCGTTGACGCGCCCGCAGAACTGCTCACAGGCCGCCTCCAAATCGGCGAACGCCGCATAATCGCTCAGCAGGTTCGCCCCTGTGGGGACCAAGTCGGCCTTAGCCACGCGTACGGTCGCTTCCGACCCGCCCTTGGACTGCGGGTCAAACGGCACACACGTGGCGATCGACAGCCCGGCGCGCAGGGGGCCGATGCCCAACCGGTTACGGTCACGCCGGTTGCCCAAGCCGGCCAGCACGGCCAGGTCGGCCGGCAACTCGACCGTGCCGGTGTCATCGAGTAGCACGTCGAGCGGGATGGTCTCGGGGCCGAGGAAGGCGAGCAGCTCCAGCAGCGCCAGCGCGGCTG
>Ga0187893_10013510_pt1 | contig 11343 bp, 8 predicted proteins | sample MA1701074metaG_FD_139574 | JGI IMG/M metagenome (GOLD analysis project Ga0187893, IMG submission 139574) | White microbial mat communities from a basaltic lava cave in the Kipuka Kanohina Cave System on the Island of Hawaii, USA - MA170107-4 metaG ...
ACGGCGGCATTGTGATCGATGGTGGCGAGCCGCGCGTCGACGGCGCCGAACAGCGCGAGCGGGTCGCCCGACGCGGCGCGCACGAGAAAGGACGGACCCGGCGTCGGGAACTGGGCGAACGCGACGTAGAGCTCGGGCACGAACCCTCCTCCGAGCGCCGCTCTGCGTGTGGCGCCGACGACGCGGACGATTTCGATCGAGGCCAGCTCGGGGATGCGCAGGGCGGAGACGCGCCGGCCGATGACGTCGGCTTCCTCAAAGAACCGGCGGGCGAAGGTCTCGTTGACCACGCCCGCGACCGTCGATCCCGGCCGATCCTGCGCGCCGAACGCCCGGCCCCGCCGCAGCCGAATGCCGAGCGCCCGGAAATAGTTGGTGGTCACCGCGGCCGTGGTCACCATCGGCTCGGTGCCGGGTGCGCGCGGGCGGTCCGGGAAGTTGATCCACGGGCTCCACGAGATGCCGGCGTACGGGAGCGGCCAGCTGGCGGCCGCCGCCGACACACCCGGCAGCGCCTCGATCTCGCGCGTCGCCTGCTCGGCGAATCGCGCGGCCGCTTCCCGCGCCGACGCGTCCGACCCGACAGCCGGCTGCGCCGTCGTGACCGTGAGGACGCCTGCGGCGTCGAAGCCCGGATGCACGTCGAGCACGCGGAAGACCGAGCGCAGCATCAATCCCGCTGCCCCGGCAAGAACGACCGACAGAGCGACCTCGACCGCCACGAGCGTCATGCGCGCGGCAGGTCGCCGGCCGGCGGCCCGGGCGATCGTTCCCGCCTGGCGGAGCGCGTCGATCAGGCTCACGCGCGACAGCTGCAGCGCCGGAATCGTGCCGAACAGCACGCAGGTGACGGCTGCGAGCGCGGTGATGTAGACGAGAACGGGCCAGCCGATCTCGACGTCCGCCATGCGCGGGACCGGGAGTCCCTCAATCGACCGCAACAACCGGACGCCCCATGAGCCGACGATCAGGCCGGCGGCGGCGCCGGCCGCGCCGAGCGCCAGGCTCTCGGCCAGAAACAACCGGATGATCCGCGCTCGAGTAGCGCCAAGCGCGGCCCGCACCGCGACCTCCCGATCGCGCGCCTGACCGCGGGCGAGCAGCAGGCCGGCGACGTTCGCGCAGGCTACCAGCAGCAGCAGCGCGACCGAGCCGAAGACGAGCCACAACATGTTCCGCGAACGTGAGACGAACGAGTCGAGCAGCGGCGCCACGACAACACGCTTGTCCGCGTTGCTGGCGGGGTACTGCTTCTCCAGCGCGGCGGCGACCGCGTTCAGCTCCCCACGCGCCCGATCGACGTCCACGCCGTCCCGCAGCCGGCCGACAACCTGGAAGCCGGGGTGGTTGCCGCGATCGAGATCGAGCGGGCGGAGGTTCGCGCCGAGCGGCCGCCAGACGTCGATGGGGCCAAGCCTGAACGTCGCGGGCAGAACGCCCACGACGGTCGACGGAACGCCGTCGAACACGATCGCCGTGCCCACGACGGCGCGATCACGGTTGAACCGTCGATCCCAGAGACGATGCGAGATGAGCACGACGCGCTCCGCGCCCGGGCGCTCATCATCGGCGAGGAAGTTACGACCGAGGATCGGCCGGACGCCGAGCATGTCGAACAGCCGGCCCTCGACGCGGCCGCCGGAGACCACCTCCGCCCGGCCCGCGCCCGTGAGAATGCCGCCGCCGAAAGGGCTGTAGATCGCCAGTTCGTCGAACATGCGCGTGCGCGCGCGCCAGTCGAGAAAGTTCGGATACGAGACGTTGAGCGACTGACGGGTCGTCGCCTCGGTCAGCCGCACCAGCCGGTCCGGGTCCCGGAAGGGAAGCGGCTTGAGCAGCACGGCGTAGAGGACGCTGAAGATTGCCGTGTTCGCGCCGACCCCGAGCGCCAGCGTGAGCACGATGACGGACGTCGAGCCGGGTGACTTGATCGCGGCCCTCAACGCGTAGCGAAGGTCACCTAGCATTGAAACCCTCGAACCCCCTCAAACCACCTCGAACCACCTCGAACCTCTCGAACCCTATCGAACCTCTATGGCGATCAGCGTCGCGTCGTCCTGAAACCCGTCCGCCGCGAACGCGGTGACGCGATCGAAGATCGTCTGGTGCAGCGCGTTCGCGTCGAGCGCGCGATGCGCGACCAGGAGCTCGGCGAGCCGCTCGTCACCGAACTCTTCTCCTGACGGGTCTCTCGCCTCGGTGATGCCGTCGGTGTAGAGCAGCAGCCGGTCGCCCGGGGAGAGCGGCAGCTCGGCTTCCTCGTAGCCGGTGTCCTGGAACACGCCGAGCACCATGCCTCCGGTCGACAGCTTGTCGACCCTGCCGTCCGCGTGCGCGAGCAGCGGCGGGTTGTGGCCCGCGTTGGCGTACGAGGCCACTCGCCGCTCCCCGTCGAGGCGGAGGTAGCAGAACGTGACGAACCGGCCGCTGGTCATGTTGAGACAGAGCAGCCGATTGACGCTGGCGCAGATCGCCCTGGGCCGCGCCTTGTCCTGCGCGAACGCGCGCACTGCCGCCTGCAGGTTCGACATGAGCAACGCGGCGGGCAGCCCCTTGCCGGCCACGTCCGCGATCGACAGGCCAAGAACGTCCGGACCGAACGTCAGCACGTCGTAGCAGTCGCCGCCGAAGCCTGATGCCGGCTGCCACGCACCGGCAATCCGGAAGGTCGCCGTGGCGGGGAAGCCCGCCGGCAGGAGGCCGCGCTGGATAAGCCGCGCCTCGTCCTGCTCGCGCTGCTGCTTCGCATCCCGCCGCCGCGCCGCGCGCGCCTCTTCGATCTCACGCTGAAGGATCTCGACGAGCGTCGTGTCGTCCCACGGCTTCTGGACGAAGCTGCGCGCGCCGCGACGCATGGCATCGACGGCCGTGTCGATGCTGCCCCAGCCGGTCATGACGACGACCGGCAGCCCGGCGTCGAAGGCGCGGACGCGTGAGAGGAGCTCGAGTCCTTCGCGGCCCGACGTCGTGTCGCGGGAGTAATTCAGGTCGATGAGGAGCAGCTCGTACGAGTGCTCCTGCAGCTTCTCGACGACGGCGTCGGCCGACGCCACGAGGTCGGGCTCGAAGCCGGAGTCGGTCAGCAGCAGCCGCAGCGCCTGCAGGACGTCGGGCTGGTCGTCGGCGACGAGGACGCGCATATGTAGTACGACCCCTCAGGGTCGTCTTCCTTGGACGAGGCTGAAGCCTCGTACCACAAGTTGTGGCACGACCCTTTAGGGTCGTCATCCTGGACGAGGCTGAAGCCTCGTGCCACGAGACGTATCGCAAGCGCCGTGCCTCGGCCTCAACGCTGATTTGACGGGCATTTCTGCGCCCGGCGTTGCCGGGTTGGTCCCGGCAGCGGGACTCGGAGTCGCGGTTGCGGGACCGGATAAACGTCTTCGTCCGGATTCCGTCTAAGGGACTGTGACATCCTAACGCTGGCATGCATCTTCCTAGACGATCCGCGATGCGCGAGAAATCGGAGCGGTCGCGCCACGCGCGGATCCTCATCGCGGACGACCAGCCGGATGTCGTCGAGGCGCTCCGGCTCCTGCTGGCGGACGAAGGCTACGGCGTCGAGACGGCGGCATCGCCGGTGGAGGCGCTCGCCCGCCTGGAGTCCGAAGACTTCGATCTGGCGCTCGTCGATCTCAACTACACGCGCGACACGACGTCGGGGCAGGAAGGGCTGGACCTGCTCGAGCGCATCCGCGGGATGGACCCGGCGTTGCCCGTCGTGATCATGACGGCCTGGAGCAGCGTCCCGATCGCCGTCGAAGCGATGCGGCGCGGCGCCAGAGACTATCTCGAGAAGCCGTGGGACGACGACCGGCTGACGGCATGCGTGAGGACGCAGATCGCGCTGCGGCACGCGGTACGGCGGAGCGAGCGTGCCGAGGAGGCGGCCGGTCGACTGCAGCGCGCGCCGGTGTTCGTCGCGGAGTCCGCCGCGATGAAGGCGATCGCGCGCACCATCGATCGCGTGGCGCCGTCCGACGCCGCCGTCCTCATCACCGGCGAGCACGGCACCGGCAAAGAAGTAGTCGCGGCCCGGCTGCACGCGCGATCGGACCGGCACGTCCGGCCCCTCATCACCATGAATGCCGGTGGGCTCGCCGACGGCGTCGCGGAGAGCGAGCTGTTCGGCCACGTGAAGGGCGCTTTCACCGACGCGCGCGCGGACCGCCTGGGCTGCTTCGAGCTGGCAGACGAAGGGACGCTTTTTCTCGACGAGATCGCGAACATGCCGGTACGGCTGCAGGCGAAGCTGCTGCGCGTCGTGCAGACCGGCGAGGTCCAGCGCGTCGGGTCGTCGAAGATGCGCTACGTCAACGTCCGCCTTCTGTCCGCAACCAACGCGAGGATCGACGACGAGATCGCATCGGGACGGTTCCGGGAGGATCTGTTGTATCGCCTGAACACCGTCGTCCTGCATCTCCCGCCGCTGCGCGAGCGGCCCGAGGACGTCGCGCCGCTGGCGGCGCACTTCCTGGCGCGATACGCCGCGCGGTACGGCAAGCGCGCGGCGACGTTCGATCGGGGGGCGCTCTCGGCGCTCGCCGCGCATCGCTGGCCCGGGAACGTGCGCGAGCTGGCGCACACGGTCGAGCGCGCGGTCCTGATGGCGGAGGCCGGCGCAGACTCAATCCGAGCGGACGATCTCGAGCTCCGGTCCGCGGCGAAGGACGCAGAGAACAGCGGGACGTCGCTGGAGAACCTCCCGCTCGAGGACATCGAGCGCCTCTTCATTCAGAAAGCGCTGGCGCGTCACGGCGGCGACGTCCGACGCGCCGCGGCGCACCTCGGCGTGAGCCGGAGCGCGCTGTACCGCCGCCTGCAGCAGATGACCGAGAGTCCGGGGGGCGAGGCGCCAGGCTCCACCGAACCCTCCGGTCCGACCGACGATGACGACGGCCGCTGAACGGAGCGCGAGGGTTCAGCCGAGCATCGAGCAGTCCGTCCTGCTGCTCGGCCTGCTCGCCGGCCTGCCCGCCAGCGCGCTGGTGCTGTACGGCGTCTGGGCCGAGCCGTACACCTTCGAGGTGCGCTGGACCATCACCTCCGTCATCATCTGCGTGTGGCTCGGGGCGGCCGCCGCGGCGCGGCAGATGGTCACGCGCGTGCTCTTCGTCGCCGCGAATCTGCTCGGCGCGCTGCGCGAGGGGGACTACTCCATCCGCGGGGTCGGCGCGCGGTCGGGCAGCGCGGCGGCGCTCGTCATGCATGAGATCAACGCGCTCGGCCAGACGCTGCAGCGGCAGCGGACCGAAGCCGTGGAGTCGACCGCGCTCCTGTCGAGCGTGATGCAGGCGATCGACGTCGCGATGCTCGCGTTCGACACCGAGGAGCGCCTCGTGCTCGTCAACCCGGCCGCCGAGCGGCTGCTCGGCCGATCCTCGCCGAAGCTGCTCGGACGCCGGGCGGCCGAGCTGCGGCTCGACCCGTATCTCTCGGGATCGGTGCCGCGACTCGTCGATCGCACGTTCGCCGGACACGGCGCGCTCGAAGTCCGCCGCTCGACTTTCTATCGCGACGGCAAGCCGCACCAGCTCGTCGCGTTTTCCGACGTCAGCCGCGCGCTGCGCGAGCAGGAGCAGATCGCGTGGCAGCGGATCGTGCGCGTGCTGTCGCACGAGATCAACAACTCGCTAACGCCGATCAAGTCGATCGCCCACACGCTCAAACGAATGGTCTCCCGGGTGCCCGACCTGCCGCGGGGGGCGGAGATCGCCGACGGCCTGACGCTGATCGAGACGCGCTCCGGCGCGCTCGGACGATTCCTGCGCGCCTACGCCCAGCTCGCCAAGCTGCCCAAACCGCAGCCGAAGCGCATCTCCATCATGCCGCTCGCGCGGCGGGTCGCCGAGCTCGAACACGATCGGCTGGCGGTCGACATCCGGGCGGCCTCGGACGTTCAGCTGGACGGCGATCCCGACCAGATCGAACAGCTCCTGATCAACATCGTCCGCAACGCGGTCGACGCGGCGCTCGAGACCGGCGGCGGCGTCTGGATCGAGTGGACGAGCGGCGACGGGTTCGAGATGACGATCGAGGACGAAGGCCTCGGCCTCCCCGACACGACCAACCTGTTCGTGCCGTTCTTCACCACCAAGCCGACCGGCTCGGGCATCGGCCTCGTCCTGTGCCGGCAGATCGCTGAGGCGCACGGCGGGACGCTGACGCTCGAGGGGAGGACGGCTGGACGAGGGTGTAAGGCCACTCTCAGACTTCCAGCATTGCACAATTGAGGATCGTGGATTGCCGGACTGATTGGCGATTGTCGATTGGCGATTGTGGATTGATTGAGGATTGGGGATTGGCCCGGGGCAAGAACTGCAACATCGAGGCGTGTCTGACGGTGAAATTTTCAGCCCCTTCTGAGAGCGATCCCTCCACTCGCGGCCGTTTTCCCCGGAAACCGTGCTGGCACGTCCCGTGCTCGGTGCCGGGGCGTGAATCCCAAGGCTGAGGAGCTCAAGAAGCGCACGGCGGCGTTTGCGGACGCGGTCGCGAAACTTGTACGAGAACTGCCGAACACGCTGGAGGGCCGCAGGGTCGGTGCCCAGCTATTCGATGCCGGCACCTCGGTCGCGTCGAACTACCGAGCCGCCTGCCGGACTCGATCGCACGCCGAATTCGTGGCCAAAATCGGCCTCGTGGTCGAGGAATCGGACGAATGCACGTTCTGGCTCGCGTTCCTGATCCGCAATCAGATCGTCCCAGAATCCGTTGCGCGGAGCCTACTCGAGGAGACCGAGGAGCTGCTGGCCATCTTTTCGGCATCTCACAGGACCGCCTCCGGCAGGACATCGAGACTCCGATCGCGACCCAATCCTCAATGAATCATCAACCCTCAATCATCAATCAACAATCAGTCGGTCAATCCCCAATCCTCAATCCGGCAATGCAGCGAAGAGATTCAGCGCTTCTTCCTGGCCATCCACCGCCCCGCGTGGATCTTGAAGTCGATCAGCTCGCGCGGTGTCATGTCCTTGAAGCCGTCGGCGCGCACGTCCTTGATGAACTGGGCGTCCACTCGGTGGATGCGCATCTGGACCAGGGTGTCGACGGGGATGTCCCTGTATCCCAGCTCTTTCAGTTCGCGGATGTACTCCGGCGTGACGCGGTGGATCCGCATCTGGACCAGATCGTCCATCGCAACGTTCGAGTACCCCTCGGACTTGAGCTCACGGACGAACTCCGGTGTGACGCGATGGATGCGGGACTGGACGAGCTCGTCGCCGTCCAGGTTCTTGTAACCCAGCGTCGCGAGCTCGCTGATGTATTCCGGCGTGACGCGATGGATCCGGAACTGGATGAGCTCGTCAACCGGCATGTTGGAGAACCCGTTCTTTTTCAGCTCCGCGATGAACTCCGGCGTGGCACGATGAATCCGCATCTGGACCAGCTGATCGACCGGCACCTTGTCGTATCCGAGCTTCCGAAGGTCGGTGATGAACTCGGGGGTAACGCGATGGATTCGCATCTGCACGAGCTGGTCGACCGGCAGGTTGTCGTACCCGAGCTTGCGCAGCCCCGCGATGAACTCCGGCGAGACGCGGTGAATCCGCATCTCTTCGAGGCGCTCGAGCGGCAGGTCCTTGTAACCGAGCTTCTCCAGCTCCTGGATGAACCCGCGGCTCACGTCGTGAACCGCCAGCGCGAACATCTCGCGGTCGTTGGGCTGGCCGTCTCCGCGCCGCTTCAGGAACGCCGAGTAGTCCGGGTTCGGCGTGAACCGGAACTCGCCGATGCCTCGTCCCTTGCGGAACGTGCCGTCGAAATCGACCACACCGGCGTCGCGCTTGAGCTGGAACTTGGCGTCGCTCAGGTCGACGATGTCCGCCGGGAGGCCGCTGATGTCTTCGACGGGCACCGAGAAGCCCCAATTGCTCCAGTCGCGATCTCGCAGCCGCATCTGAAACTGCAGCCGGAGCTTCGTCCAGTCGTCGTCTTTCGGATCCCGGGTATTCCAGCCGCTGGGATACACGTCGGCAGTCCAGGTCCCGCTGACGGTGAGGCGGTCGGCCTGAGCAGGCTCGACCGGGTCTCCGATGACGACGGTGGACAGCAGCGAAACGGCCAGTATCGGGGTGCGGAGCATGTTCAGGGCCTCCGGGTTAGTTGGATGCGGCTGTAGAGAGAAGGGTTTGCAGGGGAGGCCCTGAGGGAGAGGAGGACGCAGAGAAAAGCCGGGGAAGAAGAGGCGCGGAGGCGCGGAGGCGCGGAGGAATCCTCCGTGCGCCCCGTGTTTTCAAAAGCGCTTCTCTGTGTCTTCGAATTCATCGGCCTCCGCACCGAGATCTGGGGCCCCGTTGGCCACGCGCATGATTCCTTCCTTCAGGACCGGCGCACAGAAATTCAGCACGAGTCCGACCGGCACGAGCCTGTCAACGGCCTTGACCTCGACGACCACGGCTTCCTCCACCAGGAAATCGAGCCGATAGCATCGCGCGAGTCTGAAGTTCCCGTATACACGTGGAATCGGGTGCTGCGTCACAAACCGTAAGCCGCCCTGTTTCAATTCCCAGGCGAAGCACAGCTGACAGGCCGATTCGAGCAGGCCCGGCCCGACCTTCCGATGAACCCGCATGCCGGCCCCGATGGTGAGGTGAGTGATCTGATTAACCGGCAAGCTGTGAGTCACAACCGATGTATCGCAGGGTCTATGCCGGGCGCCTGATGCGCTGATTCTTTAGGAATCCCGCCGGAGCCGGCTCTGGGAGGGGCAAAAAACGCCAAGGCTGTGTAGTCCTGTTGGTGCAGTTGTTTCCCCTGGCCTCACAGAGAACGCCTCCGCGCCTCCGCGTCTCCGCGTCTCCGCGTCTCTTCTTCCCCGATCTTCTCTGCGCCCTCCGCCCCTCCAGCGTCTCAAGAGTCGCAAGGTTCCAAAAGATACCGCCTCGGACAAGACATCCCGCGCTCGGCCGCCGTACAGTCCGCCGCCATGAACCGAGTCCTGGCGGCTGTCACGCTCGCATCGCTCGCGGCGCTCGTCGGTCCCGGCACACGAACGACCGCCTCAGGAGTGGCGGCGTTTGTCACCGGCGGCGGAGAATACGCCATACCACCTCCTAACGACATCCAGGCGCAGTTTGCCTTCGTCGCTCTCGCGAGCGCGGACGGCGATGCAGTCGGGGTGTTCCGTCATCGCGGGACGGTCCAGGGTCTGACCTTCGATTTCAGCGGACGCGTGACCTGCCTCAGCGTCGACCCGGTCAACAACCGGGCGTGGATCGGCGGGGTCGTCACGAGAAACCGATCGACCCATCCCTTGCTCACGACGCCGATTCATCAGGTCGGCCGCGACATCTGGTTCCGCGTCGTGGATTACGGATCCGTTCACTCGACCGTCGCGGACAGGACGACGTTCGTCGGGTTCGAGAGCCCGACGATTCCTTCGTCCCAGTTCTACTGCGACACCATGCCGTGGCCGCCGGGGGATGAGCGGACCTGGGAGGTCGCCGGGTTCGTGAGGGTCAGTCCCTAGGCGTCGGACGGCGCGAGCCTGGTGCTGCGTCGGAAACTGGCAGGCGGCGCTCCGAGCTGCCGCCGGAAGGCCCGCGTGAAGTGGCTCTGATCGGCGAAGCCGGCGGCGAGCGCGATCTCGGCGATCGGCGTATCGGTCGACGCGAGCCGCTCCGCCGCCCAGTCGAGCCGCAGCCGTCGCGTGTACGACGCGACTGACAGGCCCTGATGGCGCCGGAACGTGCGCACCAGGTGTCCCGGATGCACTCCGGCGATTCCGGTGAGCGTCGCGAGATCCGGGGGGTCGAGGACGTGCGCCTGGAGGTAGTCGATGACCCACCGGAGCCAGAGGGGCGGACGCCGCCGTCCGGACGCCCGTCCCTCCATTCGTACCGCCGACGCGAGAAGCTCGAGCGCCAGCGCCTCGATCGCAAGCGGGGACGTCGCGTCGGGATAACGGATCTCAGCCGAGAGACGCCGGGCAAGCGTGTGCGGGAGCGGCGCCTGAACGTGGTTGATGTCGGTCAGCAGAGTCCCACACGCGCGCTGTGTCTCAGCCCGCGCGATCGGATCGGGTTGGACGATGAGCACGCGAGCGCCAGCCGGGCCGAAATGATTCCCGTGTCGCTGGCCCGCAGGCTCCGTGAGCAGCATACCTGGCGTGCTTTCTCGCGGGCGTCCGCCCATCACGGAGTCCCAGCCCCCGCCGAGCGTTACCGCGACGACGGTGCGATCGTGATGGTGAGGCTCCAGGACGAGCCCCGGTGGAAACCAGACGTCGCTCACGAGGAAGCCGCCGTGATCCGCGTTTCGGAATCGCGGGCTGCCAAGAGATACCGGGTCGGAGCGTCTGGCCACGGGCGGATCCTGCAGCGAAACCGTAGCGCGGACAACTCTTGATCCGCAAGGGACGTCCGGCGCGGGACGAAAGACCAGAATGCCAGCACGAAGCGTGTGACTTTTCCCTGATCGCCCGGCGCACACGGGCGAGTCGTTACAATTGATCTCCCATGGCGGATCAGGATCCCTCGCCATCGCTCGTCTTTCATCCCTCGGCGCGGCGCATCGTCCGGTTCGGGGCGTTCCGCATGGACCTGACCGACGGCACGCTGTGGCGCGAGGGAGAGGAGATCCGCCTCCCACCCAGGGCGCTGGCGTTGCTGCAGCATCTGGTCGAGCGCGCCGGCCGGGTCGTTACGAAGCAGGCGCTGATGGACGCCGCCTGGAAGGACGCCCACGTCAGCGAGACGTCTTTGACCGAGGCGATCGGTGTCGTTCGTCAGACGCTCGGCGACGATCCGCAGCAGCCGCAGTTCATCCAGACGGTCCACCGCCGCGGGTATCGCTTCGTCGCCCCCATCGCGGTCGATGGCGCGCAAAGTCCTGCCGCGATGCGGATGGCGCCCGGCGCCGAGTCGCAGGAAGGGCGCAGGCGTCTTCCTGGACTTCTCGTCGGGGCGCTAGTGACGTTGGTCCTGCTTGGCGCCGCAGCGATCGTGTGGCTCGGGCCCTGGCGTCGCGGGGCCGAGCGCGTGACGCGCGCCAGCATCACGCTTCCTGCCGACCAGGCGCCGGCGCCCGGCCTGAACGCCCATCCAGTCGTGGCCATTTCCCCGGATGGCGAGCGCATCGTCTACACCGCTGGCTCGACCGGTTCGTATCAGTTGTTCCTGAGGCGGATGGACCAGTTCGAGGCGACGCCGATCCCCGGCACGCGCGGAGGGCACGGCCCGTTCTTTTCGCCTGACGGCCGCTCCGTCGCGTACTTCCAGGAAGGCGCGCTCAAGCGCGCATCGCTCGACGGCGGCGAGATCAGCACGATCGCCTCGGCCCCGGGCGGCTTCGGCGGGACGTGGCTTGAGGATGGCACGATCGTTTTTGCGCCCGAAG
>Ga0187893_10013511_pt1 | contig 11342 bp, 8 predicted proteins | sample MA1701074metaG_FD_139574 | JGI IMG/M metagenome (GOLD analysis project Ga0187893, IMG submission 139574) | White microbial mat communities from a basaltic lava cave in the Kipuka Kanohina Cave System on the Island of Hawaii, USA - MA170107-4 metaG ...
ACTCTTCCTCGACGAGATCGGCGACCTCAGCGCCATGACGCAAGCCAAGCTGCTACGCGTGTTGCAAGAACGAGAAATCACCAGAGTCGGTGGAGTGCAAGCCATCAAGGTAGATGTACGCATCGTGGCGGCGACGAACAAGAATCTCGAGGAGCTCGTTCGTAAAGGGCACTTCCGCGAAGACCTCTACTACCGCATCAACGTCATAGCACTGTATTTACCCCCACTCCGGGAACGCGGCGAAGACGTTCCCCTCCTCGCCAAACATTTTCTGGCCAAACGAATCGAAGAAGAAAGCCGGCCGCCCCAAGAGTTTTCCAAAGATTCTGTTGATCTTCTCTCCCGCTATCCCTGGCCCGGCAATGTACGAGAGATGGAGAATATCATCGAACAGGCGTTTATATGGTCCAAAGGATCGGACACCATCACCCCCGAACATCTCCCGAGCATTCTCAAGAACGACACGCGCTCCTCTTCACTCCGCGACGACACACTTGCCGGGAGGCTGTCGCTGGAAAAAGCCGTGATGGAATTCGAGCGGGAAATTATCTTGGATGCCCTCAAGCGAACGAACTACATCCAAACCCATGCCGCCAACCTGTTGGGAATCAGTCGCCGGATGCTCAAATACCGCATGGACACACTGGGAATTGGTCGACCCGATCAGGAAGCCAGCGCCGAACCTCCGGCCGTAGTGCAGGAATAGCACAACAGCTCCCCCACTGCGTCTTTTTCGCACAGTTTGGTACCGCCTTCCCGCTGATGTACGTAGAGTTTCGTTCGAGAAAACTACATATGGGTTTCAATCATGCGTCAGCCACATTCCATTGGGATACGGGCTCTAACCATCTGAAAAGGAATAAGAATTGCTTTACATCGTAAGTAATTAGCGGTAGAAGATACCCTTATGAATCTATCTGTGACTCCTGAGCCGGTAAAGAGTAAGCCGACCTTGCTCGTGATTGACGACGAGGCAGGACCTCGTGATGCGCTACAAGTGATTCTCCGCCCCTTTTTCAATATCCAGGCAGCGGAATCAGCCAGTGCGGCGATTGATGTCCTGAACTCCCATCCGATCGACATCATCACACTCGATCAGAAGCTTCCTGATCGCCAGGGCATTGATCTCCTTCAGGACATCAAGCATCACCACGCTGATGTTGAGGTCATCATCATCACCGGATACGGCAGCTTGAAGTCCGCCATGGAAGGCATACGCCATGGCGCCGCCGGCTACCTGCTCAAGCCTTTCAACGTCACGGAATTGCTTTCCCTCATCAACCAGACACTCGAAAAGAAACAACGGCTCGATTTTCTCAGACGTTTCATCGGGACATCGACCGGGCTCTGGGGATCAGAAACTGACTGCGCCCAAACGTGGCAAGAACTACGCACAGGATACCAGGCGATTGGAAAACCGACGGTAGACCGTTCGTCCAGTTCCGAATCCATGCCGGACCTACTCCCTCTGCTCTCCGACCTGCTTGAAGCTAAAGATCGCCAATTGCTCAACCACTGCAGCAGAGTCAGTTTCTACGCCACTCTCTTGGCCAACCGCATCAACCTGACACTCGCTGAACAGAAATCGTTGGCGCTGGGAGCGTTCCTCCACGACATCGGCAAGATCGGGCCTGAAACCTATCGGTTTGCTGACGATGAGATCGCTGCGACCGGGGAGACTGTCGGCAATCGGCACCACCCGGAGCAGGGTGCGAAACTCGTGTTATCGCTCGCTCTTCCGGCTGAGGTGGGGCAGATTATCGCCTATCACCATGAACGGTGGGATGGCTCAGGTTATCCATTTGGCCTTCAAGGAGAAGGCATCCCTCAACTGGCCCGCATTGTCTGTCTAGCCCAAACGTTCGACCACATGACCGCGGAACTTCCAGGCCGGACACCCCTCTCGATCGATGATGCCTGCCAACAGATGCTTTCCTATGCCGGCACCCATTTCGAACCGAAGTTGACCGAACTTTTTGCACGCGTAGTTCAGGAATGTAAGGCATCCCTTCCTGCCATGGCGATGGCGACTACTCCGACCGACCGATCCGACTCGTAGCCCGCTGGCTTTTTGGCAGGTTAAGACTCAGGTCAAGGCTGAGAAAAAGAAGAATCTGATCTTCGCGCTCAACCTTAACCTCGACCTCAACCTACTTCAGCTCACTCATTCAGACCGCTTCCCCTTCGCCCCCGCGATAAGTTCCGCTGCCGTTTCACGCACTTTTTTCGTAATGGTCGGGCCGCTCAACATTCGGGCGATTTCCTCTTCCCGCCCCATCCCCTTGAGCGTTCTGACCGATGTGGATGTCCGTTGACTCTCCAGTCCCTTTTCTACAAGCAGATGATGCTCCGATTGGGACGCGACCTGAGGAAGGTGGGTGATGCAAAACACTTGATGGAACGCTCCGAGCTTGCGCAACCTCGTTCCCATGGCTGCGGCAACTGCTCCACCCACTCCCGTATCGATTTCGTCAAATACCAGGACCGGAACCTGGTCCATCTCGGCCAGCACCGTCTTGAGCGCCAGCATGATTCGCGAGAGTTCCCCGCCGGACGCTACGCGACCCAATGGTCTCGGCGGTTCACCGGGATTGCTTGAAAGAAGGAACTCCACTCGATCACGTCCAGCCGGTCCGAGCTCCTCGGACGACTCATTGCTCGAGACCGTGACCTGAAAGATTGCCTGCTCCATTTTCAACGCTGCCAGTTCCGCTCCCACAAGTGTCGTCATCCGCTTGGCCGCGTCAATTCGCTTCTTAGACAGCTGCTGTGCCTGCGTGTGGAGACGACGGGCCTCTTCGTCCAGCCGCGCGGTCAATTCAGTAATTCTTTCTTCACGATTGTCCAACGACTGAAGCTCCTCCTGCGCCAATCTGCCCGTCGCTATGATTGCCTCAACCGACCCTCCATACTTCTTCTTCATTCGTTGGATCAGGTCGAGTCGGTCCTCCACGACAGACTGTCGGTCAGGATCGGCCTCTAACTGTTGTGCATAGTCGCGCAATCGCCCGGCAAGTTCTTTGAGTTGGATTGCCGAATCCATAACAGTCTGTCCACAATCGCCCATCGTCGGATCGGTCTGAGCCAGCTCTGCAAGGGTTCGGCCGATCCTCCCTAGCCTAGGGAGAACGGCCTGCTCTTCCTCCTGCAACTCAACTTGGGCCTCGTGGGCCAATTCCCTGAGCCTGTGCGCATGTATCAATCGCTGTCGCTCGCTACGGAGCTGCTCTTCTTCATCAGGCAGCAGCCCGGCTTGTTCGATCTCCTGAGCCTGAAATCGCAACATATCTTCACGTCTTGCACGATCGACGACGTCACTCTGCAAGGCATCCAGCTGCGCGCGGAATTCCTTCCATGCCTGGTAGGTTTGCTCATACCTCCCGCGTAGCTCGTAGAGGCGCCCAAACGCATCGAGAGCATCTAACTGTTTGGCGGTAGCCAATAGCGATTGCTGCTCATGCTGGCCATGGATATCGACGAGAGTGCCCCCAAGCTCTTCGAGCACGCGCAGGGGACACAGACTACCGTTGACGTACACTCGGTGGCGGCCCGATCGAGAGAGTACGCGCCGAAGAATGAGTTCTGACTCGTTCCGACCAATGATGTCTTGTAACCGCAGGCGTTGAAGGAGTGGATGGGTGTCCGCCAGGTGGAAGGCCGCTTCAAGCTGAGCCTCGTCTTCTCCCGAACGGATCTGGTCGGTCGAGGCCCGCCCGCCGACCAAGAGGGCGATCGCATCAATGAGAAGAGATTTACCGGCCCCGGTCTCCCCGGTCAGGACTGTAAACCCGGACTGGAATTGAAGACTGAGTTGCTCAATGAGCGCGAAATTAACAATGCGCAACTCGGCGAGCATTGCGGCAGGTGACTACAATCCTTAGGCTGAACCGGCTGGTTGTGCCAGCAGTGAATCGATCATGTCCTTAAACTGCCGCTTCGGTCTCGCCCCAACGAGTTTCTCCACGACCTGTCCGTTCTTGAAAAACAGAATGGTCGGGATACTCATCACCTGATAGCGGCCTGCGACTTCAGGGTTTTCATCGGTATTGAGCTTCCGTACCTTCATCTTTCCCGCATACTCTTTGCTCAACTCCTCTACGACCGGAGCGACCATCTGACAAGGACCGCACCAGACGGCCCAGAAATCTACCATCACGAGTTCAGAGGCCTTCATGACCTCTGCATCCCACGTTGCATCTTCGACCTTCAATGCATCACCTGCCACGTCGCATTCCTCCTTCGATGAGAACACAATAACAGTTGAAGCCGGGGTGGTATCGTATACCAGCCCTCTTCGAGGAGTCAAATCCGACGGACCGGCGCATGACATTACCGGGGCCGGCGGAATAAGCGACGCGCGGGACGGGCGAGAAAGACAATGGTTCGATGTCCGAGATTCGATTTTTTTGAACTTCGAACCTCAGGTTTCGCGTGTCTCGCATAAAAATCTGTTCATCGTCCATACCCATCCATCTCAGGCTGAGGCAAGTTTGATTGTGTCATTCCATACGGACCTCCAGGCACAGCCCAGGGAAGACCTTTTTCCCCTATCAGCAGGGGGCCGAGGATACTTCGAACCACCGCCGTGCCGAAACTATCTGTCCAGCCGATCCCGGTCAGGCTCAACATGAAGCTATACTGCTGGCGATCGGGGAACTGGAGATAATAGAGCCCAAACGACCAACACTTGCAGGGATTCTGATAGAGGGCGACGACATCGAACTCAGAACTCTTGCCGACCATCACATCGTAGTAGGTCTTCGCACCGACCGTCCAGCCCCAGGGTGTGCGAAATGCTCCCGCCGCTGTGACGAATTGAACCTCAGGAGTCGGGGCATAGACCTCGTTGAATGAAATTGGATTCCACACGTCGCCACGACGTACACGATTGCCTTCGTTCGTGTAACGTTGGCCCACTTCGAGATACCAGTAGTTGGACTGCTGAACCCGGAAGCTGGAATTGAATTGAGTCATGGAGGATCGATAGGGATCGAAAAATGCGTCGATGGTCAGATACTGGTTCGTGGCAGGCTGTTGACTGGGCACGAGCCCGGCGCCTGGGCCAGACGAGCCATCCGCTAACTGAACTGGTGTTAGCTTCGGGGCCGTATTGCCGATCACGGCCCGCATCCAGAGATCGGAAAATTTCTTTCCGTCAACGGGCACCGTCGCCGGCTGCAGCGGTTGCGTAATCGATCCGGCCAGTGGGGGCACGCCGGGTGTGAAGTTCCGTGCGCTCGTTTGCACCCCGTCCATGTGATAACTCTGGGCCAGTGTCAGGTCGAGCCAATTAAAGCTGCGGTTGCCATCTTGTTCCAGCAACCGGTTGCGGAGCGCATAGGTCATCAAGTTTTTCTTCGGCAGGTCGTCCACCTGATCGATCTGAGTAATTTGTGACTGGTTCGTCGACGGGACATATTCATAGATGACGCTGGGTTCAACCGTATGCAGCAAGGTATTCCCCTCGCTCGTTCTGAAGCGGCGGCTCAGCTTCGACGTTGCATTAAGCCCCGCCCAAAAGGTCTCGCGATGCTGGTTTTCAGAATTGTCCACCCCGTGCGTGTAGTACACTTCGCGCACCTTCACTTGGGGGGTCAGCCCCACGATGTGGCCGATATTCAGCACGTCCGTCGATAGTCCAGGCAGAATATCTATTCGATCCTGGGCAAATCCCTGTTCACGATAAAAGTTCACGAAATTCGTATCCCCGCCCAGCAAGACCGGCGAATTGAATAGTTGGAGATACGGGAGACTGTAGCCGATTTCCGGCAAACGCTGAAACGTATCCGGTCCCCCCGATTGCAGCGGCTGCAGGTATTGACCGAGCAGGTAGGTCTTTCCGTAAGCCAAACGTTGATTCAGAAAAAAATTCGAGTCGTTACTGGGAAGGGCCCTTTGGACCCCCGAGTTGCTCAGTTGCTGCAGATAATTCCGGTCCGTTACCAAGTTCGCCTGAACACGAAGCAATAAGTCCGGCGTGAATTGCTGTATATGGGTCCCCCTGATTAGAGCTCGATTCTGCTCCGTATCTTGTCCCGTCTGGCTCGCGCCGGATACACTCGACGAATCTGTCTGGTGCAAGGCGCTGACAAACCACTGTCCCCTCGACATCCGATCCAGAATATAACGATATTTGAAATCGCTCCCATAGCCGAGGTTGCTGTAATACGAGGGAGTAATCATCAAATCCTGGCTAGGGTTGATGGCCCAAAAGAAGCTTTCCTTAACGTGCACACCAAAACGACTGTCCCACCCGACGACGGGAATGAGAAACCCAGTGTGTCGTCTGGAGAGCGGATACGTCCCCGCGGGAATCGGAACCACAGGAACATCGTTCACGCAGAACCATCCACTCTTAAACGCCACTTGGTCACCGGCATGCAGGTCAAGATCCTTGAACTCGAACCGCCAGGCCGGCGTCTCACCCTTCTGCGCATCGCAGTTCGTAAACCGGCCCTCTTTCACCCGATAATGGTCCTCTGAAAACCGCTGTAAGAGCCGCCCCTCCACCGAGGTATTCGTGGATTTGAGATGCGCCCGTCCATGCGTGACCACCCCAGCCTCAGTATTGACGTTCAGTTCCAACCGCTCCGTCACAAGATCGGCTTTGGGATCGGTGAGCCGGACGTGGCCCGTGGCAATCAATACGCCAGGCAAAGTCTGGATGGTCATATGGTCGGCCGTCAGACGCAGAGCTCCCTGCTTGACCACCACCGAGCCATCGGCTTCATAGACTTCTGATTCCTGCAGATACTCGATTCGATCTGCCGTGATATCGAGCGGGGGCCCCTCGGAAGATGTCGTCGTCCCTGCAGCATCTCCGGTGTGTGGAAGCAGTATCCCCAGCATCAACCAACCAACCAGGCATATCCACTGCCGCGTCGCGATTCCCGCCATGTCAGCCCCGAAGCGGCGAAAGCCCACAGCCACGGAGCCATGCCTTGCACTCTCCCACAAGCATGAGCGATCCCGTCACACATACCAGACCGTCCCGCGTCGCCAACCGTCTGGCCAGGGCCATCGATTCGCTGAGCGACGGCACGACGTGCGGATGAGGCAGCAGACCTTCGAGCGAGGCTCGGAGTTCTTGCGCAGTGGCAGAACGTGGAAGATCCGCCTGCGTCAACACCACCTCATCGACACGGTCCTTCAGCTGTGTAATGAAGCCTCGATGATCCTTGTCGCGCATCATCCCAAGGACAAGGACTACAGGGCGGGACGGATGAGCATGGTCAGAACGCGTGAGGAAGTCGGCCAGGGCCGTTGCGGCAGCAGGATTATGCGCGCCATCCAGCAGAATGGTGGGATAGTGATCGACCACTTCCAATCGTCCAGCCCAGTCGACCAAACCCAGGCCCGCTCGTACCGCCTCGGCCATGATAGCAATGCCCTGAGGAGCCGCCGCTTCCAGCAACGCCAGCGCACAGGCGGCATTATCCAGTTGGTGGCGACCCTCCAGGGCACAAGTCAGTCCGTCATACTGCATGCCCAGCCCGCGGTAGGAAAACCGTTGCGGCCCCTCTCCCTCTGTGCGAAAGTTCTCATTTATCCGGAACACCGGGGCCTGCCGCTCTTTTGCCACATGTTCGATCGTCTGCCACGCGTCATTTTCGAGACGGCCCACCACCACCGGCACCCCCGCTTTGATAATGCCGGCCTTCTCAAAAGCGATCGCTGAACATGTATTCCCCAAATATTCCTGATGATCGAGGGAAATCGTCGTCACCGCACAGGCCATGGGCGTCACCACATTGGTGGCATCAAATCTTCCACCTAAGCCAACTTCCAACACAGCCACATCAACCCCTGAATCAGCAAAGTGCTGAAAGGCCATCGCCGTCGTATATTCGAAGAAGGTCGGCGACAGGTCCGGTTGGCAGAAAGTCTGAAGCTGTTCCGTCAATTGTGCCACCCGCGACTCAGCGATCATCTCGCCGTTCACCCGTATCCGCTCCCGAAACTCCACAAGATGAGGCGAGGTATAAAGCCCCACTCGATACCCTGCCGCTTGTAACATCGCGGCGGCCATGGCTGCGGTGGAGCCCTTTCCATTCGTGCCCGCGATATGCAGAGTGCGATACCGGTTCTGCGGCATGCCGAGGCGCACCATCAATGCCGTCATCGTCATAAGCCCCAATTTAATCCCATGCTTTTGCAGACGATATAAATAGGCTACGGCAGAGGAATAGGTCATGGTGTAACCAGGCAGGAAGGAGGCTAGCCGGGATTCTTCGTGAACGTCGTGACGAGGCAATTGAGATCGAAGCCCACTGAAACTTCTCGCATGCGAGGACGACACAGACATACTCCAAGGCGTTCGTCGAAGAGCCCGATCGAAAAGAGGCTCGCTCGGCAAGAGGGTCGGCTTCCGCAGTAGACGGTCATGAAGGGTCCCAGCTAAAAGTGGGCCACGAGGGTGCTTAACGTTTCTTTCAACTGTTTGCGCTCCACGATCATATCGATCATGCCATGCTCCAACAGAAACTCCGCTCGCTGAAACTGATCCGGCAACTGCTGTTTTATGGTCTGCTCGATCACGCGTGGACCGGCAAAACCGATCAGCGCTTTCGGTTCGGCCAGAATCACATCGCCCAACATGGCAACGCTCGCGGTGACGCCTCCGAACGTGGGATCGGCTAACAGGCAAATAAACGGGAGTTTGGCTTCGCCCAGTTTCGCGACAGCGGCAGAAGTCTTGGCCATCTGCATCAGAGAGAGAATCCCCTCTTGCATCCGGGCTCCTCCGGAGGTCGTGACCAAAATGACCGGCAATCTGGCCTCCAATGCACGATCGATCGCCCGGCAGATCTTTTCCCCGACGACCGACCCCATGCTGCCCCCCATAAAACTGAAATCAAACAGGCAGAGCACCACACGACGGCCGTTCATCATCCCTTCGCCGGTCATCATGGCATCTTTTCGGCCGGTTTTGGCCTGGTGCGTCTTCACACGATCCTTGTACGATTTCGTGTCCTGAAAATTCAGCGGGTCCTGGGGACCGATCTCCGCATCCCACTCTTTGAACGTCCCGAGGTCGACCAAGAGCGCAATGCGCTCCATGACAGAAATCGGGAAATGGTAGTCGCACTTCGGGCAGACCTTACTATTGCGCTCGACTTCTTTACGATAGACAATTTCCCGGCAGTGGTTACACTTGAGCCACATCCCCTCCGAAATCTTGGATCGCTTTGGAGGTTCAGGCTCAGTCGTTTTCTGTTTCTTAAACCAGGCCATTGTGCGCTCCTCCTGGAGCCTGTCCGCCCGCGTGCCCTCGCCACCCGTGGAGCGTGTCTCGTTATGGCGCGAGACTCGTGAGAGCAACAGGGCGGGCCGGAAGTTCTAGTTTTGCGAGTCTCGCTGAGTACTCACCAACGACGGACTAAGAGGCCGGCAGAATATCATAGCCGCCCCCATGACGCACGTAGATTTCCCTTCGGTGAAGATGATGGTGAGATGTCAGAAGAGCTGGCTGCCGAAGGCGATATTGAACATCATCGTGAGTCCGACGACAACGCTCCCAACACTCGCCAGCCCCTGGACTGCGAGAAAAACAGGGCGCCCGATGTTCAGTGACCACAATACCGGAAGGCTTACGACTATTCCAACCAGCACCATCCCCATGATCGAGCCAAGCCCGAACACCGCGATATAGGTAAGCCCCTCCAACACCGACCGCGCAGACGACAGCACGATCAACAACAACGCCGCCGACCCGGCCAGACCATGGGCCATGCCAATACAGAATGGTCGAGCGGAATCACGCCACCAGTGTATATGTCCGTGATCCTCGGCCAGCGCATGACTATGCAGGTGCACGTGCCGCTCACCGTCATGGTCGTGTGCATGCGCATGCCAGCGTTCTCGAACCAATCGCACCCCCAGTATCCCTCCGAGAAATACGAGCATGGCGCCGACGCCGAACTCGGCCGCCAGCGCAAAGGGTTCAGGAATCGTCACGCGAAGCATCAACACCACCGCCCCAACCAGCAACAGCACGATCGTATGTCCAAGTCCCCAGCTGAATCCAATCATGCCGGAGGCGCGGAGTGAAGGTCGTTGCGCCAGCACTGTGGATACGGCAGCCAAATGGTCCGTATCCAAAGCATGGCGAAGCCCCAACACCAACCCGAGTCCTAAAATGGTCAGGAATTCAGTATCCAGCATGAGCGATCATTCAGGATTGGCATCTGCGGCACAGATGCAGTCCGCACGATGAGACCTCAACCGCCTCGCGCGTGCATTTCGAGACGTGGATTTTCGCGAAGTTTCTCAATACCGATAAACCCTCCGACACGCAACCCGTCCCGCTCGAGCGCCTTCCGCTCTTCTGCGCCTCGATCGCGGCGCCCTTCCCAGCCGGTACGGATCAAGGTCCGCATTTCATCATCCGAGGCACCGGCGCGAAGAGCCTTGCGCAGATCCGTTCCCGTCGTCGCGTATAGACATCGATACCACATGCCGTCTGCGGTCACCCGGCTGCGGTCGCACGTCGCGCAGAACGGCGCGGTCGTCGAAGGAATAATCCCAAAGGTCGTCCCATCCGGCAGCAGAAATCGCTGCGCCGGCGCAGCGCCCCGTTCAGATATCGGCTCGCTCGTCCCATAGTGCGCGCTCAGCAGGGTCAGCATCGCAGCTTGGGAGAACACTTTTTCCTGAGACCACTCGTTCGCACCGCCGACGTCCATGTATTCGATAAACCGAACCTCCGCCTGCACCTGCTTGCCAAACTCGATCAGATCGACCAACTCATCGTCATTGAACCCCCGAATTGCCACCGTATCGAGCTTTAAGCCGGTGAATCCCGCCTGAGCTACCGACTCAATCCCTTCTATCACACGCGCAAACTCATCATGGCGGGTCAGTTGAAGAAATCGTTCAGGTTTCAGCGTATCGAGGCTGACCGTGATGCGGTGCAGCCCTGCTTCATATAGCGCCTCAGCATGGTCCGTCAGAAGAATGCCGTTCGTCGTGAGCGCGATATCCGTCACTCGCCGGTTTTGAAGCAACAGGCGAATCAGCTGAGGCAAATTGCGTCGAAGCAACGGCTCCCCGCCGGTCAACCGCACGCGATCCACACCGAGGTCCGTGAAATAGCCGGTCAGGCCCGCCATTTCCTCATGAGTCAATACATCTTCGCGCGGCAACCAGATATAGTCCTCTTCCGGCATACAATACTTGCAGCGGAGATTGCATCGATCCGTCACGGACAAACGCAAACTGCGAAGCGGCCTGCCGAAGGTATCGCCGACTGGCGCCACAGAATCGCTAGCTACTGATGGATTTAACACCATCCCCCTTGCCTCAGACAACGATTCACACCTTATCCCTCACACATCCTACGG
>Ga0187893_10013512_pt1 | contig 11342 bp, 8 predicted proteins | sample MA1701074metaG_FD_139574 | JGI IMG/M metagenome (GOLD analysis project Ga0187893, IMG submission 139574) | White microbial mat communities from a basaltic lava cave in the Kipuka Kanohina Cave System on the Island of Hawaii, USA - MA170107-4 metaG ...
CGTTTACGTGCTGCAGAGCATCCCTCTCCCTAGTCAGTCGTACGTCGGCGTGACCGATCACCTGAAGCGTCGACTCGCCAAGCACAATGCCGGCCTGTCACCCCACACCGCGAAGTACCGACCTTGGCGAGTCGTCGTAGCGGTCCAGTTCGAGGATGACGCGATGGCCGTTCGTTCGAGCGTTATCTCAAGTCCGGCTCGGGTCATGCGTTCCTGAAGCGGCACTTCTGGCCATCCGCTGAAGGACCGAGGTTCTAAAGCCGTTCAGTACGCCCCACCACCCTCCGGCGGCGCAAGTCGCTGGGGCGCAAGCGCGGCGGCGCACGCCGCGCGGGAGGCCGCAGGAAACGGCACGCGAACTGCGGCCTTTTGTGCCAGAAATGTGCCACGTGGGGACCTCCGGCTTTCTGGCAGGAGGTCAGATCTCTCCGCCGTGCGCTCGCGCAAGCGCTTCAGCGAGGCGGCCGGCCGGAAACTCGGCGTCGAGGCGGCGCGCATCGAGACGCATCTCCTTGCTCTGCTCGTCGTCCTGGAGAACCGCGCGCGGGAGGAGGTCGAGAAGTCCGACCGGCCCGTCTTCGCCGCGCCGCGCGCCCCGACGGAGGAGGAGCGCCGCGAGGCGCTCGCGTTCCTCCGCGAGCCGGACGTGCTCTCGCGGATCGCCCGCGACCTCGACGCTCTCGGCTGCGTCGGCGAGGAGCCCGCCAAGCGCCTGGCCGCCCTCGTAGAGCGTCCGGGCAAGCGGCACCTCGTCCCATTGACCCAGGATCACCTTGCACAGCGGGATTGCGGCTCCGAATGGGGCCGCACCAAAACGTGAATCACAGTCGCCGCGCGTATTTTTGGAGATCCGCGGCGGCACGATGGTACGCGCGGGACGCTTCGAGCGACTCCCGTCGTACCTCGATGAGCGACCGCTCCGCGTCGAGAAGCTCCAGCGTGGACGCCTCCCGGCCCTGGTAGGCCGTGCTCACCAATTCCAGCGATCGCTCCGTCGAGGGGATGAGCGTCTTACGATAGACGTCCAGGCGCTCCCTCAGGGACCGGAGTTCCCGGAACCGGGCCGCAAGCTCCGCCAGCGTGCGCGTGAGCTCGGCGAGAATCTCGCGCTCCGTCTGCGTCAGTTCCGCGCGGGCCGCATCGATGGCACCGGACCTCCTGTCGAAGATCGGGAGCGGAAGATCGATGCCCAAGTCCACGGTGTTCTGGTCCGTCGCCGCGTAACGGCGGTACGCCGCGCTGAGGTTGAGGACAGGCCATCCGGCCGCCTCTGCCTCGCGCACTTTGCCCTGCGCCACGGCCCGCAACGCTGCCCACCGCCGGGCGAGCGGCGAATCCTCCAGTATCAGCCGCTCCAGCTCTTCGAAGCTGATTTCGATCGCCGGCAGGGCCATATCTCCGTTGACCGCGCGTATCTGAAGTTTGCGGTCGCCGATGGCTGCGCCCAGCGACAGCATCGCCTGGTCCCGGATCGACTCGGCGTCCAGCACGCGGATCGAGGCGCGTCCGGCATCCACATCCGCCCGCACGACCTCGCGTTCCGCGATGTCTCCGGCGTCAAGCCGGGTCTTGGCGAGTTCATGGAGCTTCTGGGCGATTTCCTGCTCCCTTCGTGACAGGACGAGTCCTTCCTGAGCGAAGAGCGCGTCCGCGAACGCCTGAGCGACCCGCACGCGAAGCTCACGCTGGGCGACTTCCCACTCGGCCTCCGCGAGGCGGAACTCCTCCTCCGCTCGCGCGACAGCCGCGCCTCGTTGATTCCCGAGGAAGATGGGATAGTTCAGCCCGATGACATCCTGCGCCTGATCGCCGCCGTTATCGCGCTCGGAGGAGGGCGTGATGCTCTCGCGCCCAACCCTGAGTGTGGGATTCGGCCACGTCTTTGCCTGTTCGAGGCGCCCCTTCGCGGCGGCAACGGCGTCTTTGCGCGCCGCGAGGTCGGCGCTGAGCGATTCGGCCAGCGCGAACGCCTCGTTGAGCGTCAGGTCCTTCGGGTCCGCGGGAGTCTCGGCGGGCTTCGATCGGCTGATGATCTCCACGAAGGGTACGTCGGGCCGAAGGTTCGGCGCGCCGCATCCGGCAACCAGGACGAGCGCCACGAGCGCCTTACGCATGCTGGATCTCCTCCTTCTTCCCGAACTTGCCGTAGAGAGTGGGTAGGACGATGAGGTTGAGAAGCGTCGACGTGATGAGTCCGCCGAGGATCACCACCGCCAGGGGCGACTGGATCTCGTTGCCGGGCTCATCACCCGCCACGGCGAGTGGCACCAAGGCCAGACCCGCGCAGAGCGCCGTCATCAGGATCGGGCTCAAACGCTCAAGCGACCCGCGGACCACGGCCTCTTCGAACGACGCGCCTTCGACCTCCTGCAGATGGCGGTAGTGGTAGAGAAGCATGATCCCGTTGCGGACCGCGACCCCGAACAGCGTGATGAACCCGATGAGAGAGGCGATGGAGACGACGCCCCCGGCGATCCAGACGGCACCGACCCCGCCTATGAGCGCCAGCGGCAGGTTCACCATAATGAGCACCGCCGGCCGCATCTTACCGAATGCCACGCAGAGCAGGATGAAGATCCCCGCCACGGTTCCGATGCTCAGGAGCAGAATGAGCCGCGACGCCGCCTGCTGACTTTCGAACTGGCCGCCGTAGACGACGTAATAGCCCTCCGGGAACTTCACCTGTCGGTCAACCTGGCTCCGAATCTCCGCGATGACGCTGCCGAGGTCCCGCCCCGAAACGTTTGCCTGGACGACGATCTTGCGCTGCACGTTCTCGCGGCTGACCGAGTTCGGTCCGCGCGACGATTCGACCCGTCCGAGCAATCGGAGCGGGACCTTCACACCGCGAGGCGTGTCGACGAGCGCGTTTCTGATCCGCTCCTGATCGCCCCGGAATCTGGAGTCGAACCGCACAATCATCGAGTACGTCCGCTGCCCCTCGATTACCCGCGAGACCTCCTCGCCCATGAAGGCCATGTCGACGGCATCCCCCAGGTCCTTCACCTCGACGCCATAGCGGGCCAGCTGATCCCGATTCGGGTGGATCTTGACCTGCGGAATGTCCATCTGCTGCTCCACCATCGAGCTGCGGATGCCCGGCGTGGCCTTCACGATCCCGTGTATCTCGTTAGCCTTCCGGCGCAGGTCGTAGAGGTCCGTGCCGAAGAGCTTGATCGCGATGGCCGCTTCCGTGCCCGAAAGCATGTGGTCAATGCGGTGCGAGATGGGCTGCCCGACGGTCACCACCGTTCCCGGGAGGATCGAAAGCTGTGTCTCGATGTCCTTGATGACCTCATGCCGCTTCCGGCCTCCAGGCTTCAGGCGGACGTCCATCTCGCTGAAGTGGACACCTTCCGCATGTTCATCAAGCTCCGAGCGCCCCGTCCGACGCGCCGTCGATGCGACCTCGGGGATTCCCAGCAGGATCTTCTCCGCCATCCGGCCGATCTCGTTCGATTCGGAGAGCGCCGTTCCGGGCACCGTCTGGACCGTGACCGTCAGCGAACCCTCGTTGAACTCCGGCAGGAAGGTCGTCCCCAGCGACGGAATGGCCGCGACCGCGCCGACGAGCAGCGCCAGGGCGAGTGCGATGACCACCACGGGCCGCGCCACGACCCGCCGAAGATCCTTCTCGTAGCGCCGCTTGAGAAGACGAACGAGCCACGATTCCTCGTGCTTCTCCAGGAGCTTTCCCCAAGGGAGCAGATAGGCGCAGAGGACGGGTGTTAGCGTCACCGAGACGATGAGCGAGGCCAGGATCGAAACCACGAACGCGATCCCGAGAGGTTCAAACATCCGCCCCTCGATGCCCGACATGAAGAAGAGCGGCGTGAAGACGAGGATGATGATGAGCGTCGCGAAGACGATCGATCCCCGGACCTCGCGAGATGCATCGTGAATCACGTCCGCCACCGCGCGCCGCTCGCCAGGCGGCTTCCCCGCATTCAGCCTCAAGCGACGATAGATGTTCTCGACCACAATAATGGCGTCGTCGACGAGGAGCCCCACCGCGATCGTCATGCCGCCCAGCGTCATCGTGTTTACGGACAGGTCTAGCGCCTTCATGACCAGGACCGTGATCAGGAGAGAGAACGGGATCGCCAGCGCGGAGATGAGCGTGGTCCGGAAGTTCCAGAGGAAGAGGAAGAGGATCACCACGACGAGGATTCCACCGTCGCGAAGCGCCTTTCCGACGTTGTCCACGGAGACCTGGATGAAATCCGCCTGGCGGAAGATGTGCTTGTTGATCGCGATCCCCTTCGGGAGCTGTTTCTGAACCTCGTCGAGCGTCTGTTCGATCTTCCGCGTGAGTTCCAGCGTGTTGGCGTTGGGCTGCTTCTGGATCGACAGGATGACCGCGTCCTCTCCATTGACCGAGGCGTCTCCACGCGTTTCCTCCGGGCCGAACTGGACCTTGCCGACCTGACGGATCAGGATGGGAACGCCCGCCCGAATGGCCACGGTCGTTGCCTCGATGGCCGAGAGATCGGTGACGCGACCGAAGCCGCGGATGATGTACTCCTGGCCCGCCCGATCAAAGAAACCGCCCGAGAAATTCTCGTTCGATTTCTCCAAGGCTCTGGCGACATCCTCCAGCGTCAGCGCGTAGAACCGCAGGCGGTCCGGATCGACCATGATCTGGTACTGGCGCACGCGACCGCCGATCGGAACGACTTGGGAGACGCCCGCGATCGAAAGAAGCCTCGGTCGAGCCACCCAGTCCGCCGCCGCCCGCAGATCCATGGGGGAGGCGTCTTTGCCGGAGAGGCTCACGAGCATGATCTCACCCATGATCGACGACACGGGAGCCATGATCGGTTGATTGGCGCCGGGCGGCAGATTCGGAGCGACGAGTCCGAGTTTTTCGCTCACGAGCTGACGGGCCTGGTAGATGTCCGTGCCCCACTCGAATTCCACCCACACAATCGAGAGACCCGCCGCCGATGAGGAACGGACGCGACGGACGTTGGCTGCCCCGTTAAGCGCCGTCTCGATCGGGAAGCTGACCTGGATTTCCACCTCTTCGGGGGCCATGCCGTGGGCTTCCGTCAGGATCGACACGGTGGGCGCGGTGAGGTCGGGGAAGACATCCACGGGCATGCGCATCGCGACGGACGCGCCTCCCACGAGGACGAGAACCGCTATGGCCAGGACGATGAGCTTGTTCTTGAGCGACCAAGCGATGATGCGATCGAACATCGAAGCCTCCTAGTGGGGATGCCCGTGCGCCGCCGGCAACTGGCTCGACATGGAGGCGAGCTTGACGAGATAGGCGCCCTTGGAAGCCACCCGCTCGCCGTCTTCAAGCCCGCTCAGCACTTCGACCATTCCCCGGTCACGCGCCCCCAGCGTCAGCACACGCTTTTCGAATGACTCGCCTTCGGTCTGAACGTAGGCAACGGGGATCCCGTCCTCATCGAGGATCGCCGACTCAGGGATTGCCAGGACGCCCGACTTCTTGCCGATGTCGATCGACAGGTCCACAAAGTTTCCGATGCGCACGCCGTGTCCGTTCTCGAACTCGAAAATCACGCGAACGGTGCGGGTGTTCTCGTCGACCACGGAACCCACGTTGACATGCCGCCCGGCCTCGTGGCGGCGCTCGTTCCCGTGAAGCGTGAATGAAGCGGTCGCTCCCTGCGGAATCCTCGGCGCGTCGTCTTCGAAGAGATTCGCTTCCACCCAGACAAGGCCGAGGTCGATGATCGTGAAGAGCGGCGTCCCTGCCTCCACGTACGCGCCCGGTGTGGCCTTGACCTCGACGATCGTGCCCTTGAACGGCGATACGAGCGGAACCGACTCCATGCCCTTCAGGGTCCCTAGATCGCCTTTCATCTTCGTGACGGTCTCGGCCGACGAACGCGCCAGCTTGACCTCGAGTTCGGCGTCATCGACGTCGCGCTGGGATTTGGCCCTGTTCTCGAAGAGCTTCTTGACGCGATCGTATTCCTTCTCAGCGCGGTCGAGCCGCATCTGCGCCGCCGCGAGTTCGCGCTCGATCTGGAGACGGTTGATGGCGTAGGCCACGCCTTCGGGCCCTCGAAGGAGGGGTTGGATTGTTCCGACCGGGACCTGGGGGGCGACTTCCGCGCCGGGGAGCGGCAGACCCTCGCCGGGAGCGTCGTAGCGGCCGGAGACCGGCGCGACGATCACGACCTTGCGGTCGGGTCGCGGCCCCACCTGACCGGATGCCCGCATCGTGTCCATTAGATTGGTCCGCCCGACCCGCGCCGTCGCGAACGGCATCCTCCACTGCTGTTCCTTGAGGTAGCTGATCGCGCTGCCGCCTTCCTCTGCCTCCTTGGGAATCTCGGCCTCGGACGCAAAGACCGTCAACTTGCCCGCCGCGATCGTGTCCTCGATCTGCGGGCCTGAGATCCGAAGCGTCAGCTCATAGCAGCCCGACCTCGGGAACGTCAGCGTCGGAATCCAGATCCCTGGACGCGTCGGCGACTTGAGCTCCTGGCGGACCTCCTCCAGGCCCGCCGCGACGAAGGCGACCGTTCCTTCCGTGAGCGGGGTGAAGTCGGAGAGGCGCGTCAGGTGGGCCGCGAAGTTGGCCGGCTTTCCAGCGACGAGCTGCGGGAACTCGACGAAGAGTTCCGACTTCTCGGTCCAGATGGTGATGCTGACACCGCCCGGTCCGTCCCCATGGTTGTCCCTGGCACTCTCCTGTTTGCGGCAGCCGAACACCGTGAGAGCAAGACAGAGTGAGACGGCAAATGGACGCATCTTGACCTCCGTGTAGATTCAGAAAGCAAAGCGCGGAGGACTAGAATGCGGGAGGGGCCCGAGGTGAGCGATTATCGGCGAGGAATGGCTGGTGCGGACTCGGCTCGGGCGGGATGAAGATTGATTCGCCCACCAGAACGGGAAGGAATCGCGCTACGGAGCCTTCGGATATCAACGCAGATGAGGCAGGTTGCGCCCTGACGCCTGTCTGCCCGTGTTCGATCGCCGGATGGTCGTGGCTGGGTCCTTCTAACTCGGCATCGTGGTGGTCATCGGTCTCTGCGTCGCTGGCGTGGTCGGTGGCGAGGTGGACAGGTGCAGCCACCAAGCTAGCGGCGGCGTAGGCGAATAATGCCAAGAACGCAAGAAGCCGGTGAAGTCGCACTGGGGAGCGATTGTATGCGCATCCTGATAGGTGTCAACGCAAAGACGTCTATCTCGTCGATCCGTTTTCATCCGCTCACCCCTGATCCACGACGCCGATCCCCTCGAGCATCGCAACGAGCCGCGCAACCGCGAAGAGTGGATCACGGTCAAGGAAAACCCGCCGTGATCACGCCCGGCGTGGCGCCCGCGAACGCCATCAGGCGCCCGGCAATACGACACGGAACGTGCTGCCGCCGCCGGGCGGGCACTGCAGCTCGATCCGTCCCCCGGCCGCCTCCACCGCCCACTTCGCGATCGCAAGGCCCAGCCCGGCGCCGCCCTCCGCCCGGGCTCGCGACGAATCGATCCGATGGAACCGTTCGAAGAGCCGTCCGCGGTGCTCGGCCGGAATGCCGGGGCCCGTGTCCGACACCTCCACCCCGGCGCACCCGTCCGGGGCGCGCGACACGCGCACCCGTATCTCGCCGCGCGCGGGCGTGTACTTGATCGCGTTGTCGATGAGGTTCATCAGCGCCTGCCGCAGCAGCGCAGGATCGGCGCGCGCCGCGGCGGAGTCATCGGCGTCCACCTGCAGCGACTGCTGCTTCTCCTCGGCCAGCACCCGCAGCAGATCGACCGTCCCTCTCGCAATCGCGGCGACGTCCACGCGCTCGCGCGACGCCTTGATCGCACCGGCGTCCGCGCGCGTCAGGAAGAGCAGGTTCTCCACCAGCCGCGACAGACGGTCCACCTCCTCCAGCATGCTGCCGATGACGTCGCGGTACGCCGCCGCTTCCCTTCCCTGCTGAAGCGCCACTTCGCCGACGCTGCGGATCGCCGCCAGCGGCGTGCGCAGCTCGTGCGACGCGTCCGCCGTGAACCGCCGCAGCTGCTCGAACGACTTCTGAAGCCGCTCCAGCGTCTCGTTGAAGACCACGGCGAGCCGGCCGAATTCGTCGGCGCCGCCGCCGACCGGCAACCGCTCCGACAGGCGGTCCGCCGTGATTTCGCGAGCCTTGTCCGCCATGAGGCCGACGGGCCGCAGCAGCCGCCCCGCCAGCACGTACCCGCCGCCGAGCGCGGCCGCCGCGGCGACCGGGATGGCGAGCAGGAGGACGAGCCCCAGCGCACGCACCGCATCGCGCGCGGACGTCTCGTCGTACGCGACCGCGATGCGGAGATTCCCGAGCGTGCCACGCCGCAGGCGGAAGACGCGATCCCCGGCCCGCTCGACCGCCGCCCACTGCGCCGTGCGATGAACGACCCGCTTCCCGTCCAGCACTTCGAAGTACGCCAGCCGCCCGTGGTTCTCCAGCTCGTACGCCTCGTCGGGATCATGCCGGCACGTCGCCTCGACACTCTCGTACGCCTCATCCACCTCGTGCTGCACCTGTCCGAGCAGCTTCGCGCGCACGAACGCGAAGACGCCGCCCGCGAACGCCGCCACCGTGAGCAGGACGGCGCCGCCGTACCAGAGCGTCAGCCGCGCTCGAACGCTCATGCGGGCTCCTCTCCCAGCATGAAGCCGACGCCGCGCACGGTGTGAAGCAGCTTCGTATCGAACGAGTCGTCGAGCTTCCGCCGGAGCCGCGCCACCGTGACGTCAATGACGTTGTCGAGCGGCGTGGCGCGCGCCGCCGCCTGCCACACGTCGCGCGCGAGCATCTCACGCGACACGACCTGCCCCGCCCTCCGGATCAGGTACTCCAGAAGCTCGAATTCCTTCACCGTCAGATCGACCGCCTGGCCGTCGCGCGTCACCTTCCGGGTGACGAGGTCGATGTCCAGATCCGCCAGCTTGAGGCGCAGGACCTGGTCCGACCGGCCGCGCCGCAGCAGCGCGCGGATGCGGGCCAGGAGCTCGGGAAACGCGAACGGCTTCACGAGGTAGTCGTCGGCGCCGCTGTCCAGCCCCACGACGCGGTCCTCGACGGTGTCCTTCGCCGTCAGGATCAGCACGGGCGTCTGCAGACCGCGCTTCCGCAGCGCCTTCAGCACTTCGATGCCGTCGCGCTTCGGCAGCATGAGATCCAGCACCACGAGATCGAACGTCTCCGAGTTGACGAGAAAGAAGCCCTCCTCGCCGGTGGGCGCGACCTTGACCTCGTAGTGCTCGGTCTCCAGGCCGTCCCGCAGCGCCCGGGCGATCTTCTTCTCGTCCTCGACCACCAGGATCCGCATGAGCAAACTCTATCGCCGATTCCCGGAACTTGTGAAGAGCCTTACAGCGATGTCAGAAACACGTCAGTGGCGGGACCGCGCCGCACCGCGTATGAACGTGATGAACGATGAAAGGAGAAGCTATGAAGGTCACGTTGCTCGCGGTGATGACGACTCTGACGCTGGCGCTGCAGGACGACTCGGTCTTCAAGGGACGGCGCCTTCTCGTCGCGCTTGAAGGGGGCGGGGCCGTGACGCTCGACCCGCGGACGGGAAAGGTGACGGCCCGGCATGACACGGGACCCGACGCCTTCGGCGCCGCGTTCTCATTCGACGGCCGACGCGCCTTCGTCACGGACAAACAGAAGGGCACGCTCGTGGAGATCGACGGCGACCCGCTGGAGGTCGGCCGTGGCGCGCAGCAGCCGGCCATCGCGTCCGACGGGCGAGTCTTCGTCCCGCTCTCGGGCGAGGCGGCGATCGTCGTGATGCAGGGTCGCAAGGTCGCGCGCCGCATCGATACCGGGACGGGCACCAAGCCGCATATCGTCTCCCTCTCGCCGGACGGCAAGTGGCTCTGGGCGACCGTGCAGGGAACAGACCCGAGGGTGCTCGCGATCGAGATCACGCCGGACGGCGAGAAACCCGCGCGCGAGTTCCGTCACGATCTCGTGCCGCGCGTGATCAGCGCGACGAACGATGGAGCGTGGTTCACGGCGCATCACTCGACCGGCCTGCACTTCGCGTCGCTCGCCGACGGCAAGGTGACGACGCGCTTCATGGACGAGAACGGCCCGCACAGCGAGCCGCGCAAGCAGATCGAAGGCGTGGCGGCCAGCGCGGACGGGCGCCGCCTCGCCATCACCCACGAGGGGCGCCGTGCGCTCGTCATGCTCGAAGTCGCGGACGGCAAGCCGCGCAGGGTGGCCGAGGCGTCGCCGCTCGCGGCCAATCCGTACTGGGTGACGTTGGATCCCTCGCTGGAGGTCGCGTACGTATCGATTCCCGAGAAGGGCTTCGTCGAGGCATACTCGTTCGCCGGCGCGAAGCTGTTGTGGCGCGCCGAGGTCGGCGGAAAGGCGAAGCGGATGGCGGTGAGTCAGGAGCCGTAACATGAGAAACGGTGTGGTCGCCCTGTTCCTCGTGCTCGGATGCGATGCGCGGCCGCACGACGGAGGGACCATGAACGAGGCGGGCTGGCAATTCCGGCTCGGTCACTGGGAACGTCGCCAGTCGGTCATCGCCAAGACGGGTGACTATCGGGGCTACAACGTGGCGCTCCTGGAGGACCAGCGATTCTCCGACGTCGATGCGGCCGTGCGTTTCATGCCGATCTCCGGCCGCGTGGATGCCAGCGGCGGCATCGTCTTCCGGGCGCGCGACGCGCAGACCTACTACGTCGTGCGCGCCAATGCGCTCGAGGACAACTTCCGGCTCTACGTCACCGTCGACGGCAAGCGCAGGCAGCTCGCCGGCGCGACGGTGAAGGAGCCGGCCATGGGACAGTGGCATTCGCTCCGCGTGGTCGCGAAGGGCGACCGCATTGAGGCGTACCTGAATGGCGAGAGGCTGCTCGATCATCGCGATGGGACGCTGGCGGAGGGGTTCGTCGGGCTCTGGACGAAGGAGGACTCCGTCACGGACTTCGACGGTTTCGTCGTCAAACAACCCTGAGGTGGCTCATGACAACGCGACGCGAATTCATGGCGATGTCGGCCGCCGCCGGACTCCTGCGGCCGGGCGCGGTTGGGCAGGACGACGCGGCCTCGGCGCTGGCGACCGGGAAGCTGAAGCCGCTCAAGGCCGAGGAGGTCAAGGGCTTCCTCTCGAAGGACCAGCTGTCGATCCATCACGGCGCGCACTACGGCGGCGCCGTGAAGAGCCTGGCGCAGATCGAGACCGAACTCGAGGGCGCCGACCGCGGCAGGGCGAACGCGAACTACTCGGCGGTGCGCGAACTCAAGCGCGAGCAGGTGCACGCGATGAACAGCGTGGTGATGCACGAGCTTTACTTCGACGGCCTCGCCGGCGCGCCCGTCGATCCTGCGGAGGCGGCGGCGGACGCGCTCAAGAAGCGGTTC
>Ga0187893_10013514_pt1 | contig 11340 bp, 6 predicted proteins | sample MA1701074metaG_FD_139574 | JGI IMG/M metagenome (GOLD analysis project Ga0187893, IMG submission 139574) | White microbial mat communities from a basaltic lava cave in the Kipuka Kanohina Cave System on the Island of Hawaii, USA - MA170107-4 metaG ...
CGTGTTCCCGAAGACGGTGCTCCGAGCAGGATACGGCATCTATTTCGGTTTTCTCGGCGTGCGGCGCACCGACGTCAACCAGAGCGGCTTCAGCCAGGACACGCCGATCATCCCGTCGTTGGATGGCGGGCTCACCTTTAACGCCACCCTCGCGAATCCTTTTCCCGCCGGGATTCAAGAGCCTGCCGGCTCAACCGCCGGTCCGGTGACGTTCCTCGGTCGTGGCATCTCCTTTTTCAATCCCCAGCCATTGGCTCCCTACATGCAACGCTGGCAGTTCAGCGTTCAGCACGAGTTGCCGCACCGGATCCTGACTGAGGTCAGTTATGTCGGCAATCGCGGCACGAAGATCGAGACCTTCCGGAATCTGAAGGCGCTACCCAACCAGTACCTGAGCACCCTTCCTGTGCGAGACCAGGCGCGGATCGATTACCTCAGCACGAACTTGCCAAATCCCTTCAACCCGCTGCTTCCCGGCACTGGTTTGTCCGGCACGATAATCAGCCGCGCCTACCTGTTGTCACCATTCCCGCATTTTACCGGGGTGTCGAGTACAACCAACGAGGGGTACTCCTGGTACCACTCCCTGCAAGCCAGCGTGGAGAAGCGCTTCTCCCACGGCTACACTTTGCAGTTGGCCTATACGTGGGCGAAGTTCATGGAGGCCGTCGACTTCTTGAACGGAGCTGACCCGCGCCCCGTCGAATTAATTGCGGACCAGGACATTGCTCACCGTCTCGTCGTGAGTGGAATCTATGAGCTGCCCTTCGGTCGCGGACGGCGATTCTTATCTGCGCCCCCGAAGGCGGTCGACGCGGTCCTCGGCGGCTGGCAGGTATCTGCCGTTTTCAACGGTCAGAGCGGCCGACCGCTGTTCTTTGGCAACATTTTCTTTCATGGCAACGTGAAGAACATAACGCTGCCGAGGAGCCAGCGCTCCGCCGAGCGTTGGTTCAACACCGCAGCCGGTTTCGAGCGGGACCGAGGAGACAGCCCGGCTTTAACCTACGCACGTTCCCGATCCGGCTCTCCGACGTCCGCGGTGACGGGTTGAACTTTTGGGACGTCGCCGTAATGAAAAACATCGGCTTCCGGGAAAGATTCACGCTGCAATTCCGCGGCGAATTCCTGAACGCGTTAAACCACCCCATCTTCGCGAATCCTTTCACGGCCGTTACCAGCACGGCATTCGGAGCAATAACCATAGCGAATGCACCGCCGCGACGCGTCCAGGTCGGCGTGAAGCTGGTGTACTGAGCAGTGCGAGAAGATCCCTTGCTGGTGTCTCTCGTGTTGACTAACATTGGCGCGTATCCGATAGACAAGGTCTTGGTTCCGGCTCCACGCCTCGTGTACATAGGAATCCAAAGTGGCGAGGCCAAACGGGAGGCGATTATCCTGAAGTCAGTCCACGCCAGGGTTAGAGGGCGCGTCCGAGAAGGGGCGCCCTGCGCGCACCCCGTTCCCCTTGCACGGATTCTCTCAAGGTGATTGAGGCGTTTTGTGTAACAATCCATTGTGGAAACACTTGTTAGGGAGCTTCGACATGTATGCACGGACGGCGGGGCTTTGTGTGCTCTCGAGTCTGGGGTTGGCGTGGGCGCAAGATGTGGGGGAGAGCGCACTCGGCTCGCTGGCGCCGGTCATCGCTTCGATCCAGAAGTCGCAAGGGTATCCGCTCTCCTACGCCGAACGGAAAGGAGTCTCCGTGGAGGAGTGGAGGCGACGGGGACGGCGCGAGGTGCAGCACCGGCTTGCGTTCTCGCCCAAGCCGATTCCTCTTGATCTCAAAACCCACTCGACCGAACGCCGTGACGGCTACGAACTGCATTCGATCTCGTTCGCCGGCTCCGAGCACTATCGAGTGCCGGCCTTTCTGCTGGTGCCCACATTGGGCAAGGCTCCGTATCCGGCGCTGGTAGCCTTGCACGATCACGGCGGCTACTTCTATCACGGCAAGGAGAAGATCGTCGAAAGCATTCCGGAGCATCCGGCGCTGGTGGCTTTCCGCAAGCAGAGTTACGGCGGGCGTGCCTACGCCTCTGAGTTTGCGCGACGGGGTTTCGTAGTCCTGGTGATCGACGCTTTCTATTGGGGCGAGCGTCGGCTCCAGTACAAACAAGCGCCGCCCGACTATCAAAAGCTTATCGCCGGCTTGGAGCCAGACAATGCCGAGTATGTCTCAGCGGTCAACGGGTATCTGAGCCAGCGCACGGCGGAGTTGAACACCTGGATGAACCACAGCGGCGCCAACTGGCTTGGAATCATCAACCATGACGATCGGCGCAGTGTCGACCTGCTCAGTTCCTTACCACAAGTTCGCAAGGATCGCATCGGCTGTGTCGGGCTTTCCGTGGGTGCGCTCCGCGCCACTTACCTGGCACGCATGGATTCCAGGATTCGCGCAGCGTTGATTGTTGGCTGGATGACGTCGCTTGCCTCGATTCTGGAGCTCCCCTATCCCGCGCATCCCAATCTGCCGGCCGCTTTCGGCCTGCATACCAGTCTCGATCATCCCGACGTTGCCTCGCTGGCTGCGCCGGCATGCGCAATGTTCGTACAGCAATGCAGACGGGACAGGCTGTTTACGCGCGCCGGTATGGAGGCGGCCGCTGAAAAGATCGCCGCCGTCTACCGGAACATGGGCGGGCTCGAGCGTTATCGCTGGAAATTCTTTGACGTGCCGCACCAGTTCAACGTTGAGATGCAGGAGGAGGCCTTTGAATGGCTCCGACGCTGGTTAGAGTCGGCACGCAAGGTCGGGGAATAGGCGTACGCGATCGCGACTAGCACAGAATTCGGAACGGGAACGCTTGCGAATCCGCCACCGCGTCGTATCTAGGTCGGCGTGAAGTTGGTGTACTGAATGCCCGTAATAGGTGACAGGCCGTTAGTCTAGGCATGAACTGATCCTGCAGCATTAAGAACGAACTGATCAGAACGGCTGCGGCTTTAGGAACGGATCGACCCACACGCCGCGAGCGCTTTTCACTGACGACTACTCATCTTCGTACTCCCTGCGATCGTTGAACAGCATGGCTCCCTGTTCTCAAGGCGCTTCTCGGAGTTTCGTATGATAATGTTGTAGTCCTTTCTCGAACATCCTGCGCGCCAGAGCACGGTTCTCTGCGGAACCGAAATTGTCACGCTCCTCCAGGTACGCCCAAAGACGGTTGAGCCAGCGCACCATAAGTTGCAGATCCTCGCGCACGATTACGGGTTTGGAGGCAACTTCGACAAACGTCGCGGCCGAGTGTGCGTTTGGCACAGAGTGCGCGTTCGGAACGCCGCCAACAATCCCTCGCGCTGGAGGTCCGGTCACACGAACTGCAAACCAGGAACTCCTGCTGACGGTCACGTTGTGCTCGGCGTGGATCGAAGTGCTGTTCGGCGCGAACGCACGAGACGCGATGACCTGTCCGTTCTCAAGAAACTGGAGCGTGGAAAGCGGCACGCGCGAGGTTACCTCGGCAGTCAGTCGCGCTGCATAAGACTTACCCGCGGGAACACGGATCACCGAACCAAGTGGCTGGCCGTTCACTTGGAAATCCAAGAGCGGGCCGTTAGTAACGAAGACACGGCCCTCCAGATAGCGCGCGAGCCAGCGATTCCAATCCAGCGGGCTCCCGACATGGACGTATTGACGTGACCCGCCGGGCATGTTATTGATCCCGCGCCAGCTCGTGAAAGCGTCGGTTCCCGCGCCCGGCAGTATACGAAACCCGCAGTTCAGCAATCGATACCATACCTCATAAGCGTTGCCTGCCTCTCGGAGCACGTCGATGGCATCCAGCGCGCCCAATGCAGCCGTCAGAGGAGCTTCCTTGGCGCCGTAATATGTGTCGAAGACATCATTCAACGTGTTGGGTCTCATCGGGTGTGCATAGCTGACAAATCCTCCTTGCCTACGGGCTTCGAGCGCCGCCATGGTGTTTAACGGGAAATCGTAGGGAGAGTTGCTGCCTCTCACGCTGGTAAACGACGGTGCAACCAGGCTTTTGAGATTGAGAAACACCATATGGCCAAAAGGGTCGGTGCTGCGATATTCCTGTCCCCAATAGAGGAGGTGTCTCGGGGTCGAGATCGGGTCCACCGCTCCGCGGAAGAATTCCTTGTCGTGAATGAAAGCGCCCTGATTGTTTGAGGCAAGCATGTTCGCCAGGTCCAGATCTTCAGACTGCAGCCATCGGAGGGAGTCCCTCGGTGTTTGATAGTAGCTGCCGCTACAGTTCGCGTGGAAATGGTTTTCGCCTGTGAACCAGCCGCGCTGCCTCCAGTTGGTCCACCGCTCCATTCGAATCGTCGCGGTCAGAGTTCCGCCCGGCGGGACATCGATCGTGCGATCGGCAAGATGGTATTCGAGCCCCTTCATCGCAGTGATGCGCAATGGTCCGGCTGGAACGAGCAATTCGTCATCGCCCCGGCCGACAAAGAATCCGACAGTGCGGCGGTCGAGCTCGAAGGACATGAAGTAGATCGGCGAGCCCACCGGAGCATAGGACTTGCCATCACTGGCGACTGAGTGCAGGCGAACAGGCGTGGGATTGCCTTGCTCGTCGAGGATCTTAAGGCGAACCCGACCGAACGGTTTACTGAACTTGAGATCGGTAATCCTGACGTGCGTACTCTGCCCTCCCGAAGCGGGCATCAGGAAAAGATCCAGGTTGCCAAGCTGGTTGGATGCATGCGCGATGAAACGGCCGTCCGGAGAAACTGCCGGATTGAACTCGTCCCGTTCGGTATGCGTCAGTGCGATGGAGGGTTGTCCGCCCTCCAGCCCAACGCGGTACAGCTCGTAGTTGCCACGTCCGTTCACAACATCGGCCGAGTACACAACAGCAGAGCCATCCGGGAGCGGAGAGAGTGAGTTCATAAGCACGATGTCCCGAGACCTGTAGTTTGTGAGCGGCAACTGAATCTTGATCTGATGACGGCCGGACGGCATAGACCAGACCTGCGGCGCCGACGTTCTCTGAGCGGTGAAGAATATCTGCCCGGTCTTAGCGCTCCAGCCTGCATCAGTCCAGGCTGAGCCAATCCAGGGATCGGCCGGCTTGCTGTGCGGCGGGTTCTGGATGCGGGTCGCTGAGGCATTCGAAACTTCGATCTCGTGTAGCAGCGAGCCGGCGTCCGGCACGAGCAGGCCGCACACGATGCGCCTGCCGTCGGGTGACCACGCCAGAGTGCCCGCGACTGGAAACGGCGTCGCGATCCCCCGTTCCTCTCCGGTCCGGATGTCAACAATCCTAAGCTTGCCGGAAACGGTCGGCCGCGAATTGACGGGAGGATCGCCGGATACGAAGGCGATGAAGTCCCCACGCGGCGACCAAGCGGGGTGTGCGTGATAACCGCTACTGGTTGAAACCTGCTGCGCTTCTCCGCCCCGGAAAGCAACTTGCCAAATGCTCCCAAAAAGCGAAAACGCCAAATGGGCGCCATCAGGGGACCACGCCGGGTCCGTCGCTCCCCATGCCATGGGTGGTGCTTCAGATGCCGCGCGCCGCTGCTGCTGAAGAAGAAGGCCCGCCGCCGCTATTGTCAAGGCCGCGATCCTGAATGCCGTGAGTCTCATTGGTTGGCCTCCCAAGACCCAGCTCGCCGGGCTTCACTAACGTGATAGGAAGTTGCGCTCTATGCCTCGTACAGGCCCGTTGGCGCCAACGATCTGCACTCCTTCGGGTTCGTGAGTACTCCGGCCCACAGCTTCCGTCGCGATGAAACTAAGATGGGCGAGATCGGCGCTAATGTCAGCGGCGGCCTGCCTCACTGCCTGGCTCATCGACCTGCGTTTCTCGGCGGACCAACGCACCGTGGGGGAACTCACGCTGATCGCCGCAAAGCACCTCCCCAAGCTGTCGAAGATGGGTGCGCCAACCAGAATGGCCCCTTCAACCGTCTCCTCTTGGTTCATGGAATAGCCCCGTTTCCGGATCTTCGCCAACTCCTTGTCCAGTTGCGATCGGTTCGGGATCGTCCGGTGCGTGAAACGCTGGAGTTCTCCGGCGCCAACCACGGCATCCAGTTCCGCCGGCGTCATTTGCGCTGCGATGGCTTTGCCGACAGCAGTCGCATGTAGAGGGCTGACCTCACCCACCTCGAAAGAAAGCTGCAGTTGACGCGGGGCCTCGGCCGCAGCGACGAGAATCACCTTCTCCCGCTTGACTTGCCCGAGCCAGGAGGATTCGGAGAACTCGTCGCGCAGCCGCGCCAGATAATGCTGAGCCACATTGAGCAGATTCGGCGTGAAAGCCGACTTGCGAGCTAGGCCAAAGAGTCTCGGACTCAAGCGGTACGTTCTGTGGCCAGCCACCTGCTCCACGTAGCCGAGCGCTTTCAACGTGAACAGAATCCGAAACGCTGAGCTCTTGGCCAACCCCACGCGTGCAACGACGTCCTTCAGATGGATCTCACCGCGGCTCTCAGCCATTGCCTCTAGGACACGAAACGTCTTTTCCACTAGTTCGATATGGTTTCTGGCAGCCATTGGTTATTCTATTCTCGCATCACAGACGTCTATCGAACTAGGTCGGCATACAGCGAGGAAGCTGGCTGGTTCATGCCACGCCTTCGAACATGCACAGAGCCCGCGCCGACGTACTCATCACGAACGCGTTCGAGCTTGACCACGTTGCCGACTGAGTCCACCGCGTCCACGATCAGGACCGGGCGCGGAGAGATCGTAGCAGCGAGGGTGGGCAAGTCATAAGAGCGGAGCACGCCGCGGACAACGTTCTCGACGATCTGGCGATGAATCGGTCGATCCAGCACGGCAGCGTATGATAGCATCATGCGCTCGAGGGCGAGCTTGCTGATACGACGATCCAAGACCGCAGCGTGCAGCAACGGCACGGCCGCGCCTTCTTTGCCGACAGCCGCGATGCGGTCGGGATCGACTTCGGGCCGCGCGTTGAGAAGGTCGATCGCGCGTGTCACGTCCTGAGCTCGCATGCCTACCAACGTCTTACCTACGAGCATCGCCGTCATCGCGCTGTTGTAATCGCCAAACCAGCGAGTCCAGTCTTCCGTCTTGTACCAACTCGTTTGGGTAGCACCATACCCTCGGGCATCAATCGCAAGCGCCACGGCGCCCGCACGAACGAGACCGGCGATATCCCCTTCAGGCCCCGCGTCCGTGGATTTTCCGCTGCTGTGCGCCCAGAGAATGGCGGGTTTCCTGGGCGGACCGCCCTCCGGAACAAACAACAACGCTGGCACCACAATTCCGGGCTCGCTATCATAGACGAGTTTCTCGATGGAGTAGCCGTCGCGGCGAACCACGCCGTAGCTGCGGACCTGTACGGGCCCCTGCGGCCGCTCATATGCGGTCAGCCGGCGAACCTCGTCGACCAGGTCATGACCGGGCAGGCGCTTTCCGAATGCCTCGGCTCGCCTGCGGTTCAGAGTAAATACAGTATCGCCGCCAAGAGAGACGCTGACTTGACCGGAGTCGGTACAAAACAATTCGTCCTCGGTGGCCATGTGCACCTCGGGCTCGACCGGATCGCCGGCTTTGCCCTTTAGCCATCGGTCAAACCAGTTGTAGGCGGCGAGACGCCGCGGCTGGCTGTATCCGTGACCGTCGTCGGCCTCCGCCATCTTCAACTTGTCTGCCGCACCGATGAGGCCGAATGCCCGCTTGGCTTCTGCGAAGGTTTCGCGAGCGCCAGCGATGGCGAAAAAGTCGCGGATCGCGGACAGGATGAGGTAGGGCTTGCCCGCGAAGGCATGCACGAAGTCGGCGTGATCAAGGCCCGCCGCCAACCATGGAAACAGGTTCTGTTCGGCATCTTGGGGACCACGCGTTTCCAACAGCAGCCGCCAGTTGGTCAGATAACAGGATGGGGCGGCGACCTGGATGCGATCGTCCAGTGCGGCCAGGTACGCCGTATGCGTGCCGCCGCCAGAGTTGCCGGTGACAGCTATCCGATTCGGGTCCACTTCTTTCCGCGAGAGCAGATAATCGAGCGCGCGGACACCGTCCCAAATGGTGTATCGGGCAAGGCTGTCTCCAGTAAGAACACACTGGATGCCTAGCATCGTGTGCTCGTATGTCGAAGACCGCGCGATCTTGGGCGCTCCAGCCTCCGTGTCCCAGAGCTGCACACGCTCCCCTTGTCCGACGGGGTCCCACGCCAGCCCGACGTACCCGCGCTTGGCCAACGTACCAAGCATCTGCTGCCAGACGTAATACGATTTCGCGCCAGTCTCGTGGCCGAGCGGATACAGAACCGCTGGGAAGGGGGGCTGGCCGCGGGCCGGCACATAGAGGTTGGCCGTCACGTAAAAGGACGGCTGGCTTTCGAACACGATCTTCTCGATGCGGTAGTCCCCGCGATCGATCATGCCGGTTACAAGCGCGTTGAGTGGCGTTCGCTCCGGGAATGGCCCTCCCAAGGACTCTCGCATACGTTCGCGAACGTATGCTTTGCGCGCCCTCACATCCGAGGCAGTCCAGGTTGCTACAGTCGCGCGACGCTTTTCCAAGTGTTCCAAACCGAGACGCCGGACGTGAGCGTAGAGCATGGTGCGAAGCTCGCGGAACTCGTCGAGTCCGGTGGTAAAATCCAGGTCTTGGGCGTCGAGCGTCGGATGCGCGCCCGCTAGGCAAAGCGCTACCGTTAACCTTTGGGAAATTCGAAAAAGATTGAGATCCATAAGTATTCTCACGGAATAACGTTGCAACCACTTAAGGACCGCTGCCTCATGGTCGCGACTCAGTAACGTTCCGAAGCGAATCTGCCGGCTGGTCGAGAAAGAGTATGTACTGGTCGATCGTTCCAGAACGATTCGAGTTGAAATTAATCCGCGTTCCGTCGTGATTCGGGCGAGCGAGCGGCTGTGCCCAGAACATCGCGTCGTTGCCGGATGAAGTCCCCGTCCGAGCAAGAGCCTTTACTGTGCCGTCCAGGTGGATCTGAACAATCTCGTCCAGCATAGGCGCATAGCTTCCAGGTTGATTGTTAATGTCAGGGAAAAATGACGCAACGAACCAATCGCTGACGCCCGATGGCCACGCGAGATGGAGGTTCCGGACGAAGCGCATCTGGGCGTCGGGAACACTGTACACCACGCGGTCGTCGCTCCCATCCACGTTCACCACGTGAATCTCGAGCGGCTTCCCCTGCCCGAATCGATGGTGTGGAGAATACGCCCATTTGCCGTCCGGTGAGAAGTCGTGATGGCCACCGCCGCCGATCCCTTTGAACATGTGGACTAGGGCTCCGGTGTCGTCGTAAATGGCAGTTCCCTCAGGGCAATAGACGTCGATGTAGTTGCGATAGCCGATATAGCGCGGTTTGTCCCACTTGATATTGGCAGCATTGCAGAGTGCAGTGGGTTCGATGCTGAATGTCCGTTCGTCATCCATACCGGGTAGCCGATACGATCGGAAGACCCCATCGGAAGTCGTGACGAGAAGGCGGTCGCCGGCTTGGTTTAGAGATGGGCCGTTCGGCTTCATGCCTTGGGGTGCGAACGACTTCGCGAGCTCGGCTTTACCGTTGGTTACGTTGAAGCGGTAGAGCTCGTTGCCTTTCAGCGTAAATAGGGTATGAGGATCGTGCCGGTCCCATACCAGCGTCCAACCGAACTGGCTGGTAGGAAACAGATCCTTGATGAAGCACCCATCACCGCTGTAAAGAACCACCCGCCAGTTCTTCGATTCCAGGTCGGAATGAACTCCGACCATTCGCGTGGAGTCCGCGTTCCATGGGTTCCGGTAGTAGTAGAGGTTGTGCTCGTGCCCATCGGGCTTCACCATTTGCCGAATCTTGCCGCGGTATGTCGGATCTACGATGTCCACCACGTTCTGGCAAGGCTTGTCGAAAGCCTGCGCGTGCTTGGACGCACCGAAAAGAACGAGTGCGAGATAGGTGTAGTAACGCAAGAGATAACCTCCTAGCGAACGCTAATCTTCACGGGACGGCTTACCTGTCCACCAATCTCCAGCAGCAAGTCCTGATCGCCCAGCGGAGCGTCCTCGGCGACGCGCGCATTAATCTGGTACAACCCCACAAAAGCCGGCGCCAGGCCGGAGAACTGGACAGCGGAATCGCGACTTCCAACGATGACCCGCGCTAGGGCGGTTGTGTGCGACAGGGGTTCCGCGGAAGCCGGACGGCCAGTCGGCGGTGGACCGTTTACCGGCCCGAGCCCCGTAGCGAAGATGAGCACAACTTCGCCGCGCAGGGCCGGATCCTCGCGAGTGACCGGTAGAAGGCTCTCGCTGTGCAGGACAGCTCCCCACCCGCCGTCGAACGTGAATACGCCGGGCTGTATTGCGGTGACAGGTACGTCCACCGGGGTACTGCTGAACTCGCGATTGACCACTACGACGGAAGCCATACTCAATCCCGCCAACTCCCAGGGCGCCTGGACATTGACCTGTCCCTGACCGTTCCGATTGGCGACGGTCAAGATTGGCGCACGGACGCCGTTGAATGAGACGGAAGTCCCGGCTAGCTCGGTTGGCAATGGAACGCCGGTGGCGTTCAAAATCCCATCGACACTGGAAAGGTTCGTGCCGAAAACCGAGACGATGGAGCCAGGCGTCAAGCCCGGCGCAAAACTGGCGGCATTCACCACGCCCGCGCTGGTCAGCGCCGGAGGAGCAGCGGCGCCGATGCTATAAAGAATGTGCTGGTCGATTGTGCCGGAACGATTCGAGTTGAAGTTAATGCGCGTCCCGTGGGAATTCGGCCGCGCGAGCGGCTGCGCCCAGAACATATCGAGCGGCCCGCCGTCTCGCACGACGGCCGAGTAGGCCGTTCCCGATCGCGCCAGAATCCGGTGTGTGCCGTCCGTCCGGATCTGCACGATTTCATCCACGTAGGGCGCATACTGGCTGGGAAGGTTCTGCGCGTTGGGGAAGAACGACGCGATGAACCAATCACTCACACCGGACGGCCAGGCCAGGTGCAAGTTGTGCACATATCTAGTCTGTGAACCCGCCAAGCGGAACACTACCCGGTCGTCGCTGCCGTCCACATTCACGACGTGAATCTCGAGCGGCCTTCCTGCCCCCGAATACGTGAAGTACGCCCACTTGCCGTCCCCCGAGAAGTCGTGGTGGCCCCCGCCACCGGCGCTCTCGAACATGCGCACCAGCGCTCCCGTGTCGTTATAAACGGCGGTGCCGTTCTGGCACTGGACGACAATGTAGTTGCAATAGCCGATGTAGCGCTCTTTATCCCACGCCGTACCGCATGGCGTGGGGAGTTGAAGGCTGAATGTTCGCTCGTCATCCATATCAGGGAGCCGGTAGGATCGGAAGATGTTGTCGGACGTGATGATGAGAATGCGGTCGCCGGTCTGGTTGATAGATGGGCCGTTCGGCTTCAG
>Ga0187893_10013515_pt1 | contig 11339 bp, 20 predicted proteins | sample MA1701074metaG_FD_139574 | JGI IMG/M metagenome (GOLD analysis project Ga0187893, IMG submission 139574) | White microbial mat communities from a basaltic lava cave in the Kipuka Kanohina Cave System on the Island of Hawaii, USA - MA170107-4 metaG ...
CTGGGAGCTGCTTGGGTGCTGCGCGCCGGTGTCACTTGACATAATGCACAGTCGTTGGTTTATCAGCGCGCTCTTCCCGGGAATTCCCCCCGTGAATTCAGGGGCCAGGGGTCATAGGCCCTGCACCGCCTTTCTGTCCGACGGCTCTGACCTTATCGCCCGGGGCTCCCGTGGGCGAGGCTTGATCGGCCGGCGAGTGTTCTGCACGACCGAGTTGACGGCGACCGGGGACCATTGCCTGCCGGTCTTCGAGGGGATGCCTTCGCTGTTCAGCCGGGCGGCGATTGCGCGCAGCGATAGGCCTTGCCCGTGCCAGATCTTGATTCTTCTGCGCACGGACTGCTCGGCCTCGACGGGCACGAGCTCCTTGCCCGAGGCGATCCACCCGTACGGCGGCCGGCCGTGGCAGTACCCGCCGGCGGCGGCCTTCTGCGCGCGGCCGCCCCGCAGCCGCAGCTTGATCATGTCCCGCTCGTAGGCCGCGATCGCGGCGAGCAGGCGCCGCACGAGGGCCCTCGAGGGGTCGTCGTCGTCGTGCACCAGGGCGTGGTCCTCGGCCGGCAGCGCCGAGCGCAGGACCTTGCCCATCCCGGCCAGCTCGGCGTGCAACTGCTCCTGCAGGACGACGTCACGGGCCAGCCGGTCGAGGCTGGCCACGGCGATCCCGTCGGCGCGGCCGGCGCGCAGCAGCCCGAGCGCCTCGACCAGGCCCTCGCGCTCGGCGACGGGCGCCGTGCCGCTGACCCCCTCATCGCGGGCCCAGTAGACGATCCTGACGCCCTCACGCTTGGCCCAGGCCCGCACGCGGGCCTCCTGATCCTCGATCCCCGCGCCGTCGCGTGCCTGGGTCCGTCCGGACACCCGCGCCAGGCACACCAGCCGCATCGCCGGATCGTCCCACGAGGTGCAACCCCATGACAGGGGATCTGCCCGGGCTCGCCCTGGCGCGCGTCGCGGGCGGTCAGGCCGGCGCCGGCGAGGCGACCCAGCGAGGTCGTGCGCGGGACGTAGTCGACGACGAGCTCGCCCTCGTCGTAGAAGCCGGTGACGGTCGGGCCGAGCCGGAGGACGGCGGGGCACCTCGAGCAGGTCTGGCGGCCGCCGACGGCCTGCAGCTGCGGGCGCCGGCGCGCGAAGTACTGCATGGACCGGTACGCCCGCCCGGCCTCGTGCACGACGCCGATGGCCGGCATGGCCGACCACCCGCGCAGCCGCCGGCCCAGCACCATGACGTGGCGGGCCCGGCAGCCCAGGCAGGCGCGGGGGCTCGGGTTGCCCTCGTCGAGCGCGCGGCGGACGGCATCGAGGCACCCGCACGGCATCGTCAGGGCGACGTCGACGATCAGGTCCTGGAACTCGACGCGCAGCTCGAACATGTCCTCGGCAGCCACGCTCACCGACGCTAGATGGCGCTGACCTGCGGTGTGAGGGAATCGTTGGATTGCCTCACATCCGGAGAGGCTCCTGACCAGTCTGGGCGGAGGCTGGGAGCGGGACCCCCGGGTCAGATTGCGGCTGGTCCCGGGGGTCCCTGCCGGCCGAGTGTGACAGGGTCCTCGGGTTCAGGGCGAGGGGTTCAGGGCGAGGGCATCACGACGAGGGTCACCTGCTGCATGGTCGCGGTGTTCGCCGCGTTGTTCGAGCGCAGCATCGCCGAGATCCACAGGGTGTCTCCGGGGTTGACCCCGCCGACCACTGTCAGGTCGACCGTGCGCAGCCGGGCGCCGGGCTGCGGGACGGTGGTCTGGCGCACGATCGCGGCGTTGTTGTCGCCGGCGGCGAACAGCACCGACCCGCCGGAGCTGCCGGCGCGCACCTCGAAGCCGAGAGCGGCCGCGTCGGCGGCCGCGCCGGTCGAGATGTTCAGCCGGCCCGACACCGCGACGGTGAACGTCTTCGACGGCGGGCAGGGGAACGTGAACGTGGCCACCGTCGAGGCGGTCACAAAGGTCGTCGAGGTCGTCGAGCGGCTGCCGCCGTCGAGGGCGTCGAGGTGACGCATCCCCGGGCAGCTGTAGCCGCGCCCGAGCGGGTTGATCTTCAGGTCGGCCGCGGCGCCGTTGTCGCGGGCCTGCACGGTGGCGCGGTCGAAGGCGAGGTTGGGCCCGGATCCGACGCCGAACTGGGCGGCGTGGGAGAAGCCGGCGAGGGTGACCGCGTCGCCGCGGTCGCAGCGCAGGGCGGCGCTGTCGTCGACGAGCACGACGGCCGGCTGCGGGCCGCTGGTGGCGAATCCGAGGACCCCGGCCCCGCCGGGCTGCGGGGCGTAGAGGTTGAAGAACACGGCGCCGGCGCCGTCGTTGCTGCTCTTGATCGCGCCGACAGAGATGTCGCCGAACCCGGGCGTGTTCTGCACGGTGGAGGCGACCCACATCGGCTCGGTCTCGTTGGTGTCGCCGGAGTAGAGCAGGACCCGGGAGATGCCCAGGTCGTCGCGGATCTCGATGCGCTGCCCGGTGTCGCCGGTGCGGAACTCCCCGCGGATGACCAGGTCGAGGAACTCCGCGAAGCCGTCGGCCAGGATCGCCCAGCCGGAGATCCCGGGCACGTAGTTGCGCGAGATGATCTGGTCGCGGATCAGGGTGCCGATCCGGCCGATGATCGGGCTCGCGTATCCCTCGCTCACGGCGCTACGTCGTCGTCCCGCCGCCGGGGCGGCGCCGGCGGCGCCGGGTCGGCGGGCAGGCCGCCGGAGACGACCGGCGGTGCCGGCGCCGGCGGCGGGCCGCCCTCGCCGGGCACGCGGCCGGAGGAGACCGGCGGCGCCGGCGCCGGGCCGCCCTCGCCGGGCACGTCGATGCTGACCTGCACGCGCACGACCTCTTCGGCGATGATCGCGCGGATCTGCTCGGCGGTGATCCCGGACCGTTCGGCCAGGCGGGTCAGGACGGCTTCGAGCGCGGCCACGCGGGTGAACAGCCGCGCCTGCCGGGCCTGGCCCCATTCCAGGAAGCTGGCCGCCTGCCAGGTCGGGTTCGTTTGGGACTGGCGGCCGTCGACGTCGAGGTTGCGCAGCGCGTCGCGCTTCCAGACCGCGTCGAAGACGTGGGCCTCGAAGGCCTGCCAGTCGGCCTTCGTCCAGTCGAGGGGTGCCATGTCGTCCTTCTTGGTGCGCTGGTAGTCCTGCCAGGTGGTGACCGGCAGGCGCAGGCCGGCGTGCGGGTCGGGTCCGTTGCGGGCCAGACCGTCGCGGCCGGCGCGGGCCGCGGCGACTTGGCGGGCCGCGGCCGGGGCGAGGCCGTCGACGTCGACGGCCACGGCGTGGATGTGCTCGGGCCAGGGCCCGTCGCCGGGGGTGCGCACCCAGGCGGCGAACCCGACGGTGCGCAGCGCCCGCACCACTTCGAGGTCCTCGGCGTGGGTGGTGTCGCGGGTGGAGATGTCGACGGCGCCGGCGCCGGCGTGGGTGCCGGCGGACGCCTCGACCGTGGCGGACCAGGAGCCTTGCGTGATGACCAGCCGGCGGCGGCCCAGCAGCCGCTCGGTCTCGGCGAGCATCGCGGCCACCTGAACGTCGACGGTGGCGCCGCGGAAGGTGGTGCGGGTGCGGGGCACGGGGCCGGGCCTCAACCGCGCGTGCGGCCAACACCGGCCGAAGGCGCCGGTGGGGCGAGGGTCACGTCAGCGCGGTGAGCGGCCCGCCGTAGGGGGCGGGGGATCCGGGCAGCCACAGCACGAGCGGCTCGGCGCTCTCGCCGGCGTCGGGGTCGGGCCGGCGGCCCTCGCCGACGACGAAGCCGACCCTGGTCGGGGTGCCGTCGCCGGCGAGGACGGCGACCAGGTCGCCGACCTCCGGGGCGGCCGCGGCGGCGGCGTCGGCGTCGTCGGCGACGAGCCGGGCGACGAGCTCGGACTTGGTCCCGCCCGTGGGCAGGCCCCGCTCGCCGGCGAGGCTTCGGAGCTGATCGGCGGTCATGCCCTCGTAGTCGGTCATCGGGGGGTGCCCTCCGGGTCGGTTCGGGCCAACTCTCGGGGGTCACCCTAGACGGCCGATGAACCAGTGGTACAGGATCGGTTGTTCCGTCGGTCCACACCGCCAGGAGGGCACGCCGATGCGCGGCAAGCAGATGCTCATCACGGCCGTGATCGCGCTCGGCGTGGTCATCGTCTACGACAAGCAGATGCGGAAGGCCTAGCAACATGGATGTGCGGCGCCCGTCGTTCTGGCTCGCCGTCGCCGGCACCTCGATCCTGGCCAACTTCGCCCTCGAGCTGGCGGCGGACAAGTTCCCCAGTCTCGGCCTGTCCAAGTTCACCGCCTACACCCACCGCGGCCCCTCCGGAGGTGCCTGACCCATGACGGCCGTCGCCGAGCAGCCGCTCACGCTGCAGGGGATCGCGTCCCCCAACGTCGTTGTCGACCCGAACCGGTTCTATCCGGCGACGCGCAAGCTCACCTACCCGATGCAGTCCCAGAAGGCGATCACCGGCCTGGGCTCGAGCGATTCTGTCGAGCTGAGGAAGACCGGCATCGTCGCGGGCCTGCTCGTGAGGGTGACCGGGCAGCTGCAGTTCGGCGGCACGATCACCGGCACATCGATGACCTACCGGTTCCCCTACAACCTGGTCAAGGCGTGCCGGGTCTCCGCCAACGGGCAGTCGAACCTGATCAACTGCACGGGCCAGCAGCTGAAGGCCTTCGAGTTCGCCGGGAACACGGACCTGTCCGACCGTGGGGTGCTGCGTTCGGTCGGCGCGACCACCCACAACCAGGGCACCCTGTCCAAGGCGTGCGAGAACTGGGGCCAGGTCTCGACCAACATCGTCGGCCCGGGCGTGACGGTGCCGGCAACCGGCAACTACGACGTCGAGCTCGACTGGTTCATCCCGCTCGCGGCTGACCAGACCTCGCTGATCGGCGCGATCTTCGCGCAGACCGCGGCGACCAACCTCACCCTCGAGATCGACTGGGAGTCCCAGGCCAACCTGTTGAGCCTGGGCGGGTCGGCGACCTTCGCCCACACACTGCAATGGCAGGTGCAGGGCGTCGTCTACTCGATCCCGGTCGTCGACGGCAAGGCGGTCGTGCCGGACCTGTCCCAGTTCCACCAGATCGCCGGGTTCCGCACGTCCGCGCTGGCGCAGAACGACAACGAGATCCTGCTGCCCGGCACCGGGGTGGGCCGCAAGCTGATGCGGGTCATCGGGTCGATCTCCACCGGCACCGCGCCGGGCACGCCGCTGGCCGTGACGCCGGCCAACTACAACACGATGGCCTGGCGCTACGGCGGCAATGACACCCCCGAGGCCTTCGCCTCCGGCCAGCAGGTGCGCTCACGAAACGAGCAGCAGTGGGGCTGTGATTTCGGCCGGTTCTGGGGCCTGTGGGGCTGGGACTTCGTGTCCGAGTTCGCGGTGCGCGACATCGTCGATGAGGGTTCGGTCTCCGACCTGCGCCTCGTCGTCGGCCTGGTCAACGCGCCGACCACCCCGTTCGCCGAGGTCGCGCAGGAGACGCTGTTCGCCGCGCCCGTAGGCGCCTGAGGGCCAGTCAGCATTCCGCAGGGACGGCATCTGAGGGACGGTCATGTACACCGCAGCCAGCCAGTACGGCGTGCAGCCGCAGATCCCCGGCGCGGCCGCGGGCGCGGCCAAGCCGACGTTCGGCCTTTCCCCGGGCGGCCCGGACGACAAGGGCGGCGTTGCCGGGCTGGTCAACCCCCGCAACCCGCTGTTCGTGTTCGGGGTGCTGCTGGCCGCGACGTTCGGCCTGATCGGGGTGTCGGGCTCGGCGCGGTTCGGCCCGGCCAAGCTCGCCGCGGACCTCGGCAAGGCCTAGCCGTGGCCGCGAGCAGCGCGCGGCCGCGCCCGACCTCGCGGGCCCGTGAGCAGCCCACGTTCACCAGCGTCCGGCCTAGGGCCGGTGCCGTCGACCCCGCCACCGGCCGGCGCTGGACCGGCGGCGGGGCCCCGCGGTTCGCCGACGGCACGCCGATGACAGAGGAGGACGTGCGCCGCGAGCTCGCCCCGACCCGCGGGGAGCGGGCGGCCGACGCCACCCGCGCCGGCGCGCGTAAGGCCGCCGCCGCCAGGCCCCCGACCCTGGGCCGGCTCGCCCGCAGCACTCGCCGGGCCGCCGAGGTGTCCCCGGCCCGGCTGCGCACGGACGCCTCCGGGTTCTTCCTCGCCGTCCTGGTGTGGGGCTGGGTCGTGCTGCCGGCGCTGCAGGGCGGCCCGGGCCGGGTCCGTGACACGCTGCGGGCGAAGTTCTTCAACAAGGCCCCCGACGGGTCGTGGCTGCCGTGAGCGGCGGTGTCCTGCTCGCCGGGCTCGGGGTCTGGGTGCTGTGCCAGGTGTTCGGGGGCAACGCCCTGGGCCGGCTGCGCATCATCGGCGGCGGGGAGGACACGCCCGCGACGAGCTCGGCGCCGGCTGCGGTCTCGACCCCCGCCGCCGGCGCCGGTCCGAGACCGGCGGTGCCGGCGTGAGGGGCTTCCTCGTCGGCTCCCTGGCGCTGATCGTGCTGTACACGGTCATCAACCGGGCCGAGGCCGCCGGGCAGGTCCTGACCGGCTCGCAGGACCTCGTGCGTCGCCTGCTGTCCGCGGAGGTGGCCGCCGTGCCCGACTTCGCCGCCCGGGCGGCCCCGGCGGCGGCGGCCGCGGCGGCGGCGGGCTCGTCGGCGCCGCGCAACAGCACCCTCGCGCCGTTCGTCGAGCGCGGCCTCGCGCCGGTCACCTCGTCCCCCGTCCCCCAGTCGGCCTGAGGAGCGCGCGTGCGCCAGTTCCTGACCTACTCCGCGATGCTGATCGGCACCTACCTCGTCGTCTCCTACGCCACCGACGTCGGGAAGCTGCTCATGGACGCCGGCACGGCCGGCTCCGGCTACGCCCGCACCCTGCAGGGCCGGGGCTGATCCCCGTGCGCCGGCGAGCAGCCCGCGGGGCCAACACCCGCCAGGAGACCGCGATCGTCAACGGCCCGTCGGCGCAGTCGGTGGCGATGGCCGCCGCGAGCGCCTACGTGTCCAACACCGCCAGCCCGATGACCCGCGGGTCGCGGGTGTGGGCCGGCGACCCCGGGTTCGGCGTGCACCGCTTCGCCGGCGAGGCCCCGCCGCCGACCGGCGACCCGTCCGCGCGGGCGATCGCCCCGGTGGCGGTGCCGCAGGACACCCGCTACGGCTTCCAGGGCGGGCCGTCCAGCCCGCCGGCGTACCCGTCGACGGGCGACCAGGCGAACTTCGGTGCCGTGGCCGCCCTCGACCTGGGCAAGCTCGGTCGCCTCGGGTGGGGCAGCTGAGGTGAACGAGTTCATGGCGCGGGTGCGCGCGCTCGCCGGCAACCGGTGGGCGATGGCCGGCCTGGCCGGCGCGGCCGGGCTGGGCGTGTACGCGCTCGTGCGGCGCGGCGGCAGCTCCGGCGGCGCGTCGGCGCCGGCGGCCTCGTCGGGGGAGGCGGCGGCGTTCACCGCGCCCTCGACCTACCCCAACTCCTACGCCACCGATCTGGCGGCCGCGGTCGGCGAGCTCGACTCCCGCTACGCGGAGGACCTCGCCGAGTTCAGCGGCCAGCTCGGCTCCGACATCGACGCGCTGGAGGCGATGCAGAAGAAGCAGGGCGGCCAGGTCGCCGACGTGACCAAGTCGGTGGCCGCGCTCAAGGCCGCGAGCAAGGCGCCGGCCAAGACCACCGGGCGGACCGGCACGAAACCCAAGCCGAAGAAACCCACCTCGAGCACCGCGGGCAAGGGCTGGGCGAGCATCACCATCCGCCGCGGCGACACCCTCGGTGCACTGGCCGCGAAGTACCACACCAGTGTGGGCGCGCTGGTGAAGGCCAACAACATCGCCGACCCGAACCTCATCCGCGCCGGCGCGAAACTGAAGGTGCCCGGATGAGCCTGACCCTCGATCAGGTGTACGCGCAGGCAAGGGCCGCCGGCTTCGGGCAGGCCCAGGCCGTGATGGCGGCCGCGATCGCCAAGGCGGAGTCCGGGCTGAGCCCGACCATCCTGGGCGACACCACGATCACCACCGCCACGTGGGGCCCGTCGGTGGGGCTGTGGCAGGTCCGCTCGCTGACCCCGGACGCGCTCGGGCAGGCCCGCGGGGCCGACCGCTACCGCAACGCAACCAGGCTGACCGACCCCGCCTACAACGCGAAGGCCGCGTACGCGATCTCCGGCGGCGGGCAGAACTGGCGGCCGTGGTCGGTCTACACATCCGGTGCGTACCGGCAGTACCTAGCCGCGGCCAAGGCCGCCGGCGCCCGCGTCGAGGCGAGCCTGCGCAAGGCCGCCAAGCCGGTGCGCGGTGACCCCACGGTCACCGCGCAGTACGGCCAGGCCGGCCCGCACTGGGCCTCGGGCAGGCACTCCGGCGTCGACTACGGCGTGCCCGCCGGCACGCCGGTCTACGCCGCGGTCGCCGGCAAGGTCGTCGCGGAGGGCCCCGGCGGCGGGGCGTACGGGACCTGGGTCAAGGTCGCATCCGGCAGCGGCTGGGAGCAGATCTACGCGCACCTCTCCAGCGAGGCGGTCAACGTCGGCGACACGGTGAGGGTGGGCCAGCAGCTCGGCAAGTCCGGTGCCACCGGCAACGTGACGGGGCCTCACCTGCACTACGAGGTCCGCAAGGACGGCCAGCCCGTCAACCCGGCCACCGTCAAGACCGCCAAACTGGACCTGCCCGACCTGCCCGACCTGTTCCCGATCCCGGGCTCCGGGCTGGACCTCCTCGACCGCCTGCCCGGCACCGGCAAGCTCATCCCCGGCGATCCGCTCGACCCGGGGGACCTGGCGGGTGCTGCGTTCGGCGGCACGGTCGACCTCGTCAACGACAAGATCATCAAGCCGGCGTGGCGGGCGGCCGGCGACCTGGTGATCAAGGGCGGGGTAATGACGTTCGGGCTGCTGCTCGTCGCGCTCGGCGCCCACCGGCTCTCCCAGCCCAGCCCGACGGTGGCGGCCGCAGGCCGGATCGCGGCCGCGCCCGCGCGCGCAGCCCGCAAGGGCGCGACACTGGCCGCCACCCGCGGCGCGTCCGGGGCAGCCGCCAAGGCCAAGCCCGCGGCCCCGAAGCCGCCGGCCGCGAAGCCGTCCGCGAAGCCCGCGCCGGCGGCGGCGGCGAGCTACCCCGACAAGCCACCGTTCTAGGAGGGGCGCCGAGGATGAGCAGGGTCGAGCGGGTCCTGGCCGCGGAGGAGTACGCGGCGCTGCTGCACGCCGCGGCGACCCAGACCGAGGCGATCGCCCGGTTGACCAGCCAGATCGTGAACAACGTGCTGCGCACCGAGCTCGTCCGCTTCGACGCCACGGGCGTGAAGGTGCTCGAGTTCGCCACGGCGATCGGGTCGGTGAACGTGGCCAACCACGGCGCCGCCGCGGTCACGGTGGCCTCCGGCACCCCTACCGGCGGCTCGGCGCCGAGCGGCGGGATCGGGGTCGCCTCGATCCGGGCCGGCATCGCCGGCACGGTCAACCTGACCGGCACCGTGGTCACGTTGTGGGGCAGCGCGGGCGACACGGCCACGGTGCAGGTGTTCACCCGGGCGCAGCCTCCCAGCTGGGGGCCGGCCTGAGCGGGCTGCGCCGGCTGCTGGCCGCGGTCCGGGCTCCGGCGCGTCCCCCGGCGGCCCGGCACCCCGCCGCGTCGTACGTGGAGACCGCCCTGCGCGCCGGGGTCGCCGGGATCGGCCCGACCGCGCCGGCGGCGCCGGCGTCCGGCGTCCCCTACACCGGCACCGGGCAGGTGGTCCTCAACGCCGCCGGCGCCGGCACCGCGACGGTGTTCTGCCCGGGCATGGACTGGGTGATCGATTCCCGCTCGGTCAGCATCGCCGGCGCCACGGCGTCCGGGGCGACCGCGCAGGAGTTCCTCAACGGGGTCAGCGACATCCGCTACCTGCAAGGCACCTATGACGCGGCGTCAGACTCCTCGGGGCGCCGGCAGCTGCTGCAGCCCGGCGACGTCATCTACGTCGTGTTCGCCGCCGGGCCACCCGGCGCCGGCGCGATCTTCCGGGCCTCCGGCCTCGTCTACCCGGCGGGGCAGGGCCGGGCCCACCTGTAGCGGGCCGCGGTGTCCGACCTCGCCGCGCTGATCACCGCCATCGGCGGCATCCTGATCGGCCTGCTGAGCGCGCTCGGCGTGCGCTGGCGCGACCGGCGCACCGCCGCCCGGGCGGCCGAACGCGAAGACGCCGACACCAACCTCGTCCGGGCCGAGGCCGCGGCCAAGGTCGCCGCCGCGGCCGCCAGCACCGTGGAAACGATGCAGACGGCCGCGCGGGCCGAGGTCGAGACCCTGCGGCGGCAGACCCTCGACGCCTCCAAGGGCCTGCGCCAGCTCGTCGACATGGGCCGCGAGCTCGCCGAGCTCGAGATCGGCCGGCTGCGCGCCGAGCTCGAGGCCGCCGTACGGGCCCAGCAGGCCGCCGAGGCCGACTGCCACGCCGAGATCACCCTGATCCGCGCCGAGCTCGAGGCCCGCCGCGCCCTGGCCGCCGACGAGGACGCCGATGGCTGAGCGGGTCGGGCCCGAGGTCCGTGTCGAGTTCGTCGAGGATCCGCGCAGGCCGAACGCGGGCCCGGCCGACAAGCACAAGGTGCCCCGGGAGTGCACGCTTTCCGTCGTGCTCGGGTACGAGGCGGAGTCGGACACCAGCTACATCGGGCGCCCCTGCCTGCGCTGGCGCAACCGTCTCGACGCCAAGACGTGCCACGTCTTGGATGTGCTTGCCGAGGACCATCGCCAGAATCGGCCGCCGTACGTCATCGTGTTCCATAGCCAGCCCTTGAAGCTCAAGGGCGGGCGACGACCCCGACCCCAGCGGAGGAGGTGAGCCAGGTGGCGAAGAAGACCGCGGCGGCGAAGAAGACCGCCGCCAAGAAGCGCCCCCGCGTCGTCGAGGGCTGGCTCACCGTCGACGGCCGCCGCCAGCGCGCCTACTGTGACCTCGACGCCCCGCCGGTCAAGAGCGAGTACAACTTCACGAAGGCCGAGATCGCCCACCTGCTCGGCCGCGCACCGGCGAAGGGCAGCAAGCAGCCCCGCGGCCGTGACGGCAAGTTCCGCAGCCCCCGCGGGCTGCTCGGACGGCTCCGCGGCCGCTAGCCAAGATGGCAAATCGGTTGCCAAATCGGGGGAGTTGTCCACCGTGGACAAGCCGCCGGATCTGACAACTCCGCTGGTCAGCGGGTTGCGCGCTTGACGGCGTCGGGGGGCAGCGCGGGGCAGTGCATGAGCCGCAGGTCGGGCTCGTGCTCGTTGGTGGGCACGGCCGGGCCTGCCCTCGCCGAGCGCGTGCACCGTGCGCCGGCACGTGGACCTATTCGTCGCCGCGGACCTGATCGAGCGGGCCGTCCGCTCCGGCACTGAGCGGGTCCTGGCGTTGCCC
>Ga0187893_10013516_pt1 | contig 11339 bp, 5 predicted proteins | sample MA1701074metaG_FD_139574 | JGI IMG/M metagenome (GOLD analysis project Ga0187893, IMG submission 139574) | White microbial mat communities from a basaltic lava cave in the Kipuka Kanohina Cave System on the Island of Hawaii, USA - MA170107-4 metaG ...
ACCTGCGCAAAGTCGGATCTGTCGGATCTATTGAAGCACCTGATGAAAGACAGGCGGTCCGTGTGTCCGTCGATGTGGTTGCCGAGCTCGGGATCGAGCGCGATAGATCGTTCCAGCAGCAGTGACGCGACGGCCTCGTGGTCGAATCGGCTGGCGGACACGAACGCTTCATTGACGGCCGCGAGATCGTCCCCGTTCTCGCCGAGAGCGGCGCGAACAGCGTCGAGATCGCCAAGCGCCGCGAAGAATCTGAGCGTGCGAGGAAGCAGGCCTTTGCGTCGAAACAGCTGCAGCAGCCCCCTGGCGCGGGACCGGAGGAGGCCCTCGCACACCGAGGGCGCCACCACCGCGCCGGCGTCGATCAGCAGCTCTGCGGACGCCGCGCGCGTGAACCACTGTTCTCTTTCCGCGTCCCCCGCGTCGCCGTAGGCGCCCGTGGCCTTTCCGAGCAGGCCGCGGTCTTCGTCGTCATCCTGCCATGAAAGCAGCGCCGGGTATTCGGCCAGCAGCTGCTTCAGGCGTTCGACGTCGTTGTCGTGAATGACGCGTCGAGCCTGTGCTACGGCCCACTCCAAACCCTTGCCGAGGCGTTGGCCCACCTCCGCCGTGAGGTCTTGCCAGCCGGCATAGCCGTACTCACGCGCAATCACGAGTTGCGCGGTGCGCTGCGTTAGCGGCAGGTCGACATTTGGCACTTGCATCCGCGCGCGTGCGATGGCACTGGCGTCACCCGCAGCGATGTCGCGCGCGAGCTTCTTTGCCTGTTTGCGGAGGGATTCGAGAGCCGGACGACCCGGGAGAGACTTCGAAGCCGTCATTGTGACCTCCTTTCATGAATCGCCTGTACCCCGCTGAGACCAGGCTGAAAGAAGGTGCACACGCACACAACTCAGACCAAACAGGGTGGGAGTGTTCCCTTGCCGCGGGTGGGTGGCGCCCTGTCAGCGCGCTCCCGGCAGTATGCGAGACGACCGTTTCGATGTCAACGCGCCGAAGCGGGGCAGCTGTCGCTCGAGGCGAGACAGCCTTCGCTGAGTGTGATGTCCGAGACGCTCCCGGACCGAGTAGCGTCGGTCTGGCCGATCGTGGCATGGTTGAGGCCCATGATCGAGCGATTGGTCCCGCCGGTCCGCGACGCCGATCTTCAGGCGCTCGCACAACTCCTTGTCGACGCCGTCGAGTCTGGAGCCGCCGTCAGTTTTCTCGCGCCTCTCACGATCGAGCGCGCCCAGGACTGGTGGCGCAGCACTCTTTCTTCCTCCCACTCCCGCGCGATCTTCCTCGTAGCTCGTGATGCCGAAGGGATCGTCGGGACGGTCCAACTGCACCCGGCCTGGGCGCCGAACCAGCCGCATCGCGCGGAGATCGTGAAGTTGCTGGTCGATCGCCGGAAGCGGCGCACGGGTCTGGGCACTCAACTGATGCACGCCATAGAGGAGGCGGCGCGGCACGCCGGGTTCGGCCTCCTGACCCTGGATGCGAAGCGAGGAGAGGCGGCGGAGCAGTTGTATCGGCGGATGGGATGGACCCACGCGGGGACGATCCCACGGTATGCGCTCGATACGAACGGAACCACGCCGCATGATGCGGTCATCTTCTACAAGGAACTGAACCCAGCGACATGACGCCACGACGGCTGTATCTCCCGCTGTTTGTCTTCCTGCTGTGCCAGCCCTCGGCGCTCGCGCAAGTCGATTGGCCCAACGTCGGGAACGACAAGGGCGCCATGCGCTATTCCCCTCTCGCGCAGATCACTCGCGAGAACGTCCACGATCTCGAAGCCGTCTGGACCTTTCACACCGGCGGACTCAACCCCGCCGTCACGAACTCCGCGATTCAATGCACGCCGATCGTCGTCGAAGGCGTGATGTACCTCACGTCCCCCGACACGCAAGTCATCGCCGTGGATGCGGGCACCGGGCGCGAGCTCTGGCGCTTCGACCCACAGCGCGACTGGAAACATCGCTCCCTGTACAACCGCGGCGTCGCGTACTGGTCCGAGGATCGGCGCGATGGGAAGAGTCGCATCCTTTTCGCAACGCCGGAGGGGTCCCTGTACTCGCTCGACGCGCGCACCGGAAGGCTGGATCCGCTTTTCGGCAGGGGCGGCATCGTCGATCTTCGCGGGGGAATAGCCCGCGACCTGCGCAATCTCGTCTACGGTGTCACCGCTGCGCCCGCGATCTTCAAAGAGCTCGTCATCCTCGGATTCTCTCTCGATGAGGGATACCTCGGCGGTCCGGGCGATATCCGCGCGTTCGACATTCGTACCGGGAAAGAGGTGTGGCGCTTTCAGACCGTGCCCGGTCCTTCCGAGTTCGGACACGGCAGCTGGAAAGGGAATTCCTGGAAAGACCGTGGTGGCGTGAATGCCTGGAGCGGGGTGACGGTGGACGAGGGGCGAGGTCTGGTCCTGGCTGGACTGGGCTCGGCCGGCTTTGATTTCCACGGGGGCGACCGGCATGGCGACAACCTGTTCGCCAATTCAGTCGTAGCCCTCGACGCGCGCACCGGCCGGCGGGTCTGGCACCATCAACTCGTCCATCACGACATCTGGGACTACGACCTGCCGTACCCGCCCGTGCTCGTCACGGTGCGCCACGGCGACAAGCCGATAGAGGCGGCTGCGCAGATTACCAAGCAGGGCTTCGTCTTCCTTTTCGACCGTCTGACCGGCAGGCCACTCTTTGATATCGTCGAGCGTGAGGCGCCCAAGTCCGATCTCCCGGGGGAGCGGCCGGCCGCTACCCAACCTGTTCCCGTCAAGCCTCCTGCGTTTGCACGCCAGGGCTTTACCGAACGAGACATCACGAACATTTCGAGACAGGCGAACGAGGCCGTACGGGCCAAGCTGAAGGACGCGCGCCTCGGTCCGCTGTTTACTCCACCGAGCCTGCAGGGAACGGTTTACAGTCCGGGAACGATCGGCGGCGGTACGTGGTCCGGCGCTTCGTTCGATCCGACGACGGGCTTGCTGTACGTCAATGCGAACAACTTCCCCAGAGTGCTCAAGCTTCAGCCGACGTCGGACACAGCCGCGCCCTACCGGGACACAGGGTTTCTTCGATTGACGGATCATCAGGGCTACCCTGGAGTGAAGCCACCCTGGGGCACGCTGACGGCGATCGACCTCAATCGCGGCGAAACCAGATGGCAGGTGTCCCTGGGAGAGTTTCCCGAGCTCTCCGCGCTGGGCATCGCACCCACAGGGACGCCCAACCTCGGTGGAAGCATCGTCACGGCCGGCGGCCTCGTCTTCATCGGCGCGACGATGGACGAGAAGGTCCGCGCCTTCGACAGCGCGACAGGCAAGCTGCTATGGGAACGCAAGCTGCCGTTCGGCGGCTACGCGACGCCGAGCACCTACTCGGTGAACGGCCGTCAGTTCGTGGTCATCGCGGCCGGCGGCGGCGGAAAGCTCGGGACCAAATCGGGTGACGCCTTCGTCGCGTTTGCGCTGCGACGCTGACCAACCGGACAATCAGCGCACGATCCGGAGCCCGGCCGGAGCGGTCAACGGCGGCGGTCCCAGCCGCGGCCCGTAGAGCGGCAAGGGCTGTCCGCGCTCATACGCGCCCAAGTCCGGTCCGACACCCGCGAACCCGTCGTTGATGTTCGGCATGATCGTACCGGCATCAATGGCGGCACACCCCGCTCGCAGCGTCATGTGCTGCGGAGGCACCGGCGTCAGCGGCGGGCCCGGCACGTTAAAGGTCTCGAAACAGGTGGTCCTGTCGATTCGTCGTCCGCGCGTTTCGAGTCCGGACGCGGCAGAGAACGCCGACACGCTCGAATAGACGACTCCACCGTACCTGAACGGCGCCGTGCTTGCGCCCCAGTCGAATCCGTCGGAGTCGAAATCGGTCCGCCAGTCCCTCACGTTCGATCCGAAGTCCCAGATCTGGCCGCCCGCAACCGAGATCCAGAGGTTGTTCCTGACGATGGATCGCAGCAGGTGAGCGTCGCTGCAGCAGATCATCTTGCCCCACATCACGATCGTGTTGTGAGCGATCACGGAACGATCGGTCGTCCGGAATTTGAACGGGGCTTCCTTGAAGCCCACCAGCTGATTACGAAGGATGTACCACGGCGAGCTGTTCTGGGGCTGAAAGCTGATGCCGTTGTGCGCGACGTTGTGGATGCGGTTTTCCCAGACACGGATATTGGCTCCGCCGGGATCGCCCTCGAAGCCGTCATCCGACGCGTCGTAGATGTCGTTCCCGAAGACGTCGATGTTGTAGTCGCCGTTGGAGATCCCATCGGCCACGTTCATGATGCCGTTGTGGGCGACCACGTGGCCGAAGCTGTCGGAGAACCCGCCGTTCAGCTCGATGCCTTCGCCGTCCAGGCTTTCGGTCGAGACCGGCGTGTCGCCGACGATCGTGTTGTCTGCGATGTACCAGTAGCTTCCGCCCTGCTGCAGATAGATCGAATAGTGATTGTTGAAGAACGCACATCGAGTGATGACGACATCCGTCGGGGCGGACTTTGACATGAGGGCGTACGGCAGATTCCTGATGGTCAGCCCTTCCAGCCAGACGTAACTGGCCGAGATGTCGATGCCGGCGAATAACGCCTCGCCGTCGCCCGCCGCTCTCCAGACGATGTAGCGCCCCGAGGTTCCCGGCTTGTTGAAGGTGATGCGTCCGCCGTAGTTTCCGGCGTGGACCAGCAGAAGATCCCCTGGCTGTGCGGAAGCCTGCGCCGCGGCGATGCCTCTGAATGGGTCGTTAGGCGATCCGATGCCACCGCCCGATCCAGGCGTCACATGGAACACTCTGCCGCCGGCGAAGGGCGCGGGCAGCGGCCGGGTGGCGACGGTCAGCGTCCGCGTCTCCGCTCCGCCGTCTGGATCGCGTAGCGTGAGCCTCACCTCGTAGGTCGTGTTCGGGCTGAGGAAGAGCACGCTTCCAGCGAGCATGTTGGCGCCGTTGACGTCGACCCGTACGAGCGGCAGCGCGGGCCGCCACGTGGTCGTCGCCGACGCTCGAAACTCCATCGTTGCGGTGGCGTCGTGGTCGGCATCGCCCAGGATGTCCCATTCGATGCCGATCGAATAGATGGTGCTGTAGCTCCGCGACGCCCCCGGGGATGTGGCGTCGGCCGATTGGGCCTCCAGCGTTGGAACGCTGGAAAGGCCGGCCAGCACGAGCAGAAAAACGACAGGCCGAGTGCTCAAGCGTTGTCTTGGGAGCTTGCGGGCGGCTGCAATGAGGGTGCCACGGCCCCGAAGGGGCAAAGGCGGATCCGCGCGTCTCGATCGGGCGGGGCGTCAGTGACACATCGGAGGCGCCGTTGTGCGGATCTGTAAGGTTCTGTCCGGCTTCAGACGCCCGACAGTTCAATGGCCGCTCTCACCCGATCGCGGACCGTTTCTTCATCGAGCGGTTTGTACAGGTAGTCGAGCGCGCCCAGATCGATCGCGCGCAGCGCATTCTCGGGAAGCTGGAGGCCTGTGACGAAGATGACGCGGGTTCGGCGGAGCCGGGGATGCTGCTTGAAACGCTCCGCGACCTCGAACCCGCTGGACATCGGCATGGCGATGTCGAGGAGCGCGACGTTCGGCTCGACGCGTTCTGCGACGTCGAGCGCCTGCTGTCCATCCCAGGCGATGAACACGTCGTAGTCTTGACGGAGCCAGCTCGCGATCAGGTGCGTAATCTCGTGCGCATCATCCGCGACGAGCACGCGCGGCCGATCCGATCTTCCGGCGGCAGGCGAATCCATTGACAATGCCGGCCCTCCATCCGTTGCGGCGTGTAGCTCATCGCTACCGTCGCGGACGCCAAGTGTCCGTAAAAACTACGGAAAGAGTCGTGAGAGCCGGGGTCGCCGGAGCTACAGCACAATTCGCGCCAGGATGAGTGCCAATCTGGGAAGGACGACCAGTGGTGGGTACTTCTCAAGCGTGGTCGAGCTAGAATCCCGGCGTGTCGGCAGGGTCTCGCTCTCATCACGGACGTTCCGGAGGCTAACGCGTGGCTGACGTGTGGCCACTCGCCCCGCTTCAGCAGGGGATGGTGGCTGACAGCATTCTGACCGGTGATCCCGGGCTCAACGTCGAGCAGATCGTCTGCATTCTGAAAGAGCCCATCGACCCGGAACGTTTCCGCCAGTCGTGGATACGGACGGCCGCCGACTTCGACGCGCTCCGCCTCCGATTTACTCTCCAGAATGGCGAGCCCCGGCAGCGTGTGGACCCATCGCCGGAAGTGCCCTTCGCGGTGCTCGATTGGACGGCCAGCGGTTCTTCCGCGAGCCGCCGCAGGCTGCTCGACGGGTTCCTCGAGGATGACCGCGCTCACGGATTCGACCTCTTCGCCGCGCCGCTGCTGCGCGTCACCCTGATTTTCGTCGGCGGGGGCGAGCGGATCTTCGTGTGGACGCTCCACCACGCCATGATCGACGGCGGGTCGTACGAAGCGGTGCTCGAGCGCGTGTTCGATCACTACGAGGGGCGCCCGATCGATGGCGACCCCGCGCCGCAATACGCGCAGTTTCTCGAGTGGTTCTCCCGACACGAAACCGGTCCCGGGCGCGAGTTCTTTCGCAAGCTGCTCGGCGGTTTTTCAGGGCCCACGAAGCTGCCGCTCCCGTCCCGCGCCGACCCCGGGAGGGCCGGTCGAACCGGCGAGGTGGTTCAGCGGCTGGGGGCTGAATCGACCCGCGCGCTCACGGAGCTCGCGAAATCCGGCGGCGCGTCACTCAACACGGTCGTTCAGCTGGTCTGGGGCCTGCTGCTCGCGCGGTGCACGGACCGGGACGACGTGGTCTTCGGCGCAGCCTGGGCCGGACGTCGTCAGACGATCGATCGCGCCGATCGAACGGTCGGGATCTTCCTGAACACGCTGCCCGTGCGCGTCGACCTGTCGGCCGGGCCGACCGTCCGCGAGGCGCTCCACACGCTTCGACGGCAGCACCTCGAGATCCGTCCGCACCTTCAGACCCCGCTGTCGGCGATAAAAGTCGTGAGCGACATGCGGGGGGGCGGACACCTTTTCGACACGATCGTCGTCTTCTGGTACGAGCGCTACTTTTCGACGCTGCGCAGGCGCAACGACGCATGGACCAGGCGGGAGCTCTGGTCCCGATCGCGGACGGGCTACCTTCTGGGCCTCGCTGCGTACCTCGATGCCGGCTCGCTGGTGATCCAGCTGGAGTACAGGGTCGACGTCTACGACGCCAGTCGGGCGACGGAGCTGCTCTCGTACTACATGCGCCTTCTCGAAAGCGTAGCGCGCGACCCCAGCCAGTGTGTCCACGACCTTCACATGCTCGACGACGAGACGTACGTCGCGTTGACTAGGCACGAGACCGAGCGCGAGCGACCGCCCGCGCGAGAGCCCGTCGTGTCCAGAATCCGTCGAGTCGCCGCGGCGCAGCCGACGGCGGTCGCCGTCCAGCAGATGGACGGAGCCGGCATCACCTACGGAGAGCTCGCCGAGCGGACGCGTGCGCTCGCCGCCGAGTTGCGGGCGCGCGGCCTTCGGCCGGGTGATATTGCAGCCATCTACCTGCCGCACTCGATCGACGCGGTCGTGTCCATGCTCGCTGTGCATGAAGCGGGGGGCGCCTTCCTCCCGCTCGATCCGAACGAGCCTTCGGGTCGGACTCGATACGTGCTCGACGATGCCCACGCCCGCTGGCTGCTGACCGATGCCGTTCGAGCCTCCGGCGTCCCGGGCGGTTCGTTCGAGCTGGTCCGGGTGGATGGTCCGCTGGAACCGGCCCCTCAGGCGGTGGAGATGCCCGATTTGGGAGCCGAATCGCCTGCCTACGTGATCTATACGTCCGGATCCACGGGAATGCCGAAGGGCGCGTGTATCTCCCACGGAGCGCTGGCGCATCACGCGGATGCGGTGGCTTCGGTCTTTGCGCTGACCGCCGCGGACCGCGCGCTGCAGATGGCCGCGCTGGGCTTCGACGTCGCTCTCGAAGAGATCTTCCCGACGCTTGCCTGCGGTGCGGCGGTCGTCGTCCGCGCAGAGGGGGTCACCGCTTCGGTGCGGGATTTTTTCGACGCCGTGAAACGCTCACGGCTCACCGTTCTGAACCTGCCGACCGCCTTCTGGCACGAGCTCGCCGCGGCGAGCCCGCCGCTCGAATGGCCGAGATGCGTGCGGCTGGTGATCGTCGGCGGCGAGCGGGTCTCGCGCCTGGACCACGCGAAGTTTCGCAGCGCGGACACGGGCCACATCCGCTTGTTGAACGGCTACGGGATGACCGAGGCGACGATCACGTCCACGTGCTATGACGACGCGGAGGGAGACCACGACTCGGACGACGTTCCTATCGGCCGTCCGATCCCGGGCGTGTCGCACTTTCTGCTGGACCGACACTGCCGTCCGGTTCCCCCCTCGGGCGAAGGACAGCTCTTCATCGGCGGCGCCGGCGTCGGCCTCGGGTACCTCGGCCGTCCGGCGCTGACCGCAGAGCGGTTCGTTCCGCACCCATGGAGGGCGGGCGCCCGTTTGTACGCCACGGGCGACATCGTCCGTCGAACCGCGCGCGGTAACTACGTTTACGTCGATCGAGCAGATGACCAGGTGAAGGTCAGAGGATTCCGGATCGAGCCTGGCGAGATCGAGGCGTTGCTGCGGACGCACCCCGAGGTCGCGGAGGCCGCGGTAGTCGTTTGCAGGCGAGAGACGGGAGAGGCAAGGCTCGTCGGCTACGCTTCCGGCGATGAGGAGAAGCTTACGCCCGCCTCCGTTCGCGAGCACCTCGAACGCTGGCTGCCGAGTCACATGGTGCCTTCGTCTCTCATCGTCGAGCCTCGGCTGCCGAGGACCCGTGCGGGCAAGATCGACCGCGCCGCTCTGGCGGCGCGGGATGCATTCCCTCAGCCGCTCGTCGGACCGACGGCCGAGCTCGGGGTCGCGGGGACGTTCGGCGACGCGGGCGGTCTGGAGCGGGAGCTGATGACGCTGTGGTCGGACCTCCTTCGCGTGTCCGTCGCGCAGCGATCCGTCAGTTTCTTCGAGCTCGGTGGCGACTCACTGCTCGCCGTCCGCCTTTTCTGCGAAGTGGAAGAGAGGTTTGGGAGCCGCTGCGATGCTCAGGCTTTTTTCCGGAGCCCGACAGTCGACACGCTCGCACAGCTGATACGAAAGGGGGGCGGCCTCGACTGGTCGGCACCGGTCGTGTGCCTTGCGCCCGGGAGCCCGGGCGTGCGGCCTCTTTTCCTCGCTCCGGGTATTACTGGCCGGGCGGCCGACTACCTTCACCTTGCCGCCGCGATGGACGATGACGTTCCCGTGCACGCGATTCAGGCCGGCCGGCCGCCAAAAGACGAGGGTGCTCAGGAGGATGTGGTCTCCCTCGTGCGCGGCTACGTCGAGTCGATGCGGACCGTTCAAGCGCGCGGCCCGTACGCGCTTGCCGGGTTTTCCGCAGGGGGCACGATTTCCGTGGCGATGGCGGAGGCGCTCTACGAGGAAGGAGACGCAGTGGACTTTCTCGGACTCCTGGATGCGGCGCCCCCGGCGTCGGTGCCGGTCGTGTCCCCCTTCACGAGCCCGAAGCGATTCTGGCGCCTGTCGAAGACCACGGTCGGACGTATCCGAGAGGTGCTCGAGGGTCCCCTCGTCCCGCCGCGGCTCTGGAGGCGCGCGTCGTCAGCCGCGAGGCGCAGCGTGGGGCGCTGGTTCTCAGCCAGCGGAGAAACCCAGTACGAGGTCAGCGATGTTCTCGGCTCGCCGGCCGGCCTGGGGGTCGAAGACGCGGCTCGGATGCAGGCGCGCCTCGACGCGATCCTCTGGTACAAACCAAAAGGGTACCCGATCGACGTCACGCTGTTTCGGACGGCGCTGGACCCGTTCGAAGGTCCGCACGAACCGGACCTCGGGTGGGGCCGGGCGCTCCGGGGCCGGATCGAGATCGTGCCGATCCCCGGAAGGCACTTCGAGGTGCTCAGCGCCAAGGGAGCAGCGCCCCTGGCGCGTGCGCTCGGCCGGCGCGTGCCGCGCTGCTAGAGCGTTCGATGCTCACGTCTTGCGCAGCGACGCGGCGTAGTGCGCCGACCACGACCGGATAGACGAGCGCTCGAGCCGCGCCTCGACACCTTTCAGCGCGCGGAGCGCCGCGCGCGGCGTGAAATCCGGCAGGAAGGTGAAGTAGTCCACGTCCCGCGACCACACAGCGCCCTCAACCAGCGGCAGCCGGCTCGGCTTGATCCACTCTTCCGTTCCCTCGTCGATGTCGCACAGCAGCGGAAACCAATAGCTCATGTAGAAGCGGAACAGCGGATTCTCGACGTTGATCTCGTGCAGGAAGAAGAGCCCGCCCGGTTTGAGCACGCGGACGATCTCGGCCAGCACGCGACTCCGCTTGTCGATCGGCGTCACGTGATGAACGACGTTGATGCTGTAGGCGAAGTCGAAGGTTCCGTCCGGCCAGGGCAGGTGTTCGGCATCCGCGGTGTGAAACCGTGCCGAGCAGCCCCGGGGCCCGGCCTGGTGCTCCGCCTCGCCGATTTGACCGGCTGACTGGTCGATGCCGTCGATGGTGAACCCGCGCGAAGCCATCTCGCACGCGTACCAGCCGTGGCCGCAGCCGACGTCGAGCCCACGCGCCCCTCGTCCGATCGCCGCCCCTTCCAGCCGGCGCAGCATCACCGAGATCTTCCGGTCGAGAAGGCGTTCGCGGATGTGCGCCGGGATTTGGTTCTGGTAGCTGGAGGCGATCGCGCTGAAGTGATCGGCGGGGCGTGGAGTGCCCAGGAACGCCACGAGCTTGCGACGCTGCAGGATGAGGGTGCTCAGCCCGAGTCCGAGTGAGTACCACGCCGTCCCGGCACGGAACGCCGCGACCGCGGCCGCGGCGACGACCGCCGGCACGGCGTGGCGTTCGAGGAGGACGATCGTCGCAGAGCCCGTAATACCTGTCCCGAGTGGGATCCCCGCGACGCCGCCGACGAGCGTGCCAGCGGTCATCGCGTCGGTCGCGGCGGCGAACGCGATCGGCCGATCGAGCGCGCCCAGCGTCCACCAGAGCCCGAGAACGGGGAGGATCCACGCGACAATCGACCCGCCGACGAGCGCCGCCAGAACCACCGGCCGCCGGAGCTCGGTGCCGGCAGGCTCGGGCGCGATGGTCCGGACCGACCGTGCGAGCGCGACCCACGTCGCCAACGCGACGCCGGCCCAGACGGGCCTGCCGCGCGCGAGGAGCAGGAAAAAGACGAGCGTCGTCGCGTCGGTGACACGCTCGGCCGCCCAGACGAAGGTCACGACGCGTGCCGCGCCCGGCGCGCGCGCGTTGAGCAACAGACCACGCACGAGCTCGCCGACATAGAAAGGCGTGGCAATCGCGGGCAACGTCGCGAAATACAGTCGCAG
>Ga0187893_10013517_pt1 | contig 11336 bp, 11 predicted proteins | sample MA1701074metaG_FD_139574 | JGI IMG/M metagenome (GOLD analysis project Ga0187893, IMG submission 139574) | White microbial mat communities from a basaltic lava cave in the Kipuka Kanohina Cave System on the Island of Hawaii, USA - MA170107-4 metaG ...
GGTCATCCAAAATATGATAATGATCCAACGGCAAAAGTGCGGCCCGAACAAGGTTTGCTGAAGTTGCGCAAATCATTACAGTTATTCGCCAACATAAGACCTGTAACAACTTATGCGGCATTGCAACATCTTTCACCGCTTAAACCAAAGCAACTTGAAGGAGTTGATTTTATCATTTTCCGCGAACTAACAGGTGGCATTTATTTTGGCAAAAAAGAATTAAGCGAAGATCAGAATACTGCGCTTGATGAATGTATTTATACAAGTGATGAAATAGTGCGCATTGCTAAGCTGGCTTTTGAATTTGCCGGCAACCGCAAACGCAAACTCACATTGGTTGATAAAGCAAATGTTTTAGAAACTTCGAGGTTGTGGAGAAGGATTGTAAAGGAAATTGCTGCGCAATATCCAACTGTTACAGTTGATTATATGTTCGTAGATAACGCAGCCATGCAAATCATTCTTAATCCAAAGCAATTCGATGTAATTCTTACAGAGAATATGTTTGGAGATATCATAAGCGATGAAGCAAGTGTGCTGAGTGGTTCACTGGGTTTGTCACCATCTGCTTCAGTTGGTACAGGCACTGCAATGTTTGAGCCCATTCATGGTTCTTATCCGCAGGCTGCAGGCAAAGACATCGCAAACCCGCTCGGGTCAATACTTTCAACGGCCATGATGCTGGAATATTTGCAAATGCATGAAGAAGCAACAATAGTAAGACATGCAGTAGAGTGGACATTACAAAACCGTTTTGTAACAAAAGATATTGACCCGATCAACTTTTATTTTACTTCTACCATTGGAGATCTTGTGGCAGATTGCATCACCAATAAGATCACCGGCGAAGTAAATCAAACAAATATCGAGTTGAGAAAATCAACGATCATATAAACCGCGATTCAACTGATTTTAATGATCTAATCATTCCTATCATTTAAATCATAAAAAATCACTGGTAAGTTCTTTGTTTGTATTAATGGTGGGCGTATATTCGCATCAAATCACACTTGATGTACAGAAGCACACTTAATATCAGCAACACACTTGCAGTACTGCTGCTTGTTGTTGTCGTTATTATTCCTGCTTCATACGGAGGTGGTTCTTACATGTAAAACAGTAAAAGATTAGCATAGACCCGCCTCCCAAAGAGGCGGGTTTTTTCTTTGATGCCCAAGGGAGAAAGGCAGTGCAGAAATATTTTTATGAGCCGCACTGTAGTACTTATGGCATCGTCTCTTGCGTCGCACTCTTGTACGTTCTGATTATGATGCAGCAAGAGAGAACAATAAACAAAAGCTCCGTAGGAGCGAAATATTGGTAGCCCCGGTGCAACCCGGTGAATAAAAATGAAAAACTGCACCCCGCAGGGGTGCAATGTAAAATTCAAACACATGGCAAATTATTATAACGAAAACACAATCTTATTTCTCAACGGAGAATTTGTAAAAGCTGTAGAAGCAAAGATGGATTTCTACAGCCAGTCATTGCATTATGGCTATGCAGTGTTTGAAGGCATCCGTTCATACAAAACTGTAAGCGGCGAAACAAAAATTTTCAAGGCAGAAGAACATTATGATCGTTTACGAAATTCTGCTTTGGCAATGAACATGCCTTACACATGGACAAACGAAGAACTGATTGATGCAACATACGAAGTGCTGCAAAGAAATAATTTACAGGATGCTTATATCCGTCCGGTTGTATATGCACCCATGAATATGAGCTTTGTACAAAATGAAGTTTCATATATTGTAATTGAAGTGTGGGAAATGGCGCCGTTCTTTGGAGATAAGCTGCTGAAAATAATGACATCTTCTTTTCAGAGGCCAAACCCAAAAGCATTTAAGATCACAGCAAAAGCAAGTGGTCATTATGTAAATTCTATTCTTGCAAGCCAGGAAGCAAAAGCAAAAGGTTATGATGAAGCTTTGCTCACAGACATGAATGGTTTTGTTGCAGAAGGTGTAGGTGCAAATTTCTTTTATGAAAAAGATGGCAAATTATTTACGCCTGCAAAAGGCAATATTCTTCCCGGTATAACAAGAGCAACTGTTTTAGAAATATGTAATGAGTCAGGAATTGAAGCAGAAGAAAAACAAATAACACTTGATGAAGTAAAGGAAGCAGATGCAGCATTCTTCTGCGGCACGGCAGCAGAAGTAATCGGCTGGGAAAGTTTTGATGATATCAAATTCAAAAAGAACTGGAAAGAAACAGCAAGCAGAAAAATTCAACAGGCTTATTCAGCAAGAGTTACAGAAGCAGGTATTGAACCGCAGAGACAGAGAGACGCAAAGATGAATGAAGTGTTGGCTTAATATTACTCGCTGGTCTTTTGCCCCGGAGGGACAAACTGTTTGCATCCCCCCGGTAAAATCGGGGGGATGTTGAATAAAGAACAGAGCGTACAAGAGTGCGACGCAAGAAAAGATAAATTGGAATACAAAAGCCGGGAACAAAATAATTATTAAACAAATATCATAACTCCCCTTCAGGGGATGGGGGCATCATGGAACTGAACAAATATTCGAAGACTTTAACGCAGGATGTTACACAACCCGCGGCGCAGGCAATGTATTATGCGATTGGTTTTAAAGAAGAAGATTTTTCAAAGGCGCAGGTTGGTATTGCAAGTATGGGCTGGGATGGCAACCCCTGCAACATGCATTTGAATGACCTTGCAACATCGGTAAGAGAAAGTGTAAATGCTACGGAAGGCTTGCTGGGACTGCGTTTTCATACGATTGGTGTAAGCGATGGCATTAGTATGGGTACAGATGGCATGCGTTACAGTTTGGTAAGTCGTGATGTAATTGCAGACAGCATTGAAACAAATGCAGGCGCTCAGTATTATGACGCGCTAATCTGTATTCCGGGTTGTGATAAAAATATGCCGGGCTCTGTGATGGCAATGGGAAGATTGAACCGTCCGTCAATCATGTTGTATGGTGGCACCATTGCACCAGGTCATTACAAAGGTGAGGACTTGAATATTGTAAGCGCCTTCGAAGCATTGGGACAAAAAATTGCGGGCAACTTAAGCGAAGCAGATTTCAAAGGAATTGTTATGAATTCCTGCCCTGGTGCGGGTGCATGCGGTGGCATGTACACAGCAAACACAATGGCAAGCGCAATTGAAGCACTGGGTTTAAGTTTACCTAACTCATCTTCCAATCCTGCATTAAGTAAAGACAAACAAAAAGAATGTGCGGCAGTTGGTGCAGCCATAAAAGTATTGCTCGAAAAAGATATCAAACCCCGTGATATCATGACACGCAAAGCATTTGAAAATGCTATAACCGTAATCATGGTATTGGGTGGAAGTACCAATGCGGTATTGCATTTAATCGCTATGGCTAAAAGCGTTGATGTACCTTTAACACAGGACGATTTCCAGGCTATTAGTGATAAAATTCCGGTGCTTGCAGATTTTAAACCAAGCGGAAAATATTTAATGGAAGATCTGCATCAGTTTGGTGGTGTACCCGCAGTGATGAAATATTTATTAAGCAAAGGTTTATTGCATGGTGATTGTATAACAGTAACAGGCAAGACCATTGCAGAAAATTTAAAAGACGCGCCTGATCTTGATTTTGAAAAACAAAAAATTATTATGCCTTTGGAAAAGCCATTGAAGGCAACCGGGCATTTACAAATATTATATGGCAATCTTGCAGAGGGCGGAAGCGTTGCAAAGATCAGTGGCAAAGAAGGCGAACGTTTTGAAGGCACCGCACGTGTGTTTGATGGCGAACATGATCTTATAAAAGGTATCCAATCTGGTCGTGTGCATGCAGGCGATGTAGTAGTAATCAGGAACATCGGGCCGAAAGGTGCACCGGGCATGCCTGAAATGCTGAAACCCACAGGAGCCATTATTGGCGCGGGTTTGGGCAAATCTGTAGCATTGATTACTGATGGAAGATTTAGCGGCGGCACACATGGTTTTGTGGTGGGTCACATTACACCAGAAGCCGTTGAAGGTGGCTTGATTGGTATTGTGGAAGACAATGATATCATTGAAATTGATGCCATCAAAAACACGTTGACATTAAAAGTTCCAGATGATGTAATTGCAAAAAGAAAATCAGCGTGGAAAAAACCTGCCCCAAAAGCAACAAAAGGAATTTTATATAAGTATGCGAAGAGTGTGAAGACTGCAGCCGAAGGTTGTGTTACAGATGAAGATTAAAGCCCCATCCCTAAAGGGAGAAAAGAAATTTTTATGAGCCGGGCTTTAGTATTTCATGGCATCGTTCCTTGCGTCGCACACTTGTACAACATAACATTATTCATCGAAATAAAAACACCCTTTAGGGTTGGGGCATGACAAAAGATTATTTTAAAGAAGCAGCAGAATATAATTTGTGGGCGAATAATATTGTCTGCAGTTGGCTTGAGCAGATCACTGATGAACAATGGAACAAAGAAGCAGTCAGTAGTTTTAATAGCATACAGGAAACGGTATTACATATCATTAGTGCGGAGAAAGCATGGCTGGAAAGATTTAAAAAGAATCCACAAACGGTTTGGATACAATCATCGTTCAAAGGAACAAAGGATGATCATATCAGACTTTGGAAAGAAACATCTGAAGACCTGAAAACTTTTATAGATGCTTTTGATGAAAACGAGCTGAACACAAATCTTGATTTCAAAAGATTGAATGGCGAGGCTTATTCAATGCCACATTACCAGTTGTTTGCACATGTCGTCAATCATGCAGCATATCACCGCGGACAATTAGTGACTATGTTGCGGCAGGCAGGTTTTACAAACGTTACAGCCACAGACCTTTTAGGTATTTACAGAAATAAGTAAAAGCTTTGCACCATGCTGAAAAAAGTACAATCAGCACAAGAGTGCGACGCAACGGAAGCATTATAGTAGTAATGCAGCCGGGTTCATAAAAAATAAAACTCGTGTTATGGAAACACTTCAAATAACAAAAGAAGTTATAAAAAAAGACGAAGCTTCAAAGTCCCCCCTTCAGGGAGCGGAGGGGGTAAATATCAGCGGCAGTGAAGCAGTTTTAAAAGCATTGATAGCAGAAGGTGTTACAACCATCTTTGGTTATCCGGGCGGCGCTATCATGCCCATCTACGATGCTTTGTTTGATTACGAAGAACAATTAGAACACATTCTTGTTCGCCATGAGCAAGGTGGCATACATGCGGCACAGGGTTATGCAAGAACATCGGGCAAGGTTGGCGTTGTGTTTGCAACAAGCGGGCCCGGCGCAACAAATCTTGTTACCGGTTTAGCCGATGCGCAAATAGACAGCACGCCTGTTGTAGCAATTACGGGACAAGTTTTTGCGCATTTGCTGGGCACCGATGCATTCCAGGAAACAGATGTGATAAATATTACTACGCCTGTTACAAAATGGAATTACCAGGTTACCGATGCAACTGAAATTCCTGCAGTATTAGCAAAAGCATTTTATATAGCACACAGCGGAAGGCCGGGGCCTGTGCTGATAGATATTACAAAGAATGCGCAGATACAAAAATTTGATTACAAAGGTTACGAACCTTGCAATCATATTCGGAGTTATCGCCCCACACCAATCATACGCAAAGAATACATTGCCGAAGCTGCAAAGCTTATTAACGAAGCAAAAAAACCTTTTGTAGTTTTTGGACAAGGCGTTATTCTTGGTGGTGCAGAAAATGAATTTAAAGCATTTATAGAAAAAGGCGGTTTGCCTGCGGCAAGCACTGTGCTTGGTTTAAGTGCATTGGAAACAGCTCATCGGCTGAATGTTGGAATGCTTGGTATGCATGGCAATTATGGCCCGAATGTATTAACGAATGAATGCGATGTGCTGATTGCAATTGGTATGCGTTTCGATGATCGTGTTACCGGCCGTTTGGATAAATATGCAAAGCAGGCAAAAGTTGTGCATCTTGATATTGATCCTGCAGAAATTGATAAAAATGTAAAATCAACTGTGCCGGTTTGGGGCGATTGCAAAGAAACATTGCCATTACTTACAGAGCTTATTGATAAGAAAGAACATAATGACTGGCTGCGGCGTTTCAATGATATGATGAAGGAAGAAGAAGCTTTGGTGATCTCAAAAGAAATGCATCCGGCTGTTGATGAGATGAGCATGGCTGAAGTGATTGATGCATTGAATGAATTAACAAAAGGCGATGCAGTAATCGTTACCGACGTTGGTCAGCACCAGATGGTAGCCTGCCGTTATGCAAAGTTTGTACAGAGCAAAAGCAATGTTACATCAGGTGGCCTCGGCACCATGGGTTTTGCATTGCCCGCTGCAATTGGCGCAAAATATGGCGCTCCGGAAAGAACCGTTGTTGCTATTATTGGAGACGGTGGTTTTCAAATGACCTTGCAGGAACTCGGCACCATTATGCAGTTTGGTGCAGCAGTAAAAATTCTTATTCTCAACAATAATTTCCTGGGCATGGTGCGCCAGTGGCAGGAACTGTTTCATTCACGCAGGTATTCATTCGTGGATATTCAAAGCCCCGACTTTGTTACCATCGCTAAGGGCTATGGCATTGCAGGGCAGTCTGTAAACAACAGAAAAAATCTGAAAACAGCAGTAAAGGAAATGCTCGATCATGATGGCGCTTACTTACTCGAAGTTATGGTGGGCAAAGAGAACAATGTGTTCCCGATGGTGCCGCAGGGTTGCAGTGTTGCAGAAATAAGATTGAAGTAAAGCTCTGCGAAGTCTCCGGACTTCGCAGTAGGTATGCGCTGAGTCTCAGACTCAGACTACGAATAATAATTTTTATGAACCCGGCAATAGAATAAGCATGAAGCTTACTTGCGTCGCACTCTTGTACAAATACAATTCAATTCAGCAATGAAAGATGATATTTTTACAGATATTCCGTTTCAATATGAAAGCATTTCAGCAGCAACAAAAAAGCTGTCTTTTAATATGTCTTCTGACTTGTACACAGGAAGCCTGTTAAAAACATTGGTTGCATCAAAATTAGCCGGACACATATTGGAACTGGGAACAGGAAGCGGTTTGGCAACATCATGGATACTGGAAGGCATGGATAAACAGTCGCGTTCGATAACTGTTGAAAATAATGAGGTGTTGATCAGCATTGCAAAACAGCAATTACAGGATGAAAGAATTGAATTTGTTTGTACCGACGGATATGAATGGTTGCAAAATTATAACGGCAAAAAATTTGACCTCATATTCGCTGACGCAATGCCCGGTAAATATGATTTGTTTGAAGAAACATTAGCACTTGTAAAAGATGGTGGTTTTTATATCATTGATGATATGCTTCCACAACCCAATTGGCCGGCTGTACATTCATTAAAAGCAGAAACATTCATCAACGAACTGGAAAAAAGAGAAGACATTACATTAACAAAACTGAACTGGTCAACAGGTATTATTATCGTAACTAAAATCAGTAACAACTGATTAATAACATGGTAACTGAAATAGCTCTTTTACACATAAGGAGATCAGAAAGCAATTTATTTGAAGCTGCGTTTGCAAAAGCGCAGGCCATTATAAGCTCAATGCAGGGACATATAGAGCATGAATTGCAAAAATGCGTGGAAGAAGAAAACAAATACCTGCTGATCGTTCGCTGGCAAACACTGGAAGATCATACAGAAGGTTTTAGAAAAAATGAGAAGTACATCGAATGGAAAAAATTGCTGCATCATTTTTACGATCCTTTCCCGGTTGTGGAGCACTATAAAAAAATTTATTAGGCATACAAACATATATTATGTCAAAACAGGAATATACCGTAACAGTTTATACAGAGAACCAGATAGGTTTACTCAATCGTATAGCGATCATATTTACACGCCGTAAAATAAATATAGACAGTTTAAACACCTCTCCTTCTGAAGTTGACAGTGTGCATCGTTTTACAATTGTCATCAATGAAACAGAAGATGTGGTACGCAAACTTTGCCGCCAAATTGAAAAACAGGTAGAGGTATTGAAAGCATACTATAACACCAACGAAGAAATTGTGTGGCAGGAACTCGCAATGTATAAAGTACCTACTGATGTAATTGCCGAAAAAGTAAAAGTGGAAAGATTGCTTCGTCAGTATGGTGCAAATGCTGTGGTGATTCGTCATGATTATACAGTGTTCGAAACATCCGGCCATCGTGAAGAAATAGACAGTTTGATGAAAGCCCTGGAACCTTATGGCCTGATTGAGTTTGTACGCAGTGCAAGAGTTGCCATAATTAAAGACAGTGCAGGTTTTCATGAAAAACTAAAAGAGTTTGAAGCGAAAGAAGCAGGTGAAAAAGTGATAGAAAATGAATTCTTAAATCAGCAGGAAGAAGTGTTTACAATGTAAGACGCTGCGAAGTCTCCGAACTTCGCAGTAAGTACTATGCATCAGGTTTCAGACTTGAAAAATGAAATTTTATGACAATAGGAATGGTATTATTTCCAAACCTTACACAACTGGATCTCACCGGTCCGTATGAAGTATTTGGAAGATTACCATCCACACAAGTTCTTTTAATTGCGGAAAGTTTGGAGCCTGTAAAAAGTGATAATGGCTTATTGCTAACACCAGGTGCAACATTTGAAACTTCACCACAGGCTGATGTATTATTTGTTCCCGGCGGAAGAGGAATATTTGAAGCCATGCAAAACAAAAAGCTGATAAGCTTTCTGCAGCTTCAGGCTGTAAATGCTCAATATATTACTTCTGTTTGTACAGGTTCACTGTTGCTTGCAGCAGCGGGATTATTGAATGGTTATAAAGCAACCACGCATTGGTTATCCCTGCATCTGCTAAAATTGTTTGATGTAGAAGTGGTAGAAGAAAGAGTAGTGATAGACAGGAACAGGATAACAGGTGCTGGTGTAACCGCAGGTATTGATTTCGGGTTATTTGTCGTGGCAAAATTATTTGGTGAAGATGCTGCAAAAGAAACACAACTGATGATGGAGTATAATCCGGCACCACCTTTTAATGAAGGTTCACCTAAGACTGCAGATAAAGAAATTGTTGATAAGGTTGTTGCTGCAGGAAAAGATATTCAAAAAGAAAGAGAAGAACTGATCAAAAAATTATTTCTGTAACATGCAGGAAATAATACCAATGCTGGCTTATGAAAATGGAATAGCTGCACTGGAGTGGCTGAAGCAGGCATTTGGTTTTGAAGAAAATATGGAAATGCGCATGAAGGAAGGGGAGCGTTTAACACATGCAGAATTAGGATCAGGGGATAATATCATAATGCTGGCCACGCCATCGCCGGATTATGAAAGCATCAACAAACATCGCAGCCACTGTAAACAAACAGATAAATGGTTGCAGGTTCCCTGGGTTGTAAATGGTTTGCTGGTGTATGTTGATGATGCAGATGCACATTTCAAAAGAGCAAAGGAAAATGGCGCAGAAATATTATCTGTACCTGAAGAAGGTTTTCCCGGCAAGCGCTACCGTTGTGCGGATATAGAAGGGCATAGATGGATGTTTATGCAAAAAGAAAGTCAATGAAAGCAGAAAAGGTAATTCCAATCATTCGCATATTCGATTATAACAAAGCAATCGAATTTTATATAGACTGGCTTGGCTTTAGAATAGTATGGGAGCATACTTTTGAAGAGAACACACCTGTTTATATGGAAGTAGAAAAAGATGGTATCACATTGCACTTAAGCGAACATCATGGAGATGCATCTCCCGGCGCAAGAGTCTTTATCTGGTGTACAGGTTTAAAAGAATATCATAAAGAACTGAACGATAAAAAATATAAGAACAACAGACCGGGATTAGAAAAAGCATTTTATGGCGCATGGTGCATGGAAGTAATTGACCCTTTCGGGAACAGGTTAACATTTAATGAGAAAATTTCTGAACCTTGATTTTATTCTGTCCGTGTTATTTACCTGGTTAAAATAATTGTTACATGAAAAATCAAATCAATAAGGAAAGCAAGGTTAAAACCCGGTTCAGGCAATTGCTCAATAAAGATCAGAACGTACAAGTGAGTCCACGACAAGTCGGGATCAAGATGACACAACAGAAGCTTAATAGCAGTAATAAAGTTTAGTACATAAGCCCCCATCCCCTAAAGGGGTGCTTTTAAAACAATCATAATTTCTAACCCCCCTTCAGGGGATGGGGGCTTAAATTAAAAAGATGGCAAAGTTAAATTTCGGCGGAGTGGAAGAAAACGTAGTAACACGTGAAGAATTTCCACTGGCAAAAGCGCAGGAAGTTTTAAAGAATGAAACAATAGCAGTAATTGGTTATGGCGTGCAGGGCCCGGGCCAGGCATTGAACCAGCGCGATAACGGCATCAACGTAATTGTTGGCCAGCGTAAGAATTCGAAGACATGGGACAAAGCAATTGCCGATGGCTTTGTACCCGGCGAAACATTGTTTGAAATTGAAGAAGCATTGGAGCGCGGCACCATTATTTGCTACCTGTTGAGCGATGCTGCACAAATTGAATTATGGCCAACAGTTAAAAAACATTTGACTACAGGCAAAGCATTATATTTTTCGCATGGCTTTGGCATTACGTTCAAAGAGCAGACAGGCATTATTCCTCCTGCCGATGTTGATGTGTTTCTTGTTGCGCCAAAAGGGTCAGGAACTTCTTTGCGCAGAATGTTTCTGCAGGGTCGTGGCTTGAACAGTTCTTACGCCATCTTCCAGGATGCAACAGGCAAAGCTAAAGAACGTGTAATTGCATTGGGCATTGCCGTGGGCAGTGGTTATTTATTTGAAACAGATTTCAGGAAAGAAGTGTACAGCGATCTTACCGGTGAGCGTGGCACTTTGATGGGTTGCATACAGGGTATTTTTGCTGCACAGTTCCAGGTGCTGCGCGAAAGAGGCCACTCTCCTTCTGAAGCATTCAACGAAACTGTTGAAGAACTTACACAAAGTCTTATGCCGCTCGTTGCAGAGAATGGCATGGACTGGATGTATGCAAACTGCTCTACCACTGCGCAACGCGGTGCACTTGACTGGTGGAAGAAATTCCGTGATGCAACTTTGCCTGTGTTCAATGAACTCTATACAAGCGTGGCAACCGGCAAAGAATCTCAGCGTTCTATTGACAGCAACAGTCAGCCTGATTATCGTGAGAAACTCAATGAAGAATTAAAAGAATTACGTGAAAGTGAAATGTGGCAGGCCGGTAAAACGGTAAGAAGCTTAAGACCGGAGAATCAAAAATAATTTTTATACTCTTTCTTGCCCCTCTCTTTTGGAGAGGGGTTGGGGTGAGGTTTTTTTGAGCCGGGCAATTGTGCAGGCATTGAACATCGTTGCGTCGTCGCCGACCCCGAGTTGGGCTCTGTGTGCTGCATCGGGGCACTCTTGTAC
>Ga0187893_10013518_pt1 | contig 11336 bp, 9 predicted proteins | sample MA1701074metaG_FD_139574 | JGI IMG/M metagenome (GOLD analysis project Ga0187893, IMG submission 139574) | White microbial mat communities from a basaltic lava cave in the Kipuka Kanohina Cave System on the Island of Hawaii, USA - MA170107-4 metaG ...
GCTTGGCATTGACCATACCAAGTTGACCTTCCGGTTTCAGGGCCGGGATTTTCGGCTCACTGACGTGGCCGGAGAGGTCGTCCATAAGCTGCTGGCGTAGTTTCAGACTCCGGCATTATCCGGTTGGTGAGCGACTTTCACAAGCTGCGTCAAACTCGTCGCTCGTAGGTAGTGTGCGGCGACCATTCGAAGCGCTGTCCCTCTAAATCTTTGTCGCAATTGGAGGTTTCTTGTCCGCCCAAACACCTTTTGTAAACCCTGTTAAGAAGTCTCTAAAGGAAGGCAAGCCAGTCATCGGTGCCACGATTAGTACCTCGAGTCCGGATGTTGCCGCGACTCTTGCCTCCAGTGGGTTCGATTTCCTGTGGTTTGAAATGGAGCATAGCCCGCTCACGCTGGAAACCCTTCGCTCCATGGTGCTGGCCACGCGCGGGATGAAGGCCATGCCGGTCACGCGCGTTCCTGTAAACGAGCCCTTCATGGCTAAGCGGGTGCTCGATGCTGGGAGCCTTGGGGTCGTGTTTCCATTCAGCAGTACCCGAGCACTCGCCGAGCAGGCCGTGAAGTCCTGCAGGTACCCACCACTGGGGATTCGAGGCTATGGTCCAAGCCTGGCCGCTCCGCTCTGGGATTTTGTGGGACAGAGTTATCCTGAGTTTGCCAACGAGAATGTGATGGTGATCCCCATCATCGAACAGAAACAGGCCGTTGACAATATCGACGCCATTGCTTCTGTACCCGGCATCGACGTGTTATTTATCGGGGCGAGCGATTTGTCGTATTCGCTCGGCGTTGGCGGGCAGCGCGAGCATCCTTTGGTCCAGGATGCGCTCGCAAAAGTGTTGGCCGCGGGGAAGAAATACGGCGTGCCGGTAGGCTATCCCACCGGGAACCCGGCAGAGATCAAGAAGCTCATCGCGCAGGGGTTTCTTTTCTTTCAGGCTACAACGGATCTAGGTCTGATGAAAACCGCAGCGACAGACCTGCTCAATGGCATCCAGGGATTGAGTTCAACTTCCGAAACGCCCGGTTCGATTTACGGGGACCGGTGACCAGTTCCCCTCAAGAGGCGCCCGAAGGCCACGTGGCGAATCTCCGTGGCGGCGTTGCAAACCAGATGCGATCGTTGCGCCGACCCTTAAGGGTGGCCAAGCTGAACACCCAGCTTACGGCACCAATTTCTGATACACCGCTCTCGCCTTCTGAAACAGGGCGATCATTTCTTCCCGATGCCGGGGCTGCCTGAAGCCCGGCTCTACCCGATAGAATTCGATCTCGCGGTCAATCCAGTTCAGCAAGAATTGTGCATCACGCGCAACGATGCCGGTGTCACCGTCAAACTGCAAATAGATGGGGCTGGTGTGAGCGAACCGGATGGTCGATCCTGCAGGCTCAAAACAGCGGGCCACGAACCAGCCCGATTCTCCGACATCACTCGCAAATCGTGCGCGCCACCTCCCCGAACGCTGGGGCGCTCGGGTTGTGTGCACGATGCGGCCCTTGAAAATCACTTCCAGACGATCAAGAGGCTGAATCGACTCTGCATTCACTTCGATATCCACTGACACAGGCCGCTGCTCGCCGAGCTTCAGCCTCGTGCCTGCTTCAGCTCCATTCACCTTCAGGAACAGCATAGGACCGTTGGTTGCGAAGCTGCGTCCTTGTTTCAGAGCCGTAAACCATGCAGCGTAACTGAAGGGTTTGGGGGTCTTGACATAAACCCGGTTGTAACCGAGGGGCGAGGCCTTCACCCCGGAAGCGCTGCCAGCCGAGACAGGCAGGCGAAGGCCGCAATTCAGAAAGCGGTAGTAAACTTCCATGCTCCACAAAGGCATTCCGGCGACCGTGTTGAATTCCGTTCGGTCTTTGGGGATCATGCCCCAGGAATCTGTTTCTAATTCGACGTCGTGGCGGTTGAAGTGATTGTGCACGATGCCTGCAAAATCAATGTGACCCAGGGCCACCAGAGCTGCGATGTCGCGCCAGACAATTTTTTCAGCGTCCACATACCCGCCCTGAGCATGGGCTGCCTCACAGAACCGGTCGTTCGGAGGGTAGAGACGATAGCCGTCAAAAGGGACGGCCGACTTTAAACCAAGCAAGTCCACAGCGCCCGGACCTTCCCTAAGGCGCTCCACTTCTTTATCGAGAAGACTGTAGACATGGGTTGCATCAACCTTCTTGAACGGATCGCCGGACGAGGGAGCGTTGGATCGCTGACGATCTTCCCAGACCCAGTCTGCGAGCACCGGAGCAACGTTCAGATCTTCTGCGAGAAGCAGACTGGAGATCTGTTCCAACGGCCGGTGATTGTGCAAGTCGCCCGAGTACCAGCCCCGCTCATTCATGTCAATCCAGCGAATAAGGCTGACAGTTTCTGAGTGTATCCTGCCCGGCTCAAGCGTTAACCGGGACTCCCAGGGTCGATACTCAGGGCCTCGTTCGACCCGCAGCAGGTAACGGCCCGGCGGAAGAGCAGCTGCAAATGTTCCCTGACTAATAAAATGATGTTCCTGCCGCTTGTTATAGGTGAACGCGTCCGCCGGACTCCATGGTTTGCCACTTTCATCGGTGAGATAACAGCGGGCTGCCACAAGCTGGCGGCTGCGGCTATCGCGCACTTGAACATGCAGGGAGTGGGGTAATTGGCCAGCATCCTGCGCCCGCGCAGCATGAAACGGGCAGAACAGCAGGGCAACAACAGCCGCCAGCGAAGACCAGACTCCCATCGATTGAGGGACCCAACGCATTTCGCGACTTCGTCTGCGGATCCGCTTTTCAGAAAGTCTTCTCAAACGACTTAAGAGAATCGTAACGACGATCTCATCCTTTCACGTAGGCCAGTTTTTCCGCCACTTTGCCGTTTCGCACCTTAAAAACATCGACGCCGCGCAGATGCCAAGGTTGGCCATCTTTTATCTTCTTATAGTTCCAGCGCACCACACAGCGATCTCCCGCTGCGAACATTTCTTCGGCTTCAAACACTGCGTCAGGCGAATTGACAAACAAGCGTTCCCAAAAAGCTCGAACTTCAGTCTGACCTTGGTATCGCTTCCCGTCCGGCGCCGGGTTCGTATTCTCGAAAACACAATCATCCGTCATGGCTGCCATGATGGCATCGACATCGTGGCGATTGAAAGCATCGTTAAACTGCTGAACCGCTTGAAGGGTTGCGATCGATTGCGCGTCAGTTGCGGTGTTCTTCATGCTCACTCCTGCCACTAACTGTTGCGGTGAGATTATAGGCTTTTCGGCATTTCGTGTAGACTCTTTTGGAAGGAGGGTTTCATGTCAATTTGGGATCTGTTTCGGGTTGAGCCAAAGCAGCGACCACAATCGGCGACGGCTGAGACCGAGAGTGTGCGCAGAATTACGGACGTTTTAGACCAGATGGAAGCCGATCAAGCCCGATACATAGCTGCCTTTGCCTACATCCTCAGCCGCGTAGCACGCTCGGATCAGGAAGTGAGTCCCGAGGAGACGCAGTTGATGGAAAAGATTGTTGCCAAACAGGGCAACTTCGAGGAAGAGCAGGCCATTATTGTGGTTCAAATGGCGAAGATGCAGAGTGCCTTGTTTAGCGGCATTGAGGACTACGTCGTGACCCGTGAGTTCAACATCATTGCCACGCGAGAACAGAAAATTGCATTGCTGCATTGTCTCTTTGCCGTTTCTGCGGCCAATCAATCAATTTCCAGCGTGGAAGATGCGGCAGTGCGGCAGATTTCACGCGAACTGAAGTTGCGGCATAAGGACTACATCGATGTGCGACTTCGCTATCGCGGTCATCTGGACGTGCTGAAAAGCAAGTAATTCTCCTGCTTGCTCTTGCCACGATTCCGCTGAGGGGCCAACATGAAGTTTTCTCGCGTCCAGCAACTGGGTATCTGCCTCCTGGCAACCGCTCTGCTGGCGTACTTCTTTGTGCGCTATTTGCTCTTGCCTCGATGAATTTCCCTCTCATTGTGGTCGCCGGACCTACCGGTAGTGGCAAGTCAGGCCTGGCGGTTGACTTGGCCCGGTCGTTTGGCGGAGAAGTCGTTAACTGTGATTCGGTGCAGGTGTATAGGCAACTCAATATCGGTGCGGCAAAGCTGACTGAAGCCGAACGGCAGGGGGTGCCCCATCATCTGATCGACGTTGTCGATCCGGACCAGGTCTTTACGGCCGGTGAGTACTCCCGCCTAGGGCGGTCTGTGCTGAACGAGATTCGACAGCGGGAGCGGATCCCGATTGTCGCCGGTGGTACAGGGCTCTACTTGAAGGCTCTGCTCGAGGGATTGTTCGAGGGTCCCCAGCGATCTGAATCGCTGCGGGCAAGGCTCAGCAGTCGAGCGGAGCAGAAAGGCACGAGCTATCTGCATCGATTGCTGTCACGGGTGGATTCGAGTTCGGCCCGTAATATTGCACCCAACGACAAACCGAAGATGATTCGCGCGTTGGAAGTATATCTTTTGACTTCCGTGCCCATCTCACAGCACTTCACGCTGGGGCGCGATCCTTTGAAGGGGTATGACGTACTTCAAATCGGATTGAACCCTCCGCGCCCGCAGCTTTACGAGTTCATCGACCGGCGTGTGGAGGAAATGTTCGCCGCGGGATTGGTGGCAGAAGTTAAAGCCGTCTGTTCCCGTTTTGGAGCTGGCGTTAAGCCGCTCCAATCGCTCGGCTATGCCCAGACCGTCGCCTATTTGCGCGGCGAAATCGGTTTGGCGGAAGCGGTTTGTTTCACTCAGCGCGAGACTCATCGGTACGCGAAACGGCAGCTGACTTGGTTCCGAAGAGACAGCAAGATCATTTGGTTTGAAGGCTTCGGATCAGAGCCTGCAATTCGAGCCGACGTGCGAGGCGAGGTCTCGAGATTTCTCGCGGTTTAAAAGTTCCACTTTAGTGGACTAACGCACGGCGAGCAGTTTCATAAGAACCACTTAAGGGTTCGCATTCCCGGTTGCCGGCGGGAGTACCAAGGCTCATCAGCCGTTGCGGAAACCGCCGGGAGGCTGCTAAGCTGGAAGCCACAAGGGATGCGAACGTCGATTGCGAGGAGATGGAGCGAATGGAAGATCGAAAGACGGGAGAGATGCAGAAGGGTGGGGACCAAGCCGCTGAGGAACTGATTCCGCAAGCTGCAGGCGAAGCCACGAGCTCCTATTCACTGCTTGAACCCCGCATGAAGAAGATTTATGGCATGTTCTACAAGGAACTTTACTACACTCCAGAGCGGCGCATCCTGGATCCCAAAGTTCAGGAGTTGATTTCCATTGCTGCCTCCCTCGTTGCCAAGTGCGAAGGCTGCATTGATGGACACATCAAGAAAGCGGTTGCGCTTGGGGCAACCAGAGAAGAAATCAGTGAAACGATTTGCATCGCGGTAGCCATCAACGCGGCGGCGGTGGTGGACTTCAGCGACCAGTCTGCGTCCCGGCTCGGCTTGAATCACTTCCCTCCCAAACCTGCGTCCACTCGCTAGATTAAACCCGAGATGGTATGCCCACGCCGGGAATTGATTCAGGCCAGCTCTTTACTCCAGCCGATAATTTGGCGCTTCTTTCGTGATGATGACATCGTGGACATGGCTTTCTTTCAAGCCGGCGGCGGTGATGCGGATGAATCTGGCTTTGGTCTTCAGTGACTGTATATTTTCACAGCCCGAATAGCCCATGCCTGCTTTCAGGCCGCCTACAAGTTGTGTCACCATCGCAGCCAATGAACCCTTGTACGGTACACGGCCCTCAATGCCCTCGGGAACGAGTTTTTGTTCGTTGGTTTCCGCTTCCATCTGATACCGGTCACGACTCCCGCCGCCCTGCATTGCGCCCAACGAGCCCATTCCACGGTACGACTTGAAGCTGCGTCCTTGAAACAACACGATCTCCCCGGGGCTTTCATCCGTACCGGCGAACAAGCTGCCGATCATGACTGTATCGGCGCCGGCGGCGATGGCCTTGGTGATATCACCCGAGTATTTGACGCCGCCGTCAGCAATTAGAGGCACTCCGGCGTCTTTAGCGGCGCGCGTGCAATCGACAATGGCGGTGATCTGAGGAACTCCGGCGCCAGAGACCACGCGTGTGGTGCAGATTGAGCCAGGGCCGATGCCGATTTTGACGCCGTCGGCACCGCACCGGATCAGGTCGGTTGTTCCCTCTGCAGTTGCGACGTTGCCGGCGACTACTTCAACATCCGGGAACTTTTTCTTGATCAGCTTTACTGTCTCCATCACACGTTTGGAATGACCGTGAGCAGTATCCACAGCCAGGACATCCACCTTGGCTTTGACCAGAGCTTCGGCCCGTTCGACGTAGTCGCCCGTCACACCGATGGCAGCGCCCACTAGCAGCCGGCCATGGCTGTCTTTGGCAGAATTCGGATACTGAATTTTCTTCTGAATGTCTTTTACTGTGATCAGGCCCTTCAGCATGTAGTCCTTGTCAACGACCAGCAGCTTTTCCACTTTGTGCCGGTGCAGCATCTCGTGCGCATCTCCGAGTGTGGTTCCCACAGGCACGGTGATTAGATTCTCCTTCGTCATCACGTCGGATATCGGAAGGTCGAGCCGCGTTTCAAAACGCAGATCGCGGTTGGTCAGGATGCCCACGAGGCGCCCGTGTTTCGTGATGGGTACACCGGAGATCTTGTAGTGCTTCATCATCTCGAGTGCCTCATGAATACGGTTTTCGGGCGACATTGTAATCGGGTCGACAATCATGCCGCTCTCTGATCGCTTCACCTTGTCTACTTCGGACGATTGTTTTTCGGGAGACTGGTTACGGTGGATGAACCCGATTCCGCCCTGCTGGGCCATCGCGATCGCAAGGCGCGAATCTGTCACCGTGTCCATCGCAGCGCTCACAATTGGGATATTCAGCCGGATGTTTCGCGTCAGGAAGGTTTCGGTCGAAACTTCGGCAGGCAGAACATCGGTGTGCTGCGGCACAAGCAGCACATCGTCAAAGGTCAAGCCTTCTGGTACTTTCTCGTTCACCATAGCGTCTCCAAAACAAAAAAGGCGGCTTGGGAGCCGCCGGTTTATCCCCTCTTCAGTTCACAGCATTTCTTGTACTTCTTGCCACTGCCGCAGGGACACGGGTCGTTCCGTCCCACCTTCGGGCCCTTGATGATCGGCTTGGCCGCTTGCGGTTCAGCTTCGCCTCCGCTGCGCAGCGTCATTTCCTGTCTGCGCTGCCTCCGCTCTAACTCCTGAACCCGTTCTTGTTCTTCCACCGGCTGCAAGAGGTAAAGATACCGTAAGCTGTCTTCTTCTATCGTGTTCATCATCTCTTGGAAGGTGGTGAATGATTCCTTCTTATACTCGACCAGTGGATCTCTTTGGCCGTAGCCACGCAGTCCGATGCCTTCCTTCAACTGGTCCATGGCGAGCAGATGGTCCTTCCAATGGCCGTCCAGAACGTTCAGGAAGATGACCCGCTCATGCATCCGCATGGCCTCTGCCCCAATTTTCTGCTCTTTGCTCGCGTAGCGTTGTTTCGCCTTGGCCAGAATCGCCTGCTGCAACTCCTCGCGATTGAGCTCGGTGGGCTGGATCTTCTCATGCAGAATGTCGATGCCAAACTGGTGCATGACGTCGTGTCGCAGTGCTTCCGTGTTCCATTCCTGAGGATTGACTTCTGCGTTGCAGTGCTGCTCCAGCGCATCTGCGATCAGATCCTCGGTTAGTTGCAGCAGGTAGTCTTTTTGATCAGCCTCTCCGAGAAACTTATTCCGCAATCCATAGATCGTCTTGCGTTGCTGGTTCATCACATCGTCGTATTCCAACAAATGCTTGCGAATGGTGAAATTGTGCCCCTCGACCTGTTTTTGCGCAGCTTCGATTCTGCGGGAGATGAGGCGCGACTCGATAGGCACCCCCTCTTCCATGCCCAGCCTCTGCATGATGGAGGAAACCTTCTCGCTTGCGAAAATCCGCATCAGGTCGTCTTCCAGCGACAAATAAAATCGTGACGATCCAGGGTCGCCCTGCCTGCCGGAACGACCGCGCAGTTGGTTGTCAATGCGGCGTGACTCGTGGCGTTCGGTGCCGAGGATATGAAGCCCGCCCAGCGCTATAACCTCCTCGTGTTCCCGCTGAACCTCTGCATGGATACGGCCATAGACTTCGTCCCACTGCTCCCGGGTGGCCAGGTCGGGGTTAATGCCCTTCTTTCGAAGGTATTCCTTTGTCGAAAACTCCGCGTTGCCACCCAGCAGGATATCGGTGCCGCGTCCGGCCATGTTCGTGGCAATCGTGACGGACCCCTTGTGGCCGGCTTGCGCTACGATCTCGGCCTCTTTCTCATGATATTTCGCGTTCAACACCACATGCTTCACACCGGCCTTTTTCAGCATGGCGCTGAGCCGTTCCGACTTCTCAATCGAAATGGTGCCGACCAGCGTCGGCTGCCCGGTTGCATGCAGTTCTTTGATCTCTTCCACCACGGCGTTAAACTTTTCGCGCTCTGTTCGGTAGACGATGTCAGGAAAATCTTTTCGGACCATCTGTCGGTTAGGCGGAACAACCACGACCTCGAGATTGTAAATCTTGTTGAATTCTACCGCTTCCGTGTCTGCCGTGCCGGTCATGCCGGCCAGCTTCTTGTACATGCGGAAGTAATTCTGGAAAGTGATCGTGGCGAGAGTCTGGTTCTCTCGCTCGATCTTGACACGCTCCTTGGCCTCCACGGCTTCATGAAGGCCGTCACTCCAGCGGCGCCCTGGCATCAGTCGCCCGGTGAATTCATCTACGATCACTACCTTGTTGTCATTGATGACGTAGTGGACGTCTTTTTGATAAAGCCAGTACGCTTTGACCAGTTGCTGGATGGTGTGGATTCGCTCGGTGACTTCAATGTAGCGTTCTTCGGTGTATTGCGGGTCTTCCGGGTCCGGAATAATATAGTCTTCCATCTTCCCCGCAGCTAGAAACTCGCGACCCTTCTCGGTGATCTCGACGTTGTGCGATTTTTCGTCGATGTAGCAGTACAGCTCGTTGTCGAATTCAGAGAGCTGTTTGTTCGACATCAATTGCCCTTCGAACTGGTCGATCTTCTTTTTTAAACTGCCATTCTTCACCAGCAGATCCAAATATTGGGGATTCTTGGGGTCGCCGCGCTTCACCAGCAGCAGCTTCTCGAGCAGTTCATCGGAAAGATCGCCATTTTCTCCTATTTTCTCAATGGCGTCGCGCATGTACTGGCTCATCTGCCGCGACTGCTGCTCCCGCAGCCGCTCGGCAAGCGGCCGCATGGCGATGTAATTCTTCTGCTGCGAACTTTCCACAGGGCCAGAAATAATCAACGGCGTTCGTGCTTCGTCGATTAAGATCGAGTCGACCTCGTCGACAATCGCGTAGTGATGCCCGCGCTGCACGCAATCCGTCAGGTCGAACTTCATGTTGTCGCGCAGATAATCAAAGCCGAACTCGTTGTTGGTGCCGTAGGTTACGTCGCACGCATAGGCTGCCCGGCGTTCCTCGTCATCCATGTCGTGCTGGATAACACCGACCGAAAGCCCCAGAAACGTGTACAGTTTCCCCATCCACTCCGAATCGCGGCGGGCCAGATAGTCGTTGACTGTGATGACGTGAACCCCTTTACCCTCGAGGCTGTTCAGGTAGACAGGCAGGGTCGCCACCAGCGTTTTGCCTTCACCGGTCTTCATTTCGGCGATCTTGCCTTGGTGGAGGACGCGACCGCCGATCAGCTGAACGTCGAAGTGCCGCATTTTCAGTACGCGTTTGCCGGCTTCGCGCACAAGGGCGAAGGATTCTGGAAGCAGGTCCTCGAGCGTCTCGCCGTCCGCCAACCTCTGTTTGAACTCAACGGTCTTCTCAGCGAGCTCTCTGTCAGATAGCTCGAAGAACGAAGGTTCCAGCTCCGAGATCTGCTGAACGAGCGGTTGCGCCGCTTTCAGATCTCGCTCATACTTACTGCCAAAGATTTTCTTAAGGACGGTGTCAACGATCAAAGATGTGCTCCGGTGCCAAGGGTAGAAAAACATATTATGAAGGGAAGAAAAGCAAAGTCAAGGCGCGTAGGTAGGCAGCTTGCCCTAACGTCTTTCGGAATGGCGGTTTGCAGAACCTCGCTGCGTGTGAGCGGATGAATCTGCAAAACAGCTGGTGAAATCTCTTGCAAGCCTTCGGCCGGCCTTTTCCGCTTTGTTTGTGACCGGGAATTGTCTGATGCTTCAGTGGCTCGGACTTCAGCCAGTTGTCCTTGTTGAGTTGCTGCCTTAGCGAACCTCACGAGATGAGATGAATAGACTGTCAAAATTGTCGCGCCTACTGCCAATCGCGAAAAAGTACTGGTTGCGGCTCACTCTGGGCGTTGTGTGTGTCACGCTATCCAATCTGGCGGCTGCGGTTTCCCCGCTGGTTCTCAAGCATGCCATCGATTCTTTGAGCGCGTCCCTCTCCGAACGGCGGTTGCTCTACTTTGGCGCTGTCATCCTGCTGTTTGCGGTCCTGGAAGGCATCTTTCTTTTTCTCATGCGCCGCATCATGATCGGCGCCTCGCGCCTCATGGAATATGACCTTCGCAACGATCTCTTTGCGCACCTGCTGGGTCTCTCACGCCGCTACTACCAGAACCACCGCACCGGCGACATCATGTCCCGAGCCACCAACGACTTGAATGCCGTTCGTATGATGCTTGGGCCGGGCATCATGTATTCTGTGAACACGGTTATCCGCCTGGCAATCGTCTTGTTCTTGATGCTGCGTATCAACGTCGCGCTCACCCTTTTTGCGCTCATCAGCATTCCTGCCGTAGCGCTGGCTGTGCGGTATTTCGGCACCGTAATCCACCAGCGCTTCGAGAAGATTCAGGAAACATTCTCTGAAATCAGCGCACGGGTTCAGGAGAACCTCTCGGGTGTTCGCGTCATCAAGGCATTTACCCAGGAAGAAAGCGAGATCGGCGAGTTCAAGAAGCTGAACCAGGAATACATTCAGAAGAACCTTCAGCTCATCCGGGTCTGGGGGCTTTTTTATCCGGTGCTGGGTCTACTACTTGGGTTCGGAGGCGTGTTTGTTTTGTGGTATGGCGGACGCGAAGTCATTAGCGGCAGCATGACGCTGGGCGATTTCGTGGCGTTCAACGCCTACCTTGGCATGCTTACCTGGCCTATGATCGCACTGGGATGGGTGATTAACATTGTGGAACGCGGCTCGGCTTCTGCCGGCAGAATGAACCAGATCTTCGACACCCGTCCTGAGATATTTGACGAGTCCGTAAGAATTGTGGGTTCGGAGAACGGCTCTGGGAAAAATCGCCGGCTGGATCGACCAGACGTTCAGACTCACAAGCAGATTTCCAACCCCGTTGGTCTCTCAGCAC
>Ga0187893_10013519_pt1 | contig 11336 bp, 6 predicted proteins | sample MA1701074metaG_FD_139574 | JGI IMG/M metagenome (GOLD analysis project Ga0187893, IMG submission 139574) | White microbial mat communities from a basaltic lava cave in the Kipuka Kanohina Cave System on the Island of Hawaii, USA - MA170107-4 metaG ...
ACATCATCCACGCCGGTAGGCGTGCGGGTTGGTGGGGTGGGGACAACAACATCATCCCCGCCGAAGGCGGGCCGGGTTAACGCGAACGTTGGGCGGCCAGCAGGTGGGGCAGACGATGGCTAACCTTGGGCTAGCCGCAGCCGGAATCTATGGAGTGATGGCCTACTCCGTTTCCCAGCAGACACGGGAGTTCGGCGTGCGGCTCGCGCTGGGCGCGCGCGGAGGAGATATTTGCGGCGCGGTAGTCCGCGAGGCCGTTCTGATTACGGCCACCGGTGCACTGGCTGGGGTATCGACAGCATTGGTGTTGACGCGAGGCGTCGAACGCTTCCTCTTCCAGGTGACGTCCTGGGATCCACTGACATACGGGACCACAATCGCAACCCTGGTGCTGACGGCCATCGCGGCCAGCATATTGCCGGCATGGAAGGCCATGCGGGTTGATCCGGCGGTAACGCTTCGCCAGGACTGTTAGCGGTCCAGGCCCTCGGAATGCACACAGTCGTCTCGAAGCCCGCCGTGATAGGTATAGCCACTCCCAACGATGCCGCGGCCAGCCTAGATCAGAGCCTTAGGCATCTGCCAAAGTATAATGAATATCGACGCCATGAAAGGATCGGCTCGGTTATACGTGTCGCTCGGGTTGACCATCGCCGCTTCGGCCTGGATCGACAAGGACGACCAATGGGTCGCCAGCCGGAAAAACTGGTGGGCATTCCAGAAGCCCGTGCGACCAGAGGTTCCGGCGGTTCGCGATCCATGGGTCAAGACTCAAATTGATGCCTTCATTCTGGAAGCGCTTCGAGCCAAGAACCTCACACCGTCCCTGCCGCTGACCCGGGAGTTCCTGCTTCGGCGCCTGACGCTCGATTTGACGGGACTGCCGCCCACGCCGGGCGAAGTCGACCAATTCCTCAACGACCGTTCGCCGGATGCCTACGAAAAACTGGTCGACCGCCTGATGCGGTCGCCCCATTACGGCGAACGATGGGCCACCAAATGGCTCGACGTGGTCCGCTACGCCGACACCAATGGCTACGAATCCGACGCCGAGCGTCCGCACGCGTGGCGTTACCGGGATTACGTGGTGCGATCCTTCAACAACGACAAGCCTTACGATCGGTTCATCCGCGAGCAGGTCGCGGGCGACGAGATGTTCCCTGACGACCACGACGCCTTGATCGCCACGGGTTACCATCGCACCGGCCCGCTGCATGTCGTGGGCGGCAACCAGGACAAAGAGATGAGCCGCCAGGAAGTCCTCACGGAGATGACGGGCTCGCTCGGCTCGACGTTCCTCGGTCTCACAATCGGCTGCGCGCGCTGCCACAATCACAAGTTTGATCCGATTCCCCAGGCCGATTATTACCGCCTCCAGGCCGTGCTGGCGTCCATGGAGGGAAAAGATATCGTGCTGGCGGGCGAGGAAGAGAAGAAAGCGTTCGAAGCGGCAAAGAAAGACCACGAAGCGCTGCTGGCTCCGATCAAGAAGGAAATCGAGGCCATCGAGAAGCCTTACCGCGACCGGCTGCGCGAGGAAAACCTCAATAAGCTGGAGCCGCACTTCCGGGCCGCACTCGACGTTCCAAAGGACAAACGGACGGAGGAACAGCAGCGATTGGCCAAGGAGGCCGAGGCACAGATCAAGATCTCCTGGGATGATGTACTCGCCGTGCTGAGCCCGCAAGACAAAGAGAAACGTGCGGGCTTGCGCCGGCGCATGCACCGCCTCGATTATGAAAAGCCCGAGCCGCCCATCACCGCCTATGCGGTTGCGAACATGGAGAAAGCCGCCGCCACACACATTCTCAAAGTGGGCAATCACAAGATGAAGCTCGGCGAGGTGCAGCCGGGATTCCTGCGGGTGCTGGGTTCGAGCGAGGTCACAGGCGACCCGAAGGGCCGGCGCGCCGCTCTCGCCGAATGGCTTGCTTCTCCGGATCATCCCTTGACCGCGCGCGTGATGGTGAATCGTATCTGGCAGCTTCGCATGGGTGCTGGAATTGTACCGACGCCTAATGATTTCGGTGTCCTCGGAACACGACCCACTCATCCCAAGCTGCTCGATTGGCTCGCTACCGAATTCGTGCGCATAGGCTGGAGCGTGAAGAAAATCGATCGTCTGATCCTGTTATCGAGCGCCTACCAACAAACCCTCCTACACGACGAGGCCAAGGCCAGGCAAGATCCGGACAACAAGCTGTATTGGCGGGCGAACCGGCGTCGCCTCGAGGCCGAGTTCTTGCGCGATAGTTTGCTCGCCGTGAGCGGGTCGCTCAATCCACGCCTGGCTGGAAAACCAGTCAAGACGCCGATCGAACCGGAAATCTACGAGCTCATCTTCACGGAAGGGGAGCCGGATAATCTTTGGCCGGTCAATCTGGACAAGAACGAGCATCATCGCCGAAGCCTCTATCTGTTGAACAAGCGGACAGTACGCCTGCCGTTCATGGCCAATTTCGACCAGCCCGACAACATGACATCGTGCCCCATCCGTCCCACAAGCACGCACGCTCTGCAGGCGCTATCGCTCATGAATAGCGACCTGATGACGGAGCAATCCGCCATTTTCGCCAAGCGTTTGCAGCGCGAGTGCGGCGCGGATTCAGGCTGCCAGATCAGGCGCGCCTACAAGCTGTCGTTGTCCCGCTCACCCAAGCCAGAGGAGATCCGAATGGCCAGGGACTTCTTCACACGGCGCGGGCCGCTCGAAGATTTCTGCCTCGCCTTGCTGAATCGGAACGAGTTCGCCTATGTCCCGTAGTCACATTCCGGTGGCGGTCTCCCGCCGCGATATCCTGCGTGGGGCAGCGAATGGATTCGGCGCCCTTGCCTTGCAGCACATGCTGGTGCGCGACGGCTTGGCCAAGACAAAGGTGAATCCTCTGGCGCCGCGGCGGGTTCACTTTCCAGCCAAGGCGAAATCGGTGATTTTCCTCTTCATGGTCGGCGGCCCTTCGCAAATCGATACGTTCGATCCCAAGCCGCTGCTGAAGAAGCACGAAGGTAAGCGGCTCCCTGAGTCGTTCGGGAAGATCGTGTCGCAGTTCACGGACGGCTCGACGCCGATTCTCTCGAGCCCGTGGCGGTTCCAACGGCATGGCCAGAGTGGAATGTGGGTGTCGACGCTTTTTCCAAACATCGCTAAACACGTCGACGACATCTGCTTTGTGCGGAACTTCTACACGGAAAGCATAGTTCACGCGCCCGCGATGTATCAGGTGGCGAGCGGGCGCATCCTGATGGGGTTTCCGTCCGTCGGCTCCTGGGTGACTTATGGATTGGGGAGCGAATCGGAAAACCTTCCGGGATATGTCGTGATGCCGCAGCCGGAAGGCACGCCCGAGGGCGGCACCCCAATGTGGAGCTCGGGATTCTTGCCAGCGGTCTATCAGGGCACGCTGCTGCGGCCGGGCGCCACGCCCGTGCTGCACTTGAAGCCTCGTGAAGGCGTATCCGTCGAGCGCCAGAAGGCCCGGCTCGATCTGCTCCAGAAGATGAACGAGATCGACACACCTGAGTGGGATACGGAGCTCGCCGCGCGCATCAGCTCTTACGAACTCGCGTATCGGATGCAGGCGCACGCGCCAGAGGCTGTGGATCTCTCCAAGGAGACGGAAGCGACGCGGCAGATGTACGGACTCGAGGACGCGCGTACGCGCGAATTCGGTACCCGTTGCCTGCTGGCACGCCGGTTCGTCGAGCGCGGAGTCCGTTTTGTGCAGCTTTATCATGGAGGCGGTCCGGTCTCGATTCAATGGGACGCCCACGACCATCTTCATGCCAACCACGAAAAGATGTGCGGAATGAGCGACGGACCGATCGCGGGATTGTTGCAGGATCTGAAGTCGCGCGGGCTGCTGGATTCAACGCTCGTGATCTGGGGTTCGGAGTTCGGGCGGCTGCCCATGTCCCAATCAGGCAACGGCCGCGACCACAATCCGCATGGTTTTACCATGTGGTTCGCGGGTGGCGGAATCAAAGGCGGCCAAGCCCTGGGCGAGACCGATGAGTTCGGCCTGCATGCCATCGACGGCTGGCATATGCGCGATTTCCACGCCACCATTCTTCACGCGCTCGGCCTCGATCAGCACAAGTTGTGGTATCTGCACAACGGCCGGCATGAGAAACTGACCGACTTTGGCGGCAAGGTCATTCAGAAGGCTTTCGCCTAGCGCTCCGCGCGCATCATGAGTGTGCATGGCGTAACTTACATGACTCCCCCGGTTTGAGCCACGAATGAAGACGGACACGGATAAGGTCGCCTCGGCATTCCCGAAACCGATTCACATATCATCGTAGGACGATGCCCTTCGACTGTTTTAACCGCAATATCCAAGATGAGGCCCACGACAAGATCAGGTCGATGGGGCCGGCCGGCGTTCGGGTTTTCGCCTTCACCCCGTCGGGCGGCTGGGTGATTGTCACCAAGAGCGACTTGTTTGCGCGAAATATCCCGGATGAGTGTTACGACAAGCTCCGGTCGTTCTTCAACAATGGTCACCAGGTTCGTCTGATCGCGTTTCCACCGGAAGGCGGAAATCGCTGGGTGATTGTCAGTGACCGGGATCTGTTCGCCCGGAACATTCCCGACGAGTGCTATGAGAAGTTGAAGGAGTTTTGGTCCGCCGGCCACAAGCCCACGTGCGTTGCGTTTCCGTACCCCGGCGGCAACCGATGGGTGATTCTCGCGGGCAAAGCGCTTTATGCCCGCAACATCGACGACGAGTGCTTCCAGCACCTGGTGAATTTCTCACAGGGCAAGCGTCCAGCCGAGCGGGTGGCTTTCACCAAGAGCGGGGGTTGGTTCATCCTGGCCAAGGACCGCTACTGGGCGCGCCGGGTCCCACAGGAGTGTTACGAAAAGGCCGGCCAGTTTCGCCAAGACGGTTGGCTTGTCGACCACGTGAACTTCGCGCCTTCGGGCGGATGGTCGATCATCACCAACACGCGAGACCCAGATTATGCCGCCGACCCGGTCCGCGAATGGGAAAGCCGCGTCTTCAAAGACGGGCAGCACTGGCGAGACATCTGGGAGCGGATGGCTCATTACAAAGTGCCGGGTCTTGGCGTCGCCGTTGTGCTCAACAACAAGATCGCATGGGCGTGCAGCTATGGCCGGATCGAAGCAGGCGAGAACCAATGGGTCCACAATGACACGGTCTTTCAGGCAGCCTCGATCTCCAAACCCGTCTCGGCGGTTGGGTTCCTCAAGTTGGTTGAAGATGGCGATCTGACACTCGACGAGGATGTGAATCCGAAACTCGGTTGGACGCTGCCGCTGAGATCCTGCGCGATGTCCTCGTGGAAGTCTAAGGTCACGCTCCGGCGTTTGCTCACTCATTTTGGGGGAATTATCGGCCGCGGGACAACCAAGCCGCTCGACAAGTGCTCGGGATTCGAGGATGACGGGGGTGGATTTGGCGGATATCTCAACTCGAGCGGCACGGGTGTGCCGACGCTCAACGAGATCCTCGCCGGTACGTCCGGACGGGAAGGGGTCAGTGTGAATTCACCCCGCGTTGAGATCACGCACGAACCCGGTAAACGATACTCCTACGCCGGGCATGGATTTGTCCTAATGATGAAGCTGCTCAAGACGCAAACCGGCGTGGACTTTGGCGCTTGGATGCGGGACAACGTGCTCGAGCCCGCCGGCATGCGGCACAGCACGTTCAACCTCACGGCGCCTGCATTCTCGGGTCCGCCCGCGGCCGGGCACGATGAGGAGGGCAACGTGATGCAGGGGCGTCGATACCGATATCCCGAATCGGCCGCGGCCGGGCTGTACACGACGCCAAGTGACCTCTGCCGTCTGGTGATTCTGCTCAACCAGGAAGGCCGGATCGACGGACGGCGTGTGCTGGATCAGGCTCTCGCGCGTGAGATGGTGGACCAGGGACTAAGCCTCGGCACGGCAGGTGCAGGGGTGGAGAGGCGCTATGGCCACGGCGGCTCAAACCGCGGCTTCAAATGCACCATGAAGGGCTATCGGGAACAGAAGGCGGGCGCCGCCATCATGACCGGAGGTGATCTCGGTGGAAAACTCGCCGGAGAGATTTTCGAAGCGCTCGTGAGGACGTACGGTTGGGAGGCGGCGCCAACGCGTGGAGCCCGGCGCCGCGCGCGTCTGTTGGAGTTCGCGGACTACAACAATGATTGAAGGTTAGGGAAGTAGTACTGGCTCACCGCAGCCTAATTCTACGCCAGGTTGGCCAACGGTTGGGTCGCATCGGCGAAGCTATCGAGCTTGACGCCCATACGTTGGGCGATGGCGACAAACAGGCGTGCGAAGGGAGTGTGTTCCGGATATGCGAGCGCGCGACCTGTGCGGATGGTTCCGCTTCCGCCTCCCGCGAGGATCAGCGGAAGGTTGTGGGCGGTGTGTCTGTTGCCGTCGCTCAATTCCGACCCCATCAGGATCATGGAGTGATCGAGCAGAGTACCGTCGCCTTCCTGGATGGAATCCATCTGCTTGAGCATGTAAGCGAGCTGCGCCACATGCCACCGGTTGATCGTCTCGTACTGCCGCTTGATCTCGGGCCGGTCGCGGTGATGCGATGTGGCGTGCCATTCTTCGGTGACGCCCGCTAGAAAACTGAAATTCCCGGTGCAGCCGCCGTTATCAAACATGAACGTGGCCACACGAGTTTTATTCATTTGAAACGCGAGCACGATCATGTCGAGCATAAGCTGCGTATGCGGCTCACGATCGTCGGGACGGATGGCGGGGCGGCGCAAGTTTGCGGGTGGGGTCGAAGGCTGCCAGCGGGCTTTCTCGGGTTGATCCACTTTTTCGACGCGCTTTTCGACATCGCGTACGGATTCGAGAAACTCCTCGAGTTTCTGACCGTCAGCACTGCTGACGCTTCCCTTCAAGCCATGGGCCTGCTCGAGCACCGCATCGAGAATGCTCTTGTTCTGGCGTTGACGATCGCCATCGGCAAACAGGCGGTCGAAAGCGAAACGCGGGTCGATCTCCTTGGGCGCGGGCTGTGAAGGCGAACTCCAGGAAATATAGGAGCGGAAGATTGGGATGAGATCGAGCTGCGTGGTGGTGTCGGGTTTGATTCCAAGGCAGAATGAGGGCAACGGGGTCTCGTTGCCGATCTTTTGGGCGATCAGCTGATCGATCGAGACGGCTGCTTTCAACCGGTTCCCGTCCAGCTTGTAGTTTTCGATACCGGTCAAGAAGCCCGAGGTTTTGCCGTCGTGTCCGGGGCGCTGTTCCAGCCTTTCGTGCCAGAGGCCGCTGGGAATGGTCAGTTTTCGTTGGAAGGGCTCGAGCGGCTGCAACAGACTCCTGAGTTGGAAGTTCTCTCCTTCACCCGTCCCTCCCCAGTCGTCGATCTGGACGCCGTTGGGGAAGACCATCGCGGCGAAACGAGTGGGAGGACGCAATCCGCCGGAAGCCCGATCTACGGCGGCGTCCGAGGCAAACGCATTCACTGACTCGAGCCACGGCAGCCCAATTGAGACTCCGGAGGCCTTCAAAAAGCTGCGTCTGTTCCAATGCTTCATCTTTTCAGTCCTGCTCTTTGTACCGCAGCCGGTTGGTCCCGGAATTGCGGGCTTTGCACAACTTCTTCGATGGCGGCGGACACCCGATATTGGCGCGCCGCAAGTGCCCTCTCCATTCTACGCAAAGTTTCGAGGTCGTGGTAACTGATGCTTCGGCCCAGGGCATAGGCCAGGAGCTGGCGGCAGAATGTCCGAACGAACTTCTCCTTTTCGCGACCGCTCAGCAACACTCGCTTCAAGTCTTGAAACGAGGTAATCGGGCGTCCATCCGGCATGGCGGAGGCGGTGTCGATCGGCACGCCCGTTGCTGTATCCTTCTTGCGGAACCGGCCGATCGCGTCAAAGTTTTCGAGGGCGAACCCTACCGGATCGATGCGCCGGTGACAGGCCGCGCAAGCCGGATTGTTGCGATGCGCTTCCAGTTGCTGACGCGGCGTCAGAATGGCGCTCGCGGCCTCAGACTTCTCGTCAAATCGGCTCGCGTCCGGCGGAGGCGGCGGAGGCGGCGAGCCCAAGACTTCCGTCAGGACATAAACACCACGGCTAACGGGGCTCGTGCGCGCGGGGTGCGAGGTCAATGTCAGAATTCCCGCCATCCCGAGCAAGCCGCCCCGTTCAGCACGATCGACGGGAACACGCCGGAAATCCGCACCGGATACGCCACGGAGCCCATAATGCCGGGCCAACTCCTCGTTGGCGAAGGTAAAGTCACTGTCGAGGAAATTGAGGATACTTGCATCCTCGCGGAAAATCTCGCGGGTGAACTGGAGCGCCTCCTGGTACATCGCCTCGCGCAACGAATCGGTGAACTGAGGAAACGTTTCGCGGTTGGTTTGATCATGATCGCGAATGTTACGGAACCGGAGCCAACTTCCCGCGAACTGATCGGCCAGAGCGGCCGATCGTTTGTCCTTGAGCATGCGGCGCATCTGAGCCACGCGCACCGGGGGATCAGCGAGGCGGTGAGCGGCCGCAAGTCCGAGCAGTTCTTCGTCAGGCAACGAGGACCACAGGAAATAGGAAAGCCGGGACGCCGGATCGGCCGAGAGGTAGAGGAAATGGGGCGAGGTCGAAACACTGCGGGCGGCGAATCGGACCGCGTCCTGCGTCTGAGCCTTCTCGTCCTGCATGAACGAGTCATAGAGCCTGGTAAGCTGCGCTATCTCGCTCGCACTGGCGGGGCGCCGAAACGCTCGTGATGCGAAGGCTGACAAATGGCGGATGGCCGTGTCGCGCAAGTCGCGGCGGCCTTTTTCCTCGAGGCGGTCCAATGCAGCAACGTCGCTCTTTATTTCTTCGCTCGCCAAGGCCCGGATTTCCGCATAGGAAAGTTCCCTGCCCTTAACGTCGAATGCTTTGCGGCTCATCAAGCGCCTGTACTCGCCATTGAGCAACTGCTCGGTGCGCTCTCGCACGATGCGCGGTTCCGCGGCGAGCAGAAGATACTCGTCCCAGTGCCGCGACAGTTCCTTCTTCTCCTTGTTCGCGGACGGGGGCAGCATCGCGGCGATCTGTTCGGGCTCGAGATGAAAGATTCCGGTATGGGGACGGCCGAAGCGATCCTCCAAACCTCGAATCCAATAGGTCGGACTCGGGAAATACTTTGTCACCAGATTGTCGAAAAAGCGGCGGAGGTTCTGCACCTGCGTACGGTTGGAAGCCGTTAGCCGAGCTCCGGGCTCGAAATCCAAATTGGCGGGCCGTTCGGTCCGGACGAAGAACTGCACCATGCCGTCCTCGAACCACTTCCGTGACTTTTCTCCGAATCGCGTCCGCGCCAGGTCCTGCAAGGCTCCGCGAACGGTGAATCGCTGCGCGCCCATGGGCGCGCGCAGCACCAGCAAAGAAGGCGCTTTCACGGCGATCGCGGTGGACCACGGGAGGGTGTTGTCTCGATAAAGCGGGTTCGACCGGTTCATGCTCGAAGGATCCTTGTACAGCTTGTCCCGAATGCCGCGCAGCTCCGACGCCTGCACAAAAACGTGGAGCGGTCCGCCACGGCTATCGGTGTTTCTGGCCACCACGCCGTCCGCGGAGGTCTCTTCGACCAGCAAGCCTGACTCGATGAAAGACCTCTTGGAGCCATCTGGCATGGTGAAGGCGCCATCGAGCCAGGCGGCGTAATCGTTCCCGTTCCCGTCGCCGGCGTCTGAGACCGAAAGGAAGATCTCGGAACCACCCTTTACATCGATGTCGAACGGATGACTGTGGTCGCCCGCGCGGAGCTGCTCGATGTACTCGTCGTTTTGGCGGAATGCACCGGCTATTGCTGCAAAGCGCCGTCCAGCTTCGAGGACTTGCGCGTTTGTGGCGGTATTCGGCAGTTCGCGAAAGGGCAAGAACAACGGGTCGAAATGGTGACGGAGCTTCACGAAATCATCGGCCAGCCCACCGCCGGCAATGGCAGCTTTGGCGTGATCCAGCTCAAGGTAACCGGTCAAGCGCTTCAGAATCTCGGGATTGAGTCCAGCCGTCGCAGCCGAACCCAGACGATGCTTCGCCTCCCACGCGGCTGCGTAGTATCGGGCAATCCCTTCTCCATTTCCTTCCACGCGCTCTTTCACGACGCGGTAGAAGACCGCCGCCAGTTCACTCGCGGCGCTATGAATCCGGTCTTCGTGACGCTTGGCGTTTTGTGGCTCCTGGTGGAACCGAAGGCCGAGCGTAGGCGAGAACGTCGCATGACTCATGAGCAGCTCAGAGGCGGCCAGCAGTTTTTCGAGCTGGACACCAGACACGAACAATGTACCCGCGTTGTTGGGCAAGCCGTCCTGGCTTGCGCCGTCGGGCGGCAGGTAGGAGCCCAGATCAAGCTCTGTCCCGGTAAGATCACGGACGGTATTCAGAAACTCAAAGCGCGTCAGACGTCGCATGGCTGGCGGCGCAGGCTTGGCGCTTGCGGACGCCAGGGTGATTGGCATGGTCTGAATTTGGCGGTCGATCCAGGAAACCAAAAATCGCCGGTCCGCATCGGACGGCTGCGTCATAGCGGCCGGAGGCATGGTGTGAGTCGCGATTTGTTCGGCAACGGTCTCCCAGGTTCGGAACTCACGCAGGAAGGAGCTGGGGAATCCCGCCGCGAGAGATTCCAGGTCAAAGCCAGCAGTCTTCAGTTTTGTACTGTGGCATTGGAAGCAATGGCGCTCGAGCAACGGACGGATTTGGCGGTCGATTGTTTCCGCTGCGAGGACACTCATTGCCAGGACTGACACCACTGCCGTCTTCATGCCTGAGTAGAGTATATCGGAGTGACGCACGCTTCGCCCATGGCCGCGCATGGCGCTGCCCGACGAATATAGACGGAATCCTAAATGGATTCGGAGGCCTCCTGCTCCGGGTGGAGGACACCGAGGAGAGCCTGGCTGGCTTCGGGGTCGAGGCCCGTGGCAAGCTCTTCCAGCTTGACCGAGATGCGCGCGACGACTTCCTCTGGCGATGCCTTTGATTTGCCTTCACTTGCGCGATGTGGCTTCGAATCGTTGAGCGCATCTTCGGTGTCTAAATAGAGGTCATCCAGCGCATCGCTTAGCGCCCGGTCCTCCTCCTCTTTCCGCTTCCTCCACTCGTTCTGCAGCCGCCGCAGGTCTTCCATCCCTTTGTGAAAGGCTCGGCGCTCGGAAACTTCATAGCGTTGGAGGAGCATCATCCGTTTCGAGACATCGGCGGGAATGTCCGGGTCGAATGGATTGGGGCATTTTTGCAAGATGCCGTCCTGCCAGTTGCCGATGCGACGGAGTTTCCAGTGCGCTTCGGCCATCTGAGTGACGAGGATCTGCTCGGTGGCGTGTTGCGGGTTCCACTCGGAGTCTAGGGAA
>Ga0187893_10013521_pt1 | contig 11333 bp, 7 predicted proteins | sample MA1701074metaG_FD_139574 | JGI IMG/M metagenome (GOLD analysis project Ga0187893, IMG submission 139574) | White microbial mat communities from a basaltic lava cave in the Kipuka Kanohina Cave System on the Island of Hawaii, USA - MA170107-4 metaG ...
CTGGAAAGGCTTTACACGAATCAGCAGCAGTTGACCAAGGCGCTTTACCATTTGGGCAAGGCCGTGGAAATTGATCCCGAGGATTCGACCCCTCACTATCGGCTATCGGTGCTGTACCGCAAGCTGGGCCGAATTCGAGAAGCCGAAAAGGAAATGGAGTTGTTCGAGAAAACCAAGAGCAAGGACAAAACGAAGGACAAAGCCACGACCAAGCAGAAGACCACCGTGAAGCCATGAAAATCGCGGGTAGGGACGCGCTTCGGCGCGTCCAGTCTTGGGCGTGGAATCCACACGGACGGGGAGCACCGCGTCCCTACCAGATTGGAAATCGTGAAGCCAGGTAGAATGAAGGCTTCCTTCAACAGCTCCCAGGATTTTGTACGACGTTCGGATGTGAGGGCAACCGCCGCCGTTGCCCGACACGTCGATTGGGAACCCCCTCTTTCCTTGTGGGCGAACCGACTCAACGCCTCTCGCTGATCGTAATGTACCGATTCACTTCCAGGTTCTTCTCCTTTTGAACCTCACCTTTCGGCCAGACAATGGTAAGTTCATCGACCTTCCCACAACTCCCAAGCCCGAAATGAAGGCGCGGATCGTCGCGGGAAAGATAGCTGCCACCATTGTGTAGTGTCGCGAATTGCCTTTTGCCGCAGGACTGAATTTCCACTCTTGCTCCTAACGCATCCCGATTGGATTTCGTCCCGCGCAGGTACAAACCGATCCACGACTGTGGGCCTTGGCTGCGATTCTCCAGCAATACCGGCCTCCCATCCACCGGCAGGACGACAATATCGACTTTGCCGTCATTATTGAAGTCACCCGTACATCCTCCACGAAACGACTGCTTGGCAATTGAACCTAGAGGAGAGGCAACGGGTGCGAATCGCGCGAGGCGATTCTCAAAAATCATAACTGGCTGCAAGTAGGTGGCTGTACCTAAGGTTTCGGCGTTGGGATAGACGTGGCCATTCGCCGTCCACAAATCCCTGTCGCCGTCGTTGTCGAAATCCGCGAAGCCAACCGCCCAGCCCAGATAGGGAACCGTGCTGGTTCCGAGCCCGGTTCGAAAAGTCACATCTTCATAAAAACCTGGCTTTTGCTGCTCGAAGAGCGGAAAGTAGTCCTCAGAGAACGTGGTGGTCAACAGATCTGGGTCGCCGTCGTTGTCAAAGTCACCACTCGCAACGCCCATATTAGCCTGAGTGCGGCCGTCTCCGTTCATTGCCACGCCACTGGTGAGCCCCGCCTCTTTGAATGTGCCGTTCCCCCGATTGAGATAGAGATAGTTTGGACAGGAATCGTTAGCCACAAAAAGATCGGGCCTGCCGTCTCCATTCAAATCCTCGAAGAGAACCGCGAAACCATAGTAGTGGTTCGTGTCGGAAAGGCCTGCTTTTTGTGTCGCCTCCGTGAAAGTTCCGTCGCCGTTATTCCTGTAAAACAGGTCGTCTTCTCCGCGAAGATTGCGGGGACCGCAAAAGACGTTAAGGCCTTTGTATTGGCAAATCGGCGCGACACCGGTCCATGGCAACGCTCCGAGATCAACGTAACCGGCAACATAGAGGTCAAGGTCGCCATCGGTGTCGGCGTCGCCAAAGGCACTACCCGTGTGCCATGCCACCTTTCGACTGAGCCCGGCCGTTTTCCCAATCTCGGTGAACGTTCCGTTTCCGTTGTTTCGGTAGAGAAGATCGAGTCCGATGCTGGTAATCAAAAGATCGGTGAATCCATCGTTGTCATAGTCCGCGGCGTTGGCTCCCGTGCCCCAATACGAATTCACTAGACCCGCTGCTTGCGTTACCTCGCGAAAACGGCTGCCTTCCAGGTTTCGATAAAGAAAAACGCCATCCTTCCTGGGTCGAGGGACGATTCCCGAGACGATACCAGGCAGCGCCTCCATGGTGGACCCGTTAACAATGAGCAAATCCAGCCACCCATCATTGTCATAGTCCAGCCAAGCCCCTCCAGTGCCATTCGCTTCTGGAATCCACTTTTTCTCCGGACCGCCATTGTGAATCGTCGGCTGAACGCCAGCTTCAGAAGCAACGTCCACAAACTGGATTTCAGTTTGGGGGGAGTTTTTCAGGCCGCGTTGCGGCACCACGTTCGATGAAAATATCGTCCCCCCTTGGACAAGGGGGGACTTCAGGGGGGTTTTTGAGCGCGGGAACAAACCCACCCCGGCGCTGCGCGACTGCTGTCGCTGCGCACCACCCCTCCGATGGAGAGGATTTTCTGGAGAATTGAACGGAAAAACGAGGAAAGGCAACCTGAGGAGCAAGACGAGCCCCGAAAATATAGGCAGTCCTGACCTCATGGTTTTTTCTGTTGCCGGAAAAGCTGGAAGTGCCGCTCGGCGTCGTCCGGTCTTCCGATTTTCACGAGAAGGCGTGCATATTGGTAGCGGGCATCCGCGTTCTGCGGGTCAATTTCGACAGCTTGCTCGAGACAGGAAAGAGCTTCTGGCAGTTTGTCCAGTGCAAGCAACGTCATCCCCAGCTTGGCTTTTGCTTCCGACCAGCCAGGCTGTCGCTCCAAGGCTTGTCGGAAGTAGCCTTCCGCCTCAGCAGCTCGGCCCTCACGCAGACAGAGGGCCCCCAAATTGAAGTAAGGCCACTCCGATTTTGCCGTTTGCCTCTTTTCCAGCTCGATAGCCTTCAGATAGGCCTCGCGCGCCGCGGGATATTGCACCAGCGCCTCGTAGGCTTGGCCCGTATGGTTGTGGGCTCTGACGCTTGACGCCTCCAATGCGGTAGCCTTTTGGAAAGCAGTCAGAGCTCCAGCCGGGTTGTCGCGCATGAAAAGGACTCTGCCGAGATAGTAGTGAGCTTCTGCATCCTGGGGTGCCAGGCCCACAGCGTGTCTCAGCTCCGTCTCGGCCAAGCCGGCCCTATTCAGCATGAACTGATTCAGCCCGATCACTTTCCGCGTTGCAGCGTGCTGCGCATTGCGCTCCGCTAACGGTTCCATGATCTTCAAGGATTCCTGATATCGCCCAACGCTAAAGAGGATAAAGCCCTTCAGATAGAGCGCAGGAAAAGCTTCAGGAGAAACACGCAAGGACTCTTGAATTGCTTCTTCAGCTTTTTTCCACTCGGCTTGTTTCACATAACAGAGTGCAAGTTGGTAATAGACCTGGGGCGGTGGTGCCTTCTCGGCGGTGGAGTTCAAAAGTTGTTCCAGAATATCGCGCGCAGCTTGAAACTTCTCTTCTGAAAGGAGCTGCCCGGCTTGCTGGAGACGCTCCTCAACGCTGAGTTGCGTGGCCAAAGAAGCGTGGAGCATCACATAAGCGATGGAGATGATCGCTAATTTTGAGGGAAACATGGTTTCAGCTTTGCTCTGCCTCAATCAATTTCGACTCTAGCAGGACCGTTCCTGAAGCGCAAACTGAGACCGTCCCATAGTGGTCCAGGCTGAAGCACTTCGGCGACGGCCTCCAGAGACCCGCATTTAGCGTCTTGAACGAAGCTCGTCTATTCATTGACTTCGGAGTGAATCATTCAGCCAGGGGAGGGTTCAGACTGACGCACTGCGGCCTGGCTGAAATGGACGCGGAGTCGGCAGTATTGGGGTTGAGGACTCCAAATCTGCTGTGGTGCAAAATTGAACATCTAAATTTGAAAAAGTGTCTGATCCTAATGATGCAGAGAGTGGACTTTGATTTTTGAAGCTCGCTTCGTTTCACAGACGGCGTGCTTCTTCTATGTTCTGCTCTCTGCCTGAAACGTTTGGGCGGATTGAAGTCATGGAGCCGTAGCTCCTCTTAGCATATCCGTCAGGGACCGAGAGCCGCTGCAGGGATTCAAACCCTGCAGCGGCTCTTTTTGTTTCTCTATGTAGGGGCTCCCAAGGGCGTTCTTTCTTGTCGCCGAGGGGATCCAGATGAGCGCAGGGTACAGCCGTTTCTGGCTTGCTTGCCGGTTCCGCGATGCGTGTTGTTGAATTGCCGGCTCAAATGGCGTGGTATATACGCGCAAGAGGTCTACCGGATCAGGTTAAACTTATCATTACCAGTTAGGAAATCTGAACGGGAGCGATGAGTCGAGACCGATTATCCGGGAGACCCGCTTCCCGAGAGGTCTGATAACGTCCCTTGGCCACTACAGGAATATCAACAGGCGCCGCGAGACTCTTCACAACCACTCCTCGAGGACCCACACTTTGATCGCCGCCTGCTCAAGGCACGAATCTCAGTCCGGTAGGGTTGGAAGTCAGTGTCTACTTTTTGCCGTGTTTTCTATTGAGAAATCGGTTAGCCTTAGTAGCCATGTCGAGGTTGATCCAAAAGCTTACGCCGGTGTTCCGAGTCAGGTTCAGGCACTGCTATTGTCAGCCTTGGTATCGCGTTAGACGAGGAGTGTTCAAGAGTAAGGTCTATTGCGGAAGGTGTCGGGAGCTCTTGGTGGTCGCGTACCATCCTTGGCCGATCTCAGGAAGGTGCTGTCTACCCCAAGAGTGGCATGCACAGTACGAAGCCCCCCTTCCTCACTTTCCGCGCCGCTAGAAGCCTCACCTCATTCAAAGAGGCCTATCAATAGTTTCTTGGCTCCCCGAAGAGCCCGAGCCCTTAAGCACCGGACTTGGTGCAATGGCTGATTCCTTCGAGGCTTGAAGGAGCATCCGATTGTCAACCGAAGCCGCGTGAGGTCAATCCGCACTGAAATTGGTCAGTTTGCACCGAAGTGAGTGTGCTCAACTTTGATGTTGATCCCGATAGGTCTCTCATCAATAGCACCCAACTATGAAAAGGGGAACCCGTGAATTCAGCTTTTTGGTGTGGAAAACGAGTTCTGATAACTGGTCATACCGGCTTTAAGGGAAGTTGGCTGTCCCTCTGGCTTCGGTCCATGGGAGCCGACATAGTAGGGTACGCGTTGGAGCCGGCAACGGATCCAAGCATGTTCAAGTTGGCCTCAGTGGCTGACGGCATGACCTCAGTTGCGGGTGATGTTCGTGATATGGAACGTCTGCGACAAGTCGTCGCCAGATCGAGGCCGGAGATTGTGTTCCATATGGCCGCTCAGCCTCTGGTCCGGGAATCATACAGAGATCCGGTCACAACCTATGCTACGAACGTCATGGGCACGGTTCATCTCTTGGAAAGCGTGCGTCATGTGGGCAGCACGCGAGCAGTCGTATGCATAACCTCAGACAAATGCTACGAGAATCGAGAATGGGTTTGGGGCTATCGTGAGAACGAAGCGATGGGCGGCTACGACCCATATAGTAGCAGCAAAGGATGTGCTGAAGTAGTGGCAGCCGCCTATCGGAATTCGTTCTTCAATCCCAACAGGTATGCCGATCATGGCACTGCGATTGCGACCGTCCGTGCGGGGAACGTCATCGGAGGAGGAGACTGGGCAAAAGACCGATTGGTTCCGGATATTCTGCAGTCACTGGTGAAGGGCAAGACCATCATTCTACGAAATCCGCAGGCAATTCGTCCGTGGCAACACGTGCTGGAGCCGCTCAGCGGTTACCTAACGCTGGCGGAGCGTCTATATGAGGATGGTCCGAGTTACAGTGAAGGCTGGAACTTTGGACCCTTCGACTCGGGAATTAGACCGGTGTCTTGGGTGGTTAACCAACTGGTCTCGCTGTGGGGCAGCGACATCTCCTGGAAACAGGATGAAGCATTTCAGCCGCACGAAGACAGGTACCTAATGCTGGATTGCGCCAAGGCGCGTCACCGGTTGAAGTGGGAACCTGTTTTGGAGATAACGACTGCGCTGCGGTGGACGGTGGAGTGGATGAAGGCACTTGATGCAGGAGCCGATATGCGGGGCGTCAGCGAGTCTCAGATCGGTAGATTCATGAAGTTGGCACGGAATCAAGAAGAGGGCAGCGCTGGGAGTGGGCGACATTTGCCCCTGGATCAGGCGCATATATTCGACCTTATGGACGAGGCCGTGATCGCCCGCGATAGAGATGGCCTTATAGGTTTCTGGAATCGGGGCGCTGAAAAGATGTACGGCTGGAGGAAAGATGAAGCCCTCGGGCAGGTGTCACATACTCTGTTACAAACGCAGTTCTCGCAGCCGCTTGATTAGATTGAGACGGATTTGACAGAGCGCGGCCTGTGGGAAGGCAAATTGGTCCATGCACGACGAGACGGAACGCGGATAGAGGCGCACAGCCGATGGGTTCTTCAGTCTCAGGAACCAAGTGCTGTCGAAACGGTCTTTGAGATAAACAAGCTGTACCTGACTCTCTGAGCACGCTTCTCTCTCACGTTGTCGGGGTGATGGAGAATCCACCTAAAGGGACCCGAACGAAGCAAGGGACCTTGCGTCTGACTTCAACGCTTTGTGGGAAGACATTCGGGCGCCACGGTCGGCTTAGGATCCAAAAACGGCTTGGCCGCATTGAGGGCTGCACGAGCCGACTCTGCCCATAATCCAGCGCTGCCAGGTCCGTACAACCTCAGGCCCTCCATCAAGGCATTCGCCAAGTCCTGTATGACCTCTTGGCGATCAGGAAGGACGGGAGATACACAAGCGGCTAATAGGCCTACTTGGTTCGCACTATTACCATTTGATCCCATACTGTACCCAAAAGTGGAAAACAGAGTGAGTTGATTGGAGAAAAGAGCGTGTGTTGCAATGCAGAGCGCAGGTTCAATGCCAATTCGCAAACATCACCGCATTTCGCGTAGCGAAAGCAAGATACACACAGACTTTCAGACACCCCCAATCCTTCATTCAGTCATCCCCTCTGGGACGCCAGTCCTCGCATATAGCTACTTAATCCCCACCGCCATCGAGTCGGGGCCGACGAGGTGCTCGACGCGGGTTTCTTTGAAGCCGATTTCTTTCATCCAGCCCATGCAGTCGGCGCCGGTGTAATCGAAGCCACCCTGGGTTTCGATCAGCATGTTGAGACTCATAAGGAGCCCGAAGGCGTTCTCCGAACGGTCGTCGTCGATGATCGATTCGTACACAATCAAGGCGCCTCCTGGTCGAACAGCGTCATAGGCCTTGCGAATGAGCATCTTCTTTTCCTGGAGGTTCCAGTCGTGCAGGATATGCCCCATCATGACGACGTCGGTTTCGGGGATCTGTGTGTTGAAGAAGTCACCCTGGGAGAAGCGCAGCCTTCCCGAAAGCCCGTTCCGCTGAACGTATTCTTCGAAGATCGGCTCAACCTCGGGAAGATCGAATCCGACGCCGGACAAGTGGGGGTTGGCGAGAGCGACTTGGACGGCCAAGTCTCCCTGCGCTGTGCCGACGTCCACGTATCTCTTGTAGTTTTTCCAGGGAAACTTATGGGCAATCGCCAGGTTGGCGCCGTGGCTTAGACCGGTCATGGCTGCCAGGAATTCTTTGAGACGGGCGGGACTGGCATAGAGCGCGGCGAAGAGCGACTCGCCACCAGCCTTGGCCTCATTCTGAGGGCTGCCGCTCCGCAGTCCCTCAGTGAGATGGTTCCAGAAACCGAAGAGCCGACTGTTGGCCATGTCCAACATGCCGCCTATGTACGTCGGCTTTCTCTTGTCCAGAAAGAGATCCGTCTCGGCGGTATTCTGATACTTGCCATCGACTCGGTTAAGAAAGCCCAGTGCCACCAAGGCGTCCAGGAAATCCTGGGCTGACCGAGGATGCAGTCCCAGTCGTCCTTGGAGAGTCTTCAGATCTTCTGGGCGCTTGGCCAATTCGGTGAAGACCTCCATCTCCACGGCGCTCAACAAGGTCTTCGAAGCCCAAAAGCCAAGGCCGACCTGCAGTATTTTTTCTGGGGTAAGGTGGGCAGTCATTTTGTTTCCTCCGGTCTAAGGAATTTCCTCTCGGGAAAAGTGGCGCGCAGAGACGTCCCTCGCGCCGTGCCGAGGTGGGTCCGTGCTCTACTCCAAAACCCATCCAAGGGCCTGGCGCCCTTGCCCCTCCCGAGAGGGGATTTGGCCCGCCATTTTCTTCTGACATTATTCCACACACCTAAGCGGTGCGGCAGCGCCATCTAATCAAGATCGCATGAAAAATAGGCAGTCCAATTAACCACGGGAGCAGGCTGAATCCTCGCAACCGTGTCCTCACCAAAAGGGTGAACGCCACACAATGAGTTGCTCCGGGACGCTACCTCTTTCACCCCCCTGAAGTCCCCCCTTGTCCAAGGGGGGACGCCTACTTGAACGCGGCGACGCCCCGCGGAAAGAGTCTACGTTCGGTAGTCGGCATTGATGTGAATGTATTCTGTGGTGAGATCGCAGGTCCAAACTGTGGAAGAGGCAGTGCCCGACTTCAGATCGAGGCTGATGCGTATGTCGTGCTGCTGCAGGATCCGTTTCGCCTGGCTTTCATCAAACCGCAACCCCATGCCATTTTCGCAGACGGGCAAGCTGCCAATATGAATGTCAGTGCTGTTGGGATCAAAGGATACACCCGAGTAACCTGCGGCGCAGAGAATGCGGCCCCAGTTGGCGTCTTCGCCGGCCATGGCGGTTTTGAACAGAGGTGAGTTCGCAATGCTGCGCGCAATCTGCGTAGCGTGGGCCTCCGACTCGGCGCCTTGGACGTGGATCTCGATAAACTTCGTGGCACCTTCTCCGTCGCGGACGATCTGTTGAGCCAGGCTTTGGCAAACTTGTGTCAATCCGCCTGCGAATGCGTTGTAGTAGTCGTTTTTCTCGTCGATGAGTGGGCAACCGGAAGCGCCATTGGCGATAACAGCCAGCGTGTCGTTGGTGGAGGTGTCTCCATCCACGGTAATGCGGTTGTAACTTTTGTTGCAAGCCTCGGTGAGCGCCTCTTCCAACAGACTGTGTGTGATCATGGCATCTGTGAGCACAAAAGCCAGGGTGGTGGCCATGTTCGGCTGAATCATGCCTGCGCCCTTGGTCATGCCGCTGATCCAGACCGGCTTCCCCGCAATTGGAACCTGTGCCGAACAGACTTTGCGGACCGTGTCGGTGGTCATGATGGCTTTGGCGACAGCACCAATCGCTTCAGGCTTCAGGCCTTCCTTCAGAGCGCCTGCTTGCTTTTCCAGCCGCTCAAATGGCAACTGTACGCCAATCACTCCGGTCGACGCGACCAACAGTTGATGGGGGGAGATGCCGAGAATCTGACTGCCAAGTCCGGCCATCTGCCGAGCCACTTGCATTCCGGCTTCGCCGGTGCAGGCGTTGGCATTGCCGGAATTCACAATGATCGCCCTGATTTCTCCGCCAGACTTCTCCAAGTGCGCCTGGGAAAGCAACAGTGGGGCTGCTTTCACGACATTGGTGGTGAATCGAGCCGCAGCGATGGAGGGGCGGGTGGAGTAAAGCAGTCCGAGGTCTAGTTTCCCGTCAGCTTTCTTGACGCCAGCGGCCACGGCCGAGGCCAGAAATCCTTGGGGGCAGGCGATATCATCAGTGATGAGTTTCAAAGTCAATGCGAGCGTCCTCTTATATTAGTTGTTGAGGCAATCGTAACGGCACACCCGCGTGTGCGCCCGCGCTGGGGTGGCCCTCAATCTGGTTTCAGACTCAACGGGCGGCAGACACGCGGTCTGCCCCTACAATGCCAATGCGACTGTCACGAGCTACCCACCGGTTTTAGGCGTTGCCCAACGACCGTTCCGCTTGTTCCAATGCTTCGGCGACTCTTGCGCCTGCCGTTCCGCCAAAGACGGAGCGCGAGCCAATACTGTTTTCAAGCGACAATGCCTCGAATACATCCGCACCAAACATCGGGGAGAACTGCTGGTACTCCGCCAAGCTCAGTTCGTGAAGCTGGACACCGCGCTGCTCGCACTGCGAAACAATCTTTCCGACCAGCTCGTGGGCCTTCCGGAATGCCAGACCCTTGCGCACGAGGTAATCAGCTAAATCGGTTGCGTTGAGGAAATCACCCTGAACGGCGCGGTTGGCGGCGGAACGGTTCACCTTCATTGTTCGAATGACCACCTGGGCGACCAGCAGGCAATCGGTGACGGTGTCGAGCGTGTCAAAAAGGAGCTCTTTGTCTTCCTGGAGGTCTTTGTTGTAAGCCAACGGCAATCCTTTAAGCAAACAGAGGAAGTTGGTGAGGTTCCCAATCACGCGTGCTGACTTGCCGCGGATTAACTCTAAAGAATCGGGATTTTTCTTTTGCGGCATGATGCTGCTGCCGGTTGTTACCGCATCAGACAGTTCGATAAACCCAAACTCCGGAGATGAATAGATGATCAAATCTTCGGCCAGGCGGCTTAGATGGACCATCGCGAGCGATGCCGCCGAGACGAAGTCGACCTGATAGTCGCGGTCGCTAACGGCATCGAGGCTGTTTCGAGTGACCTGGCTGAATCCCAGCTCGATGCGCAAGGCTTCGCGATCGATGGGAAAACCGTTTCCAGCCAGCGCGCCTGAGCCCAGCGGCATGGCGTCTGTGCGGCGAAAGCAATCGTTCAGGCGATCGTAGTCGCGCTGAAACATTTCGAAGTATGCCAGCAGGTAATGGGCAAACAGGATGGGCTGTGCCTTCCGAAGGTGCGTGTAACCCGGAATCACCACATCCCGGTTGGACTTGGCGAGATTCAAAAGCTCACGGTTCAGATTCCTGATCTGAACCTGCACGTGGATGATGGCCCTCTTCAAGTAGAGACGGGTGTCCAGCGCCACCTGATCGTTGCGGCTGCGGCCGGTATGCAGCTTGAGACCAGCGTCGCCGATGGTCTCTACCAGTCGCGCCTCGACGAAGCTGTGGATATCTTCTGCGTTCTGGCTGGCCAGCCACCCAGGTTCTTTTTCGATGCGCTTCTTGATCTCTGCGAGACCCTTCCCAATCTGTTTGAGCTCTTCCTCAGATAGGATGCCGGCCTTGGACAGAGCATTCGCGTAGGCCAACGAGCCTTCGATGTCTTCGAGAACAAGCCGCTGGTCGATGCCAAACGAGTTGTTGAAACGTTCGAAAACTGCGTCGATTTGTTCAGTGAATCTGCCGCCCCAGGTTTTCATTAATAAATCACGTGGTAAGTGCTACGGGATTCGTGATTCGCATCACGAATCCCGTTCCCCGTATCACTGCCTTTTTGCCAACGCCTGCACCTTTATGGGCAGACCGAAAAGGTTGATAAAACCTTCCGCGTCTTTCTGGTTGTACACCGCTTCTTCTCCAAAGGTTGCCAGGTCTTCCCGGTAGAGCGAGTGGGCCGACTTCCGGCCTGCAACGAGAATGTTTCCCTTGTACAATTTCAGCCGCACCGAGCCGGTAACGGTTCGTTGCGTCGAATTGACAAAGGCATCCAGAGCCTCGCGGATCGGGGTGAACCACTGGCCGTTGTAAACAAGGTCAGCATACTTCAGCGCGAGTTGGTCTTTCATACGCAGCACTTCCTTGTCGAGGCAAATGGATTCGAGCTCGCGATGCGCC
>Ga0187893_10013522_pt1 | contig 11333 bp, 14 predicted proteins | sample MA1701074metaG_FD_139574 | JGI IMG/M metagenome (GOLD analysis project Ga0187893, IMG submission 139574) | White microbial mat communities from a basaltic lava cave in the Kipuka Kanohina Cave System on the Island of Hawaii, USA - MA170107-4 metaG ...
CATTTCATGCAACGCTGGATTTCACCCACGGTGATGTCCGGCACACAACTAATAACTCGACGAAACCCGCTTCCTTAAGCCATTTTTTGGGCCCAGCTACAAAAATTAATGCAACTGCAAGGTTAACTACTAACTCAAAGGACGTGACACCAGAGATCGAAGGTTGGGCGCAGGCCGTGCGCTCCGCGATTCAGGAGGGCACAACGGCAGCTCGCTTTGCACTTGATCCGAGGCAGCGAGATAAGGCTTTTGCTATTCGGCGACAGTTAGGTGACTACGCGCGGATGGCACGGTACATTGGTGCGCTTACGCCGACGCTTAATCTCACCTATCGGGATTGTGCAGAAAGCCTCGATGAAGTAGCGGCGGTCATTTTAGTTTCCATGGGTGAGTCGCTGGCAAACATGGGTTTCAGCGGCGGCCGTTTCTTATTGCAAGCGCCGTACAGTGAGCTACAAACTTGCAGGGACGCGGCCATATACGCTTTTACGCAATCTGATCGGTGTAACCCAACAGGCCTACACTCCAAATGAATGGCCGCGTGGACTCGATGCTTACCGGAAGCTTTTTGACCTGCTCGAGAAGCAAGGCCAGGGTGACCTACGTGCACTTCTGGTAGAACACGAGCTAGCCCGAACCATGGACGAGCTTATCCAACGGGCAGCACATGGTCGAGCAGAGGGGCTGCGTGCGCTAGGTTCTACGGCCAAATTAGACCTAGAGCGCTTCCGGCGCTTGGTCATCGTCGGTGAACGCGCCGTCGACATTGAATCACCGCCTCTCACTGCCTTCTTAGAGGCACTGCAATTGTTTGCGGATGCTTTCGATAGCTCGGGTGGGTTCCGGTTAGTTCGCATTGCGCGGCCACCGATCACGCTATATGGTCTTTATGGCATTGGGGGTTTGGAAGCTGCCGACGAACGACTGTTACAGCTTATCATTCAGCGCGGGGTGCTCGCCGAAAAGCTTGATTGTTTTTTGCAATGTGAGTGCGGCCTAGAGGGTGTGAAGTGTCAGGTTATGCTCGACAAAATCCTCTATGACGTAGATCGAGCGATTAATTTATTCGCCGTTGGCAAGGACGATTTTGGCCAGGCTGAGCGCCGCGCCGCCGCGTACAGTCTAGTGATCGAATCCTTCGACAAGAAAATCGCTGATGGTACCTTTAAGTGTGACGGGATTGTGCTGTATTCAACCACGATTGAACCAATCCTTGATAGGATGGAGGATCTGTTGGCGGGACCAGAGCGGGTCCTCGGTGGCCCGACGTCGGACGACCGAAAATGGATTGCCGCGCTGAGGGCTTACGGTAACGCGGTAATCAGCACGCTAACCGCCAATCCGCAACCCGGCGGGGCCGATCTCATCATTGATCTTCGGGCAGCCATTAGGCCTCCCCCTCCCGCCTTGCCGCTCGCGACGGATCCTGACACAAAACGCTTCCATCTATTAGATCTAGCCTTGGTCTCAAGCCTGGCGCAAAAGGGCGAGGCATTGCTCTCCGCAGCGGTGCCCCCGATAGGTGTCCCACTTGATATTGCTAGTCGTGCGGCCGTTGACGAATTTAATGAGGCTTTTGATATCGACGCTCTGATCGACACCCTGCGTCAGGAGCTTTGTATCCAGAAAGACGCTGAAATCCGATGGAAAGACCTGGTTAAGTCGATGGCGCCGAACTGCGTCAATATCGATAACATCTTCATCGACGTCCAAGGTGTAGTGAATGGGGCGCTTGCAGCGGTTGGCGACACGAAGTGCCCAGTGTTTGGCCCCACTATTCCGCCTCATTACGAGACGAGTCTAGAGGCATTGGTCAAAACGCCCCGGCTCTAACCGTAGGTGCGGAAGGCTGATGTAGTAGGACGGCGATTGAATCGTGGTAAGGCCTCTCACTGACGGTATTCTTTCCAGGTCAAAGGTGTTCGAGCACGAATTGTAGGAGAAATGAATATGGCTGCATTACCTAGCAGAGTTGCGGAAAACGTGGGCGCCGAAAATGCCGTCGCCTTCCAAACGAAGCGGATCGCCGATTTGCCCGGCAACATTTCGTTATTTTTAGCGGACGGGCTGCGGGTTCTAAATGACGAGAAGATTGAAAAAAATCACGGCAGTTTGGGAGTTGTAGGCAAGGCAGCAGCCGCGGCATTAGGGTTGGATGTTGAGGAGGTTGACTTCCTATTTGAGCGTGTCTCCGCGACGCGTTTTTCGTCGGGGACGATCCCCGTCGGCGCTGCGCCGCGGATCTCGCCTGCAGCATTTGAGCGGGTTGCGCATTGCTTGCGTGCACTTAACCAGATAGAGGACCTAGTGATCGATAAGGAGTTTCAGCTCGGTGAAAACAACAAATCGATAGAACGGCGAACAAAGGAAACCCTGTATAAAGGAGCTTTGAATTCTTTACCAGACAACCTTCGGGTCCGCTTTGAGGCAGCGTTCAAACCATTTACGCGGGCGGACCTGATTGAACAACGTGCACAACGTGCCTCGCAGATTTTTCAGCTTCGCCTTGACGTGATTCGGCAGTGCTCAGAGGAAACTGTGAAATAGCGTCCGATTAGTTAAACGCGTTGATTAGAGGATATCGGCCATGAGTCTTCAAACCACTGAAACCCTGCAACGCTTGATGCAGACCTTCCTGCGCGAGCAGTTGGCCGCTGCCGCCGGAGGAGCGCATTAAGTTCGAGCAGCAGTTCGAGAATCGTTTCAACGAGCTCCTCAAGAACGCGGCCAACGGAGGCGTGGAAGGATTCCTCGATCTCGTCGGCTTCGGCGGCAAGGGGCCTATCGAGTTCGAGAACCTCGCCTATCCCCATATCACGCCCGACTTCGACGACTCGGTGGTCCCGAGCCAGCTTCATGCCGCGGCGGAGCTTTACTATATCTACCAGCACGAGCGGATGAAGATCTTCCAAGTCGTGCAAGTCCTGCGCAGGCTCTTCCAACAAGGCAGGATGCGTATCCAGCGCGGTCCGGGCGCGCGCGCTTTGTATACACTCGAGAAGTGGATGCCGCTGCGTTACACGATACGTGACCGCATGGTTGCCTACCGCCGCGCTTTCAACTACGGTACGGCGCCAGGGCCAGCGGGAGCGATCGTGAACAGCAACTTCCATCGCCAGTTCGTCGGCTTCATGGTCTCGCTGTCCCAATACTTTCGAGATCTCTTGATTGGCGAAGTCATCCGCGGCGGCCCGCTCATCGAGCAGCGGCCCTTCGGTTCGATTGGCACCGTGCAACGCTTGGGGCTCGATCTGCGTTACGCGCTCGATCGCTCGACCTACGGCAACATCTTCGCGCTCACGGTTGAAACCGGTCATTATCTGAAAACGGTACTGCAAATGCTCGACGCCCCGGACATCAAGAAATCCTTTGACGCCAACACGAAATGGGATGTGGTCGAGGCCCTATCGAACCGTTATCTGGGCGGCATCGCCGAACTCTCCCAGCGCGCCAAGATGGTGGAGAGCGGGCGCCGTATCTTGCAGTTTGTCGCCGACAACGACTTCAAAACAGCAGTCGATCCGATTCTGTTCCAGTCCGAGGTGCGGCCGATAGGACCGCATGCGGAAGCTTGGGTCGCGGCCTACCGCATGACCCCGGAAGGACGCGCGTTTACTGGGGTAACGCCGGCACTGCGTAGTGTGTTGGGAGCGCGTTCGGCAACGCAGGCGGCGGCGTGACAGCCACGGTCTGCGACAGAGGAGAGACGAATGGGACTTTGCCCTCGCTGCAATAGGCGACTAAGAGCGTCGAGACGCATCCCGGATGGCTTTGACGATTTCGGTGACAAGTACGCCTTGTTACCAAATCCGGATGCATCGATGGCCTCGTACCACAAGGCATCCCAAACGAGCGTAGGAGAGAACATCATGAGTGCATACCTCGACGAGTTCGACGATATCGAGGACCTATTCGATTTCGTTGAAGACAACTTTGCAGCGCGGGACAAGCGTCATGCCTGTATATATAGTTGTCCAGATCCACCTCCACATAGGGGGCTTTTTAGTTCTCCTAATCGAAGTAATCACCGCTGGTACACCCCGACTTATGGCGATAATCTGTGGAGTCTTTCAAGGCGTGTTCTCGTATTCGTTTTTGCAACCCATGGAGTAGGGCGCAACCCAACAAGTAGTGAAATCCAAGACGTTATGGATGAGATTAGAAACCATCCATGTAATGAACGTCTGCGGGGCAAGATGTTTCTGCCCCGCTTTAGTAAAGATAGATGTACTGGACGAGGAATACACTATGGCATGATCTACATCCCATTTGTTTTCGATTAACACAAGCTAATTGTTTTTGGACCAAGACCGATCGGAACGAGAAGGTTGTTGGGTTTTGTCATTTGGTTGGAGTAGAGGGGCCGCGACCAAGGTCTCGTGGGACACCGTCGGTTCGGTGCGTCGATCGGCCACTGCGGCGAGATCTTCGATGTCCTCAAGCAATTCCTGAAACTCGTCAATCGGTAGGATCAGGCGGTTTTCTCGCCGGCCTCATTGGTTATGTATTGGAGGTGTAACGTGCTCGCCATAATCGCTTGGCCTCTAACAAAGGAGTCTCGCGAATTTTACCCTACCTTTGGCGAGGGGATTAAGGAACAGAAATCCGCCGGGTTACGGCTACCGCTCAGCCCATCCTGCAAATGGGTCTGCAGCGGCGCCCTCCTGATTTTATTAGGCATAGTGGTAGCGCAGTTGCGCGATGAATAAAGCGTCTTCCTGTACTTTGTAAACGATCCGGTGTTCATCAGTGATGCGGCGAGACCAATATCCAGCAAGTGCATGTTTGAGCGGTTCCGGTTTGCCGATTCCGGAAAACGGGTCGCGTTGGATTTCACGCACGAGGTGGTTGATTCGTTCCAAGATCTTACGGTCTTGCTGTTGCCAATGCAGATATTCTTCCCAGGCGCGCTCGGAAAAAACCAGCTTCACTCTAGCAATGCCCGCTCGGTACCGCCTCCGCTTTCAAGTTGAGCGATCGATTCAAGGAGACGCCGGGCATTTACGGGGTTACGCAGCAAGTAGGCCGTCTCTTCAAGAGCGTTGTAATCGTCGAGCGAAATCATCACGACGGCCTGCTGGGAGTTGCGCGTAATGATAATAGGTTCGTGGTTATCGCAAACACGGTCCATGGTGTTGGCCAGATTGGCCCGTGCTGCAGTGTAGGTGATGGCGTCCATTTGTCGTTGTTACCTCATCATGGATATGTACAGCTTATTGTACATTAGAAGGATGCGTGGTCAAACCGAATGAGGGTAATGTGCGAAGGGTATTGAGATAAGATCCATGGCCGCCGTTCTCCCCGATCTCTCGGTAATCATCAACCAGCGGCGCTGGTCCTGCGTGCTCGATCCGACCCTGGCACTTTCGTATTACGGACTAGCACTGGTAAAGCGCCTGCGCCAGGTCATGGAGGTATGGGTCGTGCGCGAGCTGTGGAACATCCTCGACAACACGCACTTCTACTTGCAGGACCCTGGTTCGTTGCTGCCTAACCGTGAGCGTGGCAAGGTACGGCCCGAGGACCGGCAAGCGGTGGTCAGCGCCCTGCGCGGGTGGGAGCAGATCCGGATGGAAACGGATCCGGGAGGACTAGGGATTTGCTGGGTCGGGGACAGCCCGAGCGAGTCCTTTTTGCCCGAAAATCAAGACCCCGGGATCCTTTGGCGTTTTGAGCGCCTGAGCGCATCTTTGGATCGAAGAGTCACCGGGAGCGGATCGCTGGACTCCGCGTTTCGCGACACCGTCGCGCTCGCGGTCGCCGAGGGTCAGGGGTTTGTGCTTAGCCATCTGCCGGAAACCGGCGGGACCGAGATACCGCCAGCCATCTGCAATGCCATCAGCCAATGGCGCATACCGTGCGGGTTGCTCGATCCCGGTTCCTCTCTCGTGCTTCTTGAGCGTGACTATCTTCTCCGCCTCTTGATCCAGGCAGGTGTCGCAGGGCTTTGCTGGGCCGGGCTGCGTCCGGTGGTGCTGCACATCGTGGCACCCATGGCGGCGGCGCTTAACCGGCCACCGGCCGAAGAATATGAGTTCACGGACGACGGTCCTGCGAGACCCGAGCCACCGTCGTCCGAATCCGAATCCGATCTCGGCGATGTGTGGCAAGGCGCTAGAGGCTTCTGGTATCCGCTAAACGGCACCTGAGAGGGGGCGGAAGGATGAGGCAGCAGTTACCGGCAAAACGTGGCAAGCAACCGCCTCGCATCAATCATAACGACCTTGTGATGGTCGCTGTCGCGGGACAGATCGCGCACCCGGTCGGCCGCGCGAATCCCTACCGGATCGGCCAAGACGGCATCCCGCGGATCTTACCGGCCACGGGCGGCATCGCCATCAATCAGCGCATCGGCGATCGCTGCGTCGGGATCGCCGGCGACCACATCGAGCCGGGGGTCGCACTGCATAACAACCAACGCGAGGTCGTCGGGCCGCGGGACGGGCCCAACAACGCTCTCATTACTTACGCCTGCGTGGGTAACCGGGCGCGGGTCAGCAGCGGTCCATGCACCGGGCAGTGGGGGCTCGTGACCGGCAAACATGGGGGCATCAATCATGTGATGGTGGATTTCTACCCCAGGTGCTCCGCCGCTTGAACATCGGCGATCGGATGCAGATTTACTCCTGTGGCCTCGGACTGCGTTTGCCGGATTACCCTGATATCACGGTATTCAATTGTTCGCCGGCCTTGTTGCGCAACTGGGGACTACGCGAGTCGGAGACGGTATTAGAGGTACCGGTCACCCATTGGATACCGGCTGCGATCATGGGCTCGGGTCTCGGGAAAAATACCGTCTGGCGCGGCGACTACGATATTCAGTTGTTCGATGAAGGCGTACGCCAGTGTTATCGATTGGGCAGCTTGCGCTACGGCGATCTGATCGCGATCCTCAACGCCGATACCCGCTTCGGTCCTTCTTATAAACAGGGTCGCATCACCATTGGCATCATCGTTCACGGCGATAGCACGGTCAGCGGGCACGGACCGGGGGTTACGTCCTTGCTCACGGGACCGGCGGCAGTTCTGCGGCCCGTTTACGACGCGAATGCGAATCTTGCGGCGCGCTTCGGGGTGCGGGTGCTTCCGCCAGCACGTAATTTCAGACCGATCACGGGAAGACCGCGTGCCCGGCACGCATGGAGCTATCCGCAGTTGCCAGCCCGGACGCGATATCACCTGCGGCTCGATCCGCATGTGTCTCGGTAGTGTCTTGGACGAATTCCAACTAACGGACGCGAGCGCGTAATACAAAGTGTGAATTTTTCACAGAAACTGAAAAATCATTGTGCTAGATTAAGAAAGCGGTTTTACGCAAGAATCGTGTTGGCGGCTAGGAGCCAAGGCAAGGAGCTTACCGTGCACCGCCGCCATCGATAAATTGCCAAAAACCGCGCTGAACTCGCTGAGCTGATACAAATATTGGTTCACTGTGCCTGGCGGGTAGTTCGCGAATGGCTTTACCCTCCTAGCCCAATGATGGCCACGCGCTGGCTTCCGGAGGGGGGAATATATGAAAAAAAACATGTATTCAGAGGGTCACACGCGAGATGCACCACCGTTTCACACCCTCGGCCGCTTCGAGTTTGAGGGGACTCGGTGCGCTATTGTGGAGCTGCAAGGCGATGCGAAGAATTTCACGGCAACCGCTCAAGGTACGGACTTCGCGTCGACCGTTTGTCGATTCATGATCGACGGAAGGACCTGCGCCATTATTTCGGCGGCAGGTGTACCGTCGGATGAACAGCGCGATCCGCTCGAGCTCTTGACTGAGCGGGAAGTGCAAATCGCGACACTCGTGGCGATGGGCCGGCTCAACAAGCAAATCGCCGATCAACTTCACATCAGCGAATGGACGGTGGCAACGCATCTGCGGCGTATCTTCGCTAAGCTTTGCGTCGACACACGTGCTGCGATGGTCTATCGTTGCGCGTCGTTGATCGGGCAGCGGAAGCAGTAGTTCGATTGGCCGCGCCGAAAAACGGGGCCGCGGTCGGAACGCGAAAGGGCACGAGGTTGAGCGAGACGGAATCGCCGCTTTCGTTAATGGTGCCGACGCGTTCGGGCCGGCCACTTGCGCCCTCCGGGCGCGGGTCTTGGCGAGGTCGATCGCGTTTCGGGTAACGGTAAACTATGATGGGCATAGTTGCCTATTGAATAGAAGCCCCCATGCGCTGGATCACCGTCACATTTTTTGCCCTGATAGCCGTGGCGTGCGCCACCTCGCCCACCGGCCGCTCGCAGTTGCGGTTGGTGTCCGACGCGCAGATGGCGCAGATGGGCACCACCGCCTTCGCGGCGCTCCAACAGAAGACGCCGCAGGTCTCGGATGCGAAAGTCTCGCGCTACGTGGGTTGCGTGGCCGATGCCATTACGCGCGCGGTGGCCCCTGGTCAGCGGTGGGAAGTCCTGGTATTCGAAAGCAAAGAGGTCAACGCCTTCGCGCTGCCGGGCGGCAAGATCGGCGTCTACACGGGTCTTCTTAAGGTGACGGAAAACCCGGATCAACTCGCGGCCGTGATCGGCCACGAGGTGGCACACGTCATCGCCGGCCACTCCGCCGCACGTGTGTCGAACGACCTTGCGGCACAGCTCGGCGCCTCCGTGCTCGGGAGCACCACCGGTATCGACCCGCAACTGATCGGCGTCGGCGCCAATCTCTTGGTTCTCTTGCCGTACTCGCGCGGCGACGAGAGCGAGGCCGACGTCCTCGGCTTGCAGTACATGGCGCAGGCCGGCTTCGATCCGCGCGAAGCGCCGAAGCTCTGGGTCAACATGTCCACGCAAGGCGGCGCCGCACCACCAGAGATCCTGTCAACGCACCCTTCCAGCGATACGCGTATTCGCGACCTAGAGAGCCGCTTGCCGCAGGCAGTGCCACTGTACGAGCAGGCGCAGGCTCGGGGCCGGGAGCCGAAGTGCCGATGAGGCGGGTTGCTTGCGCAGTTCAAAACAAGAAATAGCGCTGTGCCACGTTTCGCCCGCAGGTTCAGAGCCCGACTCCGTGCTAATTAAAAGGCCGGATAAATACGCAGTCTTTCCTTAATCGGCTATCGGCGTTTCTCTCCTTGCAAACCGGCTGGGGTCCCTATATGCGCGGGCTTACGGGAAAACTTATTCTTTCACCAACGTGAGATAGCCGATCCCTGCGGAGGCTCCGAATCCCTTGCTTGCCTCCAAGGCCAGGGGACTGAGGACAACATTGGATTTTCCGCCACCCACCAGCACCTTTGCGCCTACACCGAGGCCAAATGCCGCCGAGGCGGTTCCCCCCGTGTAAGTGCCGACGAGCTCACCGGGCGGCAATTTGGTGCCCTCGGCCACTCCCATCACCGTATAGGCAATGGTGCTTTCCTTCGTCCAGCTCAGGTCCAGGCCGAGGGCAATGCCAGCCTCGCCTTTGTACTTTTCTTCGAAACCAGCCGGGGTCTTATACACGCAGTTAAATCCTGCACTCGAGTGGATCAACAGGTTTTTTTCCGAGCCTGGGATCTTTTTGCAGGTCAGGATCCCGAGTTCGGTGCCTGCTTCCGCCTGAGTGAGGGGCAGAAGCAACATGGCCGTGGTGGACACTAAAGAAAATATAGCGCTTTTCTTGAACATTTTTATCTCTCCTGAATTTAGATTGAAAATAGCCGTGACAAGCGCGGTCGTAGCAGAGGCTTGCATCCCCAGCGTCGTTAATACTACCACAGGCATCCGTGCCACAGTGACCGTCCGCGCTGGGCTCCCGATGGCGGGACCCGTCCTTGACGCACCTCTCCCGGCGGAGAGCGAAGGGCGCGATGCGCTCGCCGCCCAGCCACGTCCCCGTGCTGGCTATCTCTGGGCCATGCTGCTAGCACGCCCGCCCCGAACCGGGACCCTCCAGGTCTTTTCTTAACTCAAGGCTCCGCCGCAACTACTGCCGGCTCCCGCGGTACATCCATAACAATGGCCTGCCACCCGGATGGGATTCCCTTCGAGAGCGGCCTCCATTAGCTCATACAGACGCAGGCGCCGTTTGTCCGCCACGCGCAGCGGCAGGCCCAGCATCTGATTGAAGTCGCAATCGTAGACATAGCCCTGCCAGTCCACGCTGATGAGCGACCGGCACATGACCGCCTCCAGATTCGCCTCTTGGTGCGCGTGACGCAGCAGCTGCATATAAGGGTTGAACTGGCCCTTGGAGATTAGCAGGCTGCCGAAACGCTGGATCGGCATATTGGTGATGGTATAGATCCGGTTGAAGACGATCCCGAATCTCTCGCCAAGATGCTTGCGGTAAGACTCCTCCAGCATCGCTTGTGGGGGCGGCAGGCTGGGACCCTGTGGGTTATAGACGAGATTCAGTAAGAGACCGGTGTCGAGCACGCCATAGCCGAGGGCGTTGAGCTTTAGCAAGGCGCGTATGCTGGCGTCGAATACCCCGGCACCGCGCTGCCGATCCACATTATCCGCAAGGTAACAAGGGAGCGAGGCGGTGATTTCGACACCCTGGGCCGCGAGAAAGTCGGCCAGATCCTCCTGTGCGGGTTGCTCCAGAATAGTCAGGTTACAACGATCGATGACCTGTACACCTAGCCGGCGAGCAGTGCATACCAGGTCGCGGAAATGCGGGTTTAACTCCGGCGCACCACCGGTGACATCCAGGGTCTTGATATTCGACACCTCTAAGAACGTGATCACCTCATCGATGGTCTCGCGGCTCATTTCCTCGATACGATTCGGACCGGCGTTGACATGACAATGGACGCAGGTCTGGTTGCATCGATAGCCGAGGTTGACCTGCAGGGTATCGGGCCGCTTGCGGCGGATGGGAGGAAAATCCATTCTTTCAAGCAATTGCAACGTGGCTTGCATGGAAGTGTTTCCCTATCAGAACGATCTTGCCAGAAATAAGCTCAACGGGTACCCCTCACGGTACGTTAGTATCGCGCCTGCCCGATGCATTAGCCAGCATCACCGGTCAGCTTTACGCCCTTAACGCCTCAACGGGACAAGCGTTGTGCGAGACCCGTGAGCCGCCGGGCCGCTTTGACGGTATTTACTGCAATGGCGAGAGCCTGCGGTTGGCCGATGACCACAACCAGGCGCTTACCACGCGTGACCGCGGTATACAAGAGATTGCGTTCGAGCATCGGGTAGTGCTGGGTAGCCAGGGGTACGACCACCGCCGGAAACTCCGAGCCTTGACTCTTGTGGATCGAGCACGCATAGGCAAGAACGATCTCGTCCAGCTCCCCGAAGTCGTACTCAACCTCTCTACCATTGAAACCGGCGCTGAGCACGCCCTCGTCGAGATCGATATGGGTGATCCGTCCGATATCGCCGTTGAAAACGTCCTTATCGTA
>Ga0187893_10013523_pt1 | contig 11332 bp, 15 predicted proteins | sample MA1701074metaG_FD_139574 | JGI IMG/M metagenome (GOLD analysis project Ga0187893, IMG submission 139574) | White microbial mat communities from a basaltic lava cave in the Kipuka Kanohina Cave System on the Island of Hawaii, USA - MA170107-4 metaG ...
CGCGCGCGCGTGATCGTGATCGGGGCGCGGCAGGATCTGGGCATCGAGCCGTCTCATCCCGTGCCGGCGTCGCGCCCCACGACGCTGCGCCAGGCGATCGGAGACCTCGCCAGCCCGGGCGAGTTCGCGCGGCCCGAAGGGGAGACGGCCGAGATCGCCGCGGTCACCCTGCCCGGGGAGGACGGCCGCGACATCCGCGTGCTCCGCGGGCAGAAGGACCGCGACTTCTCCCTCAAGCGCCTCCAATGGAACCGGCCCTGCGCGACGGTCCCGAAGACGGTCCGGCCGAAGCACTTCTCGGGCCTCCTCCATCCGGACGAGGACCGCTTCCTCGGCGTGGAGGAACTGAAGCGCGTCTGCGGTTTCCCTGCGACCTTCGAGCTCGTCGGCAGCTACGAGGAGCAGTGGGCGCGCCTGGGCAACAGCGTCCCGCCCCCGCTCATGGAGGCGATCGCGCGCCACGTGCGCAGGGAGATCCTGCGCCGATGAGTATGCGCCCGCGCAGGAAGGGAAAGCACCCCGGCGGCCGGCCGACCAAGTTCGAGCCGAAGACGTGCGAGCTCATCGTGCAGTCGGTGCGGCTCGGCGCTCCCTGGGAGCTGGCCCCGCTGCGCGCCGGCGTGGACTACACGACCTTCCGCAAGTGGATCCAGAGGGGCCAGGCCGAGAAGACCGGGCCATACAGGGAGTTTTTCGAGGCCATAAAGCGCGCCGAGGGCGAGGCCGTCGTGCGCCGCCTGGTCGTGATCGAGCGCAGCGCGAACTCCGGCACCTGGCAGGCGGCCGCATGGCTCCTCGAGCGGCGGTATCCGCAGATCTTCGGCCGGACGGTCGTCACCAGCGACGCGCCGCCCGCGGCGGCGCCGGCGAGCATCACCGCGGTCCACAACGAGGTCAACATCGTCGACATGGCCGCGCTCATGCGCGATCCGGCCAGGCTCCGTCAGGTGGCGGCGCTCGCGCGCGAGCTCGGCCTCGAGCAGCTCGTCCTCGAGCATGTGAAGGATGGCAATGGCGCAGGCGGTACCGGAACAGCCGGCGGTGACGGACGCTGAGCGGGAGCTCGTCCAGGCCCTGCTCGCGCGCCTCACTCCGAGGATGACGCGGTTCATCCCGCACGTGCCGCATCCGAAGCAGCACCTGGCGCTCTGCCTCGACCACGTGCTCGACGTGTTCTACGGCGGCGCCGGCGGGGGCGGGAAGAGCGACTGGCTCCTGATGGGCGCGCTCCAGTACGTCGACTGCCCGGGCTACGCCGCGCTCATCCTGCGCAAGACTTTCGCCGAGCTCACGAAGCCCGGCGCGCTCATGGACCGCGCGCACTCGTGGCTCTGGGGAAAGGAAGGCGCGCGCTTCGACGGCCGACGCAATGCGTACGTCTTCGACACGGGCTTCGGCGGCCGGCCGTCGATCCTGCAGTTCGGCCACATGCAGACGTCGAAGGACAAGTTCGACTACGGCTCCAGCGAGTTCCAGTACATCGGCGTGGACGAGGCCAACGAGTTCGAGCTCGACGACTTCACGTTCATGTTCGCGCGCCTGCGCCGCACGGGCGAGATCGTGATCCCGCGCGCGCACCGGCCCGTGCCGCTCCGAATGCGCAGCTCCTCCAACCCTGGCGGCTTGGGGCACTACTGGCTGAAGGACCGCTACCGGCCGGACGATCCGAGGAGGACGCCGGCGTCGGAGGGCGGACGCGTGTGCATCCCCGCGAAGCTCCACGACAACCCGTCCATCGACGCGGCCGCGTACGTGAAGAGCCTCCTGAACCTCTCGCCCGTGGACCGCATGCGGATCCTCGAGGGCAACTGGGAGGTCGTCGAGGGCGGCCGCCTCCTGGACCGCTCCTGGTTCACGCACTTCCGCGACGGCTTCGTGCCGGACGACAGGGTCGTCGCGCGCATCCGCGCGTGGGATCTCGCGGCGAGCGTGGACGGCAAGCGGACCGCCGGCATCCGCATGGCGCTCACCGTGGACCGCAGGATCGTGATCGAGCACGTGGTCAAGGGCCAATGGCTGCCGGGCCCGAGGAACGCCGTCATCAAGGGGATTGCCGACGTCGACGGCAAGGCGTGGCCGATCGTCTTCGAGCTGGAGCCGGGATCCGCCGGCATCGACCAGCGCGACCACATGGCGCAGCTGCTGGCCGGCTGGACTGTCCACAGCATCAAGGCCACGGGCGACAAGATCACGCGCGCGGGCCCGTTCTCGACGCAGGCGCACGCGGGGAACGTCATCCTCGTCCGCGGGGAATGGAACGCGGAATACCTCGACGAACTCCACGCGGCGCAGCCCGGCGCCACGTTCCTCGACCAGCTCGACTCCTCGACCCTCGGCTACAACTGGCTGGCGCTGCGCTATCCCGACGTGCAGCTGCCGGAGGTACCGATGATCGACCTCGCGCGTCTCTTCCCTGCGATGGGAGGGGGACGCATACTGTGACGCCGAAGCGGAGGCGGACCGTGGGGCTCAAGACCATTCCCGAGGTGCCGGGGATCCCATCGCCGGCGCCCGTGGCGAGCGATGACGGCAACGAGTACAAGGTGCGGATGGAGCTCAAGCTGAGCGACCGGCTCTCGGACATGCTCGAGGAGCTGCGCATCGCGCGCGGCTCGCGCTACGCGGCCGAGGTGTTGCGGTCCCTCATCCTCGAGGCATACCGCAAGGAGTGCCGCAAAGATCGCACCGTACCGTAGCCCGGCTATGGCCCGGCTGTAGCCCGGCTATAGCCGGGTCCATCGGATTGGGTCTTTTCGCGCATGACGTCGCGGCGTACGAGTATGCGCGATGGGCCTCCTGTCCTGGGCGAGCGGACTCGTGCGGCGCGGCCGCGCGCGGATCCCCCGCGAGCAGCTCGCCGCGCAGAGTTCTGCACCCGCCGCGGCGGCGACCCCGCCGTCGACGGGCGACATGCTCACCCAGCTCGCCGGCGAATCGAAGCTCTCCGGCGACGTGCGCGAGCTCCTCGGAACGTTCAACCCCCGCTACGTGGACGTCCGGACGCGCCTCCTCATGCGCCTGGATCCGCAGGTCGCCTTCGCCCTGGCGATCCGACGCGCGCCGATTGTCAACCTGCGCTGGACGGTCGAGGGCAACGATCCGATCATCCGGGCCTTCGTCGAGCAGCAGCTGACGAAGCACTACGCGCGCCTGGCGAAGTCCGCGACGCTCTCGATCCCGTTCGGCTTCCAGGTCATCGAGCCCGTATGGCAGGCCGAGGACACGGAGGTCAAGGGCGGCGACCGGGTCAAGGGCGAGATGGAGACGCGGCGGCTGCCGAACGCCTGGACGTACCGCCGCTTCAAGGGGATCGATCCCCAGACGCTGACCCTCCTCGTGGACCAGGCGGCCGACGACTACGGCGGCGTCGAGCAGCGCAAGCCCGGTTCGATGCAGCCGACGCGCGTGGGGCCCGAGAAGGCGCTCCTCTGGAGCTACCGCAAGGAGGACGTCTGGGGCCGGCTCACGGGGTTCCCCGCATTCGACGCGACCTATGAGCCCTGGTGGTTCAAGGTCGCGATCCGGCTGGCGGCGAACCGGTACTTCGAGCGCAAGGCCGAGCCGACCACGAAGGTGCGCGGGCAGAACGAGCTGCGCGCCGGCGCCGAGATCCGCAACGGCTTCGACTGGATGGCGCAGCAGCTCCTGCAGCTCCGCAACGGCGGCTACATCATGCTGCCCAACACGCGCGACACGCAGACGCAGCAGTACCTCTTCGACCTCGAGTACATGCTCGACGACAAGCGCGGCGACATGATCCAGGCCTACATCGACGGCCTCGACGTGGACATCATGCGCAGCCTCTGGATCACAGACGAGGCCGCGACCAGCCAGGAGATGGGAAGCCGCTCCCGGTCGGAGGTGCATGCCGAGCTCCTGGGCGAGCTGGGCGAGGAGGACGTCAACGAGTTCCTCGACGAGCTCGTGAACCCGCAGGTCGTCGACCCGTGCGTCCTGCACAACTTCGGCGAGCGCGCGCTGCGCGAGAGCGGCACGCGCGTCGTGGGCAAGGGCCTGTCGCAGTCGATGCGCGACATCATGAAGGAGGTCCTGCTGCAGCTCTTCACGGCCGAGCAGCTGCTCGCGAACGGCAGGAAAGTGTCGCTCGCGCAGCGCCTCGACGGCGCCTCGATCGCCGACCAGCTGGGGCTCCCGCTCATCCCCGTCGACGAGCTGGAGCAGCTGACCGAGATGCAGCCGGACGAGCCCGAGCCGGATCCACAGGCGGGGGAAGTCGACGACCAGGCCGTGGCCGACGAGCTTGTCGGTGCCGGCGTGACGGAGGACGACGATGCCGAGTAAGACGCGCGCGGACCGTTTCCGCGGCGGTCGAGTGGGACGCGCCGGCAGCGCGCCCCTGTAGCTCTTCGAGAGCAGAAAGGGAGACAGCCATGGGTCGAGTCAGGCACTTCGGGACGCGGTCGCAGGGCGCCATCCGCATCGGCGGCGCGAACCCCGCCGACACGGAGACGATCACGATCGGGAACAAGGTCTTCGAGTGGGACAACAACGCGGCCGTCACCGCGGGCCGCGTGCTCGTCACCATCGGCGGATCCGTCGCCGCCTCGATCACCAACCTGATCGCCGCGATCAACGCGAACAAGCCGACGCCGGGCGTGACGGCGTTCGCCGATCCCATCGACGCGCTCGTCGTGCGGCTCGAAGCCGACGCGCCGGGCCCGCTCGGGAACCACGCCCTCGCGGAGACCATGGGCGACGCGGCGAACATCGTGAGCGCCGCCGCCATGACGGGCGGCGAGAACGGCGGAACGCAGTCGATCCATCGCGGCGAGTACACCGTGACGGCGATGGACGTCACCGCCGGAAGCGTGCTGATCTCGACGGGCCTCACCTCGCCGCGGTTCCTGCAGGTGGACGTCTTCGACTCGAACGGCGTCCAGAAGGGCGCGCTGACGACCCGCTGGTCGATCAACGGCACCCGCATCCTGGGGGACGCGGACGGCGCCACCAACATGGTCGCCGGCGATCGCGTCGAGTGGCAGGTCTACGAATAGAACCGCCTCCGGCCCGGCCGGTCTGGAGCTGCCGGCCGGGCCTTCATCCACCAACAGGAGAGCCGAATGAGACACGTGGCCGCGATCGCGCTGATCGCCCTGTCCGCGTGCGCCTTCACGGAGGACGACGCGGTCGGGGACTTCGAGGTCTGGAGCTAACGATGGGCGACCGGCTGGTTCCGCTGGCGGCTCCGATCCATGCGCTCGCCGCGCCGGGGCTCGGCGATCTCTACTCAACATGGCTCACACCGGAGTGGGTCGGTGCGAGCAACCTCATCGTCACGTTCGCGCCCGAGCTCGACACGACCCTCAACCTGGCCGTGCGCCCGAAGGGCGGCGGCACCGAGAAGGTCGCCCCGATCAACGGGGGGAACGCCTTCCTGGCCGCGGAGGGCTGGGCCGAGCTCGAGATCAGCATCCACTCGAGCTTCGAGTACAACCTGCGCCTCGGGGTGAGCGTCGGCATCAAGCATCTCACAGTGAACCAGAGCAAGGCGGGCTAGAACGCCCCTCTCCTCCCCTTTTGGGAAGGGAAAAGAAGATGGGAAGAGCGAGACCGGCGGTTGCCGATTTTACAGCCCTACGCGCGCTCGTTATTCACCGGCAAGGCGACAGAATCGTCAACTTGGAGGGAGGAACTTTCCTGGAATTCGCGAGCGTTTGGCAGTTCTTTGCGAGTTCGATGGACGTGGACAATGCTGCCGACACCGTGAAGCCCGACAACGTCCAAGCCTCTTTGCCTGGGCGATGGAAGTCTCAAGGTCGCCTTACGCCCGAACTCGAACTGCGCCGAAAGTATTTGGCGGCGGACGAGTCCAAAAGCGATTCGTCGCTGACCAACATCAGCGGGATGGTGATCAGCACTCCCCAGTTCTACGCTGCCAAGAAGTGGGCCTACCGCGCGGTTCTTTTCTTCACGACCGCTTCTGCCACGGGAGGAGCCAAGTTTGCCATTTCGGTGAATGACGGTGTCACATCGATGAAGCTTCAGATCACCATATACAACGGTTCTACGGGCGCGGTCCTGGCGAGCGGGAGGATCACAGCCCAACCGAGTAGTTCGATAGGTGTCGTTACGCCCGCCGGATCGCATTACGCGATTATCGAGGGGACGATCTTCGCGGCGGGTTCGGGCCCGATTCAAGCCAGGTTTGCGCAGCAGGTAACGGACGGAGCGAATCCTGTTACCGTCCAGCAGGATTCCCATCAGACTCTCACGCAGCTGGACGAGTAGGAGACTCCGAGCCACCTCGGGGTGAACAAGTTGATCGTGGACCACTACGCGGTGGACCGCCTGATCGCGGAGCTCGCCGCGATCGACGACCTCGACCCGAGGAAGGCGGGCTAACGTGCGGCGCATGTCGATTCAGGGTCAGCGGATCCTCGGACCCGAGGGTATGCCCTTTCGCCTGCCCGATGTCGAGGCGGACCTTGCGGTCGCCGGCTGGCTCGAAGTGGGCCAGCATCGCATGTGGTCGACGACGGGGCTCCTCGAGGTATTCACGATCTTCGAAGTCACCGAGGCGATCCTGTCCGGCGGCGCGCTCACGATGGACATCGGCGTCACCGGCTCGCTCAAGATCATGGGGGACGGGATCCCCAAGGCGAGCCTCACGCTCAACAAGCTCGTCGAGCCGCGCGGTTCGACCGTGATGTCGGACGCGATCGCCGTGCAGTCCGTGTATGACGGCACGCGGACGCTGCGCATGCGGCTGCTGCTCTCGCGCGCCGTGACGGGCATCGGCTACACGATCAACGCTGCCGCCTCGAACGACGGCAAGCTGCGCGGCCGCCTGTGGTACGCCAAGAGGTCCGACGACGCCACGATCGTCGCCGCGGCCGGGGGGTCACCGATCTGATGGCCGCCTCCCGGGATCTCGCCGCCCTCCTCGGCAACGCCTCGAGCGTCGCGGCCCTCGTGGACCACTACGAGCGTGCGGTGGACCGCCTGATCGCGGAGCTCGCCGCCGGCGTGTCCCGGTCGACGGCCGGCCGGACCGCCGAACTCCTCCGTCGCCTCAACGAGCTGATCGACGACCTCGACCCGAGGAAGGCGGGCTACGTGCGGCGCTGGATCCGGCGGAACGCCGAACGGGCGTACGTCCTGGGCGACGTCAACGCGACGCGGGCGATCCGCAGAACTCTGCGGTCCGCGGGGCAGGACCCCGCCGGGATCGATCGCACGTGGACGGCCGTCAATGCGGCGTCCATGGCGGCCGTCGTCCGCGCCATGCGCGAGAGCTTCGGGCGGATCGCCAACGAGCTCCGGACGAACCTCGGGCTCTTCGTCCGGCGCACGCAGCTCCAGCTCCTCCAGAGCCGGCAGATCCAGGAGGCGACGGTGGGCGGCATACTGCGCGGCGCGACGGGCCAACAGGTCAAGGACGACATCGCCGCGGTCCTCCTGGGGCGGAAGCTCAAGCCCGAGATCCGCGAGCGCCTCAAGGCCGTGGGCTTCCGCGGCGACATGTTCCGCGACTTCGAGGCGGTCGCGCGGCGCGAGCTCGTCCAGGCCGGGGCGCGGCGTATGAAGGTGCGCGACTACGCGGACCTGGTCGCGCGCACGCAGCTGCGCGAGGCGCACAAGGTCGCGACCGTCGTCCGCCTGCAGCGGAACGACATCGACCACGTGCAGGTCTCGAAGCACCGGCAGAAGAAGGTCGACGAGTGCACGCCGTTCGCCGGCCGCGTTTTCTACATCGGGCCGGAGGCGAAGGACCCGCTCGGCTTCCCGCGCCTCTCCGAGATCCTCAACGGCGGCCCTCCGTTCCATCCCAACTGCCGGCACGTCCTCATGCCGTACGTCGCCGCGCTGAAGACGGGCGAGGCGGTGGGGGCCCAGCGCGAGATCTCGCGCGGCCTTCCGCGGCGGTTCATGGGGAAGACCGCCTCCGAGGTGCGCGCGCTGGTCGGCGATCTCAACGCGGACGAGCTCGCAGCCCTCAACCTCCAGGAGGCCGCGTGAAGAAGCCCGAGAAGAAGAAGCGCCGCCCGGGGTGGAAGGGTCCGTCCAGGATGGCGATCGTCCACAAGGGCGATGCCTTCTCGAGCCAGGGCCTCGCGCGGTACGCGAAGGACGTCGTGCGGGTGGGAGAGTGGATCCATCCGCGGACCGGCCAGCGCATCACGTTCGACGCGTCGCGCCTCGCGCACCTGGTCGAGAACACCGAGAAGTACCTGGCCGCGGGCAACAAGATCCCGTTCCCGGACGGGCACGAGATCGACTCCACCCGGAACCTCGGCTTCTGGCCCGGCCCGTTCATCGTCCACCAGGACCAGCTCGTCGGCGTCGTCGAGGCCAAGTCGCAGAAGGCCGTGGAGGGCATCGAGGAGGGAACCCTCGACGCGGTGAGCGTGAACATCGACTTCGACCACAAGGATCCCAAGGGGAACGAGTACGACGAGGTCATCACGCACATCTGCGCCACGAACTATCCCGTCGTCACCGAGCAGCGGGAGTTCGTTCGGCTGAGCCAGGAGACGCTCGGCGAGCGCGAGCTCTACATGCCGGCGGACGACGTGGCGGACGACGTCGACGCCGGCGACGACCTTCAGCCGGGAATCGACCGGCTCGCGGAGGCGCTGTCGGGCGCGCCCGCCGCGACGTCCACGACGAAGCCCGCTCCGACGACCGATGAGATCGCGGCCGCGTTCGCCGAGCTCGCGAAGTCCACGTAACCCCCCATTTGAGGAGAGATCCATGGACCTGACCAAGCTCCGGAAGGCGCTCGGGCTCGCGGACACCGCGACCGAGCAGGAGATCTTCGCGGCCTCCGCGCAGCGGATCACCGCGGGACTCGCCGCCACGAGCGAGAACGACAAGATCAAGGCGGCGCTGGCCGCCGGCGGCTTCAAGCTCGAAGGCGACAAGGTCGTGCAGCTCGCCCACCCGCCGACCGGCGCGCGCCCGGACGACGACGAGGAGAAGAAAGCGCTCAAGGCGCGCCTCGACGCCGTCGAAAAGGACGGCGCGCGCGCGCGGATCGCCGCGGCGCAGGTCGAAGTCGAGAAGCTCATCAAGGACGGCCGCGTCCCGCCGGCGGTCCGCACGGAGCTCACCCAGCTCATGAGCGTGGCGGGGAAGGCGCAGGCCCTGGCGCTCTCGGCGCAGGGGGGCGATCCGATCCTCGCGGCGTTCGACGTCTTCGAATGCGCGAAGAAGGTCTTCAACGCGCTGCCGGCGGTGACGGCCGAGAAGCTCGCGCAGCTCGGCGCGATGGCGCCCATGACGGACGAGGAGAAGAAGGCGCAGGAGTCGCTCTCGACGATGGGCAAGGCCATCGCGCGCCGCGTGTCCGCCAAGAAGCAGGAGGCCGCGGCCAGCAAGTAGCCAGGCGCGTGTCCGGGCTTTTTTTCAGGACCTCTGAGGAAGGAGCAACGAATGTCCACGTTCCCCGCGGGCGGCCAGAGCGCGCTCCCCGGCATCGGGCCGCTCGAACAGCAGACGTCGCGCGTCTTCCTGTCGAATGACGAGCACGTCGTCGTGCAGGCCGTCAAGATCGACGACACGACGCAGGACGTCGGGAACTCCGTCGTCACCAAGCTGCGCCCCGGCCTGGCCCTGGTGAGAGTGGAAGCGGCGGGCGCCAACCTGGGCAAGTACGTCCACGTGACGCACGCGGACGCGCCGGCCGCCCCCGACATCATCCGCGCCGTGCTGCTCCTGGAGCCCATCAACATGAAGGCGAAGGACGGCTCGACGCTCGAGGACAAGACGGCGAGCGGGCTGATCCACGGCTTCGTGACGGAGTCGCAGGTGATCTTCGGCACGGCCGACGCGCCGACGATCGACGCGATCAAGGACGCGCTGTCGCAGGTGATGTTCCAGTAACGAGAAACCGCGCCGGCGCCCCCGCGGCGCAACCGTAGGCCAGGGCGACGGACAACTTGGAGGGAGAAGCTCATGTACGATCTGGACCTTCTGCGGATCGAGACGATGATCGCCATGATCCGCGAGTTCGAGCCCGAGGACTTGGCCTTCACGCGCGCCGGCATCCTGCCCCGTGTGGAGAGCCGCGGCCAGGATCGGACGTGGGACATCCTGGGAGTTCCCCGGGACATCAGCACGTTCGAAGGCAAGACGGCGCCGGCGACGCCGCGCAAGCTGCAGGTGATCGGCAACCGGACGTCCCGTCTCGCGCGCACGTTCAAGAGCGCGCGCGTGCCGGGCTCGGTGCTCATCGACCTGCGCGCGCCCGGCACGTCGGACACGCGGCTCACGGCCGAGAACGAGATCGCCCGGGCGCTCCGCGACGGCGCGAACCTCCTCGACCGTCAGAACGAGTTCATGATCGCCAAGGCCCTTCAGGGATCGCTGACGATCAAGATCGACGGCCTCGACCATACGATCAACTACGGCATCCCCACGGCGAACATCTTCGGCCTCGCTCTGCCGGATCCGCAGAAGATCGCGATCGCCTGGAACGATCCGAGCTCGAACATCCCGAAGGACGTGCGCCGGATCCGCCGTGCCGTCTCGACGGGCACCGGCCGCATCGTGCGTCACGCGTGGTGCACGGAGCAGACGATCGAGGCGCTGATCCAGAACGACTTCGTCTCCCAGTACTTCCAGTCGACGCCCGCCGGCGTGCAGGCGCTCACCGAAGGGACGATCGCGCGCTTCTGGGGCATGTCCTGGCATGAGATCCCCGGCACGTACATCGACGACGCCGGCGTCGTCCAGAGGTTCATGCCGGACGGCCGCATCGTCTTCACGCCGGAGCCGAGCGAGGAGTGGGGGCACTTCGACGTCGGAAGCGACTACGTCCCGAACGACGACCGCCGCGGCATCCGCGAGGTGGTCGGCCGGTACGCGTACCCGAACGTCGACATCAACCCCGCCGCCGTCCAGGCGTTCTACGGCGAGGTCCGCCTGCCGATCCTCCGGATCCCGGGCGCCGTCGGCATGGCCGACGTCTTCTAGACCTGTCCCGCGGCCCCCGTCCTCGCGGCGGGGGCCGCTTCCCGTCCTCCTGCGCGGAGAGCGAGAAGCGGCATGGTGACGATCATCGCGGCACCCTCGGCGGCGGACGCCAACTCCTACCTCACGGAGGAGGAGGCGGACGCGCTGCTCGACGGCTTCAACGTCTCGATCCAGGAGAAGTGGGACGACCTGGAGAGCGACGAGCGCGCGCAGCTGCTCCTCGAGGCGGCGCGGAAGATCGACCAGTACGGCGCGTGGGGACCGCGCCGCGTGGCCGCTCAGCGGCTGGCATTCCCGCGCGCGACCGACGCGGCCGGCGCGATCCCGCCCGAGGTGAAGAACGCGGCCGCGGAGTACATCGCGTACCAGGTCGAAGGCGACGTCGTCCCGCTCA